>Ga0070734_10002757_pt1 | contig 20131 bp, 19 predicted proteins | sample Coa_R1_8_FD_66444 | JGI IMG/M metagenome (GOLD analysis project Ga0070734, IMG submission 66444) | Surface soil microbial communities from Centralia Pennsylvania, which are recovering from an underground coalmine fire - Coalmine... | ecosystem: Environmental > Terrestrial > Soil > Unclassified ... | reverse complement strand
CTGTAATCTGTTGGACGAAGCCGAGGCGATTGCCAACGCGGGAAACCCAAGAGAGACACTCCCTGTGTTTGAAGCGATTGCAGATGAGATCCTCGATCACGACGACGATTTTGAGTACGCGGAAACGGATCTCGAAGATCTTTTCGGAGATATTGCGGACGCCTGGGCCGGAGCGATCCTGCTGGCCGATCTCACGGACGACGAAAGAGAGGAGTGGGCGGATCGTGCTTCGACCCTGGCGGAGGCAGAAAATATCGGCGGGGCGGCCCGGTTGGAGATGGTAGCGACAGCAGCGGAGCAGGGGTGGGACTATCCCGCGCTGGTGCGTGTACTGCAGGGGGAGATTACCGAACACGGCGCGTGGGAGCCGGACGAAGAAACGCCCATTTATGCCGATGAACTTGCCAAGGTGCGTCTGGACATTCTGGAACGCCAGGGACGGATTCAAGAGGCGATCTATCTGGCGGAAGCGGAAGGGGAGACGACGCGGTTTCTGTCGCTGCTCGTTGCGGCGGGGCGCGTTCAGGATGCGATTAAAACAGGCATGGAGCAGATCGCAACGCCCAAAGAGGCGCTGGCCCTGGCGCAGAACCTGGCGGAGCGCAATGAAACGGAAGGGGCGTTCGCCATTGCAGAGCATGGGATCCATCTTCCGCCTCCTGCGCCGCGTGAAGACGGTCATGCCTCCTTCTATCCCTCCTCCGCACCGCCCAAAAAAGAGCTGGCCCTCTGGCTGCGCGATTATGCCCTACTGAATAACAGAGACAACCTCGCCTTGACCTCCGGGAAGATCGCCTTTAAGGAAGCCCAGACGCTCGAAGACTACCTGCTGCTGCAAAAGGTATCCGGCGAGACGTGGAAGACGCTGCGCGAAGAGCTTCTTGCCCTGTGCCGTTCTCCGCACGCCTGGTATTCGTCGGGCGCGATAGACGTTCTTCTGCACGAAAAAGAGTTCCTCGCCGCCCTCAAGCAGGTCGAGAACTCCCATAGCAGCGATGCAGCGCGGGTCGCGGAAGCCGCCCTCGCGACCCACCCGGATGAGGTGATCGTTCTCTGCAAAAAACGGGCCGAAGCGATCATGGATGCGGGCAAAGCGAACCATTATGACGACGCCCAGAACTGGCTGCGCCTTGTCCGGGACGCCTATCAAGCCGCAAACAGGGTCGCGGAGTGGCAAACCTACAAAACCTCTATTATGGACACCCATGGGCGGAAGTACAAACTCATCCCGCTGGTTCGCGCGCTCTAGGAATAAGGAAAGCGCGGGCTTACTCTACGGAGTGAGGGATTACGGCGTTTTGCCATGGAGGATCTTGGCGAGTTTGATCGCGTCTATGTTGCCGCCGGAGACCACACAGACCACCTTGCCGCTGCCCGCCCGGCCCGCAAGGGCGGCAGCGACCGGCGTCGCGCCCGCGCCTTCAGCGATCACGCGATTGCGCTCCGCCAACAGCCCTACAGCGGCGGCGACTTCCGGCAGGGAGGCGACCAGGGAGCCATCCAGCAGTTGCCGCGCCAGCTCCCACATCTCCGGGAAGACGCGTGGAGCGCCGATCCCATCCACAAAACTGGGCGTATACGGGATCTCCACGGGCTGCCCGGCGGCCCAGGAGGCCGCCAGCGGCGCCGCCGTCTCGACTTCGGCGGCATACACTTTCACATTGGGCTTCAGGGCGCGCAGAGCGGAGGCGATGCCGCAACTGAGGCCGCCCCCACCGTAGGGAATGACCACGGCCTCCACATCCGACAGGTCTTCCAGGATCTCCAGCCCGATGGTCCCGTTGCCCGCCATGACCGCCGGATCGCTGAACGCATGGACGAACAGCCCCTCCATGCCGGGATAGCGACGGGTCTGGAACACCTCCATCCACTGCGCAAACGAGACCGGCACGATCTGCGCGCCCAGGCGCTCTATCGCCGCCCGCTTGGTTGTCGGCGCCGTATCCGGCACGACCACCGTACAGCGCAACCCCAATTGCCGCGCGCACCAGGCCACGCCCTGCGCCATGTTGCCCGCGCTAGCGGTCCAGACCCCCTGCGCCAACTGCTCGCGGTCGGTCTGGAGGATGAGATTGCTCGCGCCCCTTAGTTTAAAGGAGCCGATAGGCTGCAGGTTCTCCAGTTTGAGGAAGATCTGCGCGGGCGCGTCGGCGACGTTCAGACGCAGCAGAGGCGTCCGCACCGCCGTACCCGCGATGCGCTCGCGGGCGGCGCGGAGGATGTCGAGCGGAACGGGAGTTAGCGTGGACATCTACCGACCTCCTGAGCATGAGAGAGATCAGCCGTCTATCTCCACCTCGGCCTCGATCTCGACGGGGATACGAAACGGCAGTTCGGCCAGCCCGACCGCAGAGCGGGCGTGTTTTCCTCGCTCCGGGCCATACAGCTCCAGGATCAGGTCCGAACAGCCGTTGATCACCTGCGGCTGCAAATGGAATCCGGGCGAGGAGTTGACCATGCCGAAGACCCGCAGCCAGGCCGTCACGCGGTCCAGGTCGCCCAGCTCCCGCTTCAGGCTGCCCAGGATCGAGAGCGCAGTAAGGCGCGCCGCCCGGTATCCCTCCTCCAACGAGACCTCCGCATCCACCTTGCCCAGCAGCCCGGCGAGCGAGCCATCCGGGTTCTGCGGGCCATGCCCGGCGATATACGCCCGATTGCCCAGCACCCGCACCGTCGCAAACGGCAGACGGATGCCGGGCGGGACCTGGATCGGGGGCGGCAGTACCAGTCCAAGCGCCTCTAACCTGGCTTCGACTTCCATGCTGGTTCTCCTGTCTTTTATCCTGCCGCCCTGTTCTCCGCCACCGGAGGGTTCTCCTGCTTAGTTCGCGATTGGGCTGTTGATTTCCAAGAGGTTGCCGTCGGGGTCCCGAAAATGGGCGGTGCGGATACCCCAGGCAGCCCGGTCCTGCGGCTCCGTAATAAAAGTAACCCCGTGCGCTTGCAGCTCTGCGACCGTCGCATCCACGCTCTCCACGCCGAAAATGAGCGCCGCCCGGTCCTGGCACACGGCAGAGGCAGGGAGACCTGCCGTGCCGACCGTGGAGGCCATCAAGTCCCGCTGAAACAGGGCAAGAGACGTATCGCCTGCCTTGAAGTCGGCATACACATCATTTTCGCCGCCGAACGTGGGCTTAAAGCCGAGAACGTCTCGATAGAAGAGAAACGAGGCGCGAAAATCCGCAACCAGCAGTCGGGTGTAGTCAAGACGCAGCATTCTTTCCACCTTTCGCCCCCTAAGCGGAGGGGCCGCCGATAATTTTGATATTCCTGACGCAGACGGGCTATTCCGGGTACAGAACGTACCCGTCTATAGGGCGCATTCGCGCCAAGCGTCCTCCGGACGCCTCTCAGCATTGGGAGCATTTCCGTCCGTGAGGACGGTTAGCCGCAGGCTCTCCAGGCGGGTACGTTCTGTACCCGACTTCCAAAGCAGTTGAACTGTCAGCCGTCTCGTGATCGGCTACACCCATACTATATCAGAGCATCGGTGACACCGTTATGTCACCATTTCCGCGACCCTAAAATTTATTTTTCCTCGTACCGCTCCAGGGTCTCCCGCGCCGTCTGCAGAAGGCGCGCTTTCAATTCCGAAGGGGCGAGGACTTCCGCGTGCGGCCCCAAACTCAGGAGAAAGTGGGCCGCCCAATCGAGGTCGGAGGGAGGACAACGGAACTGCCACACTCCGCCGCCCTCCTCCAGGCGGATGGCATGGCCGAGGCGCGGGTCCCGCTCTACATGCATCACCCCGACCCCGGTCAGCCGGACGATGACCTCGGGGTGCGACGGGTGGTCGTAGGGCAATGCGGCCTCCAGCGGCACAGCCTCCGCCGGAGCCTCCATCGGTTCGACGGCTTCAAACCGGTCCACGCGGTACGTCCGCTCCTCCGCATGCTCCAGAGAGTAGGCCCGGCAGTACCAGAAGCCGCTCTGTGAGGTGAGCCGCTTCGGCAGCAGGCGCTGGGTCGAGACACCGTTCGCCGACCGGTAGGTGGCCTGCACCCACCGCGCCTCACGGGCGCTCTCCAGCAGCATCTCCACAAAAGGGACCGTATACTGCCGCTGCGGGACCTCGATAGCCAGCGTCTGCATCCAGCGCTCCGCCTCCGCTCGCTGTCCGGCAGGCAGCAGCACTCTCAACTTCGCCAGCAGCGAGGCGCGCTCCGGGGCAAAGGGCGTGTCCGCCAGGCTATCGAGGGTATTCAGGGAGAGGAGCATCAGCACCGCCTCCCGCAGCGACAGGGGCAGCGGCGGAAGCGTATAGTCGGAGGGGAGGGAGTAGCCGCCCCCGACCCCCTCCTGTGCGTAGACCGGCACGCCCATCTCGCAGAGGGCTTGAATATCCCGCAGGATGGTCCGCCGGGAGACCTCGAAGCGCGCGGCGATCTCCTCCGCCGTCCGCCGCCTCTGTCGCCCCCTCTCCTGCAACAACATTAAGATCGCGGTCAAGCGTTCCGTCCGGTTCACGGAAATTCCCCTCCTCCCGGCAAAAATAACAGGAATCCAACCGCCAAAAGTCGAACCAGCCTCTATCCAGCAATGATTACGCTCCGAAAGGAAGAATACCCTATGCAACGACAGAGTAAGGGATGGCGCTTCCTGGTTGCCCTGCCGATCCTGGTCCTGGCAGGACGCGTCGCCGCAGACCCAGGACACCTCACCGTCAAGGTGGACCAGCCGGGCGTCAAGATCAGCCCGATGCTGTATGGCCTGATGACCGAGGAGATCAACCACGCCTACGACGGCGGCCTCTATGCGGAGCTGATCCAGAACCGCAGCTTCCAGGACAGCCGCACGCGCCCAGTCCATTGGAGCCTGGTACAGGAGGGCGGCGGCGCGGGGACCATGGCGCTCGACACCACCCAGCCCATCAACGCCGCCCTCACCACCTGCCTGAAGCTGGAGATCAGCGCGGCCTCGGCGAACCAGCGCGTCGGAGTCGCGAATGAGGGGTTCTGGGGCATTCCCGTCCTGCCGAACACCCGCTATCGCGCCTCGTTCTACGCCAGGGCGAACGGGGGCTTTACCGGCCCTCTAACGATCTCCATCGAGAGCAACGATGGCGCAAACGTCTACGCTAAGGCGACCGTTGCGCGCCTCTCCTCCAACTGGCAGCAGTACACGGTGCAACTGACGACCGGCAAGGCGATCCCCTCCACAGCCAACCGCTTCGTTCTCTCGGCAGCCGGCTCCGGCACGCTCTGGCTGAATGAGGTCTCCCTCTTTCCGCCCACCTATCGCGACCATCCGAACGGGCTCCGCAAAGACCTGATGCAGATGATGGGCGAGATGAAGCCTGCCTTCCTCCGCCTGCCCGGCGGCAACTACCTGGAAGGCAACACCCTGGCGGAGCGCTTCGACTGGAAGAAGACGCTGGGCAACCCCTCGGAGCGGCCCGGCCACCCATGCCCCTGGGGCTACCGCTCCTCGGACGGCCTGGGCCTGCTGGAGTATCTGGAGTGGTGCGAGGACCTGCGCATGGAGCCCGTGCTGGCCGTCTTCGCCGGATACGCGCTCAACGGCGAGCATGTGGTCGCCGGGCCGCAGTTGACGCCCTTTGTGCAGGACGCCCTGGATGAGATCGAGTACCTGACCGGCGATGCCAATACCACCTGGGGAGCGCGGCGGGTGAAAGACGGACACCCCGCGTCGTTCCCGCTCCACTACGTCGAGATCGGCAACGAGGACTGGTTCGACCGCTCCGGCAGCTACGATGGCCGCTATACCCAGTTCTTCGATGCCATCAAGGCCAAGTACCCGGCGCTGCAGATCATCGCGACGGCTCCCGTTCGGAGCCGCAAGCCGGACGTGATGGACGACCACTACTACCGCTCGGCGCGGGACATGGCGCGGGATGTCCACCACTACGACCGTACCGACCGCTCCGGGCCGAAGATCTTTGTGGGCGAGTGGGCCTCCACGGAGGGCAGCCCCACCCCGACGCTTAAGGCGGCCCTCGGCGACGCGGCCTGGCTCACCGGGCTGGAGCGCAACTCCGACATCGTCGTGCTGGAATCCTATGCGCCGCTGCTGGTAAATGTGAACCCCGGCGCGCGGCAGTGGGGCACCAACCTGATCGGCTACGATGCACTGAAGAGCTTCGGCTCCCCCTCCTACTATGTGCAGAAGATGTTCGGGACCAACCGGGGCGATGTGGTGCTGCCGGTGGAGGTGGCCCCGCAGCAGGTCGCGCCGTCCGCCCCGCCGCCCATGCCGACCGGCGGGGTCGGCGTGGGGACCTGGAGTACCCAGGCCGAGTACAAAGACATTCAGGTGACGCAGGGCGAGCAGGTGCTCTACCAGCACGATTTCGCCGCCGGAACGGGCGACTGGCGGCTGGGTATCGGCAACTGGTCGGCGCAGGAGGGGGCGCTGAAACAGGCGAGCAGCCGCACGGATTGCCGCGCTACCGTGGGCGATCCCCACTGGAAGGACTATACCTACCGCCTCAAGGCGCGCAAGTTGGGTGGGCTGGAGGGCTTCCTGATCCTGTTCCATGTGCAAAACACCGACAACTACGTCTGGTGGAATATCGGAGGATGGGGCAACACCCGGACGGCGCTCGAGAAGGCAGCGGACGGGTCCAAGCGGGAGATCGGCAATGTCTCGGCAGTCACTATCGAGACCGGGCGATGGTACGATATCCGGGTCGAGGTGAAGGGCGAGAGCATTCGCTGCTTCCTGGACGACAAACTGATTATCGCCGCGACAGACACTCCCGGCGACCCCATCGACCCGCTCTACGCCACGGCCAGCCGGGACCAGGCGACCGGCGATGTCATTCTCAAGGTGGTGAATACTTCGGGGACGGATCAGCAGCTCGACATCGCGCTACAGGGAGTTAAGAGCGTCGCGAATACCGCCGAGGCGCAGGTGCTCGTCGGCCAGCCGAGCGATGTGAACACGGTGGAGACGCCGGAAAAAGTGGCTCCGAAATCGGTGCGGATCAAGGGGGTGGGACGTACTTTCGGCTATACCTTCCCGGCCTACTCCGTCAGCGTCCTCCGCGTGAAGGTACGGTGATGCGGCGTAGAAGCAACGGGCTTCTCCGGTTCAGACCTTGATCTCTTCCACGCCTTCGGAGACGTTTTCGAGATAGCGTATCAGGGGATTGATCTCATGCGGAGAGTGCAGCAGGAAGCGCAGACCGGCCTGGCGCTCCCCTCCCCTGAAAAAGACATGCATCACCTCGACATTGACCGCCATGCTGCCGTACTCCGCCAGCAAGGTGATCAGGATTGCGCGCGATCCGGACTGGAGCGCTTCCGGGATGTGGCCGATCCGCATCCCGGTAATGCTGACATCGCATACTTCCACGCAATACTCATGGCCAAGCCAGTAGAGCGTGGCATATTGATCGCCCAGATGCCAGCGCCGTGCCTGTCGTTTCTCTGCCTGTTCCAAGGTCTGAGAGGCTTGAGGTTGGCTGGAGAAAGCGCAATGCGCCATCAGCCCCTCTAACTCTGCGTCTGTAATCTCCGTCATTTTGTTCCTTCATGAGAGTACAAAAGTATGCCACCCTATTATGGCCGTTGGAGCGTCGTGCCGGAGAGGTTGTTCCATCAAAATCAGGGCCTATTCCGTAAATCCGGCATGTGTACCGGGGCGAGGACCAGCGCCTGCCGCAGATACTCGATCTGCGCGGCGTGCTGGATGTCGTGCTCCAGCATCTCGACCACAAAGGAGGAGAGCGGAAGCGAGTGGCCCTCCCATAGGCGCGTCTCGTCGAAGGCGGGGTCCGGCAGCGCGGCCAGGGTTCGGCCCCAGGTGTCGCCGATCTGTTCGAGCCAGGCGGTGATCCCGGCCCAATCGTCCGGAGCAGGCGCGGCGTTCACATCGAACTCCTCCCGTGTCAGCGTCCGCCCGCCGGGCGCAAACACCGGCAGCGTGAGCTGTTTCCAGGTGGCGACATGGTAGACGATCCCAGCGATAGAGCCGTTCTGCCCGATGCCCCAGCGATGATCGGGCCAATCCGCGCGATAGTGTGTGAGGGCCTCTTCCGCCGTCAGCCCCTCGATCTGCTCCCGCAGATAGCGGTAACTGCGTTCGGCCCGTCGCTTCAAAAATGTGGGTAGTGTCTCTGCCATGGTTTCTATTTCTCTATTCGTGGGAAGTGCCGCACTCCTCACGGATGCGAAGGTCAGACATTTACGCCGGAAGAGAGGACATGTTATAATAGAAGCGTCTCCCATGCAGCGTATACGAATGTAACCTTTTTCCTCTCAAAGCAGCCTAATTCCGAGAACGGTGCGTTCCGTTGCGCTGTTGCCATGTTCAGGGCCGCTCCCACCCCTTCCAACAGGGTGATAGAAGGATTATTTCGACGGGATGGCAGGGAATGACCGCCATCCTAGGTCTTATACAGAAGGAGTGTATTTCATGTCGCCGACAATCGCTACGTCGCGTTCTTTTCGTGTGATTCCGTCTCTCCTATCGTTTCTCCTCCTGCCCGGCCTGGCCCTGGCGCTCCTGACCATGTCGCCTTCGGCGCGGGCGCAGGAGACCGAGACGAACGGCAGGCCCACCAAGGAGGCCCAGGCGCTTCTGGACGCCCTGGACGATATCGATCTGCTGCGCTCCCTGACACCGTTGAAGCTGACGCCGGATCAGATAGACAAGCTCGTAGCTGCCATCGGCGCCGCCAAGGCGGACTATGATAAACAGGTGACGACGCTCGTCAGCGGGCCGGTGGTGAAGCTGTCGGACGAGATCCGCGCGATGCACAAGCAGGCGCTGGCCGGAAAGGGCAGCACCAAGGAGTTCGATGATAAGATCAAAAAAATGCAGTCCGATTTTCTCTCCCAACGGGATAAACTGAACCAGCAGAACATCCTTCGCATGAGCGGGGAGGTCTCCAAAATCCTCACTTCCTCGCAACGGGCGACCGTCGCCAAGATGGAGAAGGACGTCCTGGTAAAGCTGAACAACTATCGGGAGGGGACGACCGAGGCCCAGTTGTTCAATGCGTATGTCGTGGATGTGTTCATCAATACCGGGCGGATCGTACCGATTCTGAAGGACTTGAAGGCGGCGACGGAGGGGAACTGAGGACGTCTGCAGCGTGCCGAATAGAAGAAGCCCTCTCGCATTGGAGACTTCAAAATGCGAGAGGGCTTCTTGCTGCGGGCGGAGCCTAGAGAAGTTCCGGGTACAGAACGTACCCGTCTGTAGGGCCTTCGGCCAAGCGTCCTCACGGACGCGATACTGCCGGGATATTTGCGCCGCAGTGTACTAGAGAAGGCGCTCTAACTTACCGGCAATCGCTTCCTTGGAAGCGACGCCCTGATGCTGTTCGACCACCTTGCCGTCTTTGAAAAACAGCAGGGTCGGGATCGCCATGATGCCATAGCGGCTGGCGATCTCCATCTCTTCATCCACATTGCACTTCAGCACGCGGGCACGGCCTTCGTACTCGGTCGCCAGGGCATCGATATGCGGCGCGATGGCCCGGCAGGGCCCACACCAGACGGCCCAGAAATCCACCAGCACGGGAACCGGAGACTGAAGCACTTCCTGCTCGAAGTCCTGGGTAGTTATAGCGCTGCTCATATTAGGGTATCTCCTCAACGGTTCTCCAGCGCGCCCGGAGCCTCCCACTTGCGCCTGGAGTGGAATTTGTGGCGTTTTCGCGCCTACTCTTCAGAAAAGTGTGCGAAAACGCCTCTGAATCTGCTACGAACCGCCTGAAAAGGAAGTTCCGTGCTGTAAAAAGAGCGGCAGACGAACAAAAACCGGTTCGACGCGATGGTGCTGCGTCAGAACCGGAGGAATCTCACCATGCCTGGCCGCAGAGCGGGCGAATTGCAGGGGGAATCGCGTTATGAAATAAAATGAATTGCGCCGAAACGCCGGAGCATCGGCGCACGATAAATTCGTTAAGTTTGCTGTTTCGCTTTCTCGATAATGGGGGGAAGCAGGCTCTACTGGCCGGACGCCACATTGGCTGCTTGCGGACCTTTGGCTCCCTCGACGATGTCAAAGGTCACTTCCTGACCTTCGGCCAGGGTCTTGAAGCCTTCCTTGACGATGGCAGAGTAGTGGACAAAGATGTCCTTGCCTTCGGAAGTCTCAATGAAGCCGTAGCCTTTCGCGTCATTGAACCACTTCACTTTTCCTGATGGCATATTCCGAACGTCCTCCTTACGGGTTGTACAGAGCTGAGTGGGCTCAGCCGGACAAGTATAACACCTGGCATCCGGGATGTCAACGATTACATGAAAAAAAAATGAAAAATTCTGGTCCCAAACCGCACTTTTTGCATCTTTTTTGCGTCTGCGGTCCGGATCGCCCTATCTCAGGCGCGCATTCGCCCACGACCAGAGGGGAAAACGTGTGCAGGTAAACGTGTGCGGCACACCGTCCCGGACTTTGGAGGCGAAGCGATGCAGCATTTAACGCCGGTCACGGACGCTGACGTAACCCCCCGACGGCAGCCTCGCCCCGCTCAAACAACCGTAATAGGGCTGCAGGAAGCGCACGCAGCGGCGTATTTCTTCGGCTCGCCTTGACAAAACAGGGCAAGCCGTGCCATACTGTGCCTCGAAATCACATAGCGATCTTCCAATCGCTCTGCCGCAGACAGCCGGTGTCCGCGCACTATGCGTCGGACTGAAATTCCTCCGGGAAGCCCGCCGAGGTCGAGTCGAATTCCCCTTCGCCGCACAGGTATGAGGTCTTGCCTCGCCTGCCGCCGGGATTCGCCGCCGTCTGCGCTGTGGAGCGTACGGGCGCGAAGTCCCGGTTTTTTGTTGCCCGGACGTAAGCGCCTCCGTGTGAAACCGCCACGTTCTTCACGAACGAGAGGGAAACCCATGCCCAATGCCCATAAAGAGGAGGTCGTCTCCAATCTGCGCCAGGTCGTGGAGCGCAGCAAGGGGGCGATCCTGACGGACTATCGCGGCCTGACGGTCGCGGAAGTCAGTACGCTTCGCAAGAAACTGCGCGCGGTCGATGCGGAGTACCACATCGTCAAGAATACGCTGTTCAAAATCGCGCTGGGCGGCGAGGTCAGCCCGGAGTTGGACGCACTGCTCACCGGCCCGACCGCCATCGTCTTCGCCAAGGAGGACGTGGTCGCCCCGGCGAAGTCCATTCTGGATTTCGTGCGCGACGCCAAAAAGACGGATGTCAAAGTCAAGGGCGGCTACATTGACGGCAAGGTCTACAATCTGGAGCAGGTGCAGGCGCTCTCCAAGCTGCCGCCGAAGGAGCAGGTCGTCGCCCAGTTGCTCGGCACCATCAATGGTCCGATGAGTTCGTTCGTCGGCACGCTCGACAGTATCGTCAGCAATTTCGTTTTAACCATCCAGGCCATTGCGGACAAGCAGGGCGGCGGCGATGCGCCTGCCGCCGAAGCCGCTCCCGCTGCCTGACACACTCGATTCTTTATCGTACTCAGCCTGCGTCCTCTATCCTGAGCGACGCCCGGCTCACACCGAAAAACAGGAGAAAACCAATGTCCGCACTGACCGACGAGATTGTTGAAAAAATTAAGGGCATGTCCGTTCTGGAGCTGTCCGAACTGTCCAAAACGCTGCAGGATGTCTTCGGCGTCTCGCCTACGATGTCCATGGCCGCCATGCCAGTAGCGATAGCCGGTGGTGGCGGTGGCGCTACTGAGGCGGCTCCCGTTGAGGAAGCGCCTACCAGCTTCGACGTCATCCTGACCGCTGCGGGCGACAAGCGCCTGGGCGTTATCAAGGTGGTTCGCGAGATCACCGGCCAGGGCCTCAAGGAGTCCAAGGACCTGGTCGAAGGCGTTCCTTCCAAGATCAAAGAGGGCCTGAACAAGGAAGATGCGGAGGCGCTGAAGGTCAAGTTCGAGGCCGAAGGGGCAACCGTAGAAATCAAGCCCGCCAGCTAACATACTCGAGGGGCGAAAGGGAAATACTCCTTTCGCCCCTCCGCTCTGTATAAGGCATTCCGGCCCTCCCCCCGCGAATAGCGTCGGAAGAGAGCCGGTCACGGAAGAACGGAGCCGCCCCAAAAGGCCGCTCCGCTCGTGCCAGGGACGACGTGAGCCGTCCCAACTTTGTGCCGCAACGACGCGCCACAGTGCGTAGGGTTCGGTACACCGGGCGCAGGCGACAATGGCGTCGCCCGCGCCCTTTTTTTGGCTACTTCTCCGCTACTTCGAATTCCAACTCCCCGGTAATCGGAGATGCCTTGATGAGAGGGATTCCTGATTTGTCAACCGGAGCCCCCGCTTCGGGCTGCACGAACGTAAACTGGCTGACACGATATTTGCCCGGTATGGCTGCCATCTCCGGATAGATCCCCACCCCTTTATCCGCTTTCTGCGGCTCAGCCAGAACCAGATTGACCATCCCGATATGGATACTCTCTCCCGGCTTCAATGTAACTGTCTCTTTCGGTACAATAAGGCGTGGGGCTACCTGGCGAACCTCTACTCTCTCACCCTTTGCATTGACGACACCAGGCATGTAGTCGTAATCATAGAACTGGGCGTAGGTGATGGTAATGTTGTGGTTACCGGCATTGCGCCAATAGAGATCCATTGTCACCGTATCGCCCTGAAGAAAGCGGCGACGGTCGCTGATGAAACTCAATCCGGCCTGCAGCCCCTCCACCGATTTCCCCCAGGCCGCTCTGGTAACGCTGCTGAGGGCCTCGAACTCCAGTGGTCCGCTGGTCAGCTCAACTGAGAAATCCGCGCTGCCTTCCGGTTTGATGCGAACACTCTGGCGGATCTGTTGCTTGCCGGGCGTCACCTGTACCATCGGTTCCAGGCCGAAACTATGTCCGCCGCCCTCACCATATCCCGTATGGAGTTGGGTGTGGCTCACTTCCACCGTTTCGTCCGGCTGCAGTTGCTTGGTACGGGTAGGCTTTTCGATGGGGCCGCCCACAGTATATGCCTCCTCCTTCCCCTTCGGCCCGGTAAGCGTGGGGAGGATCAAGGAGGAGTGCGAGAACTGGGGGGCCGATTGCCAGGAGAACGTCGTCGGCTTTTTCCCGGCGTTGCGGACGTAGACGTTCACCTCCACCAGTTCCCCGATGGTATAGCTGGTGCGCTTCTCGGTGAACCCGATCCCTGCCTGTAGGCCGCCCTCGACTTTGCCCCAGGCGATGCCGGACGCCTGCGGTTGCGCCGACGGAGTGGCGTTTTCGTCAGAGCGGTACCCGGCGGGCGCGACACGGGGGCGCAAGACGGCCTCGGCCCGATGGTATGGGATACTTGGCGTCGCGGACACCGCTTCGGAAGCCGTTCCATCTGTCTCCAGGAGGGCGGGCGATGCAGTCTCTCCCATAGAACCACTCCTATTGAGAATAGGCTTATTGAAAATAGGCTTAGATCCTGCGGCTGCGGGCGGCTTTGCGCCTACTCGCACCGCTGCCAGCGGCAAGAGCGCCGCCAACGCCGCCAGAGTAAGCCCCAGCGCTCCCTGTCGGGTCAGCATCGTCTGACTGCGGCGCTCATCCAGGATGGCGGAGAGACGGCTCGCGATCTGAGAGGGCTGGGCCATCCCGACAGCGGCATAGCGGGGATCGAACAGGCTGAACATGGCTGATATTCCTTCCCGAAGGTGCAGCGAATTACGAATGTGTTTCCAGCTCATCGTGTGGGAGGAGCTCCCGCTGCAATCAAAGTGCTAAAATTTTAGCATCTTACTTACGGTTTGTCAAGGGTAAAATGCTAAAAAAACTGCACTTTTTTCTTCGGTGTCGACGGATCCCGGATTGTGAACGAAGGACGCAGATTGGACGGGGAAACAGGGGGAGTGGTAACAACAATCTCCTCTTCAGCATGGAGCCCTATTGAAAAGCTCCATACTGAAGAGGAGATCGCGTTCTAGCGGTCTCGGACCTAAAAGGCCATCGCGCCGTCGTAATTGCGGATCAGACCGATCACCTTGCCGATGATGCGGCTGTCCTCGCGCCGCACCTCGATGGGCTCGTAGGCCGGGTTGGAGGGGATCAGGCGGGCGCCCTCGCTGGTGAACTGGATATGTTTGACGGTCGCCTCGTCGCCCAGCAATACGGCCACCAGGTCGCCGTTCTCCGCGTTCACCTGCGGCTTGATGACCACCAGATCGCGCGGCATGATGTGCGCGCCAATCATGGAGTCTCCTTTGACCTGGAGGGCAAACGCCCCATTGATGTTGTGGACCATCTCCTGCGGAACGGGCACCTGCGCCTCGATATTCTGCGTGGCCGTGATGGGCACCCCGGCGGCGATGGTGCCCACCAGCGGCACAAAAGAGACGCTGCGGGCGGGAGCAGTCGAGCCCGTCTTGCCGATCACGGTGATGGCGCGGGCGGTATTCTTGCGCTTGATGTAGCCTTTGCGCTCCAGCGCGTCCAGGTGAACCGTAACGCCTCGGAGGCTAGAAATTTCAAAATGATTGCCGATTTCGCGGATACTCGGCGGGTACCCTTTGTCGTTTACATAGTCTACAATGAATGTCAGGATGCGCTCTTGCTTATCGGTCAGACCTCTGGTCATGGGAGAACCCCTCCTTGTACGTATACTTGACGACGCACTGACGTCTACTGTACACCTTTCTTGTGATTCTGTCAAGGGCTTTTAGAGCGAAATCAGTCCCTTTTTGTCTTCTTCTTCAAAAAAACCTGTAAATATGTCTTTTGACAGAATCGCGTCATCCTTTCTTCCGGCCTCGCGGGCTTAAACTCACTTCTGTCTACTCCCCCTCTTTCCACATTCTATCGCAAATTGCTTGCCAAAAACGGTATGTATGGGATATAATAGGGGGATAAAGTAGACAAATAAACACTTATATAATTCTGTTATAGGAAGGCCGGTATGAGAGCCATCGAGGAACTGATCGGTGACCGGGTGCGGCGCGCACCGATTGCGGGACGCACCCTGGACATATTTTGCGACCATCTGGCGCAGCAGCTCTCCCCGGAGCAGGGAGCGCCACAAACGGTAGACGATGTGGCGGCGGCGTTTCGCCGGTTCTACCAACTTCCCGTCCCCGTCGCGCCGCATCTGGAGCCTCTGCTGGAGACGCTGGGCATCGGCCTGACGCGCCATGGCAACGCGGCGGACCCGAACGCCTGTTCCGATTTTCATGCCGACGCGCAGCGCTGGGAGATCTTCGTCCGTTACGATCTGGGCCGCCAGGAGAGCCTGGCGCTGTTGCGGGAGGTGTTCCACATCCTGCACCGCATCGGAACGGAGCGGATTCCCTGGTGGGAAGAGGGGATGGCGGGGAGAGAGCGGCCTCGTCGCGCGGCAGCCGCCTTTGCGTATGCGGTCGCGCTGCCCCCGGCCCTCTTTCTGCCGCAGGCGCTCTGCGGGGGCCTGGACCTCTGGTCGCTGGCGGCGCACTTCGTCACCACGCCGGGCGCATGCTTCCACGCCCTCGCCCGCGGCCTGCGCCTGCCATTCCCCTACTTCCAGGCCCTGCTGAATTTTCGCCCGGAACTCCACGGGCAGCAGGAGCTGTTCTTTGCGGAGCGTGGGGTCCGCGCCCAGGTATGGAAGAAGTGCCTGAAGCGCCCCGTGGGCCGGGGCATCGGAGCGTGGCCCGAAATGACGGCTGCCGCACAGGCTTTTCCGCGCATCGGGCGCAATACGGAGGTGGATGGCCTGCTCTACCAGGCCATCAAGACGGGGGAGCCGCAGTGTGCGCTCACAGAGGAGATGGGCGGATTGCGCCTGCCGCGACCGGTCTGCCTGGCCGCCCGCCCCAACGGCACGGCACGGAGCCAGATGTTCGTCCAGATCGTCCCGGCAGAGTACGCCGACCTGCTCAGGTCCATGGAGCGGGCTTAGCTTCGGCGGGCGGTGGTGCGCTTGGCCTCCAGTAGCCGCACCGCCGTTTCCCGATCCGTACAGATGTCATGGACGATGGGCTGCTTCCAGCCCATGGCCTGCCACTCCAGGACGGAGCGGATGGCGTCCACCTTGGTCGCACCCCCGGCGACCACGACCACTTTCGGCACCAGGTAGAGTTGCTCGAAGGTGATGGAGAGCAGCCGCTCGTTGATGGCCTTGACATAGCCTTCCAGTTCCGCCAGCATGGGGGCGGGCAGGCTCTTGCGGGCCGAGAGCGTAATGAAAAGGCGATTGCACAGGTCGCCGACCGCGCAGGGCACGAGCCGGTTTCCGTTGCCGGAGATATGCTCGATGAGCTCGATCATCTTGCCCAGTTCCGGCTGCAGGTTCCCCAACATCGGCTCGTGCAGCCCCACAATAAAGCGGTGGCCGGACTGGGCGCGCACCCCGCCGATGCCCACCAGGGCCAGCGTGGGAACCAGCACATCGTCCTCCGCCTGGAGAATGCCGGGTACGTTGCCCGTGCGCGCTTTCTCCTCCCAGACCTGCGGACTGATCCAGCGGCCCGGCCCCTCGGCCAGCCAGTCGTGGATCATTTCGTGTGATTTCACGGCCACGGGCAGGCTGAGGCGGATCAGTTCGGCGTCGGGGAAGGCGCGCGCCAGCCACGCCCCACTGATGTCGGCATCCATGGCGCGGCGCGCGTCGGGGCTCTCCATGCTCCAGACCTCCGCCGCGATGTTGCCGTTCATGCTGACCACTTTGACGCCGCGCACATTGCGCTTATCGAAGATATGCTTGTTGAAGAGGCTCTCGCAGGCATAGAAGACGGCCCGCCCGGACGAGAGCGCCACGATCTCGTTCTGGCGCACGATGGTATCCAGGTAGTCCGCGCAGAGCTGCCCCAGCGCCTGGTGCAGGCGGTCGTCGGCCAGGCTGCTCTCCAGCGCCTCCTCATGGCCCGTCGCGTCGGCCACGATGGCGGACTGCAGTTCGTAGGCAGCGACCAGCTCCCGCTCCAGACTGTCCACACGCGGGGGCTTGAACGGAGCATTTTCATCGATATGCACCCGAACGATGCCGGTATCCAGCGCAAAGCGGTATAATCTTGAGACGGTACTGGCATCGATATGCGCCAATCCAGGCTCCGATTTCGTCAACTGCTGCAGAATCTCTTTCTGCTCCAGACGATCCACCAACACCATCTTCGCGATACGCGCCGCCAGCCGCCGCCGATCATTGGGATCCAGTGCGGGCCGTCTGCCGCGTCGTTTGTCGCCTGTTGCTGCCATTCCGTCTCATTTTCCTTTCCGCTGCATACTCCTCTGTTTCCACGCCCAATTCATTATAGCGCATGCACGACGGGGAAAACAAGACAAAGGTAACGAGGGGTATCATCTTTTTAGCGTACAGGCAAGGAACGCATTTGCTGGCATTCCCGGCAAAGGTCGTCAGACGGTATCCGAAGTGTGTTGAGATGGAATGATCGCAATGCCAGAATATTTACTGGAAAGGCAAAAAAATTCTTCCTCCTCTCGCTTGGAATATTGACAGCACTGGCAAAACTGTGTTATAGTATTCGCGAAGGTATCCTTCTTTCTCGTCCTCAATTTAGTTAACGTTCCAGGCGTGTCTTCAGACCGCTTGCGATCAGGCCCGACTTCAACGACGAAGCCGGGCCGTTTTTTCGCCCCCTCACCCCAACCCCGCCCGCTCTACCGCTTGATCCGTAAGCGGTCGCGCTTCGCGCAGTCCAAATCCGCTATTCCCTCGCGGATTTCGCGGCGCGGCAGAGAACACCCCGCGCCCGCTCATTCTTCGCTGGGGAGAGGGGCCAATTCAGATTATCTCCTCTGCGGGAGTAGGGGCGCTGCTTGCTGCACCCTGAGATGAGGGGGCAAATATAAGCAGGAAAAACGGGCGCGGCGCTCGAATCGAAGCGCAGGAGAGAAGATGCTATGCCTACGGATGTGAAAACCCTACTCGCTGCGTTTCCCCGGCTGCCGGTCGCCCTGCTGCCCACGCCGCTGCACCCCCTGCGGCGCCTGCAGGCCGCCCTCGGCCCCCATGCGCCGCGCCTGCTCATCAAGCGCGACGACCTGACCGGGCTGGCGCTGGGCGGCAACAAAGCCCGCAAACTCGACTTTCTGTTCGCCGATGCCCGCCGCCAGGGAGCCGACACGCTGCTCACCTGCGGGGCGGCGCAGTCCAACCACGCCCTGCAGACAGCCGCCGCCGCGCACAAGTTCGACTTCGCCGTCCGCTGCATCCTCGACGGCCCGCCCCCGGCGCACGACGCCCCCGTTACCGGCAACCTACTGCTCCACTCCTGGCTTCAAACGCCCATCCGCTGGACCGAGATGCTGCCGGGCGAGACCCGCCGGGAGCAGGCCCGCCGTCGCACCCAGGCGGAGGAGATGGAGCGGGTCCGGGCGGAGGGCGGTGTGCCCTATAGCATCCCCACCGGCGGTTCGACGCCCCTCGGGGCGCTCGGCTATGTGTGGGCCATGCAGGAGGCGAAGGCGCAACTGGATGCGCTGAGCCTCGGCGAGGTGACCGCTATCTTCTTCGCCTCGGGCAGCGGAGGCACGCATGCCGGCATGGTCGTGGGGGCGGTGCTGCTGGAGTGGCGCGCTCGCCTGGTCGGGGTCGAGGTAGACCCCATCCCGCCGGACGCTGCGGGGGTATCACCCTTCCACCGCGCCGTCCACAACCTCGCCAACGAGACCGCCGCGCTGTTAGGCCAGCCGAATGGCCTCCCGGCGGAGGCCATCGAACTCTGCCCCGACTATGCCGGAACTGCTTACGGGGTCCCTACGCCGGAGGGCGAGGAGGCGATCCGGCTTCTGGCCCGCACCGAGGGCATCTTCTGCGATCCCGTCTACTCCGGCAAGGCGCTCTCCGCGCTGATCGGCGAGATCCGCAAGGGCCGCTTCCGCCCGGACGATACCGTGCTCTTCTGGCATACCGGCGGTGTAGCCGGCCTCTTCGCCGCCCATTAGTCTATAAAATAGCGCGGAGGGTTACGAAAACCCTCCGCGCTAACATGGATCGGTTTGAAAGCCCCGATTAGTGGCAGCCGCAGCCGGAACCGCAACCGCCGCCGCTCGCTTCCGGTGCGTCCTCGGTCGAGAAGGAGCTGCCGCAGCCGCAGGATTTCACCGCGTTCGGGTTGTCGATCTTGAACCCGCCGCCCATCACATCCTCGACGAAATCCACCGACGCGCCCTTGATATAGTTGAAGCTCAACGGGTCTACGACGACCTTGACGCCGTAGCTGTTGAAAATGAAGTCGTCCTCCTCGATGCTGTCGTCAATGGCCATGCCATAGTTGAGGCCGGAGCAGCCGCCGCCGGACACGAAGACCCGCAGCGCGGCCTCCGCCTTGTCCTGGCGCTCCAGCAGCCCGCGAATCTCTTCGGCAGCGCGCTCGCTCAGGGCGATGCCGGTTGTCTGTGCAATATCCAGAGTAGCCATAATGGTGTCTATGCTCCTTGCCGTGAATAGATGCGGCCTTCTTGCCGATTGCTTTCGGAACGTCCCTGGCAGGAACGTAAGCGTGAAGTCTGGCAGCATTGTACTCTATCTTGCGTAAGAATGCAAGCAGATAGAAACGGCCTGTCCTGCCAGCCACGGATCTCTTTCCGACTCAGCCTGTTGCTATCTCTCCTTACGCACCATCCTTCCGATTCTTCCGCAGATCCATGCAGTTATCGGTTGAAATGAGCGTTTTTCATTAAAATTCGGAGAAAATACGGGTTTTTGCGAACTTTGGTGGGAATTGCTCGATTTCTGGCACACTTCATGCAAGGCAGGAGATAAGTGGCTCAACCGAGGCAGGCAGCCCGCGCGACAGACGGAGCGCCCGCTGCGCCCGCGTTCGGCCACTCCTATGACGCCGCTATCGGCGTCCAGTCGCAAATCCCGACCTCGCGGGGCAGTCAAACAAAGGATCAGTAAGTATGGCAACCGGTAAAGTCAAATGGTTCAATGACGCAAAAGGCTACGGATTCATCGAAGCCGAAGACGGTGTGGATGTATTTGTCCACTACTCCGTTATCACGATGAACGGCTTTAAGTCGTTACGGGAAGGACAGACCGTCCTGTATGAGTTCATCGAGACGCCCAAGGGCCGACAGGCGCAGAACGTCGCGGGCGAAAACTAAAACCCCAGCACTCTCTTTTTTCATTTTCGAGAGCGCTTACCATGATGGCCACACGGCTATCCGGTAAGCGCTCTTTTTGCATCTGCCCCTCACCCCAACTCCTCTCCCCCCAAAATTGGGGGGCGGGGGGTGAGGGAGCCTATCCAAAAAAGACCGGATACCCCTGCACGGCGCTGCCCGTCCAGGCGCCGGTGAGGCC
>Ga0070734_10002756_pt1 | contig 20131 bp, 21 predicted proteins | sample Coa_R1_8_FD_66444 | JGI IMG/M metagenome (GOLD analysis project Ga0070734, IMG submission 66444) | Surface soil microbial communities from Centralia Pennsylvania, which are recovering from an underground coalmine fire - Coalmine... | ecosystem: Environmental > Terrestrial > Soil > Unclassified ... | reverse complement strand
GACGAGACCCTATCGCTCGAGCTCAAGCGGCGCCACGACGACGCGACCCTGCGAAAGGACATCGAAGCTGCGAACCACGACGGCATCGACGTCCAAGTCCAATCCATTGCCCACCTGCGCGGCATGCGTGAGATCACGCTGATCGGTATCGGCCTCGTCACCGGCCTGGAGAACACCGGCGATAGCACCAAGTCGCAGCTAACCCAGAACATGTACGCGGCCTTTATGAAGAGCCTCGGCACCACGATCGTGCCGACCAACGTGGCAGCGAAGAACGTTGCCGTGGTTCAGGTCGCGGTCAAGCTCAAGCCGCTCTCCAAGCCGGGCACCTTCCTCGACGTCACCGTTTCATCGATCGGCGACGCCAAGAGCCTTCAGGGCGGGCAATTGGCGCCAACGCTTCTCTATCTCCCCACCGACCCCACCCATGAGAAGGTGATTGCGACCGCCGGGGGAGGTTTGAGCATCGGCGGCTTCAACGCCGGCGCCAACGGAAGCTCCGTCCAGCGCAATCATGTTAACGTCGGCGTGATACCTAACGGGGCCAGCGTCGAGAACCGTGTCGACACCCAGGTCGTATTCGAGGACGGCGGTGCGCGCAAGCTCTATCTCGACCTCGACGAGTCGAATCCGACGACCTGCAGCCGTATCGTTTCTGCACTCGCCGAGCAACACCCAGACTTCAGGGCCGTCGCGGTGGACTCGACCACGGTCGCCGTCACCGTGCCCCAGGGGCGCGATCCCGAGTCCGTCGAGAGCGCCGTGCTCCTCACCTCCGTCTATGCCGACACACCCGCCAAGGTCGTGATCAACGAGCGGACCGGGACCATCGTGGTCGGCGGCAACGTCACCATCGGTCCCGCGATGGTCGTCAACGGCAACCTCAGCATCCGGATCGACACCGAGAATTCCGTGAGCCAACCCGGCCCCTTCTCCGGCGGGCAAACCACTGCGGTCGCAAACAGCAACGTGCAAGCCGGCCAGGAAGGCTCCAAGATCGCGATCATTCGCCCGACCACCAGAATCTGGGATCTCGCGAAGCTGTTCCAAGCGCTCGATCTCAAGCCCAACGACGTCATCAAGATTCTCACCGCACTCGCTCAACAGGGCGCCCTCAAGGCAAGGATCGAAACCCAATGATTCCGAACATCTTCGCCGTAGCCAACCAAGCCACCGGCGTTATCAAGGCCGAGCCCGAGTTGGCGCGCCTCCACAAAGCGACCAACGAGTTCGAAACCGCCTTCGTCAAGCAGCTCGTCACCGAGATGCGCAAAGCAAGCAAGAACGAGTTCGACCAGGTGCCCGGCAGCGGCATCTACGAGGACATGACCAATCAGGTTCTCGCCGAGAAGCTCTCCTCCAAGGGCGGCTTCGGTATCGGCGACGCCATGTACAAAGAGCTTTCCAAACTCGTGCTTTCCCAGGCTGGGCAAGCCCAATCCGAGAAGAAACTATGAAATCAAGAGACCTCCAAACCCTGTGGTGGGACTGGCTCGGAACCAGCGAGCGCCTGTTGCGCTCGCTCTACGAACAGACCGCCGCGCTCACCCTCCGCGACGTCGCCCGAGTTCAGCGCATTCAGCCCGAGCTCGACAGCCACGTCGAGCGCATGCGCGAAATCGATGAGCAAGCTGTGACGTGCACGAAAAGGCTGGCCGAAGAGCTGGGCGCCGAGCCCAACCTTCGAGGTCTCGTGCAGGTGCTTGAGAAAGCCGAAGCACAGCAGCTCCAGGGTCTCGCCAACCGCGTTACCGTCGCCGCTAGAAACGTGCAGGAAGTTCTCCAAAAGAACCGCGCCCTCCTGGACAACGAGATGACCTATATCAACGGCACCCTCACGCTGATCGCGAAGGCCGCCGGAGATGGCCCCACGCCCTACCGAACGGTCGGCCGCGCGGTCGTCAACACGCACGTGGCGGTGGATACCGCCGCCTAAGGCACCGATATGAACTCGTTCACCGGCATAACCCAAGCCAGCCAGGCGCTCCAGGCGTTTCAGGACGCCCTAAGCACCACCGGAAACAATATCTCCAACGCGAATACCGCCGGGTATTCGCGGGAGACGGTGACGTTTGGGCAGAATCCCGAAACGACGATCTACTCGCCCAACGGCCCCCAGTACGTCGGCACGGGCGTCAACGTCGCCAGCATCAATCGGATGCGGAACATGTTCCTGACGGCGCAGAGTTTTTCGTCTGCTTCGAGCATTGGCCAGACGAACGCCCAACTCGCCGGAGGCCAGCAGATCCAGGCGCTCTTCACCGACGCCGGGGGAACCGGGATCTCGAACGATCTCACCGCGTTTTACAACTCGTGGTCTTCGTTGGCGTCCCAGCCGAACAACGCGAACCTCCAGGCGGTTCAGCAGGCCGGCAGCTCGCTGGCCGGCGATGTCCGCAACACCTACGCCAACCTCCAGCAGCTCTCGACGCAGGCGAACGGACAGATTGCGCAGACGATGCAGCAGATCCAGGCGCTCGGCAACCAGATCGCTCAGCTCAACTCCCAAATCCGGACCCAAAGCTCGGGCGGCGGCCAGCCGAACGGACTGCTCGACCAACGGGACGCGGCCGTGCAGCAGTTGAGCTCGCTCGTCAACGTGAGCACCCAGACGCTCGCGGACGGCACGATGTCGGTCAACGTCAACCAGTTCGATCTGGTCGACCGCACCGGCGCCCACACGTTTCCCACGACGTTCAACGCCGCGACGGGAACCGTGACGGCTAACGGCGACACCTATAACATCACCGGCGGCCAGCTTGCCGGGAACTTCGCTACGCTCAACTCGATCACGGGCGCCCAAGGAAACCTGGACCTCCTCGCGAACAACTTGCGTACGCAGGTCAACTCGCTGATGTCGACGGGTAAGACGGTCAACGGCACGACCAACCAGAACTTCTTCAACACCTCGGCAGGCGCCATCGCGTTCGACCTCGATCCCGCCGTTCTGGCCGACTTCAAGAACATCGCCACCGGGGTTTCCGGGAACACCGGCGACACCGCGTTGGCACTTCAAATCGCCGACACGGCGACTCAGCCGGTCGCAGCACTCGGCAATCAAACGACGGGCAACTTCTACAACTCGATGGTCACCGGCGTCGGCCAGCAAGTCGCCTCCGCGACAAGCACGCTCTCAACCCAGCAGGCGGTAGCCACGCAGATCCAGAACCAGATCCAGAGCATCAGCGGCGTGTCCGTCGACGAAGAGATGTCGCACATGGTCCAGTACCAGCGCAGCTATCAGGCGGCGGCCGAGACGCTGAACATCGTGAACTCGACGCTCACCGATCTGATGAACATCCTCCATTAACCTGCGCCGGAGTAAGGCGGCGGCGCTAAAGTGCCGATAATTTCACCGGGACAGTAGGACCCATCGTCATGCGAGTCAGCACGAGCTATATCTATGAGTTCTCGAGCGCTGCCATTCAGAATGCGCAGCAGGCCGAGGTAGCGCTTCAACAGCAGATCAGCACGGGCAAGCGCCTCAACCAGCCCAGCGACGACCCGTTCGGTATGTATCAGTCGCTCACGCTTACGTCGCTCAAGAACACGCTCAACCAGTACAGCTCGAACCTAACCTACGCCAAGCAGTTTCTGTCCGAGAGCGACAACGCACTCTCGAGCATCAACGACATGACCGGCCAGGCGTATCAGCTTGCCGTTCAGGCCGCAAACTCGACGACCGATCAGAACGCGCGGATGGGCATGGTCAATCAGGTCACCCAGATGCAGCAGCAGCTTCTTGCCCTCGCGAACTCGCAGGGTGCGAACGGCGAGTACCTCTTCGCCGGCCAGAAGACGCAGGCGGCGCCATTCTCCGTTGTCGCCGGCGCGCTCACCTACGCGGGCGACAACAACAACGTCAACGTCGAAGTCGGACCCGGCCAGACGATGGCTGTCAACACGCAGGCAGGCACGATGTTCACCAACCTGTACAACCAGCTGCAGACGTTCAAGAACGACCTCTCGAGCGGCAACGTCAGCGCGTTGAGCGGCGTGGACATCACCAACCTCCAGAATTCGCAGACCGCGATCCTTCAGGCGCGCGGCTCCATCGGCGGAAACCTTCAGGAAGTTACGTCCCTGACCAACGCGAACGCGTTGCGAACGAACGACCTGACCGCACAAATCTCGAACCTGACCGACGCCAACATCGCGCAGGTTGCCACGCAATACCAAAGCGCGGCGACCGTCTATCAGGCGGCAATCACCATGGCGGCACAGGCTTCCACGCTCTCGTTGGCGAGCTACCTGCAAAGCTCCGGAACCGGTTAATGAACGAAACGCACCTCTTCGAAACGACCAGATTTGGCACGGTCGGGTACATCGACTCCGACGTCGTCACGCTTGCGGACGGACTCGTCGGCTTCCCCGACCATCAGCGCTATCTGATCTTGTGCCACAAGCCGGATTCGCCGTTCCGCTGGCTTCAGAGCCTCGACGAGCCGCAGCTCGCTTTCCTGATTACCGACCCCGCGAACTGGGTGCCCACCTACGCGCCGAAGGTCGACGACGCCGAAGTCGAGCGCTTCGGTTTAACGGATTCAACACCCCGCCTCGTATATGTCACCGTCAGCATCCCGCCGGGCCAGCCGGACGAGATGACGATCAACCTCGCCGGACCGATTCTTATCGATCTGGAGCGGCGGATCGCAATTCAACTTGTGTTGCAGGACGAGACGTATACTACAAAGCACCGGGTGTTCCCACAGGCGAACCGGGTGAGCGCTGTAGCGGTTTAGGACGCACCGCGTAACAGCTCATACCACGCCGCCGGCCACGGAGGGCGAATAAATCATGCTGGTGCTCACCAGAAAGGTTCATCAGAGCATCGTCATAGGCGAAGGAATCGAGGTAGTAGTCTTGGAAGTACGCGGTGAGCAGGTTCGCCTCGGTATTCGCGCGCCCAAGGACGTCACCGTGCACCGTAAAGAGGTGTATCAGCAGATTCACGAAGAGAACCGCAGCGCGAGCGAAGTGCGTCCCGAGGACGTTCCGGGCTGATCTCGATGGCCGAGAAGCAACCTGCCCCGCCTGAAATCTCCCGTCGAAACCTGATCCTCCTCTCGGCGTTCGCCTCCGCCCTGCTCGCCTCCCTCGGCGCGATCCCGGCCTGGCTTGGCGCGAACCCGCATCGCGGAATCGACCTTGCCATGCAGGCGGTCCCCCCTACCAGCGGGGCGGCGCTCCTCGCCGGTCTCTGCATCGGCTTTCACGGACTGAGTCCGTATCCGCGTCCCAGTTTTGTCACCGCCGTCACGTTCCCGCTCATGCACGTCGCGATAACCGTCGCCCTCGCCCGGTTGCTATCCGCCCCTACAAGCGCCCTGAGCGAGCCCATGCCGCAGCAGCTTCCGATTCAGGCGTGGTTGGCCCCGAAAACGTGGGGCGCCGCCCTCGGAGCCGAGCTGTTCTGCTTCTTCGTCGCCGCGACCATCGCTCGGCGCCGCCCGCCCGTGGCCGAATGCTAATCCTCTTCGGCGCCGCCGGGCTCGATCCGCAATGGCCGGCGACCGTCCTATGCCTGGGGACGTTTGACGGCTTTCACCTCGGCCATCAGGCGGTGATCCGAAAGGCGGTCGCCATCGCCCGCGCGGCAGACCTCCCGTGCGGCCTCGTCACCTTCGATCGGCATCCCGCCATGACGCTCGCTCCCGAGCGGGCGCCCTCGACCCTCAGCCAGCCGACAGACAACCTGAGCCTGCTGAGCGATCTCGGAGTCGACCTCACCGTCGTACTCGCGTTCGATCGGGCTCTTAGCGAGACAAGCGCCGAGGACTTCCTCGCGACGATCCTCCAGGCGCAGCTCCACGGATCCCATCTCGTTGTCGGACACGATTTCGCATTTGGTCACGACCGGCTCGGCACGACCGACTGGCTCGAAGCTCGCGTGCAAACCACCGTGGTCCCGCCGTTCGAGCTCGACGGAGTTCGCGTCAGTTCAAGCGCGATTCGGGCCGCCGTCGCGTCCGGCGATCTGGCAACCGCCGGCCGCATGCTCGGTCGACCCTTCGCGCTTCGCGGGGTTGTCATATCGGGCGACAAGCTCGGCCGCCAACTTGGGTTTCCAACCGCCAACCTCGGCCTTCCCGCGCGTCACATCTTGCCGCCGGACGGCGTATATGTCGCTCAAGCGGTGACGCCCTTCGGTCAATTTGCTGCGGCAGTCAGCATCGGTGACCGGCCAACCGTGAACGGAACGAACCGCGTGATTGAGGCCCACTTGCTTGACTTCTCGGGCGAATCGCTCTACGGCCGCTCCGTCACGCTCCAACTGGTTTCGCATATCCGGGAACAACGGCGTCTCGCATCCCTCGAGGAGCTCAAGGAATGGATCAACAACGACATCGAAACCGTTCGCGGGTGCCTGTCCGGTTAGCCGGCAAGATCAGCCCCTGGATTCCCCTCGCCGCGCTCGCGGTCATCGTGCTCGTCCTCGGGCACGCCTCGTCCCGGCCACGGACCAGCGACTCCGAGCAAATCGTGGCGGCGTTGAACGACTCCATCAAGGCGAGCAAGGAGGGTCGTGCCGGTGGTGTGCTGGACAAGCTCGCGGAGGGCTTTCAGGTCAACAATCAGAGCCTCACCTCCAGCCAGATCGCCAACGCGATCAAGAAGTATCAGCCAAACGTGACCGTCCTCCAGCCGTTGCCGGTGGTGACCAACGACGAAGCCCACATCCTCTCACCCGTCAAGTTGAGCGTCAACATCCTGGGCGGCTCTCACGACTTCACGCTCAAGGACGTCGACATCGAGTTCCACAGAGAGACCTCGCGCGCCTGGCTCATCTTCCCCGTCGACACCTGGCACATGACCAAGGTGAACATGTCTGAAGACTCGCTCTCCGGCTTCAGCTTTCTCGGCGGGATGGGCGGATTCTGAGGCGAAGAATCCCCTCGCAATTTTCCCGGGCAAATCTCGTGAGAGTGGTATCATGCCCGTGATTGGGTGTACGTCGCAGTGCGCTTAATCGCTCAACATTGGAGAACAAAAACAAAATGAAAAAGCTCATTAGCCTGCTCATCGTGAGCGCTATCGGAATGATCGTCGTCGCCGGCTGCAGCGGTGGTGACAACAGCGACGCGAATGCCACCGGCGGTACCGGCGGCAAGGCTGCCACAAGCACCACGACCACCGGCTCGGACACGACCAAGACCGACACCACTAAGACCGACACCACCAAGACCGATTCCACAACCACCACGGCTGGAACGGCTGGTACCGCTGGTACCGCTGGCGAAACGACCAAGACGGACACCACGACCACGAAAACCGACACCAAGACTGACACCACCAAGGGTGGCGGCGACATGAAGAAGGACGACAAGACCGGCAAGAAGTAAGCCTGGCTTAGAGTCTCGGGAGCCCTCGGCGCTTGCGTCGGGGGCTCTCGTCGTTTTGGGAACCCAAAGGTAACCTTCGCCTATGCTAGATCCCCGCGTGACGAAGCTCGCCGAGATGCTCGTCAGCCACTCCCTGGAGCTTGGCCCCAAGGACCGCCTCCTGATTCACACTTTCGACATTCCCGACGAGGCGGTGGCCGAGATGGTCCGAGCCGCCCGAGCCAAGGGCGCCCAGGTCGCGGTGCGATTGGAAAGCAACCTTGTCCGCCGGCAGTTGATGTTGGGAATGACCGAGGCGAACGCTCGCACCATCGCTGAGATCGAGAAGCATGAGATGGAGCAGATGACCGCGTATCTCGCGCTCCGCGGCACCGACAACTACGCCGAGCTTTCGGATATTCCAAGCGACGTCCAGTCGATGTGGAGCCGGGAGTACGTTCAACCGGTCGTGTTCGGTGTCCGGGTGCCGAAGACCAAGTGGGTGGTGCTGCGCTGGCCGAGCCCCGGCATGGCCCAGCAAGCGAACATGTCCACACCCGCGTTCGAAAAGTTCTACTTTGAAACATGCACCTTGGACTATTCGAAAATGGCCAAGGCGTGCGCACCCCTCGAAGCCCTGATGAACCGCACCGACCAGGTTCACATCACCGGGCCGGGAACCGACCTTCGCTTCTCGATCAAGGGGATCGGCGCCGTCGCATGCACCGGCGACCGGAACATTCCCGACGGCGAGTGCTTCAGCGCCCCCGTCCGCGAAAGCATGGAAGGCACCGTCGCCTACAACACGGTTTCGCTGTACCAGGGTCAGGAGTTCAAGGACATCAAATACACGGTGAAGAAGGGGAAGATCGTCGAGGCGTCGGCGGGTTCTGGGACACCCAAGCTCAACGAGATTCTCGACACGGACGAGGGCGCCCGCTACTTCGGCGAATGGTCCCTGGGCTTTAACCCGTTCGTGCTTCACCCCATGAAGGACACGCTCTTCGACGAGAAGATCGCCGGGAGCTTCCACCTCACCCCCGGTAACGCCTACGATCCGCCCGGAGGCAACGGCAACAAGTCGGCGATCCACTGGGATACGGTCTGCATTCAGCGGCCGGAGTACGGCGGAGGCGAAATCTACTTCGACGGCAAGCTCATCCGCAAGGACGGCCTGTTCGTGCTGCCCGAGCTGGAAGGCTTGAATCCGGCCCATCTAGGTTGAGCCGACGGCGGGGCCGACGGCTGCCCTGGATTCCCTTTCTGATCTTCGGCTTTCTCGCCGGGACCGCGATCGAGTGGTGGCTCCTGCGCCCGCCCGGGCCATTCGTGCCGCCGCTGGTCGCCGGCATCCCGGCCGAATCCAAGTTCATCCGGCCCGAAGACGGCCACCTGATCCGGACCTGGACGCTCCCCGAAACCACCGAGAATCTTGCCGATAAGCTGTCGCGGCAACTCAAGACGGACGACGGCTGGCAGCCTCCGCTGATCCGCAAGCTCGATCCGAAGACCATTCAATTCGCGCGCGTCCACAGCCCGAACGGAGACTTTCAGTTCACCAGGATTACCGTCACCGCCCTAGGAAACGGCACGTCGCGGCTGGAGATCGACGAAGAACCCAAGCAGGCTCACGCTTTTAGGTAGGTTTCCAGGTTGTCAGGTTTCCAGGCTTCTAGGTTGCCCGGAGACATGGGGACCTGGAAACTTGGCAACATGACAACTGAGAAGGGGGTAAACCCGCTTCTCATGCGCATCTACATCTCGGCCGACATCGAGGGGATCACCGGACTCGTTTCCTGGGCGCAGTGCTCACGCCCTAGCGGGAACGTGTACGACTTCGGTTTTGCGCGCCGGATGATGACCCACGACGTGAACGCGGCCATCCGCGGCGCCCGAGCGGCGGGCGCGACCGAGGTGGTCGTCAAGGACTCTCACGGGGTCATGAAGAACCTGCTCGTCGAGGAGCTGGAGCCTGGTACGCGCCTCGTATCCGGCAACGGCTTCGGAATGACCGACGGCATGATGCAAGGCGTCGGCGATGAGGCTTTCGATGCGGCAATCCTCGTCGGCTACCACGCCAAGGCCGGCACCGCGCGCGGAATCATGGAGCACACCTACACGGGCGGCGTTCACCGCGTCTTCCTCGGTGGCCGCGAGATCGGCGAGATGGGGCTGAGCATGGGGGTCGCCGCCCACTACGGAATCCCAACCGTCGCCGTCTCCTCCGACGCTGCCGGAATCGCCGAAGCAGCCGACTTGGTTCCCGGCATCGCCACTGCCGCGGTTAAACGCGGTTACGGCCGCTACAGCGGCCAGCTTCTGCACCCCTCCGAGACGGGTCCGATGATCGAGGCGGCCGCGAAACGCGGCGTTGAGATGCGGTCGAAGCTCCCGAAGATCGCCTATCCGGCGCCGCTCAAGATGGCCATCGAGTTCAACCGAAGCGAGGAGGCCGACATGTGCGAGCGCTTCCCCGGAATGAGCCGCGCGAACGGATACACCGTGGAAGGCGACTTCCCCGGCTTCGTCGAAGCGCACTCCGCCTTTGTAACGCTCATCTCGCTCTCGCTACACGCCGTCGAGTCCCAGTAGGCGAAACGGCCCGAAAAACGCGGACCTTAGCGAACTCTAAACCCGCCGTCTGCCCAATCGCGACCTAACCTAACGGCGGGAAGCGTCTATCATTCGCTGTTGCCTGAGCTACCTATGAGATTTGCCGGAATGAGAGTCATCCTAAGCGCCGCGCTTGCCGCATGCCTACCGCTGGCCGCCAACGCCACCGTCCTCACCTTGGCCCCCGGAAGCGGGTCGTCGCGGAGCGCCGTGGTTCAACAAGCGGACATGCTGGTTCGCGGCTTCGCGAAGGCTTCCACCCAGCTCACCCTCGTGTCGCGCCGAAACCGGGTCGGAATCGGCCGCTACCACGGCGAGATTCCGTTCAGCCTGCCAACCGTCGTTCGGTTACCCGGGCCCAAGCCTAACTTTGCGCCTCCGCCCGGTGGGGGCGACCTGGTCCTCCAGTTCGACACGAGCGGCAGCGAGGTCTTTCCGACCGCCTATCAGACCCTGCTGCAGAACACCTTCGACGCCGCGAAGTCCACCCTCGATCTGATCTTCGGCATGCCGGCGGTTGGTGGCACCGTTCACGTGGCGAACTTCGACGCCTCGATCGGCGACCGCGACGCCGTCGCCGGCGGCTACTTCCTGCCGAACAACGGCAGCGGCGTCCCCGAGGTTCGATTCCCGGTCTACAACGCCAACGAAACGGCGGCTGTCAACTTCCTGCACTGCCTGCTCCTCGCCTACCTCGGCCCTGACGGGTACGCGTGGGACGGCTTTGAGGAAGGGCTCGTACGCGCCGTGACCATGAAGGTTGCCCGAACCCCGGCCGCGCTTCCCGCCGGGCTTGACCCCAACGTCATCGAGACCGTTCTCGAAAACACCTACGACATGAAGGGCGCCTACGACTGGAGCAACCAGCGGCCCCTGAGCGGACCCGTCTTCATCGCTCCCAACCTGCGCTCCCTGCCGTTGCCGGTGAGCGGCGGCTCGGGACCCTACTTGCTTCGATACATGATGGGGGGCACGGCATGGGCGAAGCTTCTCGTCGAGTACCCGACGTTTGCCGCCAGCTTGAATGCTCAGGTTTATGCAACTCCCTCCCTGGGCAGCAACCTGTCCGGCCTCTCCTCTGCCGCGCAGACCATCCTCAACGCCCAGCGCCCGGGTAACCCGACCGTCGAGGGCACCACCTTTGCCGACTGGCTGCAGCACCAATACGTGCTCGACCCCACCCTCACCCAGGGCTCGAAGGTGCTGGCCGACATAACGCCGGTCACGAGCGGGCTGACCACCGGGGACTTCGGCCTCTTCATCGTGGAGGCGACCTACTTCAGCACGGACGGCTCCGGCAACGAAACCCTCCTCAGCGGGACGAGCTTCCCCATCTTCTGGGATCCCACCTTCAACCGGATCGTCACAAGCGCCCAGGACGAACAGATCGATATCACCGCCTCGCAAGGCTCGGTTGTGCCGAACTTGCCTGACCTTTTCGCCGGAAGCCCCTACCGTTCCGCGATCGACGTGCCCGTGGGCGACCAACTCCAGCGTGTGTTCGTGCCGGCCGGCGCCATCGCCACCGCGACCCACACTTCGCCGAACGACTTTTATGGCACCGTCGAAGGCGCCGTCGTCAACTCCGGCGATACGATGCGGGTCGACGTCGTAGTGGGCGGCTCGGTCATCGCTTCGGCGCCGGTAACCAACAACGCGTTCGGTATCACGATCGGCGCGACGGGCGGTTATAGCGGCTACGCATCGTTAACGGTGAACGTCGTACGGACCCGGGGCGGGGTCGATACCACCGTCCTGACCCGAACCGTCAACAAGACGCCGGGACCGCTCGACGCGGACCTTCGCGTCGTGGGAGATGGAAACTTCAACTTCACGCTTGGACTTCCGGGCGGGGTTTCGTTGCTTGGCATGCCGATCGAACCGTACTCGAGCGACGCGAGCGCCATTCTCGGGGTTTCCTCCTCGAGTTTGCTCCTGGCCCGGTATGACTCGGCCCTTGCCAACTACCGCCTGTATCCGTCGATCGAGCCCCTTACCCTCGGTCACGCCTACTTCATCAACCTTCCCGCAGCTCAGAACACGTTCAGCATCAACGGGAGGTTTGCTCCCGGCATCTCCACTTCGGTGCCGCTCAAGCCGGGTTGGAACATGATCAGCCCTCCCCTGGCCGAGATCATCCAAACGAGCTCCACGCGGATCGTCCATGCCGCCGACTTTCCCAGCACCTACGCCGACGCCCTGGGCCTGACGATCGGAACCGACTTCTTCAAGTTTCAACCCGGGCCGCCCGATCCGATCACCGGCTTTCCGGAGGGCGGCTCGTTTGTCGCCGCCACCGAGTTCGACCCCGGCGTCGGCTACTTCGTGCGGGTTCTCGCGCCTGAAGGGGTCTCGTTAGTCTTCGATGCCGACACCGCCCTCCAAAAGAGTGTGAGGCCCAATTCTGCAAATGGCTGGCAGCTCAAGTTCTCCGCCACCACCAACGGAAACACCACGAGCTCCATAGTCGGGGCGGAGGTGAACGGGTCCAATACGCTGAACTTCAGGGTGGACAGCACCCTGCCTCCACCGATTGGCCCGGGGCTCCAGGCCTACTCGGTTAACGGGGATCGGCTCTATCGGGATATTCGGCCCCTCAACACACGGCAAGCGTTCAACCTCCACGTCGACGGCTTGACTCCGGGCCAAACCTACACGATCAAGTTCTCAACGATCTACGGCCGAACGAAGGTGTTCACCGTCGTCGACCGGGCGACCGGTCATGCGCGCACCATGTTCAGCGGAGCGAGTTGGACGCTTCAGGCGTACGGCACCTCCGCGATCCTCTATATGGTGGTGCCGCATTGAACCGGCTCGGGATCCTGGTGCTGGCGCTCGTTGCGTTGGCGCTGAACGGCTGCGGCGGCAGCGGTGGCGGCGGGGGAACCGCGACCGTCACCGGACGGGTGATTTACGTCGAAACCGGCGGCGCTCCCAACCCAGTCGCCACCGTTCAGGTGGGCTCGGTTGCCATCTCCACCGACGCGTCCGACGGCTCCTTCACGCTCCAAAACGTCCCGACCGGAATCACGACTCTCACCGTCAACACCAACTCCGCTTCCGGGGTCTGGACGTTCACCATCGCCCCCGCGACCGCGAGCACGACGGAGGATGTCGGCGACCTGTGGGTCGGGCCCCAGCGCGTGACCCTCGCGGGCGCCGTCCTCGATTCGTCGACGAACAATCCGATTTCGGGAGCTACCGTCAAATTCGGCGGCGCGATCGGGAAGACCAACGCGAGCGGACTCTTCTCGCTCAGTCCGGTCGCCTATCCGAACACGAACTTCGCCGCGTTCTGGGGCATCGTGGGCAACGTCACCGCCAACAACTACTTTGCCAATACGTTCAGCGCCTCGCCCAACACCTCGGTGAACGGCACCGTGACCGTCGCCAGCATCTTGCTGACGCCGCTCAGCAACACCTCGCCTCCGCCGCCGCCCTACAACATTTGGGGCCGCATCACCCCGACCGCCGAAGGGGTCAACTGCACCGTCACGCTGTTGCAGAACGGCACGCCGGTCCGGCGGACCCTAGCCGACGCGACCGGAACTTACTACTTCTGGGTGGCGCCGGGCACTTACACGCTTCACTTCGTGAGCGGCACCCATACCGATCCTTCGGACCCGACGGTTACCGTCAAGTCGACGAACGACGTTGAGCGTCAGGACGTCGTCTTGAATTAGGTGAGAATGACCGTCGGGCCCAAGTGGCGCACTTTCCTCTATTCCCTGCTGGCGTTTGGGTCCGCAGCGGCGGTCACCGTCTACGTCAACATCCTGAGCCGGGCCGACCCGTTTGCCGCGATGCGTGGCCCGTCGGACATCTCCAATCCCATCGAGGTCGAGTTTCACAACCTGCACCTGCAGCATTACCGCCAGGGCAAGCTCATAACCTCGGGTCAAATCGGCCGGATCGACGTTCACCGGGATCACCAGCAGTACGACCTCTACAACGTCGCCAACGGCATCTACCACACGAACGACGGAACGTTTCACTTCGACGGGGATCACGCCGTCTGGTATTCGAGCGCCCAGCGGCTGATGGCAAGGGGCGGGGTCCACGTGGTCAGCAAGAGCTTCGACCTCCGGGCGCCCTCATTCGATTGCACGCGCCTGACGAATATCCTGACCGTCGAAGGTCCCGCAACCGGCACCCTCGGCGGCGGCGACGTCACCGCCAGCGGCATCGCCTATAACCTCGCCGACGACACGTACTCGACGGGAAAAGTCGTGTGGCGCGGCAAGCTCGCGCTGAACTTCCAGAACCCGGAGCGCAGCGGTCCGCCGAGCCAGGGTGGCCAAAGCGACGACAAACCGCGGATCTGGGAGGTGCAATTGGACCATTCGTTCGAAAAAAACGGCATCAAGCACGGCACCAATCTGCGGGCCACCGACGGCGACAGCATCATCACCTCCCCGAAGGGGTCGTGGGATCGCAACAACAACGGCGACATCATCGAGTGCGAAGGGCCGGTCAAGTATTGGGGCGTCAAGGCGAACCTCATTTGCGATCATATGACCGTCGACCGCAAGAAGAAGATCGCCACCGCGACCGGCAACGTCGTGATGTACATCAAGCCGGAAGAAAAGCAAACCGGACCCGACGACAAGATGGAAGTCCCGCCCTTCCGCCCCGAGGTACCCGAGAACATCAGCAAGAGCCGGCCGCCGGCGCCGATGGCGAGCGACCAGCACTCGAAGGACGTGGTCAACGACGTACGCTCGAACGAAAACTTCAAGAAGTATCCGGCAACGGTCCGCGCCGACAAAATCGTGTACTTCTACAAGAAGGGCGAACGTCATGCCGAAATCACCGGCTCTCCCCAGGCCCAACAGGAGCTGCCGGAAGGGAACTGGCGAATGGTCTGGAGCTATCGCGCTCATTACGACGGCGAGAAGGAGACGCTCACGCTCTACAGCTCCGAAGGAAACCGCGAGACCAGAATGAAGAACTCGATCGGAGACGACGGGACGGCGACCCGCTACGAATTCTCGACCAAAGAGGGGGACGACTCCTACAGCGCCGACAACGAACATGTTCGCGGCCAGTCGTTCGATGAAGAGGCCAACGATGCCGCCGCCAAGGCCGGCAAGAAGCCGGACAAGGCTGGAACCCAGAAGCCGCCGCCCGGAAAGAACCCTCCAAACCTGCGCGGACCTATCGGTCGCGGACTCCCACACGCGTAATTACGAGTTTTGCTAAAACCCTGCATTACACGGCGCAATTGGTCCGTGCGATGCGCTTGCCTTTGTCGTTCTCTGGCGCGATGAGCGCCTTTGGAGAGGCAAAGGACAAGCTTGATGAATCGAACGACACTTACGATGGCAGCCTTGATTGCGGGCTCCTCGCTTTCGGCGATCGCCTCGGCCGACAACCTGAAGTTCCTCGGCGATGCCTACGGCGGCACGCTCAGCGGAACCGTCACCTTCTTCGACGCCGGCACCCACGGCCACAAGACCGCGAAGGTCGATATCGGCAAGCTCCTTTTTCAGGACGGCTCGCAGAAGCTGACGACCGTCTGTGCTGACCTCGGCAGCGTCCTGGACGGCAATGGCCACTCCTACGCACTCTCCTTCACCGACCCCTTCGCCGGCACTAACCTCAGCCTGGCAGGCGACATCGTCGAGGCTGACTTCAACAAGGCAACCAACGCGGAGAGCGGGGCAGCCCTCCAAATTGCGGTTTGGTCCGCGCTGTACAACGGCGGCTCCTCATTCGACGCCAACGGCTCCGGCTTCAAAGTCACCGGGGTGAGCAACCCGGTCCTGCAGCTCGCTACGACTTACTATCAGGACTTCAACGTCAAAGGCAAGGCGCTCTACTTCGAAACCTCTGGAGGGTGCGGCGGCCAATCCCAACTCGGCCCCTCACCGGCGCCTGAGCCGGCAAGCATGGCCGCACTCTGCATCGGCGCCGTCGGCCTCCTCGCTCGACGTAAGAGGCTTCGAGCCTAGTCCGCCGCACACCCGATCGGTTTATCTCCTCTGAATTTGCCCCTCGCACCACGCGAGGGGCCCTTTTTGTTCACACTTCGACAGATGAAGACGGTTTGGACCGGCTGCGCATTCTTCTGCCTCCTCGGCCTGATCTGCTCGGGCGGCCTCTTCTTCAACGGGCACTCGATCTTGAGCTCGTCCCGGGACTCGAGCACCTCGGCCGCCGCGTATGGGATGGCGACCCTCAGGGCCGTAAGCAAGAGCTGGGACCGCGCCGAGCTCGAACGACGGCTTGATCCCTCGGCGAGAGCAAGCCTCGTGGAAGCGGTCGTCCGGGCCGGCGAGCCCCTCGGTGGGCTCAAGCACGCAAAACCTCTTGCCCCATCGGCAATCAACGAATCCAGGCCTAACGGAACGAAGCGCACGACTGTTACGCTGATCGACGAAGCGACGTTTGAACATGGCGTCGCTCAGATCCGGCTGGTCCTCGTCTTCGCCGACGACCAGTGGCACGTCCGGGACTTCGAGATCCTTCCGACATCCGCCCCGCCAGGTACAAAGAGCTGAATGCTCACCGCGGATGCCCTATCGACCCCGGCGCGCTACGCACCGTGGACCAAGGGCATATACGACGTCGCGCCTGCCCTGCGCCCCCTTGGAACTGACTTCGGCAACGGAAATCAAGACGCCTGCCTGATTCAGCTCGACCGCGAGTTTCCGCGCTACCGGATGAACAAGGAGGCCGCCTACGCCGACGAGCGGTCGAAGTATTTCGGGCTCGCCGACCTGCCGTGCGCGGTCACGCTTGCGGTCATCCAGGCGATCGCGGAACACCTTTGCCGCGACTACCCGGGCGCCTACTCGCAATGTGAGAAGAGCTTGACGTGCTCGCTCACGGGCGATTGTGTGGAATGGACGGAGGACGGGCGGCTTGACCGGGAGAATAGCCGGCTCGCGGTCCCTTGCGGTCACTTGCTCGAGGCGGTCGCGCTTCAAATCCAGCCGGATCTCGCCGTGATCGTGCGCGAGCCCAATGATGTGGACCGGGTCGCGGCGGTTCACGTTTGCGCCCCCAGTCACTGGGATCCGGTCGGAAAGCTCGGCCAATCATTCTTCGAAACCCACACCGTCGTGCCCGGCTTCGATCGCGTGAACGCTGCCGCAGGCAAGATGGTCGAGGCGATGATTGCTCAGGGCCCCTTTGTCCGGTTCGTGTGGGGCGTCGAGTCCGACGATCGCTTGAACCACCACCCCGACCCGCCCGACGGCTGGTCATTTGATAATTGGAACGGGCGCCGTTTTGATCGCGACTCGTTCTGGGTCCGGGTCGAGCGTCAGACCCTCCTTGGCCTTCCCGAGGTGAACGCGGCGCTCTTCGTGATCCATGCCAAGACCGTTTGCGCCCAAACCGTCCTCGCTTCGACGGATGAGCGGCGCGCCCTGGTCACGGCTCTCCATTCCATGTCTCCCGATGCCAGGCGCTACAAGGGCGTGGATACCCATTTCGACGCGCTCATCGCGCAACTTGAAGCCTGAGAACCGCAGCCATGGTCGTCGGTACGCTCGAGATTTCCCTTCGCTTGGAAGGGTGCCGTTCGCTCAAGGACAAGCGCCAGATCGTTCGGAGCGTGCTCGACCGGCTCCGCCATGACTTCCACGCCTCCGCGGCCGAAGTCGGCGATCACGACCTGTGGGGCAACGCAACGATCGGCGTCTCGGTGGTCGGCTCCGATACCCAGATCGTGGAAAGCGCCCTGCAGAAGATCGCCGACGTGATCGAAACCGATCCGCGGGTGACGGACACCCTCACCGAACGGCAAATCCTGCGAATCTGACCCTCGCGACCTAGGCCGCCGGCTGCTTGGCGGTGACTTCCCACACGCGGACCAGCTTGTCCTGCCCGCCCGCGGCGAGCATGGTGCCGTCCGAGCTGAAGGCCACGCTGCTGATCGGGCGCGTGGAACACTCGATCCGCACGTTTCCGATCCCCTTCGCCGCATTCCAGAGCCCGACCGTGCCGTCACGCGAGGCGGTCGCGAAGAGCCAGCCGTTCGGGTGAAAGGCGAGCGATTCGATCGGCTTGGTGTGGCCGAAGAGCATCTTCACCATCTTGCCGTCGGCAAGCGAGAACACGCGGATCGAAAGGTCGACCGCCGCCACCGCCAGAAACTGGTTGTCGGGACTGAACGCCATCGCCGTGACCGTGCTGCGCACGCTATGCATGGTCTGCAAAACTGCACCGGTTCCAGCATGGAACAGCTTCACCGTCGCGTCGGCGCCGCCGGAGGCGACGAGCTCGCCGTCCGCCGACCACGCGACCGCCGTCACCGCGTCGCTGTGCTCGCGGCGCCGGTACAGGCCGTGACCCGACTTGGTGTTCCACGTCCCCATCTGGTTGTAAAGGGACCCGGTCGCCAACTTGGAGCCGTCGGGAGAAATCGCCAACGCGCTCACCCACTCCTCGTTGGAGGTGCGCCAAGTCTCGACCACTGGTCCGCGAAGGTGCCAGAAGGTCAGCGTCGTTTCGCTGGAGCCCGCCGCGACGAGGTGGTCGTTTGGAAAGGCGCGCAGCGTCGAGATGACGCCCGCTTCGATCTTCGAGCGGCGAAAGGGGCACTCTGCCTCCGTGTTCCACCAAATGAGCTCGTTGTCGAAGCCGCTGGAGATGATTCGGTTGTTCTCGGGATCAAACGTGACTGCGTAAACCGGTGTCTGGTGGCCGCTCAGTCGGTGGGTCAGCCGAACCACGATCGGCGTCGGGTTCGCGCGCCGCTTCCGTCGCGGGCTCTCGCCCACCGAATCGCCGGCAAAGCTGCCACCGGCGAGGGCCGCGTCATACTCCATCCGAAGGGTCTCATCGCTGAGGGTCGTAAAGGCCTCGTTGATGCGCGCCATATTCTCGTGCGCTCGCGGATCGGTGCTGACGTCAGGGTGGTGCCGGCTCGCAAGCCTTCGGTAGGCCTTGCGAACAGTTTCAAGGTCGGCATTGGGTTCGACACCCAATGTTTCGTAATGCGTCGTGAGGGTCTTCAAGGTACGGAATTGCGCGCCACGCGCAAACTGAGAGTTTACTTGTTTCAACCTGCCGGAACACCACGTCGTTCCCGGCATTCGTGACAATTCTCGGCGCAAAAACCGCCTGCTTAAAGAGATTCAATCCGTTTCGCCAATCGAATGTCAGTCTCGGTGATTCCGCCCGCGTCATGCGTGCTCAGAGCGACCCTAACCCGCCGGTACCCGATCGTCATGTCCGGGTGGTGATCCATCGCGTCGGCGAGGTACCCAACCGCACAGGCGAACACGAGGCCGTCCTTATAAGCCCCGAACTCGTAGCTCTTCTCGATCTCGGCGCCGGTAGAGCTCCAACCTTCGAGCTCTCGGAGCTCCTCGGTTATCCGTGCCGTCGATAGTTTCTCGCGCATGCCGTGAGTGTGGCGTGTGCGGCGGACCGCCCAGGGGCCCACTGGTAAACTTCCCTTCGAAATCGGCCCTCGCTCCGGCGGCGGCCGCGGGTCCTTATGTCGACAACGCCGTCCGCTGAAACCCCCACCATCCACTTCGATCTCTCCACCGCCACCGTCAAACGAAACGCATCGGTCGATGAACTGATCGCCGACGGACTGGCGAGCGACGATGACGTTCTCGCTAGCAACGGAGCCCTCGCCGCTTACTCTGGCTCCTACACGGGGCGGACTCCTAAGGACAAGTACGTTGTTGCCAGCCCCGACATAGAGGGGGAGATCTGGTGGGGAAACAACAACCGAATGAGCGCCGAGACGTTTCGGCGCTTGCGCGCCAAAGCCCAGGAGAAGGTTGCGGGCCGGCAGGTCTACATCGTCGACACGTTCGCGGGCGCCGACCCCGCTTTCCGGATCGCCGTGCGGTTCATCGTCGAGCGCCCCTACCACGCCCTGTTCATTCGCCAACTGCTGCTCCGGCCCAGTGAGGCCGAGCTCAAGGAATTCGTCCCCGAGTGGACCGTTGTCGATTTGGGCAAGCATCCGCTTGCCGGGCCCGCCGACGGCGTTCGGAGTGATGCGGTCGTCGCCCTCAACTTCGCAGATCGCGAGGTCATCATATTCGGCACCGAATATGCCGGCGAGATGAAGAAGTCGGTCTTCACGATCATGAACCTGCTTTTGCCCAAGCAGGGGGTGCTGAGCATGCACTGCTCGGCGAACGTCGGCGCGGACGGTGGGACGGCCCTCTTCTTCGGCCTTAGCGGAACGGGCAAAACAACACTGAGCGCCGACCCGTTGC
>Ga0070734_10002755_pt1 | contig 20139 bp, 17 predicted proteins | sample Coa_R1_8_FD_66444 | JGI IMG/M metagenome (GOLD analysis project Ga0070734, IMG submission 66444) | Surface soil microbial communities from Centralia Pennsylvania, which are recovering from an underground coalmine fire - Coalmine... | ecosystem: Environmental > Terrestrial > Soil > Unclassified ... | reverse complement strand
TCGTGCTGGTTCACGCCGTGAACATGCGGGACGAGGAGGGGCTGATTGCGCGGGTGGTGCAAGAGGTTATCGCGAGCGGCGCGCGGATGGACCATATCAGCGACATGCACGACCGAATGCTCGTCGTCGTTCACACCGAAGATGCGGGCCCGGTCAAGAAGCGGCTCGAGGCGAACCTCGTCGAGGTAAGCGCGAAGGGGCGGGCATGAGGATCAAGGTGATGAAGTTCGGCGGGACCAGCGTGGCGTCCGCCGAAGCACGGCTCACAAGCGCCATGCGCGTTCTCTCTGCCAAGGAGCAGGGCTACATGCCGGTCGTGGTCGTCAGCGCCATCGGCCGCAAGGGTCAGCCGTACGCGACCGACACCCTGATTCAAATGCTCCGGGAAATCGATCCGGCCGTCCAGCCGGACGCCCGAGAGATGGACCTGCTGCTCGCTTGCGGCGAAATCCTCTCCGCCGTCATCTTCGCCCACACCCTCAAAACTCTGGGCCAGCCGGCACAGGCATTTCGCGGGGGCCAGGCCGGCATCCGCACCGACGGCGTGTATGGTAACGCGCGCATTCTGACGATCAAGCCGGTCGCCCTTCTAAAGAGCTTGGAGGCGGGATTCGTCCCCATCGTCTGCGGCTTTCAGGGCACCTTCGTCGCCGAAGAAGGGTTGCCGGGTGGCGAGCTGACCACGCTTGGCCGGGGCGGATCCGACACCACCGCTTCCGCCCTCGGCGCCGCTCTCCGGGCCGAGGCGGTCGAAATCTACACCGACGTCGATGGCGTCAAGACAGCGGACCCGGACTACGTGAAGGAAGCGCCAACCCTGCGTAAGGTGACCTACGACGAAGTTGCGGAGATCGCCCACCTCGGCGCGAAGGTGGTTCACCCGCGGGCCGCGGAAATCGCGATGCACTACAAGATTCCGCTGTGGGTGAAAAGCACGTTCACGGATGACGAGGGAACCGAAATCGTTCCGCGCGAGGCATTCCCAGGCCGCCGGGCTACCGGCGTCACCCACACGGGAAAGCTCGTGAATCTCCAGTTCGACCTTCACGAGGCTGCCGACGATCACCGAACCCAAATCGAGGGGCGAATCTACGAAACGCTGGCGCGCTACGGGATCAGCCTCTTCATGCTGGTGTTGAGCCCGACCGGAACCGGCTTTGCCGTCCCTCGGTCGCAGTATCCGGTGGTTCAAGATGTTTTCGACGGGCTCGTCGTGCCGATGGGGAAGATGGTCTACATCTTCCAGATCGGCGATACGCCGTCACCGAAGGTTGAGACGCAGGCGGCCCTCCTGAGCGGGGTCGGCGAAGTCCACCGAATCGTCGCCAACCTCACCGAGGGGTGCACGATGGTGTCGCTGATCGGGCACGAATATATGCAGCAATCCGGACTCTTCTTGAACGTATTGTCCTCTCTGCATCAGAACCAGATCAACGTGCTCCAAACCACCGACAGCGAGTTTTCGCTCAGCGTCCTCGTGCCGGAAGCCGACACGCACCGGGCAGTTCGGGTGCTACACGACCGGTTTGGGTTGGAAAAGGTGGTTTAGACCGTGTTCGTGCCCCCCGCCGACCTCCCAGCGGTGATGGGAGTCCTCAATGTCACCCCCGACTCCTTCAGCGACGGGGGTAGGTACGCGACCCTCGACGCCGCCCTCGCAAGAGCCGAAGCGATGATGAGCGAGGGCGCCGACATCATCGATGTGGGCGGCGAGTCCACTCGACCGGGCGCCGAGCCGGTGCCGCTCGCGGAGGAGTTGCGTCGTGCGATCCCCGTCGTCGAAACTCTTGCCGGGCGCGGCATCCCGGTCTCCATCGACACGCGCAAGGCGGAGGTGGCTCGCCAGGCGGTGAGAGCGGGGGCGCGGATGGTCAACGACGTCAGCGCTCTCGGCGATCCCGAGATGCTCCCCTATCTCGCCACGACCGAAGTGAGCGTGTGCCTGATGCACATGAAGGGCACTCCCGAGACGATGCAGCTCAATCCGGACTATGCGGACGTGGTGAAGGAGGTCCGAGCGGCCCTCCTGGCGGCCGCGCGCCGGGCGGAGGGAGCCGGCGTCGCCCGAAAGCGGATCTGGCTCGACCCCGGGTTTGGGTTCGGCAAGTCCGTACGCCACAACATGGCGCTGCTCGCCCATCTTCCTGAGCTCGTGGCGACGGGTTACCCGATTCTTCTAGGCGTGAGCCGCAAGTCCACCCTCGGCGGGCTGTTGGGCAAGACTGAACCGGCGCCCATTGAGGCGAGGCAGCCGGCTGCCCTCGCCTTCCAAGCGGTGGCGCAAGCCGCGGGGGTGCGCATGATCCGAACCCACGACGTGGCGGAAACGCGGCGGGTGGTCGAGCTTCTTGCCCGGCGGGACTAATTCTTGGCCTTCTCCGCCACCGCCCGCTTCACCTCTTCGTGCCAGCGGAATTCAACGGCCTGGCCGTTCTTGGTGCCGAGTTGGGCCAGCGGACGCGAAGGATCGTAGGAGGCCTTCACCCAGCCATCTGAAATCATCGCTTCCAATCCCTCGATCGCGAAGCGCAACGTGCCGGCTATGAATTCGAAGTCGTTGGACCGCGCCCGGTAGATCGCTTCAAGCGAACCCATGATTCCGTCCAGCGTGGACGTGCGCTGCAGGATATTCACGAGCAGCTCGATGACCGCCGCGATCGGCAGGACCCGGTCGCCGCGAACGTAGCACTGATCCCTGAACACCTTTCCATCCGCGTACCGGGCGCGGTCCATCCAGGTCGCGCCGCTTAGGTCGAGCTTGAACACATTGTTTTTCTCGAGGGGGGAATCGGCTTCCAGGTCGTTGAGGAAGCGCCCCATCACCTTGATCTGTTGGAGCGACACGGTTCCCGTGCCGATCGCCACGTCTTCGTCGATGAAGCCGCCGGCCGCAATCCAGCGCCAGGCGTTTTGAGGCGATAGGTCGAGGCCGTTCTCCGAAGCGATCTGCGCCGTGAACTCCTGCAGATCCTTGAACTGAGTATTCGCCGAATACCAGTAATCGGCGAACCGGATGTGGTTGCGGAGCCGCGAAGATTGACGCCGCGCGAACTGCTCCTTGAGCCATTGCGCATCGTGCTTTCCGCGGTCGAGTTCGAGAATTGTGAACGCGGCCTCGCGTCCGGCGCTATGGGTGATGGATAGTCCGGCGGAGAGGATGGGATCGGCAAAGCCACCGCTCTCGCCCACTAAGAACCAGTTCTCGCCGGTCTGTCGCTCGGAGACGAATGACCAATCCTTGGTCGTCGCGAATTTGCTTTCGCACGTCGCGTTCTCGAGCAGGCCCGCGACGATCGACTCTTCGCCAAGCGCCTTTCGATAGAGCTCCTCGGGTCGGAGCCCGCACGATTTGAAGTAGCTGACCGGCGTCACCAGGCCGATGCTCGTGCGTGTCGCCCCGAGAGGGATGAACCAGATCCATCCATAGTCCAAGCTCAAAATCTGGATCTTTGTGCCCCCGATCCCGATCTTGACGCCCCAATCCGCGTTCTGCCAGTAGTCCCAAAACGCGACGTTTTGAAGCGATGTGACCTCGTCTGTCTTCACGCCCATGGCCCGGCGCAGCACGGCCGAATTCCCGGAGGCGTCCACGTAGTGGCGGGCGGTCACGGTTTCGCCTGTCTCCAGCTCGAGTCCGGTAACCCGATCGCCGTCCCGATTCACCCGTGAGACCTTGCAACCCTCATGAACTTCGCAGCCGTAATCGCGCGCATGGTTCAAGAGGATCTGGTCGTAGAGCGCCCTGTCCACCTGGAACGCCACGCTGCGACGTTGGCCCTCGTACGTACCGGGTCGCGGTTCTTCCTTGAACAGCTCCTCGGCGAGGAAGTCGAAGTCCCAGAGCTCCTTGGACTTGCCCCAGCGATAGATCCCGCCGATTTTGATCGGGAAGTCGGCGGCCTCGACCTTGTCCCATGCCCCGAGCTCGTTGAGTACCACACAGGTCGTTGGCAGCAGGCTTTCGCCGATATGGTCACGCGGGAACACCTCTCGCTCGAAGATCCCGACCCGGATGTTGGAATCGAACTTACGGAGCATTCCGCCGGTCGTGCTTCCGCCCGGCCCGCCGCCAATGATAGCGACATCGTATTCCATGTGTTATTGAGATAATAACGCAGGAGTTCGGCTCACGCCCAATTAAGTCGATAACAGGCGAACAGATTGTCAGGCTACACGTGCTTGAGCTTCCAACTGCCCTGGCGGTACACGAAGAGCGCCATGACGCCCTGGATTCCCTGGGTGATCGCCATCGAGATCCAGGCCCCAAGCGCCCCGAGGCCCAATCCGATGGGGATGCCCAGGCTGTGACCGGCGAGGCTAAGAAGCGGTTGGTGCGGGTGCAGGGCCAGGATGTATGCCAGCGGAACTCGAACACCCCAGAGTGCAACAAGCGAGATCCATGTTGGGCGAGCAGTGTCGCCGGCGCCCTGCATGGCGCCGAATAGAATCATCGCATACGCGAAGCCGACCTCGGTAAACACGAGAAGCCGCAGGAGTTGGACCGTCGTCGCGATCATCTCGCGCTTATCGCCGAGCAACATGCTGGCCATGGGCCCCGCGAAGAAGAAGACCGGAATCGCAAGAAGGGCGGTCACGAGGGCGCCGTGCGCGCCCGCGGTCCAGCCGAGCCGCTCAGCTCGGTCCGGGCGCCGCATGCCTAGGCTCTGACCGACCAGCGCGCCGGCGGCGGCTGCAAGCCCAAAGCTCGGCATGATCATGATCGACTCGATGGCGAACGCAATCGACATGGCCCCGATCGCGGTCGATCCATTCGGCACGAACTTGAGCGCGACCTGAAACGCGCCCAGGCTGGAAATCCTTAACAGCGCCATAAGCGCTTGAGGCGCTGCGATCTTGAGGATCCGGACGGCCCATTCCCGGTGCGGAAGGCGCCACACCCAGGCCGACTGGAGCGGCGTCTGGCGGGTGTAGACCACGTAGACGACCGCGCTGACCCAGGCGCTGATCGAGAGCGCGAGTGCCGCACCGGGCATTCCTAACCCGGCGCCAGGGATAGGTCCGAGGTGCGGGAAGACGAGCACGCAGTTCAGCGCCATGTGAAGGAAGATCTGAAGCCCAGAGATGACCATCGAACTGCGGGTATCCCCGATCCCTCGTAGGCTGCCGGCGAGCACCTGAATGATGAAGATCGGCGGCAGTGCCGAGGCGTAGACCGTTAGGAAGCGCGCCATCAGGGCCTGAGCCGCGTGGTCATTCGCGGGAAGGAGCGCACTCGAACAGGCTCGGGCCGTTAATACCGCTACTGCGGCGACAAGTAAGCCGCATGCAAATGCCAGGCTGAGCCCCTCGCGAGATGCCCTGCGAAATTCGGCACTATTACCGGCTCCGAATGCCCGGCTGACGACCGCAGTCGTCCCCGTCGCGACCGAAATCGCGAGCGTGAACAGAAGGAACATCACGCTTGTCGAGGCGCCGTGGGCGGTGATCGCGGCCTCCGGAAGGTGACCGATGAAGAAGCGGTCCAAGAGCGTGTTGAGAACCTGGAGCGAGTTCAACGCGACCGCCGGCCAGGCAAGCGCCCACAACACCCGGCCGGCGTGTTCGCGCGGTTCCGGGTCCTCTTGGAGGTCGGCTTCCAGGGGGCGGGAGGTCAGGGCCACGAAGCTCCAAGGTACCATGCCGATGTTGAATTCGGCGGCTGTATTCGCCCGACGCAAAGGACTGATGAAACTGCGATACGTTGCACTTGTCGGGCTTGGACTTCTATCGTTCGGGTGCAGTTCCTCCCGGATCAAGCCGTTCGAGGTCTACAGCCCGGACGGAAAAACCACGTATGACAGCGACTCCTTGCGGGGCAGGGTCGTGATGATCGACTACTGGGCCACGTGGTGCCAACCCTGTCATGTGCTTCAACCATCCATCCGGAGTATCTCGGACAAGTACGGCCCGCGGGGGCTGGTGGTGCTCGGCGTCTCGAATGAGGCCCCTAAGACCGTCGCCGAGTATGTCCGGAAAAGTCCCCTCGGATACACCGCCGCCATGGACCGGGGCGACCAGGTCGGCAACCAGTTCAACGTTCGAGGCCTGCCGACGATCATCATCATCGACAAGGATGGCTCGCTCGTCTACAACAGCACGGTGCCGGAGCTGAAGGACATCACGTCGACCCTCGACCGGCTGCTTCCCGAGAAGTCTTGATCGCCGACGGCTATCCGGAAATCCGCGCTTCCATTGCGGCGGGGCAGTTGGACGAGGCCGCGCGTGAGTGCCGAACCGTGCTTGCCGCAGAACCAAAGAATCCCGAGGCGCTCACCCTCATGGGCAGGATCGGCCTCGAGCTGCGCCGAACAGACCTGATCGAGAACAATCTTCTCGCCGCCCTCGAATCGGCGCCGGACTCGGTCGAGGCGCTGCTGCTCCTCGCCAAGTACTACCGCGACATGATGCGCTACGGCGAGCAGATGGAGCTCTCGCGACGCGTCCTGGCCATCGAGCCCGACTCGGCGACGGCCCTGATCGGCCTCGGTCACGGCCTGCTGGACGAGTGGCGGAACGACGAGGCCCTCGCCGCCTTCGAGCACGCGAGCCTCAGCGACCCGGATTCGGCAGAAGCTCAAGAGGGGCTGGGAACCGCGCTCAAACGACTTCAGCGGCCCGATGAGGCGGCCGAAGCCTTCAGACGGGCCATCGACCTCGATCCCGATGTAACCTCCGCCTACGTTGGCTTGGTTCTGCTGGCCGATGGCGATGCGGCCGAAGCGGCCGTCGACCGCGCCCTAAGCCACTTTGCGGGCTCGGCCGCCAAGCTGACCGAGCTCGGCCGCGGGCTTTGGCTCAACGGACGGCCCGAGTTCGGCAAGCAAGCACTGCTCAAGTCGATCGAGCTCGATCCTGGCTCTGAGTTCAGCCGCCGGATGCTCGGTCGGATTCTTGTCGAACTCGGTGAGTTCGAGGCTGGCCGGGCGCTCTTCCGTGAGACGGTCGCCGACCATCCCGCTAGCGTCCCCCTCTACGAGGAGTTCGCGTTCTCGACGACGTTCCAGGAGGAGGACCGACCGTACCTTGCCCCGATGGCGGGGCTCCTCCGCAACCGCGGGCTCGACCCGATGGATCGGCGCCGCCTCAACTTCGCGCTCGGCAAAGCGCACGACGATTTGCGCGAGTATGGCCGGGCGATGCAGTACTTCGACGAAGCCAACGGGATCGGCTCGATGCAAATCTGGCCGAGCGCCTTCGACCGGGCGAAGCTCACCGCCGAGGTCGACGCGATCATCGAGACCTTCACCCCCACGCTGTTCGAGCGCTACGCTGGGGCCGGCAACGCCACTGAGGAGCCGATCTTCGTCGTCGGGATGCTCCGCTCCGGCACGACGCTCGTCGAACAGGTGGTTTCCAGCCACCCTGCGGTCGGCGCCGCCGGCGAGGTGATGTTCCTCAACAAACAGCCGGCCGGCTTTGCTTCGGCGGCCGGCGTCGATACCGCGGCGATGAACGCCTACTTCGACCGGTACCTGAGCCGCCTGCGCTCGGCGGGGCCGGGAAAGGCTCGCATCACCGACAAGCTCCCCCAGAACTTCATGCGGGCCGGGCTCATCCACCTCGCCCTGCCCAACGCCCGCATCGTCCACACCCGGCGAAACGCGCTGGACACGTGCCTTTCGATCTACACCACCCGCAGCGTGGTCGAGTACGCCCACGCCTTCGCGGACATGGCCTACTACTACCGCGAGTACGAGCGGTTGATGGCACACTGGCGGGCCGTCTTGCCCGCGAGCCGGCTCTTCGAGATCGACTACGAGGCGATGATCGTGGACCGAGAGCCGATCGTGCGAAAGCTCGTCGCGTTCCTTGGGCTGCCCTGGGACGATGCGCTGATGCACCATGAGGGGAACACCCGGTCGGTCGACACCCTTTCTGTTTGGCAGGTTCGCCAACCGATCTACAACACGTCGGTGGAGCGGTGGCGGCGATACGCGCCTTGGATCGGCGACCTACTTAGGGAGTTTCCCGAACTCGCCGGAGCCGGGGGCTAAGCCTTGGCGTCGCACGATCTCGCCCGAACCGCGATCGCCGAAGGTCGATTCGAGGAGGCCATGGCTCTCTGTCAGGAGCGGCTGAGCGCCAATCCCGCCGATGCCGGGGCCCGAATTCTCCTCGCCACTATCGGCTTTCGCGTTCGGAGCGCCGAACTGGTCGAGCCAAACCTTCTTGCCGCGCTCGAAAACGACCCGCGATCGGTCGAAGCGCTGACCCTGCTCGGCGAGTTCTACCGCAGCATGGCGCGGTTCCCGGAAGCGAAGGAGCGGTTCGAGACCGCCCTCGCCGTCGACCCGAACGCCGCCGGCGCCCTCAACGGCCTCGGTAACTGCCTCCTGGAGGATTGGCAGAACGCGGCTGCACGGGCCGCATTTGAAAAGGCCCTCGCCATCGAAGATGACGCTGCCGCCCACAACGGCCTTGGGATAGCCCTGCAGCGAATGGGCCGCACCGAGGAGGCCGCCCTCGAGTTTGCCCGAGCCCTCGAGCTCGATCCAGAGCTTCCCTCCGCCTACGTCGGAGCCGCCCAAACCGCGTCCGACGCTGCGGCGGGCGAACTGATCTTCCAGAAAGCGCTAACCCGCTTCGCCGACTCCGTGGCCAACCTGTCCGATCTCGGCCTCCTCCTCTGGCAGCGCCACAGCCCCGATCTTGCGAAGCGCGCTCTGCGCAAGGCGCTCGAGGTCGACCCCGCCTCGCACCATCCGGCCCGCGTGCTGGGCAGCATCCTTATCGATACCGGCGAGTTCAAGGAGGCGCGTGAAATCATCCGGTCTGGCCTCGCCGCGAATCCGGGCAGCGTCGACCTCTATGAGCAGCTCGCCTACGCCGCCAAGTTCCTGGAGGATGACCGGCCCTACCTCGAACCGATGACGAGCCTACTCCGCAGCCGGAACGTATTTCCGATCGACCGCTGGCGCCTAAACTTCGCGCTTGGCAAGGCTTACGACGAACTCGGCGACTATGGCCGCGCGATGCAATTCTTCGATGAAGGAAACGGCGTCGGCAAGTACCAGCTTTGGCCCAACGCGTTCAGCCGGCAAAAGCTCTCTTGGCGGGTGGACGCCGCCATACGCACCTACACTCCGGAGCTCTTCGAACGGATGCGCCTGGCTGCCAATCCGGCCGAGGAGCCGGTCCTCATCGTCGGCATGCTCCGCTCCGGCTCGACCCTCGTGGAGCAGATCCTCTCCAGCCATCCGATGATCGGCGCCGCCGGCGAGGTCGGTTTCCTCTCCGACCAAGCCGGCGACGATCTCTCGCTGCTCGACGACGAGAACGCCGACGCCTTGAGAACTACCTTTGAGCGGTATCTGGAACGGCTTCGCTCCGAGGCGCCCGGCGCTCTCCGCATTACCGATAAGATGCTTCAGAACTACGCCCGGGCGGGGCTGGTGCATGCTGCGTTACCTAATGCGCGCATCATCCACACGCGCCGCAACCCGCTCGACAACTGCCTGTCAATGTACATGGCACGCGTGGAAGCCGACTACGCCCACGCGTACGCCGACATCGCCTTCTACTACCGGGAGTATCAGCGGCTAATGGCACACTGGCGGGCGGTCATCCCTCCAGAGCGACTATTCGAACTCGATTACGAGGAACTCGTCGCCAACCGGGAACCGGTTGTTCGCGCGATGCTCGAGTTCCTGGGCCTGCCGTGGGACGATGCCGTCATGCACCACGAGGCGAACACCCGCAAGGTCGACACGCTCTCGGTGTGGCAGGTCCGGCAACCCATTTACAAGAGCTCGGTCGAGCGCTGGCGTCGCTACGAACCGTGGATCGGCGAACTGATTCGCGAGTTTCCCGAAGACGCCGGCTAGTGGCCGGACAGGTGGGGTAGCGCGATCGCCCGCGCTCCGAGAGGCGGGGTGAACTTGTACATGTTCGGGTCCGTCGCGGTAAGCGACTGGATGGGCATCCGCCAATTTGTAGATCGGGCGATGCCGCGCACGGTCGTGCTATCGGTGTAGTCGACCTCCTTCAGGGCGCCGGTCTGCAGGTTGTTGAACGTGATCGTCCGGCGCGGCGGTGTGCCGATGCTGTAGGTCACGCTGTTGTACTGGTCGATCGATGCGGCGACGCCCGGCATCCAGGACTGGTACATGACGCCGCTGATCTCGTAGGTCTGCTTGAGAAACTGGATCACGAACGACATATAGCCGTCGCTGAGCGAGGTCAGGTCGCGGAATAGGGTCCCCGTGTAATCCGGCGGCTGAGGGCCCGAATAGGTGCCGTAGTCGGTGGCCGCGTAGGTGTTGTTCACGTAATCGTAGCGCCACAGGGTCACGCCGTCGCCGATCAGGCTCATCATCGGCTGGGCCGCGGATCCGCTGCCGTTGTACTCGGTGATGTTGATTTCGGTGATGACGCGCGTGTTGCCGTTAACGATCTGCACGGTGTTCTGCATGTACGCCCGATACTCGAAGCCGGTGGCCTTGCCCGCCATCGTATCCGCGCCAAAGAGGTCCAGGAAGATCGCCGGGAAGGTAGCGAGCGTCGCCAACTCGGGTCGGATGACGGCTTCGTCGGGCGGGATACCCTGGCTGAATGCGGACGCGGAGAGCAGAGCCAGCAACGGAACAAAAACGCGGCGCATGGATGTCTGACTATCGATTGGGCCCGCGGGTTCGCCCCGGGGCGGCGCGTCCGCCATAATACCTATCGACAACTCGATCCCTTTGTAGGGGAGGTTCACATCATGGCTGCACAACGCTACGAAGACTCATACCTGTATCGCCTTCGCCACTCGGCCGCGCACTTGATGGCCCAAGCTCTGACCGAGCTCTACCCGGGCATCAAGCTCGCCATCGGCCCCCCGATCGAAAACGGCTTCTATTACGACGTCGATTCGCCCGCTCCGATCCGCGAGGAAGACCTCCCGAAGATCGAGGCGCGGATGAAGGTGCTCTCCAAGCTCGACCAGCGAATCGTGCGCTCCGTCGCCAAAGACCGCGAGGAAGCCCGGCAGCGGATTCTGAGCGAGACCATCGAGGGACAGCCGTCGGAGACCGCCGAGTACAAGCTGCTGCTGCTCGAAGCAGTGCCGGAAGGGGAAGAGGTGAGCTTCTACGAGCAGGAGCGCACCGACCGGGAAGGGACGCGCCATCGCTTCGTCGACCTGTGCCGGGGCCCGCACGTGGACACGACGAAGGAGATCAAGTTCTTCAAACTGATGTCGATAGCCGGCGCCTACTGGCGCGGCGACGTGAAGAACAAGCAGCTCACGCGAATTTACGGCACGGCTTTCGAGTCGGTCGAAGAGTTGGAACTCTACCTCCACAATCTGGAGGAGGCGCGCAAGCGCGACCACCGGATTCTCGGCAAGGAGCTCGGGCTGTTCATGTTCTCGCCGCGCGTCGGCCCCGGATTGCCCTTGTGGCTGCCCAAGGGTGCGATGCTGCGGGACACGATGGTGGACTTTCTGCGCAGGGAGCAGCTTCGCCGCGGCTACCAGCCCGTCATCACTCCGCTGATCGGCAACATCCGGCTGTATGAGAAGTCGGGCCACATCATCACCTACAAGGACAAGATGTTTCCGTTCATGGAGGACGAGGAGAAGGAGACCTACATCCTCAAGCCCATGAACTGCCCGTTCCACATCGAGATCTATGCCTCGCAGATGCGGAGCTATCGCGACTTGCCGATCCGGTATGCCGAGTTTGGCACCGTTCACCGCTACGAGCAGAGCGGCGAGGTGGCCGGTATTCTCCGGGCGCGCGGCTTTACCCAGGACGACGCTCACCTGTTCGTTCGGCCGGACCAGCTCATCGATGAGTTCATCGGGGTCGTCGACCTCATGAAGACGGTGCTGGACAAGCTCGGGCTGACCTCATTCAGGGCGCGGCTGGGTACGAAGGACGAGGGCTCCAAGTATGTGGGCCACGACGACAACTGGAAGGCGGCGACCCACGCGATTGAGCACGCGTGCCAGCAAATTGGGATGGAGTACGAGATTTCGCCCGGGGATGCCGCGTTTTATGGGCCGAAGCTGGACCTGATCATCAAAGACGCCCTTGGGCGCGATTGGCAAATGGGAACCGTGCAGGTGGATTACAACCTGCCAGAGCGGTTCGAGCTGGAATATATCGGCGAAGACAGCAAGCCCCACCGGCCAATCATGATCCATCGGGCGCCGTTCGGTAGCTTGGAGCGCATGATAGGGCTCTTGACCGAGCAGTACGCGGGCGCGTTCCCATTTTGGCTAGCGCCGGTGCAGGTGGCGATCCTCCCGATCGCCGACCGGCACGTGGAGGAGGCTTCGAAGCTGTCGGTCGAGTTGCGAGACGAGCACGGCCTGCGCGTGGAGGTCGACGAGCGGCGCGAAACGCTGGGCAAGAAGATTCGCGACAGCCAACTTCAAAAGGTGCCGTACATGCTGATCCTGGGCGACAAGGATCTGGAGAACGGAACCGTCGGAGTCCGAAGCCGGGAGGACGGCGACCTCGGCGCGAAGCCGCGCAACGAGCTGGCCGGGTTGTTGACTTGACGGGCCGGGGCGCGGGGCGCCCCGACCCGTTGATCGGCTACTGAGACTTGACGGCGGTTTTCCCGGTCGGGTCGCCTTTCGTCACGGGGGCGTTGGGATCGACCTTGCGGGGCGCGTCAGGGTTGGGCGAGGTCGACTCCTTGTCGACGCAGCCGGTGAGGAGTATTCCGGAAAGAAGCACGGAAACGAGTCCGACGAGAATGATGGCAGTCTTCATGAGACCCTCCTGTAAGGTGGGTCGGCGCAAATAAAACGGCAACCCACATTGCAATCAACATGCAATGGGGGTTGCCTGATTCCCGGAAAGGCTACGAGGAGGCGGCGCCGCCTGCCGAAACCTTCGGGTTCGCGTTGTTCAGAAGGAGCATCGGCGCCTTCTTGCCGTCCACGACCAGAACCGTGTAGGCGCCTCGCTTGAGAACCTCGACGTCCGTCTCCGGGCCGCTGCCGACCTTGGCCTTGTACGTGCCGGGGTTTACGTCGGTCGAACCGTCACCCTTGAGCTCGATCTTGTCGCCCGCCGTACCCGTCAGCGTCACGGACTGGGTCGAATCGAGTGCCCGGAAGCTGACGACGGCCACTCCTGCTTTCGCCGTCCGGTCTTCCCCGGTCAGCGTCGTGATGTTGCCGTCTTTGACGACGTAGGTCTTGATGTCGCCAGGGGCCGGCTTGGCCGGCAACGGGAGTTCCTTGCCCTGGTCGTCCTTCAGCGAAAGGTCCTTCCCCTTGGTGCTGATGTAGTTGAACGGGCTGTGCCCGTCCGGTTGAACTGTGCCGCCGAGCGCCCGCCCCTCTTGGCTGAGCGTGCATGGTTTAGCGCTCAGATTAACGATCCGCACCCACGCGATCGTCGACGGGTGCGGAATATGCCCGGGCGGAGACGAGCAGCCGCAGCACACCGCGGCGACGGCGACGGGAAGTAGAAATGAAAGTCGCATGAGATACCCGAACAGTCTAGCCCGCCGACTTGGGCGGGCTAGACGAAGTGTCGTGAGTTTGCCGAGAAGCGAAACTCTTACTTAGCGGTCTGTGCCTGGTTGCCGCCCGGGTCGCCCTTGCTTCCCTTCTGGTTGGGGTCGACCGGCTTGTTGTTGGGCGGAGGAGTTGGTCCGCTGTCGTCTTTGGCGCAGCCGGTGACAACCACTCCGGAAAGAATGAACGAGACGAGACCGAATAGAACGATTGCTTTTTTCATATGCCCCTACTAAGAAGTGGGCTGCAGCGCGAACGCTGCAACCCACTAATTTTACCTATGTAACCCTAGGCTTGGCGATTCTTAGTAGCCGAGCGGATCGACATAGTCCGGTCGGAACAGCCACGGGAAGCAGCCATCCCACCACAGCCAACCGTTCGGGGTGTGGTTCGGAGTGTAGTTCGTCCACGGATCGACCAGGTAGTTCGAGAACGGAGGCACGTTGCCGGCTCCGGTCGTGGTCGGAGTACCGAGCTTGCGGAACTTGGCGTGGCCATCGGCATACGCCCAGTTCTGGCCGTTCGGGAAGCCCCAGTAGGTCGTCAGCGGGCCATAGAGGTTGCCGCTGGCGCCGTTGCCCGATCCGCCGCACGGCTGATAGGAGCACGGAAGCTTGGCCGTCGGGCAGAAGAGCTCGGGATCGCCCATAGCCCAACCGTTGTTGGCGGCGTTACCCCAGCCAGCCCACCAAACCACGATCTGGGCCGGAGCCTGGATGGCGGTCGAGTTGTAGGACTGAAGGAGGCCGTTGAACGTGTAGGTGTACTTGAGTTCGGCATCCGGACCGTTGTTCGGATACTGACCCGCGGCAAACGGGTTGACGTCGACCGCGCCCACCGGGGAGAGCAGAAGACCGTAGTTCTTCATGTAGGGCTGAACCGTGTTGTGGATCAGGCCATAGGAACCCTGGGTTCGCTGGTCGTTGACCAGAGTGAAGGTCGGCGGGACGAGCAGGCGGAAGCCGTACATCCAGTGACCATCAGAAGTTCGCTGACCGGCCTCGAGCGGATACATATCGTCCGCGTCGTTCAGATAAATCTGACTGGCCATGTTAGCTTGCTTGTTGTTGGAAAGGTCGGCCGCCTTCTTAGCCTGCGCCTTCGCCTGGGCAAAGACCGGGAACAGAATAGCAGCAAGAATCGCGATAATTGCGATAACAACGAGTAGCTCAATAAGAGTAAAGGCTCGCTTCACAGAGACCTCCGATAAGGAATGGAATTTCAGTGTGCACGATTCGTGCCAATGAACGCACCCAAAAAATTGCGACATCTATAGCAATTCTCAGAAAATCGAAAACTTTTCGAGGTTGCCCGAGACATCCTTGGCTGCTCAAGTCGCCGACCTCCGCACCCGCGCTCTCGGGCTGCTCATTTCCCCCATCGCCGCTTCGACCCCTTCCCGGCCGAAGCCGCTGAACTTTTCACCGCCGTACGGGTAGTTATCGAACCTGATCGCCGGGTGGTCGTTCGCTATCACGGCGCCTGTCATGATCGCGCGATAGCACTGCTCTTCGATCGCCAGATCTCGGGTGAAGACGCTCGCCTGCAATCCGTACCGCGAGCCGTTGACCCTTTCGATCGCCTCATCCACCGTTCTGAACCGATCGACCGTGAGAACCGGACCGAATATCTCCTTCGTCGCAACCCGCGTCGAGTCCGGGACGTCGACGAGGACACAAGGCGGGACGATGTTGCCGCGTCGCTCCCCGTCCGCGAGCCGTTGGGCGCCTCCGGCGGCCGCCTCCTGGATCCAACTCTCGACCCGGTCGGCCGCCGTGGACGAGATGAGGGGTCCGCACAAGGTCTCACGAAGCTTAGGGTCGCCGGTCGGGCATGCCTTGGCAGCCGCCGCGAGCCTCTCGCACGCGCGCGCGAAGATGCTTTCGTGCATCAATGCGTGTTGAAGCGAAATGCAGATCTGCCCGGCGTATCCGAATGCGCCAAGTGTGAGCCGCTCAACCGCCCACTCGATGTCGGCGTCGGCGCAGACGATTGCGGTGGCGTCGCCGCCCAGCTCGAGGACGCACCGGGTCTCGGCCGGAAGCGCAGCTTTAAGCGGCCAACCGACAGAGTCCGAGCCCGTGAAGCTGACCATCTTGATCCGGGGGTCCTGGCACGCCCGCTGGACGGCAGGGATCGGTGCATCGACGACGTTCACCACCCCGGGCGGCGCCCCGCACTCGTGGAGCATTCGGCCGAGGGCATAGGTGGAGAGGAGAGCCTGCGGGCTCGGCTTGACCACGACCGTGTTTCCTGTCGCCAGAGCCGGCGCGACTTTGTGAGCGGTGAGGTTATACGGCCAGTTGTACGGAACAATCGCCAGAATAGGCCCGATCGGGAAGCGCTCGACCTCGCATGTGTAGCTCGAGCCTCGGGGGTCGAAGTCGAGGGATAGGCGTTCCGGCTTGGCGTTGCCGGCAAGATCGGCGGCGAGGCCGAACGTGATCGCCATCCGGTCGACCTCGGCTTCGGCGAGCACGATCGGCTTGCCGATCTCGTCGACGAGCAGCGCGGCCAACTCGGATCTTCGCGCGCGAATCAAATCCGAAGCGCGGCGCAGGATCGCCGACCGCTCGGTCGCGGTCGAGTGCTGCCACGTCTGGAATGCCTCGTCGGCCGCCGAAATCGCCGTCATCAGGGCGCTCTCGTCCCCCTCTGCTGCGGTTCCGACGACCCTGCCGTCGAACGGGCTCCGGACCACCGCCTTGGGCACCCGCTGGTCGCACGGCCCGCCGATGAAGTGGCCGTCAATGAGCATCTCGCCGTGCATCTATCTAGCATGACGCGACAGGTACCCTCCCTTCTCCGATGATCGACCGTTACACGACCCCTGCCATGAACGCCATTTGGTCGCGCGAGGCCAAATACCGGCGCTGGCTGGAGGTCGAGATCGCGGTGGTTCAGGCACACGTTCAGGAGGGGACCGTGCCTCCCGAGGCGCTCAAGGAGATCGAGGCTTCGGCCAAGTTCGACCTCGCCCGGTGCGACGAGATCGAGAAGGAGACCCGCCACGACTTGATGGCGTTCGTCCGCAACCTCAGCGAAAACATCGGCCCCGCCGGCCGCTACGTCCACCTCGGTCTCACCAGCTACGACGTGATCGACACCGCGCTGGGCATGATGCTTCGAGACTCGGCGGACGTACTTCTCGCCTCAGCCCGGCGGCTTCGAGCGGAGATGAGCCGCCTGAGCGGTGAGCATATCGATACGCCTGAGATCGGACGGACCCACGGCATCCACGCCGAGCCGATCACGTTCGGCTTCAAGACCGCCAACTGGCTCGCCGAACTCGACCGGAACATCCGCCGGTTGCATGAGGTTCGAGAAGAGATCGCAGTGGGGAAGATCAGCGGCGCGGTCGGCATCCACGCCCACGTTTCGCCCGCCCTGGAAGCGCGCGTCTGCGAGGAACTAGGGCTGCGGCCAGACCCCGCCAGCACGCAAATCGTGAATCGTGACCGGCACGCCGCGTTTCTCAATGCGCTGGCGCTGCTTGGTGCACATTTGGAGCGCGTGACAACGGAGCTTCGCAACCTGCAGCGAACGGAGATTCTAGAGGTTCAGGAGGCGTTCGGCGCCGGCCAAACCGGCAGCTCGGCGATGCCTCACAAGCGCAATCCATGGAACTCGGAGACCGTGTGCGGCCTGGCGCGGTTGCTCCGCGCCAACGCGCATGCGATGCTCGAGTCGGTCGCCACCTGGCACGAGCGCGACCTGACCAACTCTTCGCTCGAGCGCATCGTCTTTCCTGACTCGTGCCACCTCGCCGACTTCATGCTGAACCGGGTAACGACATTGCTTGCCGGCCTCCAGGTGTTTCCGGAGCGGATGCTGCAGAACCTGCGCCAGATGGGAGAGCTCGTATTCAGCGAGCACCTGATGCTGGCACTCATTCAATCCGGCCTGAGCAGGGAGGAGGCTTACAAGGCAGCCCAAGCAAACGCCGCCAAGGCCTGGGCGGGAGGCGACTTCCGGGCGAGCGTGGAGGCCGATCCCGTTGTGAGGAAACAACTATCGGACAAGGAAATCGCGGAAGTATTCAGCCTCGACCATCACCTCCGGCATCGCCGGCACACGCTCGAGGCGGTCTTGTCCGCCCACCCAAGTCCGTAACCGCCGGATGGTTCGCCCCGGCGCCGTAGGCTACACGAGTTCTCAGGAATCAGCGTATAAACTCGGCGTACGATGAAAAATAGCGGCTTTGGCCGTCGGAGGATTTTGATGCACACTCGGATGAAAGCAGGGCTTTTGATCCTCGCTGCGATCGGCACGGTGAGTTCCGTTCAGCTCCTCGCAGGCTCGGCTCACGCACAAGGCGGAGCTGGCGGTCAGGGCGGAGCCGGCGGCCAGGGCGGAGCCGGCGGCCAAGGCGGCGCGGGCGGCCAAGGCGGCCAAGCGGGAGGAGCCGGCGGATTCGGCGGAGGCGGAGCCGGAGGTCAGGGCGGTGGCTTTGGTGGGCCCGGTGGACCTGGCGGCGGCCAGCGTGGCTTCGGGCCGATGAACGCCACCTCGAAGATCACCATCGATGAGGCGATCAGGACCGCGACCGGCAAAGTATCCGGCTTCGTCAACAGCGCAGCTTTGCGCCCGATGGGCTTCGGGCCCGGCGCCGGCGCACCCGGCCAACCGCCCAAATTCATGTGGGTGGTTCACGTCGTCACCGAGCCCGGGAAGGGTCCGCAGGAGCCCGGCAAGGGCCAAAACGTGGGCGTCGATGCCGAGTCCGGGAAGATCGTCGACTTGCCCGCACCGCGCTTCGGCGGCGGCCCTGGCGGTCCGCCGCGCGGCGGCCAGGGCGGACCGCCGCCCCCGCCTCCAGGCTCGGGAGGCTAACGCTGATCTCTCCACGCCGTCGGCCGAGTCCGGTCCCGCCCCCTCCCGAAGGGCGGCGGGACGACAAGCTCGATATTCCTGGGCTCCCGTTCCCTATTCCGCTTCCGTCCGGAGGGCGGCGGGAGTCCTGCCTGCAAATTCCTGGCTTGTTGCGACCAGCTGCAGATAAGCAAGCCAAGAAGGGAAGGAGCCGGCCCTGAAGATCCTTGTCGTTGAGGACGAAGCCGACGTCGCTTCGTTCGTGACCCAAGCCCTGAAGCAACAGGGCTACGAGGTGTCGCTCGCCACCGACGGCAACAGCGGTCTTGAACAGATGCTTAGCAACGAGTTCGACCTCGTGGTGCTCGACGTGGCCCTGCCAGGAATGGACGGCTTCGAAGTTCTGCGCCACGCTCGCCAAAAGGTGAAGACCCCCGTGCTCATGCTGACGGCCCGACGCCGGCTGGTCGACCGGGTCGAGGGGCTCGAATCGGGCGCGGACGACTACCTCGTTAAACCTTTCGAACTTCAGGAGTTTCTTGCCCGCGTCAAGGCGATCATCCGACGCAGCCAGGTCGCCAAGGGCGTCATCGAGGTCGGCGACCTATGGCTCGACCTCATGAGCCGCCGTGCGAAGCGGGCCGGTCGCACGATCTACTTTTCCAACACCGAGTTCGCTCTCATCGAACTGCTTGCCTCGCGCGCCGGCGATACGGTCTCCAAGAAGGAGATCCTTCAAAAGGTGTGGGACGAGGACGACTATCGTGACCCGAACCTCGTCGAAGTCTATATCGGCTACCTTCGAAATAAGCTCGAACAGGCGGGCATGGCGCGCATGATCCATACGGTACGCGGTGTGGGGTACCGCCTCGAGGAAGCCTAGATGTCCCTGGTTAAGCGCTGGCGCGGATTAGGGCATCAAATCCGGCTGACGGTGTTGCTGACGGCGTCCTCGGCGATCGTCCTCGGCGCCCTGCTGCTGATGACCGGCTACATGCTCACGAAGAGCGTTACAGACAGCGCGCAGCGCCAGATGCACAACAGTATCACGGCTCGGTTCATCCGCGAGCGTGATTGGACTGTCAACGACATCCTGGATTGGAACCACCTCCAACGAGTACGCGAGAAGGAGTTTCAATCGGGCGTTTTTCCGCCGCCAAGGGTGCGCCGAGCCGAGGGCAGTACTCGCGGCCCTAGACGCCACGCCGTCCAACGTGGCGGTGTCCGGCAGCCCGGCGCCCCTGAGAGCCCAACAAGAGGCAGTGCGGCAACGAGCCCACCGGATTCACAACCTCCTTCCACCCCGCGGGCGCCGAACAGCCAGGCGCCGCCCGATCCGGCGCTTCGGAATCATATGTTTCAGGCGCTCTACACCAACGATGGACAGCCGTATCCGAAATTCATTCCTGCCGAGATCAGCGTCGACAGAGCCGTAGGTTGGCCAAAGACGCTGGCGGATGCCTCGAAACTACCTACCACGTTCCGACACACCGTCGTTAATGACCCGAAGGGCCGGTTCAAGGTTCTCTGCATCTTTGACGTAACCGAACAGCTCGGGGAGTTGGCGGGCTTCAAGGCCGCCCTCCTCGCGCTCTATCCGATTCTGGTCGTCATCTTCGCCTTGGCAACCTACGTCGGGATCGGCCGCTCGTTCCAACCCCTTCACAAGCTCCTGGGCCAAGCCTCCACGCTTGGTCTGCACGACCGCATGGAGACGGCCGACCAAGCCGAGTTCGGCGAGCTCGCCGCGAGCATCAACTCCTACTTGGATCGTCTGGAGAAGGTCGTTCGCCAACAAGAAGAATTCGCGGTTGATGCCGCCCACGAGCTGAGCACGCCGCTCACGGCGCTACGGGGGCAACTCG
>Ga0070734_10002753_pt1 | contig 20160 bp, 16 predicted proteins | sample Coa_R1_8_FD_66444 | JGI IMG/M metagenome (GOLD analysis project Ga0070734, IMG submission 66444) | Surface soil microbial communities from Centralia Pennsylvania, which are recovering from an underground coalmine fire - Coalmine... | ecosystem: Environmental > Terrestrial > Soil > Unclassified ... | reverse complement strand
TAACTCAGGGATGGAATGACTGGTTTGAGACCGGTTTTTATATCTTTACAAGTGCCCGCTCGGGTGATGGCTGGGACTGGGTGGGTGACCATATTCGCCCTCGCTTCCGCATTCCGGAGAAGTGGCATTGGCCCGTGGGTTTGAGCCTTTCGAATGAGGTTGGCTACCAGCGCCATAGCTTTTCAGCCGACACATGGACCTGGGAGATGCGTCCAATCATTGATAAAAAGATTGGCCCCTGGTACCTCTCTTTCAATCCCACGATCGATAAATCCCTGCACGGTGATAACGCCAGCCTGGGTTTTGAATTTTCTCCCAACGCAAAGGTGTCCTATGACTTTTCCAAAGTCGTGGCCGGCGGCCTGGAGTATTACGGATCTCTGGGGCCGATCGGCAGCTTTGATCCTGTGGCGGAGCAGCAACAGCAGTTTGTTCCTTCCATTGACCTGAATGTATCGCCAGACTGGGAGATCAATTTCGGTGCTGGATGGGGTGTGACCCGCTCTACCGACCACTTGATCATCAAAGCCATCATCGGAAGGAGATTCAACTGGAAGAAGACTTGATGATGGCCGACGCTTATAATGCTCGGCTGCAATGAGAGGTGCCAGTTGCGCGTAATTGTCCCCTTAGTTTTGGTGTTCCTGATGACCTATAACGCCTCCACTCAAGACCGTTCTTATGGCCGTTCTATCGTGATGACGGACCGGGGCATTGTGGCTACGAGCCACTATCTGGCTTCACAAGCTGGGGCGCAGACACTTGCCCATGGCGGCTCAGCCATGGATGCGGCCATTGCCGCGAATGCCGTTCTGGGAGTGACGGAACCCATGATGAATGGGATCGGCGGTGATCTCTTCCTGATTTATTGGGACGCAAAGGCCGGGAAACTTTATGGACTGAACGCCAGCGGCTGGGCACCTCGAAAGTTGACCATCGAATTTTTGAACAAGCATGGCGTCACAGCCATGCCGCACGACGGCATTCACAGCGTTACCGTTCCCGGGGCTGTCGATGGCTGGAGCCAGGCACATAAGCGTTTTGGAAAGCTGCCATGGAAGGACCTGTTTACGCCGGCTATTTATTACGCTGAACACGGCTATGCGGTGCCGGAAATCATTCAGGATTACTGGGTCGCCGAAGAAGCCAAGCTTGGCAAAACGGCAGAAGCGAAAAGAATTTTTCTCCCCGGTGGCAAAGTGCCGGAGCTGGGCGCAACATTCAACAATCCTGACATTGCGAAAGCGTTGCGGCTGATTGCGGAAAAAGGCCGCGATGCTTTTTACAAAGGCGAGATTGCCCAGGCCATAGTGAATACTTCCGCTGCGATGGGCGGCGCCATGGAGTTGCAGGACCTGGCGGACTTTTCCGCCGAATGGGTTGAGCCGATCTCAACCACCTATCGCGGCTGGAAAATCTACGAACTTCCGCCGAACGTCCAGGGCATGGCTGCTCTGGAAATGCTCAATATCATGGAAACTTTTCAGCCCGACAAGGACGGACCGAAAGGGGTGATAGAGCTGCACAAGAAAATTGAGGCCATGAAGCTCGCCTATGCAGATCTCTATCGCTATAACGCCGATCAGCGCTTCGCCGCTGTTCCGGTGACCGGTCTGCTGGATAAGAGCTACGCAAAAGAGCGCGCCGCAAAAATCAATCCGGAACAAGCCAATTGCAACCCAGGCGCCGGTCATCCCGCCACCAGCGATACCACTTACCTCGCGGCAGTTGATAAAGACGGGAACATCGCATCTCTGATTCAAAGCAATTATTCAGCCTTTGGTTCTGGCGTTGTGGTGAATGGCATGGGCTTCGCCTTGCAGAATCGCGGCGCCTTGTTTTCGCTGGATCCTTCTCATCCCAACGCGTTGCAGCCGCGCAAGCGTCCATTCCACACAATCATTCCGGCGTTCATGGAGCGCGGTGATTTGCACATCGGATTCGGCATCATGGGCGGGGCCAATCAACCGTTGGCGCATGCACAATTCGTTTCCAACCTGGTTGATTATGGAATGAACATTCAGGGAGCCTTGGAAGCGCCGCGTTTTACTGTAACCAGCGGCGAGGTTAGTTGCGATATTTTGATCGAATCACGTGTTGCGCCGGAGGTTATTCAGGCTTTGCGGCAAAAGGGACATAACCTGATTGTCCGCGGCGATTACACCGCGCTTATGGGACGCGGCCAGGCGGTATTGCACAACTCAAAAACAGGGATGAATTGGGCTGCGTCTGATCCGCGCGCGGACGGAGTAGCGGAACCGGAGCCAATCCATTAGCAGTCCCTAGTACTCAGTATTTGGTGCTTAGCCCAAGTTTTTGGGCGCAAGCCGATTTTTGCTAAGTACCAAGTACTAAATACGAAGTACGGCTTTTTACACGTGTTCTTCAGCTGAAGAAATCATCGGCAGCAGGAGCACCGGCGCTTTCATAAACTCAAATCGATTGATGGCTTCCACCGCGCGCTGCACCGTGGTCTCCAGCGTTGGCTCCAGCGTAATCACAAATGAGAGCCGGTCTTTAGTCATGTTGGGTTCCTGGATCACGGAGTCAATATTGATTTCTTCATGCGCAATCGCTTCCGCGGTTCGCGCAAGAATTCCTGGCTGATCGTTCACAGTAAGGCGCAGGAACCAACTCACCGGATTGGGCCGGGGCAGTGGATGCAGTGGCTCAGCGCGATGAAACCCTTCCAACCGGCTGCTCTCTGTCTGCCCCCGCGCAATCTGGCGGGCAATCTGTAAGACATCAGAAAGCACAGCGGTGCCCGTAGCGCTGCCACCTGCCCCGCGTCCATAAAGCATCTGTGTGCCCACGCTTTCACCGGCAATAAAAATGGCGTTGTTTGCGCCAGCGGCCTTGGCCAGCATTGAGTCGCGCGGTTCCAGCCATGGTTGCACTGCAATGTGTATGCCTCCTGCCGCCCGCTCAGCCGACGCCACAAGCCGGATGGTCGAGTTCAAGCGGTGCGCGTAATGGAAATCAGTAGACGTGATATTGCGGATGCCGGTAACGGGAATCTCCGAGGCCACAACGGAGTGGCCGAAAGCGATCCGCGCCAGAATAGCGATCTTGTCGCGTGCGTCCAGTCCGTCGATATCCAGGCTAGAGTCAGCTTCAGCGTAGCCGGCCGCCTGTGCCTGCTCCAGGGCGTGCGCGAACTCAAGGCCGTGCTGTTCCATCTGCGTAAGAATGTAATTGCACGTGCCATTCACAATTCCGTAAACGGCCTGGATTCGGTCCGCTGCCAGCGCTTCAGAGATTGCGCGGATCACGGGCACGCCGCCGGCGACGGTGGCTTCAATTCCTATAGGAAGATTTTTTTTCTGCGCTAAAGCAAACAGTTCGTCGCCATGCAACGCGATGAGAGCTTTGTTCGCGGTCACCACAGCCTTACCGCTTTCCAGACTGGTTCGCAGCACCTCACGAGCAACCGACGTTCCACCAATTGCCTCAACCACGATATCCACGTCATCGGCGGTAGCCACCTGCCGCCAGTCAGAAACTACAGTAATTCCATTCACACCCAGCTCGGTGGCGCGCGGCTTCTTGCGGCAGATTCGAGTCACGACAATGGAAACGCCGCCGGTTTTCACGCTGATCTCATCTGCATGGCTGGAAAGAATCTCAGCCGTGGCGCGTCCCACGGTGCCATAGCCAATGATGCCGACGCGCACCTGCCCCGCGTTGCGTCGGAATGATTTCTGTTTTTCTACTGCGTCTTCAATGCCGTGCATAGATTTGCTCCAGAGTCCGTATCACCGCGTCACCATCTGCGTCCAAGGGACCAAGCAGATTTTGTCCCGGCAGCTGCTTCATGTAATCAACGTCCTTTAACATGTGCCCGGTAAGCACCAGGACGACCGTATCAGCGGACTTTACAAATCCCGCAGCCACGAGTTTTTTAAGCCCCGCCAGAGTCGCTGCCGATGCCGGTTCGCAGCCGATTCCTTCCGCACCCAGCTCTGCTTTGGCTTGGGCAATCTCTTTTTCCGTAACTTCTTCACACGCCCCTCCGCTATTTTTCAGCACGCTCACTGCTTTGCGCCAGGAAGCCGGATTGCCAATCCGAATGGCCGTCGCCCTGGTCTCAGGAGTCACGCGAATTAACTCTGTACCGACGTTTTCCCGCATCGTTCGGACAAGCGGATTGGCCCCTGCGGCCTGAATGATGGAAATCTTGGGCAGAGACTGGATAAGGCCAAGATCGCGCAGTTCCGTAAATCCCTTGCCCAGCGCCGAACTGTTGCCCAGGTTTCCGCCGGGCACAATCACATGTTGAGGGACTTGCCAGTCCAACTGTTCCATCAATTCGAATGCCACCGTCTTCTGCCCTTCCAGCCGGTAAGGGTTGAGCGAATTCAAAAGATACGCGGAGAATTTGCGGACCACTTCATGCAGAACTCTCAGGCAGCCGTCAAAGTCTGTGCGCAGCTGCAAAACGTTTGCGCCATATTCCAGGGCCTGCGCGAGCTTTCCGGCGGCAACCTGTCCGGCAGGCAACAGGACGATGCTTTTCATCTCCGCGCGAGCGGCGTATGCGGCGACAGAGGCCGATGTGTTTCCGGTGGAAGCACAGCATACCCAGGAAAAACCCTCCGCCTTTGCCATGGTGATGGCCGCCGAGATTCCTGTGTCCTTGAATGATCCAGTGGGATTCATGCCCTGATGTTTCACAAGAAGGTTCGGCAAGTGCAGTTCGCGGGCGGCTTTCCTGAGCGGAACCAAAGGCGTGTTGCCTTCGCACATCGTAACCATGTTTTGGCGATCGACCTGCGGCAACAACTCCCGGAAGCGCCAAACGCCGCTGGCATTTTCCGGCAGTGGCGACCCTCGCCGCTCGCGCCAGATTTCTTTCAGGCGAAGCGCAAACCCTGGCGGAGCCGACGCCCATTCTGGATAAACGACCTCCAGCAGCTCCGAGCATTGCGTACATCGGAACATTCGATCAGCGGTTTCCTGCACTTTGCCGCAATGGACACAGCGCAAAACGTGCGCTGCGACCTGCGCGTTGACCGGTACTGTGCTCATTGCGCCCCCGTTGCCAGAGAAACGCTTGGGCGCAGGCACACAGGTATGTTCGCTCCTGCCGGCTGGCAAAATTCATCGTGCACTGCTCGGACTACTTCCGCGCTGCGCGCCGCCGACACAGCAAAGCAGATGCTGAGTTCACTGGCCCCCTGCGCTACGGCAATCACGCTCTCATCACACCGCGCCACGGCGGAAAAAACCCGGCCCAGGATTCCGCACGTGCCTTTCATTGACTCACCCAGCACAGCCACCACTGCGATCTCATTGTTGACCTCCGGAGGAAGCAGCACGCCTTGCGCAAGCTCAATGCGGAAAATTGAGTGAATCAATTGCAGCACACGCGCTGAGTCGGCTTTGCGCAGCACCAACCCCAGCGCATGCTGAGGTGATGACTGCGTCGCAAATAGGACTTCGATCTGTTCCTGTCCGAGTCGAAGAAAGAGCCTTCCCCACAGCTCCACGGGATGAATGTCACGTCGCGTGAACAGGGAAATGAGCGTGGCGTCTTTTACTGAAGTCACGGACTTTACCGGAGAGTTGGCTGGCCGGGCGTCATGCGTGATCTTGGTTCCGGCAACTTCAGGGCGGAATGAATTTTTGATCCAGACGGGGAAGCCGGCTTTCGCCGCCGGATATGCGGCCTTGGGATGAATCACCTTCGCGCCGTAGTATGCCAGCTCAATCGCCTCTTCAAAACTGATTTCCGGCAGCGTGGTGGCGCCAGGACAAATGCGCGGATCAGCGGTGAGCACGCCATCCACATCGGTCCAGATCCAGACTTCATCTGCGCTGGCAGCCGCTCCAATGATGGTGGCGGAATAATCAGAGCCTCCCCGGCCCAGCGTGGTGGACTTGCCTTGCGAGTCGGCGCCACTATACCCGGCGACCACTGGCACAATGTCGCGTTCGAGTAGCGGAAGCAACGATTGTGCACACTGGTTGCGAGTGGATTCAATATCCGGTGTCGCGTTACCGAAATTGCTGTCCGTTACGATCACGTCTTCCGCGCGGACAAACTCTGCATGGGCCCCCAGTTGCTGGAGAAAACCGGCCAGAACACAGGCGGACACGCGTTCTCCCAATGCGACAAGGGAGTCAGCAGTCTGTGCAGAGATGTCCGACCTTAATGCGGCAAGCGCGTGACACGCCTCTTGCAGTTGTACTATGACCTCTGCAATGTAGGCATTTGCAGCTGTGAGGCGCTGATTTTGAAATAAACTTCGTGCGAGTTCACGATGCACGCTCTCAAACTTTTGTAGATGGGCCCGGGTTGCAGACGCGTCGCCATGCCGGGCCGCTTCAATGGTTTTAAAAATCAAGTCGGTCACGCCTGCCATGGCGGAAACCACCACCACGATCCGGTCATGCTTTGCCGCCTCGCCAACGATGGCGGCGCATTGGCGGAACCTCTCGGCATTTCCTACGGAGGTACCGCCAAACTTCATTATGATTAAACGCTTTTCGTACATCACGATTTCTCCAGCTTCTGTAACACTGCTCCGATTCTTTCCATCAGGGGTATAAGTTCGCGTGTCACGCCTGCGCCATTGTTATCGGCCAGGGTGAACGTTGCCTCTGTCTGCATACCTTCATCGGCAAAGATTCTCTGTAGCTCTTCGGCCACTCGCATCTCGTCGCTTGTGGTAAAGGCAATCACTGATGAACCTGACCCGCTGATTGCTACTCCAAGCAAGCCGGGAAGACGCAGGGCCAGGCACCGTTCCATTCCCGGCACCAGCCGCTGCCGGTATGGCTGATGCAGCTTGTCATGGAACAACTCCGGGAAGAGATCAAAGTTTCCTGAGAAGCAGGTAGCAGCGAGGATAGAAGTCCGCTGCAGTGTATGCAGCACGTCAGCCCGATCATACTTCCTGGGCAACACCTCTCGTGCTTGGTGCGTTGGCACAGTCATTGACGGCGTGACGATCACGAGGCGAATGCTTTCAGGAAAGTTAGTCTTTGCGACTACCACTCGCTCCACATTGTTGGAAAGCGCCAGTACCAGGCCGCCATGGTAAGCGGCGGCGGCGTTATCAATGTGACCTTCAATCTCTTCGGCCCACCGCAAAAGCAATTCCGGAGCAACTTGCGTTCCGCTATGTTGGACTCCAAGCAGCAGGCCCGCAATCACGGCGGCCGCGCTGCTACCCAGCCCTACGCTGATCGGGATATCACTCTGCACCAGCACATGACCGGCTGGTGGAAGTGCGTCGAGCCGTTGTGCCGCAAGTTGTAGTGCCTGCAGGATGAGGTTTGAACTTGCCATGGGAAAGCGCTCAGGCGTCTTTCCCTGATACTCCAGGCTCAACTGTGCACCAGTGGAGGGAATGAATAGTGCTCTCAGATAGAGTCTCAGGGCGAGGCCGCCGCAATCGAAAGCACAGCCCAGATTAGCGGAGGTAGCCGGAACCACCGCCCGCCAGCCATATACCGAATTGTCCAAGTTTGATCGACTCATACTGGCATAGAAGCACAAAACCCACTCGCTTCGGCGAGTGGGTCAGGAACTTATGATTGCTGCTTCGTTACGCTGACGGCTCGCCGGATTTTCGCATAGGTGTGCGTGTGCTTGTTGTTGTCAAACACATACTCACTGCGAAAATGTTCTGGCGGTCCCGCATGAAAGGGCACTATAGCCCGAATTTATGGCGAGAGTCAAGAAATCTTAAATGGTTGGTAAGTGTCCTGATTTCCAAAATAGGACACTACCGCATAGTGTTCAAAAAGAAATGAATCAGTCCCATTCTGGCACTCATCTGATCAGTTGAAACCGCAGGTTAACCTTGACACCTGAATTTACTCACGTATACTTTCTTTCCATGACAGTTATTCGCCAGGACATGTGTACTTGTTGTTGCAAGGTGACCACCGTGTCTCTGGCTGGAGAAACTGCTACCTAATTCGCATTTAAACTTAGGAAACAGGCCCATCGCCAGACGCGATGGGCCTGTTGCTTTTGGATACATTTTTAGATTCTTTGTTAAGAAAGACTGCGGAAACTATGAGCACTGGAACCAGCATGGCCGTCAAAGAAACCAAGGCCCAGCGGGCAGAACGCCTGAAAGCGGAGAAGAATCCGTGGGAGTGCTTTGAAGAGATCCGGCAATTTGCCAGCCAGGGCTTGTCGGCTGTGCCGGACGCCTGGATAAAGACCTATTTCCGCTGGTGGGGTGTTTACACGCAGGGAGACGGCGCTGGCGCAGTCGGCGGAGTAGGAGGCGAAGGCCGCACTATGCCGTATTTCATGCTGCGAATTCGCTTGTCCAATGGTTTTGTGAATGCGAAGCAGTTACGAGCTATAGCTGGTCTCACAGAAAAGTATGCGGGCGGTATTGCCGATATTACTGTTCGGCAAAACATACAACTGCACTGGATCACCATCAAAGATCTTCCCGATGTGCTGCAAACACTCTTTGAATGCGGCCTGACCTCAATGGCGACGTGCGGCGACGTGACGCGCAACGTTACGGGCTGCCCGCTCGCCGGCTTGGATGCGCACGAACTTTGCGACGCTTCGCCGCTGGTCGATGAAGTGACGCGGTTGCTTGTCGACAATCCCGAGTTTTATAACCTGCCGCGCAAGTTCAAGATCAGCATCAGCGGCTGCCAGGATTGGTGCTCTTATCCTGAGATCAATGATCTGGCCTTTACGCCCGCTGTCCGCGAGGTAGCAGGCAATAAAGAAGCCGGATTTTCCATACGCGTGGGCGGAGGACTTTCCACAGAGCCTCACTTGGCGGTGCGACTCAATGCTTTTGTGCGCCGGGAGCAGGTCATCCCGGTAAGCAAGGCTGTGGCAGAAATCTTCCGGGACGCTAACGAACTGCGGGAAAATCGCGAGCGTGCGCGATTGAAATATCTCTTCCTGCAGCATGGCTGGACAGCCGAATCGTTCTTGCAGGAACTGGAGCGCAAACTAGGATACAAGTTGGAGCCAGGCGTTCTGGAACTGCAGCCTGACGACGTATTCAGAGACCATGTTGGCGTCCATCGGCAGAAACAGCCAGGTTTTTTCTACGTTGGCGCGGCAGTGCTACGCGGACGCATGAATCCGCAGCAGCTACAGGCGGCGGCCGATCTGGCGGAGCGCTATGGAAACGGGGAGCTTCGCACTACGAACACCCAGAACCTGGTGATTGTGAACGTGCCGCGCGAAAACACCGCGGCTGTAACTCTAGGACTGGAAACAGCGGGGCTTCATGTTGCGGCTTCCCCTTTTTGGCGCGGCGCCGTGGCTTGCACCGGCAGCGAGTTCTGCAAGCTGGCGATCACGGAAACCAAAGCCTTCACTCGCTGGCTGGTTGAAGAGTTGGAAGAGCGTATCCCTGAGTTCGATCAGCAATTGAAACTCAACGTAACGGGCTGCCCGAACAGCTGTGGCCAGCATCGCATTGCAGATATCGGCCTGGAAGGCAAGAAGCTCAAGATTGCGGGCCGCATTCAAGATGCTTACTACTTCTGTCTTGGCGGTGCTGTCGGCGAGCACGCGGGGTTTGGCCGTCCGGTGGGTTACCGGTGCGCGGCCAGTGAAGTACCGGATGCCATTGAGCGTCTGCTGCGCAGCTATCTTGACGAGCGCCATGGCAGGGAAAACTTACGGCAGTTTTTCGCGCGCCATTCAGAAGCGGCCCTGCGGACTTTTCTTGCGGGGCAAGACCTGCCGCCCGTATTGCGCGATCCCTCACCCGGCAGAGTGCCGCATGGAGTGGAAGGGTAGTCATGTCTCTTTATCCAATTTTCCTCAAGCTTGAGGGACACAAGGTGCTGATTGTTGGCGGCGGCCTTGTTGCCGAGCAAAAGATAGAAGCGGTGCTGCGCTCGGCCACGGACGTTACAGTGGTCTCGCCGCAGATCACGCCGCGCATACGCCTTTGGGCGCATCAAGGCCGCATCAAGTATCAAGGCGTGGAATTCCGCCCGGGCATGACGCGCGGTTATTTTCTGGTGATTTCCTGCACGGATTCTGAAGAGACGAACCGCGCGGTCTATGAGGAAGCGCGCGAAAATGGCGCACTGGCAAATGCGGTAGATGATCCTGAATACTGTGATTTTTATGCGCCGGCGGTGGTAAGCCGCGGTGAGTTCCAGATTGCAATTTCCACAAACGGGAATAGTCCGGCGCTTAGCCAATATGTGCGCAAAAAGCTTGAAAATGAATTCGGTCCGGAGTATGAATCATGGACTGCATGGCTGGGTCGGATGCGTGACATGATACGCCAGGTCCTGCCTCGCACGGAGCGCCGTAAAGAATTATTGATGTTGCTGGCCCGGTGTAAGCCGGTAAAATTATCAGGTAAATCTATTCACGGAGGGAACCATGGACCACTTGAGAAAGTCAGAGTTGGAAGCCAAACTGAGGCACGCGTTGAAAGAGCATCAGCATGAGGGGCTCAACATGATCGGCAATGCTGATCAATTGCTGCACCGCCTGGTTGACGCTGTGGAAGAGTGGACCGAAGGCGGTTTCATCAGCCAAAAGAAAAGCGCCTGATCGTGCCCGGAAAAGTTTACATTGTGGGCGCCGGCCCCGGTGCGGCCGACCTATTGACCCTGCGCGCCGCCACAGTGCTGCGCGCAGCGCAGATAGTGCTGCACGACGATCTGGTGCCGCAGGAGATACTTGATCTCTGCCCGGCCTCAGCGCAAGTGATCAACGTGGGCAAGCGCTGCGGTCGCCACGGCCGCAGCCAGGAACAAATCAACGCGCTCATGGTGTGGCATGCCCGAGAGGCGGAAAGCCCGACCATTGTGCGGCTCAAGTCCGGCGACCCAGCCGTATTTGGCCGACTGGGTGAAGAGCTAGACGCGTTACGCCGTGCGGGAGTTGAGTTTGAAATTATCCCTGGCGTTACAGCCGCCAGCGCTGCCGCCGCTTCCGCCAAAATCACACTGACTGATCGCCGTGCAGCTTCATCTTTAGTGGTGGTCACGGCGCACAACTGCCGCAATGCGTCGTTGAGCCAGACCGTGGAACCCGCTCGTTCCACTTACGCCCTCTATATGCCTGGCCCCGACTACTCCAAGACTGTGCAAGGGCTGCTGGAATCTGGACACGAGCCGAAGACTCCTTGCGCGGTGGTTTCAAATGCGGGCCGTGCGAACGAGGAAGTCAGATACCTTACGCTTCATGAATTGAAGTCGGCGAATGGGATTTCTGCGCCTGCCGTGCTGATTGTGGGGGAAGTGGCTGCTGAACATCTATCACGGGAGGACGGAGATTTGCTGTCCAAAGTCTCGAGCGAAGCGAGAAACTCCTACCTCCACGACAGATTCCCGATTTACCCAGTCCTGGGTTAATCCAGTTCGCCCATCCTACGGGGCGTAATAGCTATAGGGCTCCCTCGCTGTGCTCGGGATGGAGAACTACCCTCCTGCTATCGACGGAACCAGCGTTACCTCATCGCCTTCCTTGAACTTGTAGTCCTTGCCGAGGAAGCGAATGTCTTCATCGTTGACGTAAATGTTCAGGAAGCGGCGAACGTTGCCTTGATCGTCGCGCAGGTGGGGCTTGAGATCAGGGAAGCGACCGCCGAGGGAATCCAGCAATCCAGCCAGATCAGAACCTTCACACTCGCAGTGATCGGCGCCTTCAGTGTGCCTCCGAAATGCACTTGGAATGGAAACTTTTACGCTCATTAGGCAGCTCCTTTGCTCGCCGCACGCGCGCCAGCGAATTGGGTCTCAAGAAATTGTTCGAATGCAGCCAGCTTGGGCGGAATCGGTTCAACGGTATCGAATTTACCTGCAAGCGCGTCCGTAGTCTTAAGTCCGTTGCCGGTGATGCAGAGGACGGTGGTCTCGTCGGGACGGATACGCCCCTGCGCATAGAGTTTGCGTGCCGCAGCCACGGTGACGCCGCCGGCGGTTTCAGTGAAGACGCCTTCGCTTTCCGCTAGCAATGTCATTGCCTCAACGATTTCAGGATCGCTGGCATCTTCTGCCCAGCCGCCGCTGCCAAGAATCGTCTTCGCGGCATAGAAACCGTCGGCAGGGTTGCCGATGGCGAGAGATCGCGCGATGGTCTGTGGCTTTTGCGGCTCAATCTCGTTGCGTCCAGCTTTCACAGCGACGCTGATGGGACTGCAACCCGTGGCCTGAGCACCAAAGAACTTGACCTGTTTCTCTTCGACAAATCCAAGGTTGATCAGCTCTTTGAAGGCTTTGTATATCTTAGTAATCAGCGATCCACCCGCCATCGGAACAACGATGTTGTCAGGCAAACGCCAGCCAAGTTGCTCGGCGATTTCATAGCCCACGGTCTTCGAGCCCTCCGCATAATAAGGCCGCAGGTTCACGTTCACGAAGCCCCAGCGATGCTTGTCGGCAATCTGCGAGCAGAGGCGGTTCACGTGATCGTAATTGCCGTCAATGCGGACGATCTGCGCGCCGTAGACCTGCGTCCCCAGAACTTTGGCAGGCTCCAGATCGGCGGGAATAAAGATGCAGGCTTTGAATCCTGCGCGGGCGGCCTGTGCCGCTACGGCATTGGCCAGGTTGCCGGTGGAGGAGCAACTGACGACATCGAAACCGAAATTGCGGGCCTGCGTAAGCGCCACTGCCACCACGCGGTCTTTGAAGCTGAGCGTAGGGAAGCAGACGGCGTCATTCTTGAGGTATAAAGACCGGCTGCGCACGCTCTTACCCAATTTGGCTGCTTTCAAAAGAGGAGTAAAGCCGGCGGGTGTCGATGCGTCATAGGTTTCAGGCAGCGGCAGCAGCTCTTTATAGCGCCACAGGTTGGTGGCGCGGCTTGCGATCTTATCTTTGCTGATTTCTTTCCGGATGCGGTCCCAGTCATAGGCCACTTCCAGCGGCGCGAAGCAATTCTGGCAGAATGAAATTGGCTGATTGCCCCAGCGGGTCTGGCATTCGCGACATCGCAATTCGTAACGTAGATTCGTGCTCATTTTCCTGCTCCTGTGGAGTTGTCCCTGTCTAGCCAGGACAAATGTTGCGGCAAAACTAAAAAACCCGCTGCCTCAGGCAGCGGGTTCATGATTGCTGAATAAAAACTTACTATGAACCTTTCTGCCTCGGCGTGAACACACACATAGCCATCGCGCAACAGCACATGGCCATGTTGGAGACAGAAAGTAACATCAGGCAAAGTCTACATCATCTGCGATGCCAGAGGCAATCCGAGAGTTTCGGCACTCTTATGCTGGTCAGGCTGGTACTTAGTATTTGGTAATTGGCCTGTTCTTCCAAATACCAAGTACCAAGAGCCAACTACCGATTTTCAGCTCGTCATCAACTCCCTGGCCCTGATCGTCGTTTTGATCACGGCATTCATCAGGGTCACTCGAAGGCCGCCTTTTTCCAGTTCCATCAGGCCTTCGATGGTGCAGCCAGCGGGTGTGGTCACTGCGTCTTTGAGCAGCGCCGGGTGATGTCCGGTTTCAAGTGCAAGCTGTGCCGATCCATAAAGGGTCTGCGCGGCCAACGTTGTTGCCATCTCGCGCGGCAGGCCGACTTTTACTCCCGCTTCGGCCAAGGATTCCAAAATCACGAAGACGAATGCCGGACCGCTGGCGGAGAGCGCCGTGATCGCATCCATATGTTTTTCATCGACCACAAGAGCGCGGCCCACGCTTTCAAAGAGGTGCTTCGCCGTTTCCAGATGCTGGGCAGTTGCTGCCGGGCCGGCGCAAACGGCGGTCATCGCTGCGCCCACCATCGCCGGAGTGTTGGGCATGGCGCGGACCACTGGAATATTCTTGCCCAGCTTTTGCTGGATGAAACTTGTCGTGGTGGAAGCAGCGATCGATATCACGAGCGTTGTGGGCGCGAGCGCCGGGGCTATTTCTTCCAGCAACTGGCCCAGCACTTGCGGCTTTACGCACAGCAAAACAATCTCAGCTCCCGAGACTGCAGCGCGGTTGTCTGTGCCAACCGGAACGCCGCTGAGTTCGTGCGATAACTCCTGGCTGCGCTCGCCATGTTGCACTGTCGCAATAGCTTCCTGCGGCGTGATCAGCTTGCGCTCAAGAAACGACTCCAGCAGGATTGTTCCCATCTTGCCGCAGCCCAGCACGGCAATTTTTTTATGAGCTCGCGCTGTCGCCTTGCTTGCGGTCTCTGTCTGTGTAATGGACGAAGTTGTCATCTGAATAATCCTCTCAGTGCTTCCGCATCAAGCTCTAAAAACAAAACCCGCTGCCTTTGCGGGGGCAACGGGACTGAATATGAATGCCGATCTTAATTTCTATGCAGTCATATCACCCCTACGCCCATGGACACGCGGAAGCGGGTATGCAGCCTGCGCCGGGTTGGGTCGAGAGGTGAACATGAATAAGCGCACTATAGCCCATGTTGGAGGGGCATACAAGCGGAGAATCGCCAGGGACTGAGCGCGAGCAAGCGTTCTATCAGCCGCTATTCGTAACGCAGCGCCACCAAGGGATCAACTTTGGTGGCTCGACGCGCGGGGATATAGCATGCCGCCAGAGCAACCAGCGCCAGCAGGGCTGCCACAGCCGACAACGTGATGGGGTCGCCGGCTTTGACGCCGTAAAGGAAGCTGGTGAGAAGTCGCGTAACGCCCAAAGCGGATGCAATCCCAGCGATGGCACCCATAGCGACTAGCAAGAGAGCTTTTCCCAACACCAAACGGACCACGTTGTGCGACTGCGCTCCAATGGCCATGCGGATGCCAATCTCACGCGTGCGCCGCGTTACCTCATAAGAGAGCAGTCCATACAATCCCAAGCAAGCCAGAAGCAGAGCTAACAATCCAAACAAACTGGAGAGCCGTGCAGTCATTTTTTCCGTGAATACCTGCCGGTCGATTGCTTCTGTTTCGGTGGAAATGCGGAAAACCGCCAGATCATGGCTCCGCTGGTCAACAATGTTTTTGATCGTGGGCACAAGTGAGAGCGGGTCGGTGCCTGTCCGCAGATCAAAAAACGCCTCTCCGCCGACATTCGGTTGATAAAAACAAGGCGTGATTTCGCGGCGCAGGCTGTTGTATTTGGAATTCGCCACTACACCCACGATCAGATAACCCGGGGCCTTGGCGTCGCCTATCCCTGTCGGCTCCTGCTCCCCAAAGATCTGCCCCAGCGGATTTTTCCCTGGGAAATACTGGCGCGCAAACTCCTGGTTCACGATAACCGGAGTCGGATTTGAGCTGGGTTTGTCCCCGTCATTGCTCGCGGCCACAACGTAATCCGACGGAGTGAAATCACGTCCTGATTGAAATGGTATACCCCAGGTTGAAAAGAACCTGGGACCAACGGGATAGACGTCGGACTCGACCTGGTTCTTCTCGGCTGCTCCTGATTCCATCTCCTGCCTGGTAGGCGGAGGTGTTCCCGGCCGGTGGAAGCCCGTGTTCCAGAGACCGCCGGAGAGAAATGGATACCAGGCGTAAGTGGAAGACGTCACGCCCGGGATCGCCGAGAATTTTTCCTGCAATTCGAAAAAAAGATTGTCAATCTGCTGGCCCTTGTACCCTGCCAGGCGTGGATCGATGCCAAAGAGCAGGACATTCTGAGTATCGAAGCCCGGATTCAAGCTTTTCAAGTTGTTGAGCGTACGTACCAGCAGCCCCGCGATTACCAGCACCACGATAGCCAATGCCATCTGCACCGCCACAAGCATTCCTCCTGCGGAAAAACGGCGCTGCTTCCCTTCGGAAACTGTGCCGCTGCCCGTCACGTTCTTTAGTGAAGAGGTGAGATTTACGTCTGAACCGCGTAGTGCGGGAGCAAGTCCAAAGACGATCCCCGTGAGCAGCGAGACCCCGGCAGTGAACCCCATTACGCGCCAGTCAAGTTGCGGCGAGAAGATCGGCGGGTTCACAGCTCCTGCGGAAACCATGGCCATCAGCGCCCGTGAACCCCACACTGCGACGAGTATGCCGAGAGCCCCTCCCGCAAAAGAAAGCATTACGCTTTCTGTCAGGAATTGCAGGATGATCCTGCTCCGTTTTGCGCCCAGCGCAAGGCGTACCGCAATTTCACGTTGGCGGACGACCGAGCGGGCCAGCAGTAGTCCCGCGACGTTGGCGCAGGCGATCAGAAGCACCGCTCCCACGCAGAGCATCAACACGTAAAGTGGCTGCAAAGTTTTTTTCTGGCTGCCACCCAGCACCTGGCTGGCTTGGGCAAGCCTGATTCGAGGATCACTGTCCGGTTTGAAAAGAGGCTTACCGACAGATTCTACGGAGTTGCGAAACAGCAGACTGACGCCGGCTTCGGCCTGGCTCACAGCAACGCCAGGTTTCAGGCGTCCAATCATGACCAGCCACCAGTGGTCCGCCTGATCATTTCTGGGCTTCCAGTTAGGAACCACCACAGGGCGTTGCGCCATGGGGATGATCACGTCATATTTATTGGACAAGGTCAGAGCGTCAAATCGTGACTCAGTGACGCCGATAATCTGGAACGGTATTCCATTCAAACGGATCGTTTTCCCTATCGCTGACTCCGAACCGCCAAACTCAGTTTGCCAGAAGCTGTGATCCAGCACCGCGGCCCCCTGGGCACTCGCGTCGTCGTCGCCCGCGTTGATGAGCCGGCCAAGATGAGCGTGCACGCCGAGCGTCTGGAAGTAGTCGCCCGTCACGAATTCACCCCTCACCATTCGCGCCGGACCGTTGCCGCTCATATCGAGCCGTCCTGTCGCGGTGTATGCCGCCACGTGGGAGAAGACACCGGCCTGCGCCTGTACCTGCTTGAAGAACGGCAAAGACAATGAGCAGCCGCGAGCATTCGTAGTGTCGTGGGTCTCGTCGCATTCGCCAAAATTGGTGTAGCTCATATTCCCCGGGCCTTTGTGCGACTCCCATTGAAAGACGAGCAGGCTCTGCGGGTCCGCGATCGGCAGGGAACGGAAGACGACTGCGTCAATCAAGCTGAAGATGGCTGTGTTGGCCCCGATCCCCAGCGCCAGCGTGACTACTGCAATGATCGTAAAGGCCGGCGATTTGTGCAGCATGCGCCAGGCGTAACGCGAGTCCTGCGCTAGAGATTCAAAGAAGCGTCCGCGATGCACTTCCCTCAAAGATTCACGAGTCTGCTGGACGCCGCCAAATGCAATCAGCGCCTGGCGGCGAGCTTCATCGGGAGACATGCCTGCGGCGATGTTCTTCTCAATTTCTTTTTCCAAGTGGAAGCGAAGTTCGTCATTGGCGTCATTTTCCTGGCTTGCGGGACGCGTGAAAACTTTGCGTAGTCTCTTAAAGTTCATGGATGCTTCCTTTAGCTTTGCTGCAATACCAGTGCAATGGCGGCGGAGAGCCGTTCCCATTCACCCAGTTCTTTTTCCAGTTGGTTCTTGCCGGCGCGAGTGAGGGAATAAAACTTTGCCCGGCGGTTATTGTCAGAGGTGCTCCACTCAGCGCCAATCCAGCCACGCTGCTCCAGCCGGTGCAGAGCGGGATAAAGCGAGCCCTGACCGACCTGCAAAACGTCCTGTGAAATCTGCTGGATGCGCTGGGCGATCCCCCAACCATGCATAGGTTCAAGCGCCAGCGTTTTCAGGATCAGTAAGTCCAATGTCCCCTGCAATAGCTCGATCTGGTCACCCATCAGCTCCACCCCTCGAATGTCGACAACAGTGTAGACGATGCTCCTTGTCGAGTGTCAACAAGAGAAAAAGATTCATCGGTTCCCCCTGGTCGAAACTGGATTGCCGACCAGATTTTTAGAAAAATCTAATCAAGATAAAGAATTTGCACAGGCACAGGTGCAAATTAAGCGATTCCGGCCAGAAAAAATGACAAAAAATGGTGCAAAGGGGCTGCAATTCCATTCTGGATCATCTAACATAGTGCCCCTTCGTCCTTGCATTTTTGATCGGAAAGCTTTCGTAAGATCGTCCCTGGCCGGATGACTGGAGAAGCCGCCACTTCCCAGGAGAAGTCCGACATGTTAAAGATCAGCAAGGCTGACTACGATCTGATCCGTTGGGAAGCTAAGCGCAGCTATCCCCATGAGTGCTGTGGCATTCTGCTGGGCAATGTGGTGGAAGGGCACCGGCAGGTCACGCTGACCCTTACCTGTGAAAACATGCGGGTAGATTCCCCGGCGGACCGCTACAGCATCAATCCGGAGCAGGTGATTGCCGCCCTGAAGCTGGCGCGCAGCCGCGGGGAAAGCATAATCGGGTTTTATCACTCACACCCGGACCATTCACCGAATTATTCGTCCACGGACCTGGCGGAGGCCCACTGGTTTGATTGTTCTTACGTGATAACCAGCATCGAGAAAGGAACGCCTACCTCAACGGCCTCGTTTGTCCTTGTGGGGTCAGAGGACAAGAAGGTATTTCAGGGAGAAAGCATAGAGATTGTGGCCAACCAGCGCTCGCCGGTCTATGCCACGTGACATATAATAAGCCGATGGTTTCCCGCGCATCATTGCCGCAGCGCCGAATGCCTGCCATGGCCCGATGTCTTATGCGGGCCTCCCGCCGCTAATTTACTGAAAATCCTGCTCGATCATTCATTATTCGTTTTTCTTCTTTCTGAAAGGATGTTTCCATGGCCACAACAATTGCCCCGCATGAGCCACCCGCTCTGAGCAATGAAGAAGTCCTCCGCTATTCGCGGCACCTGATCATGCCGGAAGTAGGGATGGAGGGCCAGCAGAAGCTCAAGGCCGCGCGTGTGCTCTGTATCGGGACAGGCGGACTGGGATCGCCGCTGGCGCTGTACCTTTCCGCCGCCGGCGTTGGTACGCTTGGCTTAGTCGATTTTGACGTGGTGGATTTCACCAACCTGCAGCGCCAGGTGATCCATTTCACCAGCGATGTGGGACGTCCTAAGCTCGAATCGGCACGGGAAAAGATTGCGGCTATCAATCCTTACGTCAATGTAAAGACGTTTGAAACGCGGCTGACCAGCCAGAACGCGCTGGAGATTTTTTCCGACTTTGACATCATCGTGGACGGAACGGACAATTTTCCAACGCGCTTTCTGGTGAATGACGCCTGCGTGTTTACAGGCAAGCCGAATGTTTATGGCTCGATCTTCCGCTTTGAGGGCCAGGCCAGCGTTTTTGCCACCAAGGACGGGCCCTGCTATCGCTGCCTGTATCCGGAGCCGCCACCGCCGGGACTGGTTCCTTCCTGCGCGGAAGGCGGAGTGCTTGGCATCCTTCCCGGTCTGGTGGGCCTGATTCAGGCAACGGAAGCCATCAAGTTGATTCTGGGCGCGGGACAGCCGCTCATCGGCAGGCTGTTGCTGGTGGACGCCATGGGCATGAAGTTTCGTGAGCTCAAGCTGCGCAAGAATCCTGATTGCGTGGTTTGCGGAACTAATCCCACTGTGACTAAACTCATTGATTACGAAGAGTTCTGCGGACTGCGAGGTCAAGAGAAACCTGTGAGCAACGGCGTACCTGAAATCACCGTGGAAGAATTAAAACAGCGTCTTGACGCGAAGGAAGACTTTGTCCTGCTTGACGTGCGCGAGCCGCATGAATACCAGATCTGCAACCTGAACGGTGTGCTGATTCCTCTGAACGACCTTCCGCGGCGAGTGCATGAACTGGACCCTAGCAAAGAGATGGTTGTCCATTGCCGCTCCGGAGCGCGCAGCGCGCGGGCCGTTGGCTTCCTGCAACATGCAGGATTCAAGGCCAAGAACCTGGCGGGCGGAATTTTAGCGTGGTCAGACCGTATTGATCCAAAGATGCCAAAATACTAGGCAGAGCTGTATAGAATGGCGCAGCGGGAATGGCTGCGCCAGAGATCCAGTTAGGCAAGCAATAGCGTCACACAGTTAAATCGCAGGTTCGTCGTCTTCCTTTGCATCCGCAATCTCTTCATCGCGGGGCGGAAGCTCAATATCTTCCATCTGCTTCTTCTTGGCCTTGTTGTTCAACTCGGCACGGCGTTCCTGTGACTGCCGGATCACCTCAGCAAAGCGGTTCTTCGATTCGTCGTGGGGAGGCTTCTTTTCCATGACAGATAGGATACACAAAGATGGCCGTTTATGGCGGCGTCACTTGCCCTAACCCGGCGCTCCTTCTATCGTTGTCTCATGCCGCAAGTGCAGAATGCGCCGCCCATTCCGGGACTACAGTCCGGCAAGAAAGCCATTGTGGTCTTTTTTGAGACCGACTGTCCCACCTGCCAGCTTGCGCTCCCTTATTTGAATTCGCTGCGGAAGGATTCCATTCAGGT
>Ga0070734_10002752_pt1 | contig 20161 bp, 17 predicted proteins | sample Coa_R1_8_FD_66444 | JGI IMG/M metagenome (GOLD analysis project Ga0070734, IMG submission 66444) | Surface soil microbial communities from Centralia Pennsylvania, which are recovering from an underground coalmine fire - Coalmine... | ecosystem: Environmental > Terrestrial > Soil > Unclassified ... | reverse complement strand
GATGGAAACGATTCGCGGCGAGTCGGCACAGACGGCGCTGAGAAACGTATTGCTCGCCCTCGAGGGGCAGGGCTAAACTGGTAGGGAAAGGAAATTCATGCGTAAACTTGCAATTTTAGCGGGGCTTTTTGCCGCTGTTCCTCTTTGTGCGCAACAACCTGCGCCCCCGCCGCCCTCCGGTCAGCAGCCGAAGCTCGAAGCGCCGACCATGGCCGAGCCGGAACCCGAAGCCGCAAAGCCGAAGGCTCCGCCGATCGTAAAGCCGAAAGCGCCTGTGGCCACGGACGCCAGCAGCAAAGTCGTCGAAGAAATCATCGCGCGCGTGAACAACGAGATCATCACGAAATCCGAGTACGACAAGGCGCTTGTTTCCGCTGAAGAAGACGCCAAGCAGGAATGCGAAAACCGTTGCACGCCGCAGCAGTTGCAGACGATGACCGACGAGCGCAAGAAAAACGCATTGCGCGATCTGATTGACCAGGCCTTGCTCGTCCAGCGCGGCAAAGACATGAGCATCAGCGTTGAGACCGAGGTCATCAAAGAGCTCGATCAGATTCGTATACAAAACAAATTGCCTGACATGGATGCCCTGGAAAAGGCCGTCAGCGCACAGGGGCTGAACTGGGATGACTTCAAGAACAACATTCGGAGCCACTTGATTACGCGAAAAGTGATTGGGCAGGAAGTCGGATCGCACATCAACATTCCCGAGTCGGAAGCGAAGAAATTTTACGAAGAGCACAAAGCCGAATTCATCGGGCCGGAAAGTGTGGCTCTGGCTGAAATCGTTGTGAGCACGGATGGAAAAAAGGAAGCCGAACTGCCTGATCTGAAGAAAAAAGCGGAGACGGCGCTGAAGCGCGTAAATGACGGCGAAAACTTTGCCGAAATTGCCAAGCGCATGTCCGACGGCAGCACCAAAGATCAGGGCGGATACCTCGGCACGTATAAAAAGGGCGAGCTGGCAAAAGCCATCGAGGACAAGGTTTTTGCGATGAAGCGCAATCAGCTTACCGATGTACTGGAAACGAAACAGGGCTATCTGATTCTTCAGGTGCTGGAACATTACGACGAGGGCCAGCAGGGCTTCGACAAGGTAAAAGAAAAGATCATGAACCAGTTGTATGAAGAGCGCATGCAGCCGGCGCTGAAAGATTATCTGAAGACTCTGCGCGAGCAGAGCTACGTTGTGATTAAGCCTGCGTACGTGGAAGCGGCGGGAGGCGCCGGCAATTCCGAGATTCAGGAAGTCAGCGCGACACCCGAGCAGGAAAAGGCGAAGAAGGGCGATAAAGGGCCGCGGAAGTGGTACTTCCCGCTCAAGCACTCGAAGCCTTCATGAAGCAGCCTTACGTTTCCGACCTGACCACCGAACAAAGCGTCACGACCTTTCTCCTCGTATGCGAAAAAGAAGTGCGCAGCACGAAGGAAGGGAAGCCGTATCTCCGCCTGGAACTCGGCGACCGCAGCGGAACAATCGAGGCGCGCATGTGGGACCAGATCGACGTGGTCTCAAAGGAAGTCGAACGCGAAGACATCGTAAAAGTGCAGGGGCGCGTTGAGATTTATCGCGGCAAGCCGCAATTCTCCGTACAGCAGATGCGCAAGGCGAAACCGGAGGAGATCGATCTCGCCGATTTCTTGCCCTCGACAAAAGAAGATGTCGAAAAACTGTTCAAGCAACTCCTCGGAGAAGCGGAATCGATCAAGAATCCCTGGCTCAAACAACTGAATACGTCCATTCTGAGCGATCCCAAAATCGCGCCACGCTACAAACGCGCCCCAGCTGCAAAAGTGATGCATCACGCCTATCTTGGCGGATTGCTGGAGCACGTCGTTGGGCTGTGCGGCCTCGCGCATCAAATTGCCGGACACTATCCCGAACTCGATCTCGATTTATTGCTGACCGCCGCGATTTTGCACGACGTCGGCAAGCTCGATGAGCTTTGCTACGACCGCGCCATTGGCTACACCGCGGAAGGGCAATTGCTCGGCCACATCGTCATGGAAATCGAAACCGTGGCGAACGCGATGAACAAGATCGAGGGATTTCCTCCCGCGCTCAAAACCGTTGTGCAGCATCTCTTGATCAGTCATCACGGCCAGTACGATTTCGGTTCGCCCAAGCTGCCGATGATTCGCGAAGCGCTTGTTTTTCATTATATGGACGACCTGGATTCGAAGCTTGCCGCCGTCCGATCGGCGCTTGCCGCGGATTCGGGCGATGAAATGTGGTCGGTCTATTCCGGCGCGCTGCAGCGAAAATTTCTGAAGCTCGATCAATTCCTCAAAGCCGGCCAATCGGCGGCTGCCGCAAAGTAAATCTCCAGCGGAATTACGGACTGGAATCTGCCTGCACTCGCCACGGTGAGCGCGACGGCCATGCGCGCAACGCATCAGCGGCCCACCGGGTGGTCTTGTCTTTGTGGCAGTCGGTGCACGCGTTGGGAATCGAGTACTTTTCCGTTTCTGCGGGACTGATAAATCCAAACGTGTGCGCGCGGACCATCGTGGTTCCCAGTGTTGTCTCGATTTTTGGCATGTGGCACGCAATACATTCACTGCCTGCGGAGCCTTCTTTGTGGTGCGTGTGCGCTTCGAGTGTTTCCTCGCGCGGCCCATTCGGCGATTTCGGCCCGTGACATTCGAGGCAAAGCATCTGTGGCGGTTCCCGCAGTTGCGCGTAGTTGCCTGTGCCGTGAACGTCGTGGCAATCCGCGCAGGTCACGCCGCGGCGATACATCACGCTCTGCACGTAATCGTTGCCCTGCATTCGATTTTTGTGCGACGTGCCTTCCGGAAAGTAGTTGAACGTCAGCTCTCCCAGTTTGTGCGGTTCGAGCGACCAGAAATCCTGCAGCCGAAGTCCGGCGCGGAATCCTACTGGCCAGTCGTAATATTTTCCTTCGATCGGCTTCTGCAACGGCTGGCCCTGCGAATGGCACTGGATGCAGGTGTCGTTTGCCGCTACGTAGTCCATGTGCGCCGGATTAAAAATGTTTGCGCTAGTCGGGTGCGCGGAGTGTTCGCTTCCTGGACCGTGGCATCGCTCGCAGCCAACATTCCATTCGGCGACCTGCTTTGTCTTGATGTCGTAACCGACTGAATGGCAGCCGTCGCAGAGCGGTCCTGTCGGCCGGTGCCGGTTGTCCTCCGGATAAAAAGGGACCCACCAGTCCGCGCCTTTGGGAACGAGGTAAGGCTTCCAGGCTTTGTTTACGATGTCCCATTGCGCGCCGAGAGGGAAGTAGTCGTCGCCAACTTTTTCAAAGTACCGTTGTTTCCAGATGCTCCCGTAGACGAACGCGACTTGGTCTTTTTTAAATGGCGCGATTTTATTCGTGGCGAGGTCCGGGAAAATCGCGTCGGGATGTTCTTTGGGATCGCGCACAACATTCGCCATCGGCGTTTTCACCCAGCGGGCGTACAGGTCGGCGTGGCATTTTTCGCAAGTTTTCGAGCCAACGTAATGACTGTTTGCCGCCGCCTGGGATTGCGCGGTCAGCTGGGCGGGATTCGGTCGCCCGAGGCTGCGCACGAACATCGTTAGCTTCCACGCGTCCACGTCCGACGTTTCGTGCGGAATGTTCCACGCAGGCATGCCGCTCAGGCGGACGCCATAGGCAATGATGTAGTGGATCTGCCCGTCCGAAAGCTTCTGTGTTGCAGGGCCGGAAAGATCGGGCGGCTTCGGATAAAGTCCGCGCGCCTCCGCGGTCTTGCCTGCGCCATCGAAACCGTGGCAGCTCGAACACCGGGAACGAAAATCTTCGCGTCCAGTTTCCAGGTTTTCTGAAGTCTGCGGGAGCGGATTCGTTTTCTTTTTTTCGCTGGAGGGAATGGAAAAATTGCGAACGCCGCGAGCAAGAATCTTTTCGAGTCGCGACGGCTCATCTGTCGCGCGAAATCCGCGATGGATCATCCAGGCGCCAAATCCGGCGAATATGAGGATGAGACCGGCGGTCACGACGAAAATGCGCCGTTTGGTCATAGGAGTAGTATTATAGCCAGAGGGAGGGATCTCCCATGAGAACACTCGGGCGCTACACAAACGCGTTTATTGCTCCTCCGACTCCGGCCGCTGACGAACTGCATCCGAAAGACGTCATTCCGTTTGGAAAATATGGCGCGGGCCGTTTTACGGGCCACCCGATCGGCCTTGTCATTGCTCTTGGCATCGTTGTGATGGCGCTGATTGGTGTTCCCGAATCTCGCTATTTTCTTGCGGCCGCGATTCCCCTTGGCACACTATTCGGATTCATCCTCTGGCGGATTCACCAATTCGAGCCGTCCGCCCTCCGGCGGCGCCGTTAGCGGTAAGCTATCTGCATTGCCGCCAGGCGTTTTGCCCCGTAAACTGAAGTAGAAGCGAAATCACTATGGTTCCGTCTGTCTACAAACTGCGCAATCTGGAAATCCGGCCCGCGGCGATACTTGCGCCGATGGCTGGCGTCACCGATACGCTTTTCCGCCGCGTCATTCGTGGCCTCGGCGGCTGCGGATTGCTGATGACGGAATTTACGTCGTCTGAGGGAATCACTCGCAGCGCAAAAAAAACGCTCCGCTACCTGTATTTTCAGGAAGACGAACATCCGATTACAGCGCAGCTCTTTGGCGCGAATCCTGCCGTCATGGCCGACGCGGCAAAGATGGTCGAAGATTTGGGCTTCGACGCGGTCGATATCAATCTCGGATGTCCCGCAAAAAAAGTGGTGAAGTGCGGCGGTTCGGGGTTGCTTCGCGATATGCCGCTGCTCGAAGAGATTTTCAAATCTGTGCGCGCGGCGGTAAAAATTCCGCTGACGATCAAGTTGCGCGCAGGCTGGGACGAAAAATCCATCGTCGCGGTCGATGTCGCGAGAATGGCCGAAGATATTGGCATTGAAGCGGTCGCGGTGCATCCGCGCACGCGCGTGCAGGGATATTCCGGCGCCGCGGACTGGAACATCATCGCTGGCGTCAAACAGGCTGTGAAAATTCCGGTCATCGGCAATGGCGACATCAATTCGCCGGAGGACGCCGCGCGCATGGTGCGTGAAACGAATTGCGACGCGGTTATGATCGGCCGCGCCGCCGCCACCAACCCGTGGATTTTTTCGCAGATGCTGCAATTCCAGCAAAAAGGGGCGTATGATGCCCCCAGTGAACAGGATCGCTACCGTTTACTTTCCGGCTACTACAGAGAAATATCGGCGGCGAATCTGCCCGATGCTGTGGGAAAAATGAAGCAGTTCGCGTGCTGGTTTACGCATGGCGTGGGTAACGGCAGCGAACTTCGCAGATCCGTACACGCGGCGAAAACGCCGAGCGAAGTGCTGGACGCGGTCGAACGATTTTTCGGCAGCCCTTCGCGGCAAATTGCCGCCGAGGAAGCACCCCACCCAGGGGATGCTTCTGGAAAGGACCAGGCCCATGGTCCCAGCAGTGAGCACGCTTGCTTCGAGGCAACGCTCGGAGCGTAGAATCGCAGTCCGTCTCCCGATGCAGGTGAGCGGGCGCGACAATCGCGGTGTAGTCTTCACCGAAGATACTTCCTGTGAAAATTTATGCCGGGGCGGAGCGGCGTTTCTGACGCGCTTCGAGGTGGCCATCGGCTCGGACCTCGAGATCCGCATTCCGCGCTCTCAGCAGTTGGCGCGGCGCGCGGACGGAGATTTTTCAACGCGCGGCCGCGTCGTCCATGTCGCCGAAGTGCCTGCGACCGGTGGACGCCTGGTCGGCGTGCAATTTACGGGTCCGCGCTTTCAAAGAATGTTTCGTTCGGAATCGGCTGCGTAATCGCCGTCGTTACGCGGCGACGTCTTAAGAGGGCGACGAAGCCGCGCTAGATGTATCGACTACGACCTGACCCGTAGACAACCGCTTGACCCTTCCGCGCAATCCTACTATCGTCGTGAATACGATGAAGAAGCTGGTTTCACTCGGCGAAAGTCTCCCGCCTACGCGCAGTGGCATGCTTGTGTGCCTTTTGCTCGCGGTGACGTTTCTCTTTAATCCCTTTTTGGTCGCTTCACCCTCTTCGACGTATCCCTCGTTCAATCATCCGCCTAGTTTTCGCGCAAACGCCGCTTCGTCCGAGTTGTTGAAGTTCAAGCCGGAGTTGGGAATTGACGCACTCCTTGTTGCGGCAAGTGCGCTGCTTGCTTTTTTCGCTTCGCTCGCGCTTCAGTTGAACCTTTTTGCGCAAGCCTGCGGAGCACGGAAATTGTTCGTGGTTCAGCTGGCGCCGGCCGGAAATCTGTGGTTTCGCCCTCCTCCTGCAGCCTGAAGGCGTCCCTATAATTCACTCTTCCACCAAGGTTTGAAACCGCAGATTTTGCGGCGCTGATTTCCATCGGCAACGACACGGAGAATTCTGCAGGTGCCTATGAATCGAAAAAGTATTTGGATCACGCTTATTGCGATAGTTGTTGTCGCGGCGGTTTGTTGGCGTTGGAATGTACGACCTTCTGCCGAGGCCGACGACCAGAATCATGCGGAAAAAGGCGCCGGACTTCCTGCTGCGGTCGCCACTGCGCAACGCCGCGATATGGCCGAAACGCTGACCATTTCCGGTGCGTTCAAGCCGTTCCAGGATGTTGACGTCCACGCGAAGGTCGCAGGCTACATCCGGAAAATTTTCGTCGATGTCGGCGACCATGTTCGCGAAGGGCAGACGCTGGCCGAACTTGAAATTCCGGAGCTCGCGGCGCAGCTCGCCGGCTCCAATGCAGCCGTTCGCGCCGCGGAGCAGCAGATTCGCCGTGCTGACGGCGAATTGCAGCGGGCTCAATCCTCACACTCCGCGACTCACGCCGCTTACGGCCGCCTGAAGCAAGCGTCCGATTCTCGGCCCGGCCTCGTCGCGCAGCAGGAAGTTGACGATGCGCAGGCGAAAGATCTCGGCGCGGAGGCCCAAGTATCGAGCGCGGAAGCGGAACTCGCCGGCGCCAAGCAGCAATTGGAAGTTGCTGAAGCGAACCAGAAACAGTACACCGCATTGACCGGCTACACCCGAATCGTAGCGCCCTTCGCGGGAGTCGTCACAAACCGCTACGCCGATACGGGCGCGCTCGTTGCTGCAGGCACTTCCTCAAGCACACAGGCAATTCCTGTCGTGCGACTTGCACAAGTGTCCAAGTTGCGGCTCGTTCTGCCGATTCCCGAATCCGCAGCGGCACAGATTCGGCTGGGCGATGTTGTGGACGTGCAGGTGGATGCGCTGAAGCGTGATTTCCAGGGCAAAGTCGCGCGCTTCGCCTCATCGCTCGACCAGCAGACGCGCACCATGGAAACCGAACTCGATTTCGAAAATGGCGACGGCCAGCTTTTGCCGGGAATGTATGCCGAAACGAATCTCGTCTTGCGCGGAAAGAAGAATGCGCTGACGGTGCCGCTCGAAGCTGTCGCACGCAACGGAAACGACGCGACGGTCCTCGTGGTAAATTCTCAAAACGTGATTGAGGAGAAGCACGTTACGCTCGGCCTCGAAGATAGTTCCTCTGTCGAAATCGTTTCCGGATTGAGCGACGGCGCGAAAGTCGTCGTCGGCAATCGCAGCCAGTTCCGCTCCGGAGAAAAAGTGCAGCCAACAGCCGCGTCATTCGGCGTGACAGGATCGGAGAAGGCAAAGTAATGTCCGGCTTCTCGATCAAGTACCCGTTTCTCATCATCGTCGCCTGCTTGATGATCGCCATCGTCGGAACCGTCACGCTGGTCCGCATGCCGGTTGACCTGTTTCCGCCGATTAACATTCCCGTCGTCGTCGTCGCGACGTTCTATTCCGGCATGCCGCCGCAGCAGATCGAAACCAACATCACGAACCCATTCGAACGGTTCTTCACGTTGGCATCCGGCGTCGAACACATCGAATCGCGTTCGTTGCCCGGCGTCAGCTTGATCAAAATCTATTTTCAACCCGGCACGAACGCGGACGCGGACCTCAGCACGATTTCGAATCTAGCCATGGCCGACTTGCGCCGCTTGCCTCCCGGCACGCTCCCGCCGGTCGTGCTCAAGTTCGACGCATCGAGCCTGCCCGTCTGCTTGATTACGCTGAAGGGCGAAGGTCTCAACGAAACCGATTTGCAAGACCTGGGTCGTTACACTGTTCGCAATCAGATCGCAAATGTTCCGGGCGCGTCCGTGCCGCAACCTTTCGGCGGCAAGTATCGCCAGATTATGGTTTACGTCGACCCGATGAAACTTCAGGCGCATGAACTTAGCCCGATGGACGTGGTGCGTGAAGTCAATTCCAGCAACCTGATTCTGCCCGCCGGTGACGTGAAGATTGGCCCATTCGATTACAACTTGTATTCGAACAGCCAGGCACCGGCCGCTTCCACCATCAACACGATGCCCCTCAAGACTGTCGGGCGCTCGTCGGTGCTGGTTGGCGACGTCGGAAAAGCGGTCGATGCTCAGGCAATTCAGACCAACATAGTTCGTGTCGACGGCCAGCCGTCCGTCTATCTTCCAATCTTGAAACAGGGCGGTGACACCAACACGATCGCAGTCGTCGACGGAATTCGTGACGCTCTGAAGAAGCTTGTCGACGTTCCGAAGCAACTGACGACACGCGTCGTCTTCGATCAATCTCTTTTCGTAAAAACCGCCATCGGCAATCTCATCCGTGAAGGATCCATCGGCCTCGTTCTTACCGGCTTGATGATTCTGCTCTTCCTCGGCAGCATGCGCGCAACCGCGGCAGTTTTTTTATCGATTCCGCTTTCGGCCCTCGCCGCATTTTTGGCGATCAGTGCGGGCGGCGGCACCGTGAACACCATGGTGCTCGGTGGACTCGCCCTCGCATTCTCACGTTTGATCGACAACTCCGTCATCGTTCTCGAAAATATCTTCCGCCATCTTGAACTGGGTGAACCTCCGGAAGTGGCGGCCGAAAAAGGAGGACAGGAAGTCGCGCTCGCTGTCCTTGCGGCCACCTTCACGACCGCCATCGTCTTCTTTCCCGTTGTCTTTCTCTATGGAGTCAGCCGGTTTCTGTTCATCGCGTTGGCCGCCGCCGTCATCCTTTCGCTTTTAGCCTCCTACTTTGTGGCCATGACCGTCGTACCGCTCTTCTGCGCAAAACTGATCAAGCTCCACCAAGCCGATGAATCGCTGGGCGAAGGAGCAATCGAATCTCGTTTCGGCAAAATCGCAAAGAAATTCGATTCACAATTTGCGGCATTGCTCAAAAAATACGACCTGACCGTCAACAAAGCTCTCTTGCGGCCTGTCGCAACGGTGACCGGACTCGTAGGCGTTTCGCTTCTCGCGCTTTCGCTCTATCCTTTCCTCGGAATTTCCTTTTTTCCGCGCACAGACGCCGGGCAGTTTGTAATCAACGTCAAAGCGCCTTCCGGCACTCGTGTGGAGCTAACCGAAGAATACATAAAGAAAGTGGAAGAGACCGTCCGCCAGGTCGTGCCGCAGTCCGATCTCGGTATGATCGTTTCGAACATCGGCATCACCACCGATTTTTCTGCCATCTACACTCCCAACTCCGCGCCGCACACGGCGTTCGTTCAAGTGAGCCTGAAGGAAGGCCACAAGCTGGGCAGCTACGAATACATGCGGCGTGTGCGTCAAAGGCTCACTCGCGATCTGCCCCAGCTCAGCACTTATTTTCAATCCGGCGGCCTCGTCGACGCCGTCATCAATCTGGGCCTCCCCGCGCCGATCGATGTGCAAGTCAGTGGAAGCAGCATGAGGAAAGCCTATGCCGTCGAAACGGAAATAGCCTCTAAGGTTCGTGAATTGCCGGAAGTCAGCGATGTTTTGATTCCGCAGGATGTGGATTATCCGGCGCTTCAGTTGGATGTCGACCGCGAAAAGGCCAGCCAACTCGGCCTCTCGCAGCGGGAAATCGTGGACAACGTCATCACCGCGCTGACGTCGAACGGAATGATTGCGCCGAATTACTGGATCGACCCGAAAAGCGGCAACCCGTACCTGCTCACCGTGCAATATCCGGAGAACCAGGTAAAGACGCTCACGGACCTTAAAGGCATTCCGTTGCGCGGCCCGAAAAGCACCGAGACGACATATCTGGATAACGTCGTGAAGGTCACCGCGATCTCTTCCCCCACCGAGGTGGACCACTATCAGCTCTTCCGCGTTGTAGACCTTTATGTCTCGCCTAAAGCGGAAGATTTGGGCCGAATCACTTCCGAAGTGGAAAAAATCATCAAGGACACCAACTTGCCCGAAGGCGTTCGTGTGAACCTGCGCGGCTCGGTGCAGGGAATGAGAGCGTCGTTCAAAAGCTTTGGCATTGGCCTGATTCTTAGTGTCGTTCTTGTCTACCTGGTGCTCGTCGCGCAATTCGCATCGTGGAAAGACCCGTTCATCATTCTGCTTGCTGTGCCGCCGGGCCTTGCGGGGGTTTTGCTCCTTCTGCTCGTTACGGGAACGACTCTCAACGTCATGTCTCTCATGGGAGTCGTGATGATGGTTGGAATCGTAGTTTCGAACAGCATCTTGATCGTCGAATTCGCGCGCCATCTTCATCACGAAGGCAAGCCGCTCGGTGAGGCCGTCGCGGTCGCGTCCCGATTGCGCTTGCGGCCAATTCTGATGACTTCCCTCGCGACCCTTTTGGGACTCATCCCAATGGCGATTGGCACCGAACCTGGCAGCGAACAATACGCTCCGCTCGCTCGCGCCATCATCGGCGGCCTTCTCGTCTCCGTCGTCGTCACTGTGTATCTCGTGCCCGCTGCTTACTTGCTTATGCATCGCAAATCGGATGTTGCCGAAGGAGTGCAGGCATGAAACTCTGCAAATCGGCACTTCTTGCGAATCTGCTTCTCTCTGCTGCGGTCGTGGCGCAACAACCAGCGCACATGGCTCCTGCGCCGCAAAGCGGAGCCTCTGCTCAAGCGGCGAACGCGCAGACACTGACGCTCGAACAAGCCGAAGCGATCGCCCTCAAAAGCAATCCGCAGATCAGTGTGGGCCGTCTGCGCGCCCTGATTGCACGTGAATTTGTCGTGGAGCAGCGCTCCGCGCTTTTGCCAAACGCAACGATTAACCTCACCGCGGTTGATTCAAATCCCGGCAGCCGCGTTGCTGCAGGCGGTCTGAACAACCCGGTGATTTTTCCTCGTGCTGCGGGCGGAGCCGCCCTTAGCCAACTCATCACAGACTTTGGCCGTACCACCAGCCTCGTGTCGAGCGCGCAATACGGCGCCAAAGCCGAGGAACAAAACGAAGTCGCAACTCGCGCTCAAATTCTCCTCGCGGTTGATAGCGCATTCTATGGCGCGCTGGAAACGCAGGCGCTGGTTCGCGTCGCAGAGCAAACCGTCGAGGCGCGCCGGATCTTGGCCGACAAAGTGTCGGCGCTAACCAAAGCGAAATTGAAGTCTGACCTCGATATGAGTTTCGCCAATGTCGATTTGTCCCGTGCGAAGCTGCAATTATTGGAAGCGAAGAACAATGCCGAAACCTCTCTTGCCGAACTCTCGGCGATCCTCGGCTATCCGGATTTGCAGAATTTTGTTCTGTCCGAAACCCAGTCGTCGGCACAACCGCTTGAGCCGGATCCCGCTCCGCTCATTCAGGAAGCCCTGCGCGACCGCCCGGAAGCGAACGCGCTTCGCCTCGATGTACAATCCGCCGAAAAATTCAGTCGCGCGGAGCACGACCTTTGGCGGCCCGCTGTCTCGGCCCTCGGCGTTGTCGGAGAAGCGCCAGTGCGCGATGACCGTATTCCGAACTGGTATGGCGCCGTCGGCGTGAATGTGCAGATTCCCGTTTTCAATGGCTTGCTGAACAACGCGCGGGCAAAAACCGCCGACCTGCAAACCGAAGCCACCCGCCAGCGATTGGTGGACCTGCAGAACAATATTGCGCGTGACGTTCGCATCGCCTGGCAGGACTCCAACCGCGCCTTTCAAAAGTTGAGCGTCACTCAGGAATTGCGCGACGAAGCCAACCTCGCCCTCGAGCTCGCCCAGTCCCGCTACAACCTCGGCCTGAGTTCCATCGTGGAATTCAGTCAGGCCGAGCTCCAAAAAACTGAAGCGGATATCTCCGATACTTCCGCGCACTATCAGTTCGAACTCTCACGTCGAACTCTACGTTACGTCACAGGGAATCTTCGTTAAACAATCTCGGATGAGGGTATCGAAAACGGAGTGGACGCGGCGAGACGCTTATTCCGGCGGCCGCAAATACGCTGCGCCGTGCCGGAACAATCCGGCGGCAGGGATCCGTTGCGAGAACACGATTCGAATCGGTACGAAAATCGCCCCGCTACCCGGAGTGAAGGGAACTGCAACTTCCAGCCGCGTACCTTCCGGATATTCATTCCGGCTGCGGAACGCGATTCCCCCCTTCGAAAGATCTTCGCAGACCGCAATCTCTTCCTGAAATCCCCGTCGCCGAATGCACGCCAGTACCCGTGTCTTCACGCGAGTTCGGTTACGCCGTGGGATCAACCGCTCTTCCAGAGGGTGTTTCGTCCCCAAAAGCGGCTCTGTTGGGATGTCCGACTGCACCTGCGTCCAGATCGAAGGCGATTCGCAAAGCTTACAAAGCCGCGCCACGCATTTCCGCACTTCAAAGGACTTTAGTTCCAACTCGTTCAGGTAAACCACTTCCCGCCGTTGGCAGAAGCTGCATTCCATCAACATTCGCGCGATAGCTTCGTCGGCCTTGCGCAACGTCGGAAACTCAACGTCCCAAAAATCCGAGCGCGATTCCAGCAGGTGAATCGCATACAGAAAGCCCTCCGGCTCGTGGTCAATCTCCGCCACGATGCGCGCGCGGGCCGTCTTCGTCATGTCGCCTTCCAGCGCTCTTTTCAGTGTGATTTCTTGATTTTGCTGCAGCCGTTCTTCGAGCCGAATCACGCCGCCGTTGCGGCTGATCAGCATCGTCTGCGCGGCATGCCTTTCCAGCACGCCGCCGCTGCCATACCAGGACGCCTCGATCGGCATCCGGAACGCGACGCGGTCGCTTTGGCGCACCATCTCTGTCCGTGTGGTCGTCATTGTCATTCGGGATACTTCTTAACCAGCCTAGCACAGGCGATTTGCCCGGGCCCCGGCCCTGCCACCCGTTTTGTCGTTATCACTAATAACAGCCCGCTATTGCCTCTTTCGCAGGTCTCCCCGCCGAAAATCGCCAGTTGCAGGCCCGGTTCGTGGAAAATAAGGAAGTTCAAAGTTGCCGCGCCCAGAGGGTGGAGTTCGGTCGAACACGGACCCAGCACCGTGAAAAACATTATCTCCATGGACGAACACCTGTCGAAATCGGGTTCCCGGGGCCTCTCTGTTCGAGACCGCCGCTACGCCATCCGCTTTCCCTTTGCCGCCGACGTGACGCTTATCGATTTGGAGTCGGGAGCCCGCTCCGACGGAGTGACCTCTGACATCTCATTCGGGGGATGCTTCGTTTGCACTAGCAAGCCGCTCAGCTTGAAATCTCGTGTCCGCGTCACCATGGTCCGCAAGGATCAGAAAGTCGAAGCTTTGGCCGTCGTGCGCGCCGTCAAGCCCAAGATCGGCATGGGCGTCGAGTTCCTCGACGTCGAACAGGCTTCCTATTCTGTGCTCGAGCGTTGGATTGAGCAGGTCAAACGCAACCGCTAGCCTTTCCACGCGTTCCGTGGATATCCCACCCACCTTCTTCCTTCTTATTGCTTCGTATCGAGCGGGTGTTTCGATTTCTCGTAAAATTCCTTTTGCAGTTTCAAGCTCACATCATCCGTTTTGATCGCCCTCAGAGCCTCCACAATTGAGCCAACCCATCCGTTCAGGTTCCACTCACCGAGCTCTTTGCGCGCCACCGATCCGTCGCCCGAATAATGATCCGGAAACCGCCCGTACCACCAGATCCCCGTGTAAATGTCTTCTGGCAGTTTGATGTGCGCTTGATCCGCTCCGGATTCCTGCTTTGCGCGGTCCAGATGCACCAAATCCGGATGCGACACCATCGTATTCGCAGTTTCATTTTCGCCCGCGTGATAGTCGATCCCGGTTGATTTCTTCGCCGGGCCACCAGGCCGGCTCCGCTCCCCAATAATCGCGTAAACCACGTAGTCGTGCGGCTGGTCGAGTTGCGATTGCGCAAAGTAGGGAATCAGGCTCTCGTTCCCGCCGTGCCCGTTTACGATGAACACTTTTTTGCATCCGTTGCGCCCCATCTCGTCCGTCGTTTCTTGCAAAATCTTCAGCTGCAAGTCACGGCTGTACACCACCGTGCCCGGTTCATGCTTGGCTTCGAAAATCTGCCCGAAATAATATTCCGGAAACACCACCGCGTATTCCTCCGCAACTGCCTTCATCACCGCATACCGCACATTCAACAAGTCCGTGCCGAGCGGCAAATGCGGCCCATGCTTTTCCAGAATTCCAAAAGGCAGAATACACACGCCCTTCGACTGCGCGATCGCGTCGCGAAAATCCGACGCCGTCAGCTCCTCCCACTTGGGCGACAGCTTCGATTGTCCCGCAGCCGCGCTTACGCAAAGCGCCACAGCCGTGGCCAGCAACATCATTTTCTTCATCAACATCGTTCCTCCCCTCAAACTTAAAGCTCCGCAAACTTATCGCCGCGTCGGCAACTGTCCTTCCCATCGCGGGTCGGGATGAAACCCGCCGTTCTTTCGCCAATCGTCCCGCGCCCTGCCATTCAAATCCCACACCACCAGCCCGTTCCGCAGCGTCAGTTGGCACACCAGCTTTTCCTTGCCATCCAACCTGCCGCCAAGACTATCCACAAATCCAAACCTGCCTTTTTCCACGCTCAGCAGCGCAATGTCCGCCACAGAACCGACCGAAAGTTGCCCCAGCTCTTCATGATGAATTTCCCGAGCCGGATTCGCCGTCGATAGCTTCACAATCTCTTCCAGCGGCATCCCGAGATTCAAAAACTTCGACAGCACATTCGGCATGTCTTTCATTCCCGCATTCATGCTTCCAACATGCAAATCCGTCGAAATCGAATCCGGCACGTATCCTTGACGCACAGCCGGAAATGCCTGCTTGAACACGAAACTCCCGCCGCCATGCCCAACGTCAAAAATCACGCCGCGTTTTTTCGCTTCGAATAGATACGGCCGCACTTTCCCGTTCTCGTCAAGCATCGGAATGAAATCGATGTACATGTGCGTCGAGATATCGCCGGGTCGCAGTTTTTTTGTCACCAATTCTTCATACGGCCGCTCGGGCCGGAACACTCCGAAATCCACCATCACCGGAATTTGCGCCGCAACTCCCGTTTCCAGCGCCCGGTCCACCGCCGTCCACTCCGGTGCTTCGAAATGCGCCGTTTTGATTCCTACAATCAGTCCGGGAAACTCCTTCGCCATCGCAGCCGCTGCCGCCGAATCCATGTCCTCGATGTTTTGCTCTGTCGGTTTTGGCCCCATCCCGCTGCCCACGATATTCAGAAACGCGAGCACGCGGGTTTTTGCACGATCTATGATTCGATCCTTGAAATCGGGGAAGTTCTTGTAGCCGGAGCTTCCCGCATCCGCCACGGTCGTCACGCAACTCCGAAACGTGAATCCATCGGGATACACCGAATTGTCCCCGTCATATCCATCGCGGAGTCCCGTCCCCGCATAAACGTGAGTATGAATATCCACCAGCCCAGGCGTCAGATAGAGCCCCTTCGCATCGATCGACTTCGCTGCATCTGTCGCTGGAATATTTTTCTCAATCGCCGCGATTTTGTGATCCAGCACCGCAACGTCCTTCACCGCGTGTACGTTGTTCTTCGGATCGAGAACCGTCGCGTTCTTGATGACGAGGTCGTATTTCTGTTGCGCAAACAAGGGCGTGGCGAAAGTGAGAAGCACTAGCAGCCGTTTCAGCATGAGTCGAGAGTTCTCTCCTCAATCGGTTTAAAACTGGCGAAATGGAGTATTACAGAATCCGCCAAAGCTGTCATCGGGAAAGGAAGCTCAAGCAGCCGGCAGTGCAGGCGCCAACGCCCTACGGCGCATCGCGCCAACCATCGCGATCGCCGTCAAAAGCAGCAGCACCGCATCAATCGGATGCCGGTACCGCAGCGACGTATGCGTTGCGTAATAGACCAACGGAAAAAGAATCGGCACGCACGCAACTGGTATGGCGAACGGGTTCTTGCGTGCAAACAAAAACACAATTCCCGCCAGCATCCCGATCGTCATCAACCCATTGAAAATAAATATCGCGCGAATCAGCCACGAATCCGTCGAACAAAAATCCCGCCAAGGCTGTTCTGTCCCAAGCCACGTCGCTGTGATTCGTCGCCCGATCAGCCGCGCCTCAAGCGCCTCGTGCGTTCGAATGAACTCCATCGCGAGCCGCTTCTTCTCATCCATGAATTCGCTCTCGCCGAGCTGCGTGTACTGGCGAATTTCCCCAAACCGCGTAATCCTCTGAATTCCGCCCACCGCATGCTCGTCAAAAATGTCGTTGTTTCCAATCCACAGTTCGAACGCAAAATTCGATCGCAGCGGTATCCACCGATGAAACTCTTTATAGTTGCGGATCGTCCATGGAGCACAAAACAAAATGGCAATGCCCGCGGCCAGCGCCGGCAACCTCATTCCCGTGCGCCCCGTCGCCCCTTGCCGCAACCCCAGCCACAACAAAAAAATCGGCAACGAAATTCCGAGCGCGGGATTCGTCAGCAGTGCCACACCCCACAGCGCGCCGTACGCCAGCCAGCGCCTCATCGAACGCGACTCCCCCAAATCGATCGTCGCCCACAACAGCAGCGTCGCCAGCAGCACCGAAAGCGACGTATCCCAAATCCATTCGAACGGCAACATCACTCCGCCGGGTGATATCGCCCAGAGCCACGCCGCCAGCCCAGCCACTGCCGTTCCGCCCACGCTGCGCCCCGCAAAATACAACGGCACCGTCGCCGCCGCGGAAAATACGCAGTTCAATAAAGCCGCCGCAAGGAGCGAAGCATACGTAAACGGACCAGTCGCGCGAAAAATTGTCGCCAGCAAACTCGGATACACCGGCGCAAGCCACGCCGTCGGCCCTGTCGGCTTACGGAATACGTCGCCGAATCCGCGTCCTTGCACCAACGCGTTTGCAATATTCCCCGTCTCATTGTCAAAGGGAACCGTCGCCAGCACTTCATGCGGAATTTTTCGCTGCTGATCCCACACAAACGCCACGCGCGCAACCAGCGCCGCGCCGGCAATCAACCAGACCGATGCAAGCCCCACCAAAATTTTTCGAATCATCCCGCCCTAAAGTATCTCAGCCAACCACCCGCGTTGGACAGTTCAACTTCCCCAAGAATCGGGTATCATGCCGCACGGACACAAGTCATGACCAATTCCGAAACCGAACGACAACGACTAGCGCAGCGTTATACCGAAATGAGCGACGTGGCTTTACTCGAATTGGCTGCCGAAGCTGCTTCCCTCACCGATGTTGCGCGCGATGCGCTCCGAGCTGAACTCTCGTCCCGTCGGATTCAGTTCGATGATGCGGGAAGCTCGTCCAGCCACGATTTCGGTCAGTCCAGTTCGCCTGAAAGCGGTGCCGACGAACATTCCGGGCCGCTCGAAACGGTATGTCGCTATCGTGATCTGCCGGACGCGCTAATCGCAAAAAGCATTCTTGACTCGGCCGATCTGGATTCATTCCTTGCGGATGAAACTATGGTTAGGTTCAGTTGGTTCTACTCTAATCTAATCGGTGGAGTAAGTTTGATGGTGCGTCCAGAAGACTTGCATGAGGCACGCCAGCTATTGCAAGAGGCAAACTTGGCGGGCAGTGCAGATTCGGAGACTTCTACCAACAAAATGGGAGACGCCACGGAATGAAAACTATCAAAGGCCCCGCCATCTTTCTCGCACAATTCGCAAGCGACCAGCCGCCCTTCAACAAGCTCGACGACATCGCTCGCTGGGCCGCGAACCTCGGTTACGAGGGCGTGCAGATTCCTTCATGGGACTCGCGCCTGTTCGACCTCAAGCGCGCCGCCGAGAGCAAAGAGTATTGCGACGCAGTGAAAGGCGTTCTCGCGCAACACGGCCTCGTCGCCACCGAACTCTCCACTCACCTCCAGGGCCAGCTCGTCGCCGTTCATCCGGCTTACGACGCCGCATTCGATGGCTTTGCTCCTCCTGAAGTCCGCAACAATCCCTCCGCTCGCCAGGCTTGGGCCGTCGAACAACTCCTCCACGCCGCAAAAGCTTCCGCCAATTTCGGCATGAAGTCCCACGTCACCTTTTCCGGCGCTCTTGCCTGGCCCTATCTCTACCCTTGGCCGCAGCGTCCCGCCGGTCTCGTCGAAACCGCCTTCGACGAACTCGCCGCCCGTTGGCTTCCCATCCTCGACGCGTTCGACAAAGCCGGCGTCGACCTCTGCTACGAAATTCATCCCGGCGAAGACCTTCACGACGGCGTTACGTTTGAAATGTTTCTTGCCCGCGTCAAAAATCATCCACGCTGCAACATTCTCTTTGACCCCAGCCACTTCGTTCTCCAGCAGCTCGACTATCTCGAATTCATCGACCTCTATCATGACCGCATCAAAATGTTTCACGTCAAGGACGCCGAGTTTCGTCCCACCGGCCGCCAGGGCGTCTACGGCGGCTACCAGTCGTGGACCAATCGCGCCGGACGCTTTCGTTCGCCCGGCGATGGCCAGGTCGATTTCAAAGCAATCTTCTCCAAGCTCACGCAATACGGCTTCGACGGCTGGGCCGTCCTCGAATGGGAATGTTGCATCAAGAGCAGCGAACAAGGCGCGGCCGAAGGGGCACCCTTCATCTCAAAGCACATCATCGAAGCGCCCGAGCGCGCTTTCGACGATTTCGCCGCCTCCGGCACCGACGCAGCCGCCAACCGCAAAATGCTCGGCCTCAAATAGTTTTTTTGTGGAGTGCGGCAGCCCAGCTGCCGCAGTGGCATAGGCTTCAGCCTGTGCTCTTACGATCCCAGTCATCCCGCCAGCGGACCTCACCATCGGATCGACGCTCTTCCGTCGGTGGACGCGCATTGCGATTTCCCCATCCCCTGTGGCATAGGCTTCAGTCTGTCCTCCTACGACCGCCCCTCTATCTCCCGAGCAACCACCTCCGACACACCACCACTCCTCCTCCTCCACACAAAATAAAACGGCACCCCCGCCCCAATCACAACCAATCCCACCGCCGACCGCACCGGATTCTCCCGCAACAGACTCCCCGTAATCGCAATCGCCGCCAGCAAAAACACAATCGGCGTCACCGGATATCCCCACGCGCGAAATGGCCTCGCCAGCTCCGGCTCTTTCCACCGCAATCGCAGCAACGCAATCGCCGTCAAACCCATAAAAATCCACAACGCAAACACGAACAGCGAATACAGCTGCTCATACGTTCCGCTCAACGCCAAGATCGTCCCCACCGCTCCCAGGAAAATCAGCGACCCGCTCGGCGTTCGCAATTTCGGCTGCAATCGCGACGCGAAAGAAAAGAACACGCCGTCGCGCGCCATCGCATAAGGAATTCGCGCACCCGTCATCACCACCACGTGCAATGCTCCCAGCGCAGAAATCGCCATCGCCACCGTCAGCGCAATCGCTCCCTTATCCCCCGCAAACGTTCGAATCGCGTCCGATGCCACATGCATCGACGTCGCCACCGCCGCAAATCCCAGCACTCGGAAGTACACGACATTCGCCGTTATATAGAGCACTCCGATCGTCCCCAGCCCAATCAAAATCGCTCGCGGCATATTCTTCTGCGCATCGATCACCTCTTCGCCCAGGTGCCCCAAATCGTTGAATCCGTTGTACGCCCACATTGCCGGCACCAGCGCCGCCAGTACCGCAAAAATCGCGCCGAATATTGACGAGTGTCCTGCAGGAATCACGTTCGCCGCAGTCGCCACATGTTTCGCGCCAAACAATAATCCTCCCGCAACAATCAGCACAATCGTCCCGACTTTTGCCGACGTCAATCCGATCTGAATCGCCCCGCTCATCTTCACGCTCAAATAATTAATCGCTGTCACGAAAATCACCACGCCCGCTGCCAGCGGTTGCGCCATCGTCACCGGCAATTCGCCGCCCGCGAAATGAATCGTAAACATCGGCATCGCAATGGCAGGGAAGAGAAATCCCAGGAACCGCGCAAATCCCGCCGCGAGCGTCGCCATCGCCACCGGCCGTTCCAGGAATGCGCTCATCCATCCAAACAAAAATCCCCACAGCGGTCCGAGTCCGC
>Ga0070734_10002751_pt1 | contig 20179 bp, 15 predicted proteins | sample Coa_R1_8_FD_66444 | JGI IMG/M metagenome (GOLD analysis project Ga0070734, IMG submission 66444) | Surface soil microbial communities from Centralia Pennsylvania, which are recovering from an underground coalmine fire - Coalmine... | ecosystem: Environmental > Terrestrial > Soil > Unclassified ... | reverse complement strand
CGGGTACCGGCGTCAGCGGTGGGCGGTACACATCGCATCCGGCTGTCGGGTTATGCGATGCGGTTGGGCGACATTCAAAGGCTTCCGGCGGCGGCACGGCCGCTCAACCTTTCCCATGTTGGGCCCGACCTGATGCGGTTTCCGTTCCCGTTGTGGCGGCGGCTCCTCTCACGGCACTTGCGGCGGGCTTCACCGGCGATTTTCGATCAACGAGCGCATCCCGCCGGCAATGAAGCGTTGCGGGCGGCGATCACGGCTCACCTGGCGCGAACGCGGGCGGTCCGGTGCGCTCCGGAACAGGTGATTATCGTGAACGGCTCGCAGCAAGGGCTGGATTTATGTGCGCGGCTGCTGCTGGATGAGGGCGATGAGGCGGCGGTGGAAGAGCCCGGCTACGTTGGTGCGAGGCAGCTGTTTCTTGCCCATGGCGCGCGGCTGCGGAGGATGACGGTGACTGACTCCGGGGCTTCGACGGGCGGGCTCAGCAAGAGGACGCGCCTGGTTCACGTAACGCCCTCGCACCAGTTTCCGACGGGCGTCTCCATGTCCCTGGCGCGCCGGCTGGAACTGATCGAGTGGGCACGAACGCGGCGCGCGGTCATCATAGAAGATGACTACGACAGCGAGTACCGGTACAGCGGCCCGCCACTGCCGGCCATGCATAGCCTGGCGGATGGCGGCGGGATCATCTATATCGGAACCTTTTCCAACGTGATGTTCCGGGGGCTGCGGATCGGCTACATGGTGGTGCCGCTGGAACTGATCGAACCGTTTACGAGGGCCAAATGGATGACGGACCGGCACACGACCCTGCTCGAGCAGGCGGCGTTGGCCGATTTTCTCAGGGAGGGGCACCTGGAGCGGCACATCCGGAGGATGCGGCGGCTTTACAAGCGGCGGCGCGATGCGTTGCTCGAGTCCCTGGTGCGGCATTTCGGCAATGGCGTCAGAGTACGGGGCGATGCCGCGGGAATGCATCTAACGGTGAGATTCGAAGCCGGGTCAGATGTCGGGACCGCGGCGGAGCGGAACGGCGTGCAGGTAACGCAGACGGGGATGTATTACATGGGCAAGCCCGCAGCCGGCGAATTCATCCTGGGCTTTTCGGCAGTGGGCGAGCGCACGATTCGCGAGGCGGTGCGGCGGCTCGCTCCAGGCGCCTAGCGCCGGTGATTGCCGGAGGGACCGGCTTCACCGGCATCGTCGGGAGGAAGCGGCGCCACTCTGCCTTCAATAATGTCGAGGGCCTCGACGCGGGTGTGCCAGCGTCCCGTTTCGGGGTTTCGGTAGATTACCCAGCCGCGGGTGTTGGTCCGATAGGCCCATCCGGCAGTGGCGATTTTATTATGATCAAGCGGCACGACTGACACGCCGCCCTCCTAAGATTAATGGATCTTCATGCACTTGGGCTACCTGAGATCACTGAGTGAGTCAGTAAGCAGTATAGCAACGGCAGATGAAAGTGGACCACGCGGGCGCGGGGCGCGGTCGTGTATCATGAGCCTTGAACGCGATGGGAGCTGCTGCGATGAAGGCCATGGTGCTGACGGCGCCGGGCGCATTGGCGGCCGGTTCGGTGGCGATCCCTGCGCTCCGGCCGGGCGAAGTGTCGGTGCGCATCACGCACACGGGCCTGTGCGGCACCGATCTCAAGATTTTTACCGGCGCGATTCCGGTGCGGTATCCGCTGATTATGGGCCACGAGATGATCGGCGAGATCGCGGGCGGCGACCTGGCCGCCGGCTTCGCGCGCGGCGATCGCGTGATTGTGGATCCGGTGCTGTTCTGCGGCACGTGCTACCAGTGCCGCGTGGGACAAACCAACTTATGCCCGAACGGTAAGTTAATCGGCCGCGATACCGATGGGGGCTTCGCCGAATATCTCTCGGTTCCAGCGCGCCAGTTGTTCCGGCTTCCGGGGTCAATCGACAGCCGGGTGGCGCCGCTGATCCAGGTCGCCACTACCTGCTTGCACGCCCAGCGGCAGACGCCATTATTCCTGGGCGAGTCGGTGGTGGTGATGGGGCTCGGGGTGTCGGGCCAACTGCATGTGCAACTGGCAAAGGCGCGCGGCGCGCGCACCGTGATCGGTATCAGCCGCAGCGCCTTCAAAAACGAGATGGCCCGCTCTCTGGGCGCCGATGTGACCGTCGAGCCGGGGAAGGGAACCGCGCAGCAGGTGCTGGATGCTACCGATGGGCGCGGCGCCGATGTGGTAATCGAGGCCACCGGAATCATGACGGCGCTTGCCGACGCGATTCGCATGGCGCGGCCGGGCGGGCGCATCCTGATGTTCGGAATCTCGAGCGCGACCGAAGGCGCTCTGCCGTTTTATGAGCTCTATTTCAAGGAACTGACGGTCTTCAACGGCCGCGCTGCCAAGCAGGAAGATTTCACGGCCATGATCGAGTTGCTGGAGCATGGGGTGGTGCGGCTCGAGCCTCTGGTCACGCATCACATGTCGCTGGGGGAACTCGAATCCGCGATCCGCCTGGTGGACGACAGCGGCGGGCAGCGGTTGAAAATTATTCTCAACCACACTTGAATCCGCGACCGGCGCGCTTAACAAAACTTCACAGACGGACAGCTGTTTCGCGAGCCTCAATGTGATCGCTGATGTAACGCGAGATGTGCTCCGCGGCGCGCAGGACGTGGACCGGATCCTTATACAGTTTGCTGAGCATGACGCCGCCTTCGAGACATCCGATCAGCAGCGTGGCGGTCTGTTCGGGGTCGGCGCCGCGCCGAATCTCGCCGGATTGAATACCGGCTTCAATCGTATGACGAACGAGGTTTCTCCATGAGTCCATCGCTTTGCGAGCGCGCTCGCGCAGAGCGGGAAACGCATCATCGCTTTCGATGGCCGTGTTCATGAGCACACAACCGCCGGGAACAGGCGGATCGGTGACGTTTCTGCGCATTACCTCGACGATGGCGAGGAGGCGTTCGACGGCATTGCTCTTACCGGACAAGGCCTCTTCGTACCGTTTGCGATACAGGCCGATCGCATAATCGAAAGCCTCCAACGCCAGTTCCTCTTTGCTCTCGAAGTGATTGTAGAGGCCGCCCTTTTTGAGGCCGGTGGCTTTCATCAGGTCGGCGAGCGAAGCTCCGAAAAAGCCCTTTTCGTTGAAGAGGCGCGCCGCGCGCATCAGGATCCGCTCCCGGGTTTCGTCGCCTTTGCCCATGTTCAGACCGCTTGGTCCCAAATGCAGGCTAGCACAGGCCGGGGGCGCACCGCGCGCAGCGGAAAATTGACACTTTTAAAAGTGCGATGATATATTGTGCGCGACACGCAGAGTTGGCGTGTCTCCCGGGAGCGTGAGATGAAAAAACATTCAGCATTATTGATTTCGGCGGCGATTGTTTTGCTGGCGCAGGGCCTGGCCTTTGCGCATCACGGGCAGGCGGGCTACGACAACAAGAGCCCGGTTACCGTATCAGGTACCGTGACGGATTTCATGTTTCTGAACCCGCATTGCATCGTTTCCTTCGACGTAAAGGACGATCATGGCGAATTGCAGAAATGGCAAGGCGAGCTGACCAGCCCCAATCATCTGATCCGCGCCGGATGGAATTCCCACTCACTCAAGCCCGGAGATAAAGTGACGATTACCGGTTGGCGCGCCAAGAGCGGCGCGAATTCGCTGTGGATCACCAAGACCGTGGTGAACGGGGAAGAGCTGAAAACGGCGGCGGACAACTAGGGGACGAATCGGGAGGAAGCCGAAATGCGAGGCAGGTCGAAGTTTCTGGTAATCGCGGCCGCGGCGGCTTGCGCCATGCCGGCCGCCTGGGCGCAGAAGACGCCGGACTTGTCCGGGGTGTGGAATATGAAAGGGTCGCCGCAGACGCGGTATTGGTCGTGGACGTTCAGCGCGACCGATCCCCCGATGACCCCCTGGGCGCAGGAGAAGTTCAACGCAACCAAACCCTCGTTTGGTCCGCGTTCGTTCGAAGATTCAAACGACCCGGTGAATCCCACCACGGTGAACTCGGTCGGCTGTTTTCCGCCGGGAGTGCCGCGCATTTATCTGCAGCCGTTTCCGATGGAGATCATTCAGACGCCGGGCCGCATAATCGAATTTTTCGAATTCAACCACTTTGTGCGGCAGATTTGGACCGACGGACGTCCGCACAACACGGACCTGGGCCCCACCTGGATGGGCGACTCGATCGGCAAATGGGAGGGCGACACCCTGGTGGTTGACACGATCGGATTCAATGACAAGACCTGGCTGGACCGCGCCGGCCATCCGCATAGCGACCAGCTGCACGTGATTGAGCGGATTCGCCGCGCCGAACCCGACATTCTGACCGTGGATATCCAGGTGGAAGATCCGAAGGCTTATACGAAGCCCTGGGGCGGGCAACTCCGATTCCAATCGCATCCCAAATGGAACATCAGCGAGATGGTGTGCGAAGACAACGTGAATTTCGACGATTTTCTGAAGGCCGAGGGAAGTTCGAAGAAGTAACCGAGGAGACGGATGCGAAATTTTCTGCTGTTGTGCTTGCTCGGGGCAGGTGCGGGCGCGTCGGCTCAGACACGCCCCTCATGGGCGTTTCTGGCGCCCGATAAAGATCAGCCGCAGGCGAAGGAAGAGGCAGGGCCGATTCAGGTGCCAGGCAGCTCGAAGAGCTATACGGCCAAAGACATCGATAACCTCGCGAACCCGCCGGACTGGTTTCCCGACGAGCACGGACCGCTGCCGAAAGTGATTTCGGGCGCTCCCGGGGGAACGGCGCTGGCGTGCGGCTCCTGCCATTTGATGCGCGGGCAAGGCCATCCGGAGTCCGCCGACCTCGCCGGCATGCCAGTGGAATATTTGTTGCGGCAGATGCAGGATTTCAAAAACGGGAAGCGGATCGATCCGGCCCGCATGAACGCCATCGCGAAAGTGACATCCGACGAAGACACGCGGACTGCGGCCGAGTGGTTCAGTGCGCTGAAGCCAACCACGTGGGTCAAGGTGATGGAGAGCACCACCGTTCCCAAGAGTTTCGTGAGCACGCGCGGCCGGATGCGGTTGCCGCTGCCTTCGGGCGGCAGCGAGCCCCTCGGAAACAGGATTATCGAGCTGCCGCAGGACGCGCATCTGGCCGAGAGCCGCGATCCGCATTCCGGATTCGTCGCGTACGTGCCTCCCGGCAGCATCGAGAAAGGCAAGCGTCTGGTTTCCACCGGCGGTTCGGGCAAGACGATTCAGTGCGCCATCTGCCACGGCGACGATTTGCGCGGCCTGGGCGACGTGCCGCGGATCGCAGGATTGCATCCGATCTACATCGCGCGCCAGCTGTACCAGTTCCAGGGCGGTAAAGAGTACACCGGGACGTCGGCCGCGCTGATGAAGAAAGTAGTGGCGAAGCTGACCGACCAGGATATTCTGGAAATCTCCGCCTACGCGGCTTCGCTGACGCCATAGGGGGCTGAGGCGGCAGGACGGGGTCGGGTCCCGGCAGCCTAGACTTCCTCCTGGCCCGGCTCCACTTCCGGCAGCACGTCGCTGGGGCCGGCCATCCACACGTACAAGGTCGGCAGCAGGAAGATACTCATCACGAGCGCCGCGATTAAACCGCCGACGATCACAATCGCGAACGGGCGTTGGGAATCCGAACCGATGCCGTGCGAGACCGCCGCCGGCAACAGGCCCAGCGTCGCCACCAGGCTCGTCATCATGATCGGCCGGAGCCTCAAGACCGCGCCTTCGACGGCGGCATCGGCGATTGTGTGGCCGCGCGCCCGCAGCTGGTTGATGTACTCCAGCATGATCACACCGGTTTGCACGCAGACGCCGAACAATGCCAGGAAGCCGACGCCCGAGGAAACGCTGAAGTTGGTATGCGTCATAAGCAGGGCGAACAGGCCGCCGATCGGGGCCACCAACACGTTAACCATGATCAGCAAGCCCCATTTGAGCGAACGGAACATCGTATACAAAATGATGAAGATCAATAGAATCGTGAGCGGCACGATCACGAACAGGCGGGCCTGCGCGCGTTTCTGGCTTTCATATTCGCCTTCCCAATCGATGTGGTATCCGCGCGGGAGTTGAACCTGCGCAGTGACTTTGCGGATGGCTTCTTCGACGGCGCCGCCGAGATCGCGGCCGCGCACACTGTACTTGATCGCGATATACCGCTGGTTTCTCTCGCGGTAAATCTCCGAAGCGCCGTCGCGTTCCTCGATTTTGCATAGCTGCGCCAACGAGACGCGTTCGCCGGTGGGCGCCAGGATGCGAATGTTTTCGATCCGCTCCTTGGTGTTGCGGTACTCAGGAAGATAGCGCAGCACGAGGTCGTAGCGGGCCTCGCCCTGCAATATCTGCGTCAGTGCATTGCCGCCCACGGCGGTCTGAATCGCGTCCTGCACGTCGGCGACATTAATCTGATAGCGCGCAGCCTGTTCCCGGTTCACGCTGAAGTTCATATTCGGCTGACCGAGCACGCGCAACACGCCGAGATCTTCAATTCCTTTAACGCCACGCATGATATTGACGATCTGGTCGGCTTTGTCCTCCAGCGTTTTCAGATCGTCGCCATAAACCTTCGTGGCCAATTGGCCCTTGACGCCGCTCACCGCTTCTTCCATGTTGTCGGCGATCGGCTGTGAAAAATTCCAGGTGATGCCGGGCATCTTCTCGAGTTCCCCGTCCATGGCGGCGATCAGTTGGTCCTTATCCTCGTGAAAGCCCGGGCGCCATTGCTCTTTCGGCTTGAGTCCCACGAAGTATTCGGTATTGAAAAAACCGGTCGTATCGGTTCCGTCGTCGGGCCGGCCCACCTGGCTGGTGCATTCGGTAGCCTCTGGAAACGAGCAGAGCAGGACACGGGCCTGGTTCGCCACACGGATTCCCTCGTCGGGTCCGGTGCTCGGCGCCAGGGTGCCGCGAATCCACAACGCGCCTTCGTCCAGATGCGGGAGGAACTCGGAGCCGATGGTGCTGCCTTGCCAGACCGCGATCACCAGGATGACGGCGGCCGCCGCCACCGTCAGATACCGCATGTGGATCGCGAACCGGACCGCGCAGCGGTAGCGATTTGTGAGCCAGATCAGCAGGGGATTGTGCCACTCGCGCGTCCCCCTTGGAAACAGGAGACTCGCCACCGCCGGCGCGATCGTCATCGAGAACAGAATTGCGCCTAGCAACGCGAAGGCTACTGTCCAGGCCATCGGTTTGAACAGACGCCCTTCGACGCGCTGCAGCGTGAAGATCGGCATATACGCCGTAATGATGATGGCAATAGCGTAAAATACGGGCCGCTGTACTTCGTGCGCCGCCTCGCAAATCTTCTGCATCGGCGTGCGCGTATCCGCTTCCGGACGGCTGAGGTGACGCACAATGTTTTCCACCATCACCACCGCACCATCCACCACCATCCCAAAATCCAGCGCACCCAGCGAGAGCAAATTCGCGGGAATGCCTTTCAGCCGTAAACAACTGGCAGCAAACAGGAGCGAAAACGGAATCGTGAGCGCTACGATCAGTGCGCCACGCGCATTGCCGAGGAACAGAAAGAGAATGATGATCACCAGGATGATGCCTTCGGTCAGGTTGTGCAGCACCGTGTGAGTGGTGTAGTGCACCAGGTCGCTGCGGTCGATGAATGGAACAATTTTTACACCGGGTGGCAGAATGTAGTCGTTCAGCTCTTTTACTTTCTCGTGCAGTCCTTCCAGGGTCGGTTCCGCGTCGGCCCCTTTTCGCATTGGGACCCAGGCCGAGACCACGTCGGGGTTGTCGACGATCTTGCCGTCGTCACGGCGGATCGCGCGGGCGAACTGGCCGAGCCGGATCTTGGGGCCTTGGGCGATCACCGCCAGGTCCCGCATGTGGATCGGCGTCCCGTTCTTGGTCAGCAGCACCGTGTTCTCGATATCGTTAACGTTCCGAACCATGCCGACTTCGCGAACATTGATCTGCTGCAGTCCCGCCTGAATGAAGCTGCCGCCGGCGTTCACGTTGTTATTGGTGAGCTGCTGTTCCACTTGTGCCAGACCGATACCGTACGCGATCAGCTTGTTCGGATCGAGGCGCACCTGGTACTCGCGCGTGGGCCCGCCGAAGGTCGCCACGTCCACGATATTCGGAACGGACTTCAGATTCTTCTCCACTACCCAGTCTTCAATGGACTTCAGCTCCATCACGTCGTACGCGGGATTCGTGCTCTCGAGAGTGAAGAAGTAGATCTGCCCGACCGGACTCCAGTCGGTTCCCATTTGCGGCGTTACGCCCGGCGGAAGACTGACCTGCGACAGGCGTTCGAGGACTCTCTCGCGATTCTCAAAGTCGGACGTATCGTCCTCGAAAATCAGCTTCAAATCCGAAAGGCCAAAGATCGAGAATGACCGCAGATGGGAGACGCCGGGAATCCCGTTCATCCCGATCTCGAGCGGAACCGTGACCTGCTGCTCGATCTGCTCAGCCGAGATCCCCGGCCATTGCGTGATGATCTCAACGTAATTATTCGCTACGTCGGGATATGCTTCGACCGGGAGTTGGTGAAACGAGACCCCACCCCAGGCAAACAACAGCAGCGCGGCCGCCAGGACCAGCAAACGGTTCCGGAGCGCGAAATCAACGAGCCTGGAAATCATCTGGACCTACCCCGGCGATCTACGCCCGTGCGCGTCGTGAGACTTTCGCCTGCCTCTTAAGATGATGGCGGTCACCATAATGAGCGGACCAATCAGCAGGGACGTGACTGGCACACCTTCACCGCGGGAGGCGGCCCGCCAGAAAAGACACCATCCGGCTGCAAACAGAAGCTTGGACCACGTCTTTCCGCGGGTCGAATTCAACAGGGATCTGATTTGAGTTCTGAACATTCCACACGAACACTTATCCTCAACGCTAAGCTCTGTTATTTGAGATTTCCAGATATCGAAACGGTCGTCTTTTGGAATTTTCAGATTGACCTTGCAAATCATTCGGCCAATCGAACGTCTGGGCGAGGTGTCAGAGAAGGTCGCGGTATCGCTCGAGCGCGACACGAACAAGCTGGCTCCGCGTGCGGACCTCGGTTTTGGCAAACAGTTGTTGCAGGGTATTTTTTACCGCGCTTTCGGAAAGCTCCATCCGGGAAGCGATTTCCTTATTGGCAAAGCCTTGCACCAGAAGCCGCAGCACGCTTAACTCGCGGTTACTGAGGGTAGAGCGATCGGCTGCGTTCGAGGGATGCGGGTGCGAGGCCAGGCGGTCCTCGGTCACGTCTGCGATAATGGCCGCCAATTTCGGGGATACGCCCTCTTTATATGTGGAAAACCAGACTTCGGCCACGAACGATTCCCCGTTGCCGCGGTGGCCCCGGCACTGCATCGAAGTGCGGAACTGCGGGCCTTCGTCTTTCCGCAGCGCGTGATGCAGTTCCGGGAGAAACGCCGCGATCGGTTGTCCTACCAGGTTCCCGCCGGGAGCCAGAACCAGTTCGGCGGCCGCCTGGTTGGCCCGTTCAATAAATCCCCGCTCATCAACAGTCACAATGGCCGCCGGGCTCGTCTCGACCAGTACACGAAGCCGTTCTTCGGTTTCCTGCATCAGCCTCCGATTGCGCAGCAACTCCGCGACGAACAAGCCGCAGCCCGCCAGCGCCAGCGCTTCGAAACCAAAGCGGATGAGCGCGTCGGCAGGGTCGAGCGAGCTGAACATTTCGCTGAGTCCGGCGCAGACCAACCCCATCGCGACCAGCATCCACCTCGGGAGAAATCCGGCCATGAGCATGATCGGAAACAGGTAGAGGAAGCCGAGCGAAACATACGGCTTCGTCCACCAATCCACCAGCGCGGTAGTCGCAAGCAGTGCGGCGCTAAGCAACAGGACGCGGGTTCGATTCCGTCCTTCCCACAAACCCGCCGCGGACAGTAGGGGCATGAATGTGATTGAACCGGTCATTATGCCACCGGCTTTGGATTTCGGCGCCCAATCAAACGATTGGTCAAACGATTTGGAGAATGTTTTCACTCGCCTTCGACTGCTCGTTCGTCAGCCGGGGGCAACACGTCATTCTCTCCAGCCAGCCAGACGTATAACGTGGGTAGCAGATAGACTCCCAGTACCAGCGCGGCCATTAACCCGCCCACGATCACGATCGCGAAAGGCCGCTGCGAGTCCGATCCTATGCCGCGCGACAGCGCCGCGGGCAGCAAACCCAGGCTTGCCACGAGCATTGTCATGATGATCGGACGCAGCCGTTTCACCGAGCCTTCGATGGCAGCATCGCGGATGGCGTGCCCCCGCGCCCGCAGTTGGTTGATGTATTCCAGCATGATCACGCCTGTTTGCACCGCAACCCCGAAAAGCGCCAGGAATCCGACGCCGGAAGAGACGCTGAAATGCGTACCGGTCAGCAACAGAGCGAGCAACCCTCCAATCGGAGCCATCGCCACGTTCGCGAATATCAGCAGCACCCATTTGACAGAGTTGAACATGGTGTACAGGATCATATAGATGACCAGCAGCGTGATCGGCACGACGATCATCAGCCGACGCGACGAGCGCTTCTGGCTCTCGTATTCGCCGGCCCAATCGATGTGGTAACCCTGCGGCAGCTTTACCTGCTGTTCCACTTTCCGCATTGCTTCTTCCACAGTGCTGCCGAGGTCCCGGCCCTCCACGCTGTACTTGATGGCGACATACCGCTCGCCGCCCTCGCGATAAATTTCCGACGCTCCGTCCAGCACCTTCACGCGGCACAATTGCGCCAGCGACACCCGCTCGCCGGAAGGCGCCAGGATCCGGATGTTCTCGATCGCTTCCTTGGTATTGCGGTATTGAGGCAGATAACGAAGCACCAGGTCGTACCGCTGCTCTCCCTGCAGCACCTGCGTGATTGCCTTACCGCCGACCGCGGTCTCCATTGCGTCCTGAACGTCGGCAACATTGAGCCCGTACCGCGCGGCGGCGTCCCGATCGACTTCGAACTCCGCGTTCGGCTGCCCGATCACGCGGAATAAGCCGAGGTCCGCGACGCCTTGCACGGTCTTCAGCACCTTGACGATCTGACTTCCGGTTTCCTCCAGCTTTCGCAGGTCGCTACCGTATACCTTGATCGCCGACTGCCCCTTGACGCCGCTCACCGCCTCTTCCATGTTGTCGGCGATGGGCTGAGAGAAGTTCCAAAGCACGCCGGGGATTTTCTCGACTTCGCGGTCCAGCGCTGCGATCAGGGCATCCTTGCTCTGGTGAAAGCCGGGACGCCATTCCTCCTTCGGCTTGAGGTCGATGAAGTATTCCGTATTGAAAAAGCCGGCGATATCGGTTCCATCATCCGGACGGCCCACCTGGCTCACCACCTGGGTCACTTCCGGAAAAGAAGCGAACATGAGGCGCGCCTGGTTCATCACCCGTGTGCCCTCGGTGGGTCCGGTGCTGGGCGCCAGGGTTCCCCGAGCCCAGATGGCGCCTTCGTCCAGGTGCGGCAAAAATTCCGAGCCGATCGCGCCGCTGAACGCCAGATACCCGGAAAGGCCCAACGCCGCCAATGCGACGCCAACGGTGAGCCAGCGGAGGCGGATCGCTTGCGCCACCGTCTTGCGGTAGATTGCGGTAATCAACTCCATGCCGGGGTTGCGCCATTCCGTGGTGCGCTGCCCGAAGACGAAGCTGGTGAGCACCGGCGCGATCAGCATGGAAAAGAGCAATGATCCGAGCAGCGCAAACGAGACCGTCCAGGCCATGGGCTTGAACAGCCGCCCCTCGACGCGCTGCAGCGTGAAGATGGGCAGGTATGCCGTGATGATGATGCCGATGGAATAGAATACCGGGCGCTGCACTTCATGCGCCGCATCGCGGATCCGGAGGATCTTCCGATTATCGGCGTCTCCTTCCCGCTGCAGGTAAAGGATGATGTTCTCCACCATCACCACCGCGCCTTCCACGACCATCCCGAAGTCCAGCGCGCCCAAGGACAGCAGGTTGGCGGGGATGTGATTCAGGTTCAGGCAGATCGATGCAAACAGCAGCGAGAACGGGATGGTCAGGGCGACTATCAGGGCTCCGCGCACGTTGCCCAGAAATAACAGCAGGATCAGAACCACCAGAATGATGCCTTCGGTCAGGTTGTGGAGTACGGTGTGAGTGGTGTAGTGAACCAGCTGGCTGCGGTCGAGAAACGGCACGATCTTCACGCCCGGCGGCAGGATGCGGCTGTTGAGTTCGGTTACCTTCTCGTGAATGCTATCGAGCGTTTCATCGGAATTGGCGCCCTTGCGCAGGAGGACGATTCCATAGACCAGGTCGTCGTTATCGACAATCTTGCCGTCTTCGCGGCGATACGCCTTCGCGGTCCGCCCGAGCCGGATCTTCGGTCCCTGCGATACCGTGGCAATCTGGCTGATGCGGATCGGGGTGCCGTTTTGGGTTTTGATGACGATCTTTCCCACGTCTTCTGCCGTGCGGATCAGGCCGATCGCGCGCACATTAATCTGCTGCAGACCGGCTTCCACGAAGCTCCCGCCGGCGTTCACGTTGTTGTTCGCCAACTGTTGTTCCACCTGGCCCAGATTCAATCCATAATCGATGAGTTTTTCCGGATCGAGGCGGACCTGGTACTCGCGCGTCGTTCCGCCGAAGCTTACGACATCCACGACATTCGGCACCGATTTGAACTGCTTCTCGAGTGTCCAGTCCTCGACGCTTTTCAAATCCATCAGGTCATAGTTCGGATTTGTGCTATGCAGCGAATACCAGTAGATCTGCCCCACAGGGCTGTAGTCGGAGCCGATCTGCGGCTGCAGCCCGTTCGGAAGATTCACGTCAGCGAGCCGTTCCAGTACCTTTTGCCGGTTCCAGTCATTGGCGGATTCATCGTCGAAGACAAGCGACAAACTGGAAAGCCCGAAGACGGAGAACGAGCGCAGGTGATCAAGGTGAGGGATGCCGTTCATCGCGATTTCGATCGGGATCGTGACCTGCTGCTCGACTTCCTCGGCGGCATGGCCCGGCCACTGCGTGATCACCTGAACGTAATTGTTGGCGACGTCCGGGTATGCCTCGACCGGTAGATTGTGAAAAGAGATGACGCCCCAGACCAGCAGCAGCAGCGCTACCAGCGAAATCAGGAACCGGTTGCCTAACGCGAAATCAATGAGGGCCCGAATCATCTCCGGCTCACTGCTCCACGGTATTTTGCATAACGAGGGCGTTGGCCACGACTTTGTCTCCGGGCTGGACGCCGGAGAGGATTTCCTGCTGATTGTTGGGCAGCATGGGGCCTGCGGTCACTTCCAGTCTGCGGAATGTACGATCACCGGCCGGCGTGTAAACCCACTCGCGGTCGTGCAGATGCAGGATGGCGGTCGCCGGCACTGCCGCATGCCGCTCCGTAGCCATACCGTGAAATGTCGCGGTCACGAACATTCCCAGCCGCAGAATGCCGCCCGGATTCTCCACCTCCAGCCGAACCTTCGCTGTCCGAATATTCGGGTCAATCGCGGGCAGAATATTACTAATCCGGCCGCGCAGCACCCGATTCGGATAGGCCACCAGGTGAATGTCGGCAAATTCGCCCACATGAACCTGAGGCAGCTGGTTTTCATAGACGTCGCAAATAATCCATACATGCGACAGGTCCGAGATCGTGAACGGGTTCGGAGGCGTCAGCGCCTGAACGCCGGCCTGGCCGGTGATCTGCTGGTCGGTGATGACGCCGGAGACAGGAGCATAGACTTCCACAATTCCCGAAGGATGATCCGGATCGGCGCCCAAGACTTTCAGGTGCTCGGTGGAAGCTTCGACGTCGACCAACGCGTTGTCTTCGTTGGTTTGTGCGACTTCCATCGCGCTTTTGGGAATCGCTCCGTCGTCGAAGAGAATTTTCGCGCGGTCCAGTTGTGTTTTGGCCAGCTGTTCATTCTTGATGGCCTTGCGGTAATCCGCGTACGCGGCCGCGATATCATTGCTGCGGACCTTGAAGAGCAGCTGTCCCTTTTGTACGGTGTCGCCGAGCCGGCCGTTAATTTCAACCACACGTCCAGAGGCCAGCGAAGGCACCGGCACCTGCCGGGAAACGTCCGGATTCACAACGCCGGTCACGTTCAGCTCCGGTGCCGCCGTATACTCGGCAGCAGTGACCAGCGGAAATTGCTCCGGGTGTTCGACTTGAAAGTGGCTGGCGTCAAAATCGGGCACCACTTGGGCTGGAACCGGGCCGGTGCTGGTATCGGTCCCTTTCGCCTTCACGTCACCGGCGCAGCCCGCCGCCGCCAAAGCCAAGCCCAAGCAAACCGTTGCTTGCAAAACGAGCCAACGATTCATTGCACTACCTCCCGGCCCGCCGCCATGTTCATCTGCGCGGCCGCGGTCATGTACGAACCAATTAGATTCAGGTATGCCAGGCGCGTGTCGCGATAGGCTTTTTCCGCATCCAGAAAATCCAGCAGCGACGCGCCGCCGTTCTGAAACGAGACCGTCATCCGATTCCGGTTATCCTCGGCCAGCGGCAGGTACTTCGCTTTGTACGGCTTTAGCAAATTGAGGGTCTGGACCAGCGTCCAATACGCGGAATCGACGTCGCTGAACACCTGGGCCTGTGTGGCGTCACGCAGCCGTTCATTGCGCCCAATATCGATCTGGGTGCGCGCCTTCTCGCCCTGGTTCCGGTCGAAGATTCGCAGCGGAATGCTCACGCTGCCGCCCACGGTCTGATTGGCAAACGAATTGGCGAACGACGGGTTATGCGAGTACCAGACGCTGAACGTCGGATCGGTCGATCCGTTTGCCACAGCCAGCTGATGGTTGATCTTCGCCAAGTCCACGTTCTGCATCGCCTCCTTCAGATCCGGACGCGCCTCGAGCGCGGCGTTCCGAAACTCCTCGATCGGCATCAGCTCTTCGCGAAAGTCGTAGGGCGCGACGACATCGAACTGCTCGATGGGGGTTCGGTCGTTCAGCAGGGTCAAGAGCTGGATTTTGGCGGTGCGGAGATTCACGGTTGCGGTCTCAAAGTCGGCTTCGAATTGCACGCGCTGGAGTTCCATCCGGTTCAGGTCGACCAGGGCCAAGTCACCCGCGTTGAAGCGGCGGCGGTTCACTCCGAGCTCACGATCCCAGTAATCCAGGTTTTCCCGGGCGTTCTGAAGAACAGCCTTGGCCTGCAGAACCTGGACGAAGGAAGTGCGAAGATTGAATAACAGAGTGCGTTCCTGATCGGAATAGCCGGATTCGGCGACGGCTGTGGACTGGCGCGCGCTGTCCCGCCGCAACTCGCGCTTATGCTGCCGCTCGTGCAGGTAGCTCACCGCGGGCGTCTCCAGCACACCGCTTAACGGCCGCCAGAATCCCTGGTTCGGCGCGACTTGGAGCCCATCCGCCGTCAAAGTGAGGTCCGGGTTAGGACGGAGGTAGGCGGTGATCTCCTGTGCGCGGGATTCATCGATGCTGAGCTGCGCCGCCTTCAGCGTCGGATTATTGGCTTCAAATCGTGCCTTGACCTGCTGCCAGTTCAGAGCGGTTTGTGCCGGCGCGGTGCCAGTCGCGAAGACCGCTGCGATCAAAAACAGCAGCCGCTGCCGCCAAAGTCGCAGCAGACGTCCCGCAACAGATGATTGTTTGTACGTGCGTCTCACGGCCGGGTGAGCAGTCGACGAAGGCCGGTGGATGGCGCGCTTTACCCGGCCTAGCATTCTCCTATAAGCTTAAATATAGCGGCTCCCTTCTCCTGTACCGATCCATCTTTTGGTGTGCGAATGGCTATCTTTTAGTTGCGCGCGACGAGTTCGCGGCGACGAGAATCAACTTGAATAAACAGCTAGTAAGCAATAGCAAATAAATACACTTCTAGCGGAATCAAATGGCCCGCGATTAGCTTCGATCGGTATCTTTTGGCGGAACGCTATGCGCGGGGCAGTCTTTCCTCCTAGAATGAGGCAGGCGTCATTCATGTTTCTCGGTTACCTGCAAAAGGTCCCCCGGGCCGTGCTCGCAGGTGTTCTCATCGTCGCCATCGCGGTCGTCGATTGGTACATCCAGGCCTATATCGCTTTCGGGTTCCTCTATCTGGTTCCGATGTTGCTGGTAGGTACGGCTTTGTCGCGGTGGCAAGTGCTTTTGACCGCGCTCATCTGCACGGTGCTCGCCGACGTACTGGACCCGTTTGCCTTCAGTCTTGCGGTCGCTCTGCCGCAGGATATTCTCGTCTTCACGTCGCTGGCGGGGACCGGTCTCTACTCCTACGAGATCACACGCAGCCGGCGGCAGGAAACGAAGCACCTGGAGGCTGTGGAGAGGGAAGGCGGTGCGCGCCGAATCGCCGAAGAGCAGCTGGAATTCCTAATCGAGAGCAGTCCGGCCGCCATCCTGATCATGGACGCCGGTCATTCCATTCTGCGCGCCAATCCCGCGGCACACCGCTTGTTCGGTACACCCGAAGGAAAACTCCCCGGCAACAGCATCCGCCGCTACATTCCGGCGCTGGGACGCGTGGACCTTTCCAAAGAAAACCTGCAGAACTTCCGAACGGAGATGCAGTGCCGGGGCGGCCGTGAGCAAGGCGAGGTCTTTTTGGCTAACGTGTTCTTCTCCACTTATGACACAGTATTGGGTCCTCGGCTGGCGGCTCTGGTTCTCGACGCCTCCGACGAATTGCGCGCGCGGGAAGAACTCGGCATGGAGCAGCTCCTGGCCGCTTCGCGTATTCTGGTGGGCGCCGTTTCTCACGAAGTGCGCAACGTCTGCGGCGCCATCGCCGTAATCCACGAGAATCTGATTCGCAGCGGACGTCTCAATGGCAACAAAGATTTCGAGGCGCTCGGCTCCATGGTGGAAACGCTAAATAAGATCGCGTGCCTGGAACTGAAACACAGCGCGGAAGAGCCGCACCTGGTGGCCATTGACCTGGTCGAGACGCTCGGGGATCTGCGGATTGTGCTGGATCCCTATTGCGAGGAGGCGGGCATTACGGTGAACTGGCAGATCCCGGCGGAACTTCCGCTGGTTTGGGCCGACCGCCATCGTCTGCTGCAGGTGCTGTTGAATCTGACTAAGAACAGCAAGCGGGCGCTGGAATCGGCTGAGGTGAAGCAGATCGATATCTCGGCGGCTGCCGGAGCCAATCGCGTCCTGATTCGCGTTACCGACAGCGGCCCCGGAATCGGCTCGGTGGAAAAGCTTTTCCAGCCCTTTCAACAGGGCGCCGAGGCCACCGGCCTCGGCTTGTATCTCTCGCGCGCGTTGATGCGTTCCTTGCGGGGAGATCTCCGCCATGATGCGGCTGTGCCGGGTTGCTCGTTTGTGATCGAATTCTCGATCGCCGGCGCCCCCGAGAAGAAAAACGGCGGAAAGATAGAACATCATGTCAAGGACCAGGCTGCTATTAGTTGACGATCACGATCTCTTTCGCGAGGGTCTGGGCCGCCTGTTGGCATCGGAACCGGATTTCGAGGTTGCCGGCAGCTGCGGCACTTCCGTCGAAGCGCTGGAAATTCTGAAGGGCACGCTCGTCGATCTGATCCTGCTCGATTTCGATATCGGCAAGGATCACGGCGCGCAATTCATATCGGCCGCGCGCCGCGCCGCTTACACCGGGAAAATTTTGATGGTGACCGCAGGCATGACCGCCAAGGAATCCTCTCTTGCTTTGAAATTGGGCGCTTCGGGCATCTTCCTTAAACACAACTCACCGGGCTCGCTGGCCAAGGCCATCCGGCTGGTTATGGCGGGCGAGATGTGGGTGGATCAGAAGGTGATCCAGCTCATGGTTGATGAAGTGCAGCAGGCCGAGGAGGCGGCGCCCGGTCCGCTGCTCACCGAGCGCGAGCAGCAGGTTCTGCAGGGCGTTTTCGAAGGGCTCGCCAACAAGGAAATTGCCTCGCGGCTCGGCGTCACCGAGAGCGCGGTCAAAGCCTGTTTGCAGCAATTGTTCCAAAAAACTCAGGTCCGCACCCGCAGCCAGCTGGTGCGGATTGCATTAGAAGGTTCGCTCGGCACACCGCGCAAGCCGTGAACGGAACCAAAAAGGCGCCGCACGGCGTGCGCGGTGATACACTCAGTTTCGGGAGGCCGCAGCGCAACGCCGACCGGAGGTTTGACGCGTGGCTGACGTCCCTTGTGGGATTGCCACAGTTCCTCAAGCCTGCAAGAGGTGCCGGCAAATGCTCCCGCGGCCTCCGTTTGCGCTATTCTCCCAATAGTTTTTGCGTAGCTCAGCTCATGGCACGGAACTTGCACTAACTGCTTCCGGGAAAGGAGGCACTGTTATGGTGTTTAAGCGATTTGCGAACTGCGGAGTCTTACCCGGAACTGTTCTGCTGCTCACAGCTCTAATGATTCCCGCCGGCTACGCCGCCAAGAATGATAAAACAAACCAGAATAAAGATCACCAGGACGCGTTTGTCAACGGCCCTACGGATGAAAATCGAATTGCTCGCGAGGTGCGACATCAGCTATTAACACAGCCATTCTATGGGGTCTTCGATGATCTCGCTTACAAGGTCGACGGCAGCACCGTCACGCTGCTGGGCGCGACCGCGAATCCGACGCTGAAAAGCGATGCGGTCAAGTCCGTGAAGAATATCGAGGGTGTGACAAAGGTGAACGATCAGATCGAGCTGCTGCCGGTCTCGCCGATGGATGACCAGATCCGGCTCGCCGAATACCGGGCCATTTACGGCGACCAGTTTCTTGGCCCCCGGTATGGAATTCGCGCCGTGCCGCCGATCCACATCATTGTGAAAAACGGGCACGTGACCCTGGAAGGCGTGGTAGCCAACAAGATGGATTACGACATGGTGTACTTGCGCGCCAACGGGGTTCCCGGCGTTTTCTCAGTAGACAATCACCTGCAGATCGACAACTCGTAAGGATTCCCCACGAGCCAATCCGGGCTGGCGGCGCGCTATTTGCGCGCTGCCGGCGCGATGGCCACTTCGATCCGATTGTCGACCTCTTGAATACCCGGCATATCGAAGGCGATGCGCTCGGCCTCAGCTTCCTCCTCCCACGAATGTACCCTGCCGCGCAGAATCACTTTTTGGTCTCGCACTTGAACCTGAATATGCTCGCGGTTTGTCAGCCGCGCCAGCGCGTCTTCAATATGCTTGCGGGTTGCAGCAGACTTGAGGCTGGCCGTGCCCTCAATACCGCTGGCTGTCAGATCAGAAAGCCCGGCGCTTACCTCCGGCTGAGAGATGTCCGGCACTTGCGGCACCGGGATCCGCCTGTTGCGAAGACGCAACACGAGATCGGCGCAGGTGTAGCCGATCGCCGCTCCCACGACACAGCCGGCTGCGGCCCCCTCCGGCACGTTCAATCCCAAATGATAGAACGAGAAAGGGCCGCTCAAGCCAAAAATGATCTCACCCAACGCCACACCCGCACCTTTGATGAGTAACTGCTTTTCAGAAGATCGGCTCATACTTAAGGTGATGCAATTTGAACCCCGTCTGGTGCGAAACATCGGTTCGCGCCGATACGTTTCGGAGATCAGATTACCGCCTGCAGGCGTGCCATCTCCGCGTACCACCCGTTCCGCTGCAGCAGCTCGTCGTGGCTGCCTTGCTCGATGATCGAGCCTTCTTCCAGCACCACGATTTGATCGGCTACGTGCCGAACAGTGGACAGCCGGTGCGCGATAATGATGACCGTGCGGCCCGCGAGCCACGGCACGATATTTCGCAGGATGCGAGATTCGGTTTCGGAATCGAGCTGGCTGGTAAATTCATCCAGCACCACCACCTTGCGCTCGTCCTTGAGCGCCAGTAATGCCTGGGCCAGCGCCAGGCGCTGCTGCTGGCCCTTGGAAAAGTTCGCGCCGCCCTGGCGCACGCGGGTGTGATACTTTCGCGGCATGCGCGTGATGTCCTCGTGGATACACGCGCACTTGGCCGCTTCGACTACTTCCCGAAACGTGGATTGCGGGCGTGCAAAGCGGATCGTATCCAGAACCGTCGTGTGCGACAAAAACACTCCGCCTGCTTGAGAAACATATGCGAACACGCCGCGGAGTTGTTCCAGCGGCCATTTGCGGATGTCGGTGCCGCAGACCAGAATCCGACCGTTATCGACGTCGAATAAGCGCGAGAGCAGGCTCTGGATTGTGGTCTTGCCCGATCCGGACCGCCCCACAACGCCCAGGATTTTGCCCTTTTCGATCGCCAGGCTGAAATCGCGAATCACGTGCTTGCCGCGCGCATATGAAAACCGCACATCCTCCAGCTGGATGCCCACTTGTTCAGGTACCGGGA
>Ga0070734_10002750_pt1 | contig 20188 bp, 15 predicted proteins | sample Coa_R1_8_FD_66444 | JGI IMG/M metagenome (GOLD analysis project Ga0070734, IMG submission 66444) | Surface soil microbial communities from Centralia Pennsylvania, which are recovering from an underground coalmine fire - Coalmine... | ecosystem: Environmental > Terrestrial > Soil > Unclassified ... | reverse complement strand
ATGAAGACTCGATGGAGCACGCTGATCGCCTGGGTGGGACTCTTGACCGTGGCACAAGCAGCGGCCACCGCCCAAACCGATCCAGATGAACGCCCATTCGGAGATACGCAGATTGTTGCTCCCGTGCCGGCTCCTGGGTTCCCGGAGGGGATGGCGGTGCACGGCAGTAGGTTTTACGTTGCCGGTCAAGCCGACCTCTACAACTTCCACGACCCCGTGCCGCCAACCGTATTCGAATATGATCTAGAATGCGGAACGCTATTGAGAACTTTCCCGATGGAAGGACAGAACCTCGCCCTGCCGCACGGAGCTTCACACATTTCTTTTGATGGCCAAGGCAGGCTCTATGTCATCGACTTCCAGAGAGGGGTGGTCAGGATCGACCTGGAAAACGGCGTGCAAGAGGTCTACGGCAAGGGCTGGCCAATCATCAACACGCTCGGTCTGCCCTCGTTGCCCAACGAGATGGCCTTTGACGAGGAAGGCAATCTCTATGTGACCGACAGTTTTCAAGGTTGCATCTGGCGCATCGCGCCCGGCGGCGGCGCACCGAAGATCTGGTTCCAAGACCCGCGGATCACCTCTTCATTCGGACCCAACGGCATCCGCTTGGATGCCAGAGGCAACACGGTCTACTTCAACGTGAGCATCGACTCGGCCACCGCTCAAGCAGGCGTCTATACTCTCCCTCTCTCCGACGCGCCGCAAGCGGCAGACCTGCAGCTGTTCCACCGCTACGGGGGGGGCGAAATACCGGACAGCTTGGCGTTTGGCCGGTCGGGCAAACTCTATGTGACGCTTGCTGCTCCATCGCTTTCCGGTGTCTCGATTTTGCTGCCGAGCGGTTCGGAAGCGACCCGGCTCGGCGATGCTCCGACAAGCCCGCTCTCTCCCTTTGATTCTCCAGCTTGCATGGCGTTTGATAGGAAAGGTGGTCTGCTGATCAGCAACCACGCGTTCTTCACCCGGATACGTGAGCACTTCCTCGTGCTCAACACGTTTGTCGACGACAAGGAACTTCCTCTCATCAAACCGAAGGTTCCATAGGGCCCACGCCGCGCGCTCCTCACTTCCCGCGGTGTACGCGATTCGCCGGCATCTGTTCACTGGTTATCCGCCTTCGCCGACGGCTGTTTCTTTCTGTTGCTTTCCACCGTTACGCTGGTGTACTCCATTTCTTGGATCAGACGCGGGATCGCCACCATCCGGGTTGGACGGACATCGGCTGGACCATTGTTTACGGTGCAAGAGAGGGGCCACCCTCTCTTGCACCGTTTCCGGAGTTGCTTGGCCGCGGGCTGGACCAGGATCCGGAAAGATTCGAGAAGATGATCGCCTACTTGCACAGCCCGGTTGGCCAACGGGTCTGCACCAACCATCATGTCGAACGCACGAGCCGCCGGTTACGCTCCTTGGAAAAGGTCCGCGACAAGGGGCGGCGTCGGACCATCGTACGCTTCGTGGTGCTGGCTGTGGAGCGTTCGTGGAAGTAGAAAGCCAAGGAAGAAGCTGCGAAGCCAACGACCACACCCCAACCATGGCAACCCCGTACATTCCCCCCAACCCGTGAGAATTGCTAGCTGAGCTTGTCACCTTCAGCCAGAAGTGTCAGAATTTCCCAGAGCCCGAGCCGATTCTGTGGTATGCTAAGAGCCTCAGTCGAAGTGCTTGACTGGGTAATCTGTAGGTAGTCGAGGTCTTCCACGATGGCGGCCAAAATTCATATCGAACGCATGATGTATCGGAATAGCATCGCCGTTCCAGGCGAGTCGGCGGCGAGCTATGCCCTGGTCAAATTGATCCCCAGCGGTGAAGGACCCAAGCCGTTGGGTCTCAACCTGGCTCTGGTGCTGGACGTGAGCGGCTCGATGTACGAGGAAGACGGCACCGGCCGGAGCCGGCTTGCCCGTGTTCAAGAGGCGGCGCTGGCCGGCATCCGGAAGCTGCGGCCCGAAGATACGCTCTCCGTGGTCGCGTTTGCGCACAATGCCCAGGTCGTGCTTCCCAGCACCCCCCTGTCCGACCTTGCCAAGATCGAGGACGTGATTGACCGGATCGACATGTTCGATGTGGATCCCGGTGGGACTTGCATGGATCAGGGGATTGCCTTGGCCATGGCCGAGGTCGAAAAGAGCAAGGCCGCGGGCCGGCTTTCTCAGATTGTCGTCCTCACCGATGGCGAAACCTCTGGCGAACAGATCTGCCGCCAACTGGCCGAGCAGGCCGACCAGCAGGGTGTTCACTTCACCGTGATGGGGATCGGCACGGAATGGAACGCCAGCCTCCTCAAGGACCTGGCACGGCTGGCCCAAGGAAAATGGTACTACATCGACGTCTGCCAAGCCCATGAGACCGAACGGATCTTTCTGGAAGAATTCGAACACTTGGCCTCGACCGCCTTCACGAAGGTGGAGATGCATCTTTGGCCGGTCAAAGATGTGCGCATCAAGCGGGTTCGCCAGGTGGTTCCGGAAATCAAGGAATTGCCGCTGACCGAGCCGGAGGATCGCCACCTGGCCGTCGCAGTGGGAACGCTGGAACGAGACAAGCCCAGCCGGTATATCCTCGACCTGAGCTTGCCCAAACGGCCGGACGGGAATTACGTCCTCGTCCAAATGGAGGTGCGCTATGACCTGGGCAGCGGCCGAGCAGAATCCACCGGCAAAGTGCCGCTCCAAATCCAGTACACCGAGGCCGGCCAAGGATACATCAACGCCGAGGTGGCCAAGCATATCGATGAAATCCAGATTTATGAATTGAACAAAAACCTTCAGGAAGCCATTGCCGGCAACGATCAGGCCGAAGCGCAGCGGGTGGCCGAGACGATTTCGCGCAAAGGCGAGCTGCTGGGACCGCGCGGGGCCAAGAAGACCATGCTCGCCCGGCAGGTGCTCCAGGAACTGCACGTCGGAGGCCGCGTCTCCAAGAAAACGCAGTTGGCGGTCGATGATGCGGCTCGATTGGCCGAGGAAATGCCGTTGCCAAGTTCGTAACGGCCGGAGCCCGCCCCCTCGGCGACCGGAGCTCACGGACCAAGGAGATCCTAAAATGTCGAAGTGTCCAGTTTGCGATTTTCAAAATGAAGATGGAGCATTGTTTTGTGAGCATTGCAAGTCCGATCTCGGGGCAGCGGAGCTGGCTGCGGCACCGGTAGCCGTGCACGCCGCGGCCGCCGTGGAAGCGTCCGCCGTACCGGATGCATCGGTGGCGGAGGTTGCCTGCCCCTTGGTGGCCGTCGCCGTAGCGGAAGCCGCCGTGAGCGAAGCCGTACCCGTGGCCCAGCTCGATGCCGGTGCGGTGGCCGTGGCGGAAGTGCCCATTGCCGTCGCGGTCCCGCTCCCAGATGCGCCGCCGGTGACCGTGGCTCCGGAGATGCCTGCACAGAAACCCAGCACAGCTCCCGACATCTCCTTGCCCAGTGCCGCTCCGGTGGATGCAGCCCCCGCAGCGCCGGCCGGAGAGCCGGCGCGCTTGCCCGCCGATGCCAAGCCGAAGCTGGTGGTGATCCGGGGCCAACGGATGCAGGTGGAATACCCCCTGTATGAGGGGGACAATTACTTGGGCCGGGCCGATGAAAAGGCGGTCGATATCGATCTCGAAGATCAGGAGCCGCCCGACCGCGTGTGGTCTTCCCGGCAACACGCCCTGATCACTTACGAGAACGGCCAACTGACGCTGGAAGATCTCAACAGCACGAACGGGACATTTGTGAACCGAATGCGGGTCCATCCCGGACAAAAGCGGCCGCTCCACGTCAACGACGTCATCCAGATCGGAACGGTCCATTTGAAAGTGATGGTATAACCCGGCGCCGCCCGAGCCCGGAGCATCCACAGGGAAACCCTGTCCCTTGCGAGCGGTCTGGGCTCGGATGGCAAGGACAACGGATCCGAGCATGGCTCAAGTTACCCGCTGTCCCCATTGCAGCAAACCACTTCAGATCGCCGATGACACGGTCGGCAAGCCGGTCCGCTGTCCGCTGTGCAAGCAACTTTTTGCCGTCCGCGCCGCCGCGCCCGTGGCCCCCGTGCCTGCAGGCAAGGAATCCGGTACCAACGGACATCCATCTCGGCCGTCCGCGCCGCCGGCCGAATGCCCGGCTTGCAAAGCGAAGCTCGTGCCGGGCGGGGCCACGTGTCTGGAGTGCGGCTACCTATTGCCGGGGGACGGAGCGGCCCTGGAAGCGGAAGGATCGCCGAATCTCTGTCCCAATCCGGCCTGCGGCGTCGCCAACCCGCCCCAGGAGCGCTATTGCCAGCGCTGTGCCTCGCCGCTTCCAGTACCGCCCGGCACCATGCTGCACGGTCGCTACCGGATTGAAGCGCTCCTGGCGATTGGCGGCTTCGCGGCTGTGTACCTGGCTACGGATACCTTGCATGGCAATCGGCCTGTAGCTGTCAAGGACATGATCTGCACGGACCCGCAGGAATTTGCCATCCGCCTCAATTTCTTCCAGCGGGAAGCGGAGATCCTTCGCTTGCTGGCCCATCTTCCGGTCGTCCCGCGGCTCTACGATTTTGTGCACCAGGGACACTCTGCCAACCTGATCATGGAGTACATTCGCGGCCAGGATCTCCTCAAGGTCATGGAAAAGAATGGCAATCAGCCGTTTCCCCTGGACCGCGTCATCGAATGGGGTAAGAGCATTTGCGATGTCCTGACGCACATGCATGGCCAATCGCCGCCACTGGTGCATCGGGACATCAAACCCGACAACATCATGCTCCTGGAAGACCAGCGCTCGATCAAGCTGATCGATTTCGGCACGGCCCGCGATGTGGGCCGGTCACAAAAAACACGCCTGGCGGCCAAGACACGGGTTTACACCGAAGGGTACGCACCGCCCGAGCAGATCATCGGCAAGCCGGAGCCGCGCAGCGACCTGTTCGCGCTGGCTGGCACGCTCTACCACCTGGCCACGGGAAAGGCACCGGAAGGATTTTACACGGCGCGGGAGCTGCAAACCCAGCTGAATGGCGGGCCACACTCCAAGCCGGGCGAGGAGCGCTGGCTGTTTGAGTTGATCCAAATCAATCTCGCGGAAGATGTCAACGCGCGGTACTTCTCCTGCCGAGAAATCAAGGCAGACCTGGAGCGAAGGCGAATTACACAAGAAGTGGCCTGCCCCAAGTGTCAATCTCCCAACCCGGTTCGGCAGCCATTTTGCCGTCGCTGTGCTGCGCCGCTCACCGACCTGATGCCGGGCTGCCACCATTGTGGCAAGGCGAACCGGATGGGCAGCCGCTGCTGTATCTTTTGCGGTAATCGTTTGGGGTAGTCGGCAAAAAAGGAACTGGAGGAAGCCCCTTTCGAGGGTCAAGGTCATGGCATCGAACTCATCGGACCCGAAGCCGCCGCAGCCAGGGAGCCTTCAGGCCATGCTGGCTCGGCTTCGAGGCATGGTCCAGGCACTCCAGGCTCCAGCGCCCGGAGGCGAAGAGCTGTTGCCAACTTGGGACACCGCCAGCCATCCGGCCAACGGCGCGAATGCACCGCTGTCCCCGACCGATCCCGCATTTGGGGCGGCCGAAATACCGCCCGCAGCCGGATCGCTTTCGTCGGAACTTGCTCCGCCAGTCGAGATTGCCCAAACACCGCCGGTTGCGGAGTCGCCGCCGGAGCCCGCCAACAATGCCGCGAGCCTGCCCGGTGAGCAAGTGGAACTCGTCACCGCGATGCCCCCGCAGCACTGTCCTTATTGTCAAGCTCCGCGCACCGGCCAGGAGCAGTATTGCGCCGATTGTGGATGGATCTTTCCACCGGCCACGGCTTCCGCGCCGCCGGCTCGCGGAACCCAGCAACGTGTCCACGCTCGCTATGAACTGAAGGCACAAATTAGCGATCGGGAGCAGGTCGTCCGGTATCACGGACTGGATTACGGGGCTGGCGATGGCCCAGCGGTGCCGGTGATTGTGGTGCGCGCCCCTTCGCCGGCAAGCGGCCAGGAACTCCCGGCCGGAGAGCTGGCTCCGGCCGAACCGGCGGAAGCCGAGCCGGCCGCTGAGTCACCAGCGCCCCTTCCCCATGCAGAAGCGGTCTCTCTGGAGCCGGCGTGGCCGAGTATTGCCTGGGAGCGCGTGTTGTTAGAAAAATTCCAGCACCCGGCGTTGCCGCGCGTGCTGGAGGTGTTCGAGGAAGACGGCTTCGAGTACCTCGTTGAGGAAGTTCCGGCCGGCCAATCACTCTGGGACGCCTGGGACGACCCAGCCGCTACCGCCGAGCAGCGCTTCGCCTGGCTAAAGCAAATTGCGGGGGTCCTGTACCATTTCTACGAGCACCATGCCCTGCTCGAAGCGCTTCGTCCGGACATCCTCGTGCTGACGCCGGACGGCCAGCCACGCTTCACGGACCTTTCGGATCTCTTGCCGTTGCCTGTTCCTGCCACGGCGCCGGTCAGGGCGACGTATTACACCGCCCCGGAAGTGGTGTTGGCCAACGACCGCATCGATTCCCGCGCGGCCATCTACAGTTTTGGGGCCATGTTGTACGCCCTCTACCTGGGCCGGGAACTCACGGAGCTGGACTTTGAGCTGCAAGGGGTGCCCAAGCCATTCCTGGAACGCTTTCCGGACGCGTCCCCGCTGTTCGGCCGGCTCGTCAGCAAGACATTTTGCCGCAACTTGCACGACCGCTTTCCGACCGAAGAGTGGGCACGGGAAGATGCGACCGGCTTTTCCGAGCTGGTTCGCTGCCTGGAGGATTGCCGTCAAAACCTTGACCGTGTCCGTCTGGAGATTGCCTCCTGGACGACGACGGGGATGGTCCGCAGCGGCAACGAAGACGCCTTCGCTCTGCTCCATGTCGCCGAAGCCCGCGAAAACCGGCTGGGGGAAGCCGCCCTGGTGCTCTTGGCCGACGGCATGGGCGGCTACGAAGCCGGGGAGGTAGCTGCCGCGTTGGCCATCCGGGCTCTGCGCAGCAACCTGGTCCAACAGAAGCCGCTTGCTGCCTTCGCCGGAGATGCTGTGCTCGCAGCCGATTCGACTGATCCAAGCCAACCGTCTTCTTCCCCCGGAGATGTGGAAACGTACAAGACGTTGTTGGCCGCTGCCCTGAAAGAAGCCAACCGGCAGGTCTACTCGGCGGCCCAGGCGGGCGAGAGTCGAGAAGGGATGGGCTGCACGGCGGAGGTCGTTTATGTGGATGGCCGGCACGTGGTGGTCGGACACGTCGGGGATAGCCGGACGTACCATCTGCACCAAGGCCGGCTGGTGCAACTGACGCAAGACCAAACCTGGGTGCATCGCATGGTGGAGCTTGGAGCCATGACGGCGGAAGAAGCAGAGGTACATCCCCGAAGATCCGAACTCCAGCAAGCGATTGGCGGCCGATCTGACGTGGAGCCGGCCGTTTACCACAGTCTGCTCAAGCCGGGCGATTGGGTGGTGGTCTGTTCCGACGGGCTTTCCAATCAGATGACTGCGGAAATACTCAAAGAAATGCTGCAATCGGCTCCCTCGGCCGAATGGGCGGCGCGCCGCTTGATCAATTCCGTAAACCTGGCTGGTGCGACCGACAATGCCACGGTGGTGGTCATTCGTGCAACCTAAATCGGCGTGCGTAAATCGGCAGCAAGCGCTAATTTGGGTGGCACGCCGGGAGTCTGCGAAGGGCGTGCCACCCAGAGTGCTGCACGATTACGCACAATCATCTGGATCCGCTCAGCTCTGGACCGCGGTCACCTGACGCCACCGTTGGCGCATTTGCTCCGGCGTCGCCGTTCCGGTGGTGCCAAGTTGCTGAATTGTAATCGACGCCACGAGATTGCCGAACGCCGCGGCTTCGGTCAGACTCGCGCCGGCGGCCAGGGCGCACGCAATGCCGGCGCTGGTGCTGTCGCCGGCACCAACCACATCGATGGGGCCGGTGACCGGGTAAGCTGGGACCGCCGAGATCTGCGGCGATGAGGGGCGCGGATCGACGAGCCAGATGCCCTGCTCGCCGCGGGTGCAGAAAATCGGCCGGCCGGTCCGCCGAGCCAATTCGACAACGCAGCCTTCCGCCTCCGCCGAAGCGTTGGCCGCTCCCTGCACGGCCCGCACACATTCCGCCAGATTGGGCTTGAGCCAAACGGAGCGAAACAGGCCGATGCGTTCTCGACTATCTGCCAAGATCACTTTGTCCGGAGCCGAATCGCCCAAGGCGGCCAATCGGTTCCGTACCGCGGTGGTGACCACGCCGCACTCCGGCTGGCTGACTTGGTCGAGAACCAAGAGCGCATCGAGCGCCGGCCAGATTTCATTGAGCGTCTGGAGAACCCTATCGCCGAAGCCAGGCGGAGCGGGTGAATGATTCTTGATATCCAGACGGTTCAGCTCGCGGAGCTGTTGGCCGGCTTCGTGGAACATTGGTTTGGTGTACGTCGGCGTGCGGAACGGATGGCCGGTCACGCGCCGCACCCCATCTGCGTTCACGCGCGCTTGCTGGGCCAGGGCCTGAAGGAGCTCGTATCCTTCGCCATCGTCGCCAAGCAGCGCTAGGGCATGGATCTGTCCCACGCCCAGGGCGGTGAGATTGTTGATGACGGTCCCCGCGGCTCCTGGATACGACCGAACCCGCACCACCTGGTAGGCATCGAGGCCCGTCTCGATTGAAGGCTCGGTCAAGGCGGCGTCGATGTCCAGGTACCGATCAAGGAATAAATCACCGAGCACGCCGAGAGTCAGGCTCGGGATCCGGTCCAAGATCTGTTCCAGACGCGCCGTGGTGAGCATGGGAATCGCGAAACTATCTCATTGTGGAGGGACCTCCAACACTCGCCGGAAGCGCCCGCGAAGAACCTTCGCAGGCGCGTCAGGCGAGTGTTGACTTATCACTCACCGCGGTTTGGGCCTCGGCTTGCAAGGCGGCCCGATGCAGATGCGAAATGGTCAGGCGGTGATCTCCCTGCACATAAAAGCTTTCGCCGCCGTCGGCCACGGTACGGGCCAGGATTGTCTTCCACGGCCGATAATAATAGCGGGGATCCGTCTTGGCCGCCTCTTGGCGGGTATCCCCGTGCAGCGGGAGCAGATCGAACACCCCGGTCGTGAAATGGCGGATTTCGCGCCCTTCCTGGTGGGCGACGTTGCGGGCCATCGCCAACGCTTTCAGGTAAACTTCCGGACCCATCACGGCCGAGCCGAAATTCAGCAGCACGCCCCCTTCCAGTCGGCTGACCGTTTCGGCAAAGATCAGGAAGTCCAGGTAACTCGTTTGGCCCAGGGCGGCCCCATCGCAATTGGGATGTTCGTGCACGATGTCGTAGCCAATGCCGACGTGCACCGTCACCGGCACGCCCAGGCGCACCCCCGCGGCCAGGACGCTGATCTCCTTGTGGAGGAACGGCCCATCCAGAATGGCTCGGCCCAGCGCTTCGCCGAGACCCAGGCCGGCGCGGGCGCCCGTCCGGATCGCATCGTTCATCCGAGCCGTCTCTTCCCAAAGTCCGAATTCACCCGTTTGGATGTACCGGGCGACACTCTCGGTGGTGGCGCCGATCAGGGCGAACTCCCAGTCATGGATTGGTCCGGCCCCGTTCATGGCCAGGTGGCCAAGCAGCCCCCGCTCCATGAGATCGATCAGGTACCGCGCGACTCCGGCCCGGAGCACATGGGCGCCCATCAAGAGGATGCGGGCGCGGTTGGTCCGACGCGCCTCGACCAACCGTTCGCCGAGCGTACCGAGTGCCGGGTGAGCAAACGGCGGCAAGGGGGCGTCCAATGGCACGATTGCGGACAAATCGAGGTCATGGTGCCGTCGGGACAGTGGCTGAATCCGGAGACGCGAACGGTCAAAGGCGGGGTAGGGCATGGTTGTCCTTCGGCGGTCAATTCTCGGCGAAGAGGTATTCCAGCAAACGTTCGTGCTGCCGATATTCCGGGATGACGATGTCGGCACCGGCTCGGATGAGACGCTGGCGTTTCCACGCATTGACGCCGCGGCGGCGGACCTCATCGCTGGCCACGGCCACCGCGACGCCGCCGGCGCGGCGCACTTCCTCGATTTCGACAAAACCGTCGCCGAAACCCAGTAGCTCTTCCCCGCACAGGCCATGATCGCGCAGGATCCGCTCGATGATCATCTGCTTGGAGAAATTCTGGTACTGGTCGAGGGCGCCATAAACATGCTCGCCGAAATAGGATGTCAATCCGAGCAGCTCGGCTTCATGGCGGACATATTTCAGATCGGTCCCGCTGGCGAGGTAGAGCGTGAGGCCGCGGCGACGCAGATTCTCCAGCAGTGCGTGGCTGCCCGGGACGGTCCAAACTTCGGCCGCCGCAGTTCTCGATTCCAGCGCGGCCAGCCGGTGCTGGATACGTTCCATGAGCAAGTCGTGGTAGCGGTGTTTATAAGCCAGGGGGTCGGCAGGCTGGCCGCCGCGGCGGCGGACCTCGTCGGCGAGCTGAATCATTTGGTAAATGGTCTGCCGGCCGTTGAGCCGCATGACGAACTCTTCGACGGCCGCGGTGAGCTGGGCCTCGCTCTCGGCGGTGCCGGTTTCCCGCAGAACAGCCACCATCATGGGGATCATGACCTGGGGCCAACCCTCGCGGATCAGTGACAGCGTGCCATCGAAATCGAACAGCACCGACCGAAACCGGCCGCGCGGCAAATCGGGACGGAGGATTTCGATCTCATTGCCCTGGAACAGGGAATCCGCGCGATCCAACACAGACGCTATCCCTTCCCTTCGAGCAGCTCGCGGAGCTTTTGCTCTCGGTAGGCGAACAGCTCCTGCACTTCGCTGGCAATACTTTCCGGGGTCAAGAGAAAACCCAGCATCCCACCGGGGGGTTCGAATTCGATCCGGTCGGTCAGGCGCGTGCCATCGGGAATGGCTTCGAAGTGGTGGCAGTAAATCCACTTGGGAAAGGGGCCTTCACGCTGCTCTTCGATGATCAACCGGTCCGGTTCGAACGTGGTCACCTCGTGGACCAGCTTTTGCGCAAACCCCCAGCGCCGGGCATGGAGGACCACACGGGTTCCCAAGGACAGCCGATCGGGACCTTCGGCCAAGTGGACGTTGAACTCAGGCGGCATGAGCGCGACCAAATTGGCAGGCCGTGACAGGAAGTCAAACACTTCCGCGACCGGGCGCCTCAGCGACATGGCGGCTTCGAGATGGGGCATGCGGCTCTGTTCCTCCCCTGCTCTGGTCCGAGGCCCGAGGATCCAGTCTGGACCCTTGGGCCTCGGACCCCGTTAGGCCAACTCCGCAGCGACCTTGTCAAAATACTCCACGCACTGAGCCAGCTCCGGCATCGTGAAACGGTATTCGTATTCCATCGAGAAAACCGGCTTGATGCCCTGGCGCCTCACCTCAGCCAGAATGCCTTTGATGTCGCCGCGGCCCGTTCCCCACGGCACGTCGTGCGCCTTCATTCCGTATTCGTTGAGGTCCTTGACGTGGAAGGAAATAATGCGTCCTTCCAGCTTCTTGAGGGCCTCGACCGGCTTGATGTCCGAGCGCATCCAGTGTCCGGTGTCGCAGCAGGCACCGATTCGCTTGCTATGGCCTTGGCACGCCTTGAGCACAATGTCCGGATTCCAGTAGCGGGACGGCCTCGGATGGTCGTGCAGGGCCACGTTGATCTGGTATTGGTCGCACAGCTTATCCAATTCATCGAAGGCATCGAACGCCGGTTCCGAGACAAGCGTTTCGATCCCCATGTCCTTGGCGAATTCGAAGGCTGCCTTGTTAGCCGGACCGACGCCGAAGTTTACGAGCTCGAGGCCCTTGTCGGCCAAGCGCTTCTTGGTCTCCCGCCGCGCTTCCGCCGACAGGCTGGGGCCGACCTTCTGGTCGGGCTTTTCGGCGCTGAGTTTCTGATCGGGATAAGCCTCGATGAAATGAAGACCGAGCTCGGCCGTCTTGTCCATGGCTTCGTAGAACGTGAAGCGATTGAACGTCCAGGCCTGGCAGCCCAGTCGCCAACCGAGTTTTTCGGCATGCGGCGCTCCCTTCGCCTGGTCGGCAGCCCACAGAGCCGGCCGGGTCAGCCCGAAGAACGGGGCACCGGCGGCGACGAGTCCTGTTGTTCTGAGAAAACTCCGGCGGTTCATATTCTGCTCCCTGGTCCTGTCGTTCCTCGCAGTATGCCGACAGACAATCCCTGTGCGAAATTGTAGCAGAGCATCTGGACACGGCTACGGAGGAATATCGAGTTGAAAAGAATTGGCTGCGAGACGGAACCGGTCACACCAGGGAGCGGCCTAACCTACCGCTTCCTGGCGTGACCGGTTCGGACGGTGTGCGTGTTAGGCAATCAATGGTAGGGAATCGTCGCGGTGGCCGAGGACCGTCTCGGGATCAATCCGCATCCAGCGGCGGAGCACCGTGGCGTAAATGTCGCGGAAGTCCACCTTAAAGCGCGGATCGCCCAGCTCCAGGTCTTTCAGATCGGGCGGCGGTCCAAGGAGTCCGCCCCGGACCGGCTTGCCAACGAGGAGAACGGGTGCCGCTGTGCCGTGGTCAGTGCCACGTTGCCCATTCTCGCGCAGCCGTCGGCCAAACTCGGAAAAAACCATCACGACAACTCGGTCATCCAGCCTGCATCTGCGCAGCTCCTGCAGAAAGCTATGCAGCGCGGACGCCATGGTCTGGAGCAGATCTTGATGAGCGAATTGTTGGCCGACGTGGGTGTCAAAGCCCCTCAGCGCGGTGTAGAAGATGCGCAGACTCGGAATGCCCTCCAGGAGCGCTCGGATCGTCAGCAGGCGTTCTTCGAGTGAGCCCGGAGTTGCCGAGGGCAGCTTGGTTTGTAGCATGCGAAGCCGAGAAGCCAAATCCTGTGCACCGCCCATCCGCCGGTCGATCTGGTCCAGGAGCGAATCCCTGCCCATGGTGGTGGAGGGTGGAATGGCGGCATCCAGAACCTGCCGGTAATCCGCAAGATTGGCCAAAACGGCTGCGGGTTCCTTGCGGCCCTGGACAGCGAGGGGCACAGCATCATCGCCCACGAAGCAGCGGCCCAAGGCCGGGTGCGCGTCACCGGCTCGGCCCAGCCAGCCTGCGGTCGGGGCAACCCCCAAAACACCGGCATGCCAGATCTGCATCGACCGGAAATGCGAACGGTTCGGGTTGGGATAGCCAGCGTTCTGCACGACCCTTACCTGCCCGTCTTCCCAATGCCGGTGCAGGAGCCGAAGCGCCGGATGGAAGCCGACGTGGTCATCAAGCTTGAGCACTTTATCCGGTGCGATCCGCAGGGTTGGCCGGCTCTGGTGGTAGACGTCATCGGCATAGGGCACGACCGTGTTGAGCCCGTCATTGCCACCATTGAGCTCGAGCACAACGAGAGCCGGTAGGTCCGGTCCGGTTTCCGTGGCCGCGGCCACGCGCTGCCAGAACGCGGGCAGAGGAACGCCGAGCGACACAACCGAGCCGGCGGCCGTACCAATCAGAAAATCACGGCGGGAAAGCATGGAAATTCCTCCGGGTTGGGCAGCAGTTCGGTAAACCGCCAACTAGATCCGCATGCATGATTCGACAGGATACAAGGTTGAAGTGCGAGCGAAGGACCGCTGCATCCTTTGCTCGCGCGTCAGGCTTGGATCCTGCAGGATCCGGCGCAATCAAGCCACTTGCGCCTCGGCAGAATTAAGCAGCAACTGAACCAGCTGGCCGCATTGTCTCGGTGCATCTCCCTTGGAACCCCTCAAGGCTTCCTGAAACTTCTGCGGATAGCGCGGCGGGCAGCCGAGAAAAAGTGTGGCAAAGAACTCAAATCGTTCGTCCGGGCTCTTGCGATCATAACGCTGGGCGAGGTTCCACAAATGGCTCGGTCCATAAGGCGATGCCGGGTCGGCAAAGGTGGCCGCGAAGCGGGCGCGGGCCAGGATCGTTGAGCCGCTCAGCCAGCTCAGCCCGCCGGGCCAACCGGCGACGTTGGGCGGATAAAAGAGCCGTTGGCCCATCTTGGTCACGTGGATCTCGACGTCGGCCAAGTCCGGCGGCCGAGCGAATGCTTCAGCGGTGCGGAGAGCACCAACGGCGTACTCCACCGGATTCTTGACCCGCTTTCCGCGGCAAGCCAGCGAATGGAAAAGCCGGGAGCGCAATACCACTTCGATGCCTTGGTCCACCGCCACGTCGCCGTCGGCGCGCATCGTTTGGGCCAGCGGCTCGAGGAGCTGGACGGGAGGCTCATCGGTGTCGGAGATGAAGGTTCGGTAGAGCCGGCGTGCTGTGTGCAAAGCGGCGGCAGGCTGGCGGCAAACGATCCGCACCAGGTCCTGCTCGCCCCAGTTCCCGCGGGCGCCGAGGATTGTCTTCGGTCCGCCGTCGTGCTGGCTGGTGACATACCGCATGGTTTTGCCCGCAGCCTCCGCCTGCCACCCCGTCAGGGCCCGAGCTGCCTCACGGATGTCTGGCTCGCTGTAATGGCCTTCCCCAAGCGAGAACAGCTCCAGGAATTCGCGGGCCATGTTTTCGTTGGGCCGGTCTCGGGTGTTAGCGCTGCCGTCGAGCCATTTCAGCATGGCCGGATCGCGGAGCAGGGCAGCGTGCAACTGGCTGACGGGAGCCCGCCAAAGCCGCCGCAGCGTGAGATACTGCTCCAACATCCCCAGCGGGTTGCTAACCTTGTCGTTGCTGGTGGCGTAATGGCTGTGCCAGGCCAGCGTCATCTTTTCTGCCAGCGGGAACGGCGTAAACAGGAGCCGGAAAAGCCACGCCAATTGCAACCGCTCGATCGTTGGCCGACGGCGGAGATCTTCGTGCATGAGGGCGGACAGTTCGTCGAAATCCGGGGCGGGTCGGCCATCGGGGCCCTGGGGCTCCCCATGCAGCACACGTTGGAGCGACCGCTCATAACCATCGCCCAGGTCACGCTGAATTTGGGCCCAGGTAGCGCTGAAGCCCGCCCGGCGGTGCAGGTGGGCGACGGTGGCTGCGTCCCACGGTCCGTCGGTACCAGGTCGATACGGCTCCCAGGCAGTTCTCGCGTCGGGCCAGGGCTCCGTGGCGTTCATCGCTCTTCCTCCTTGGCAAGCGTGAGGGAGCCGAGGTCTTTCACTTCCCCGGGCTTCAAAGTAACCGGGACGCGGACGCTCAGGCGATCCGCGGCGCCGACGATGTAAAACGGCGAACCCGCGATCAAATCTTCGACCACGAAGCTGCCGTCTACGTTTTGCTGGGGCCGGACAAAGGTCTGGGTCAAGTTGCCATAAATCAGGAAGCGATCACGATCAAACCAATCCCGGCGACTGAACTTACGATCCTCCTTTGTGAGAAGGAGCAGCGGGTAGGCTTGGTAGTTTCGGGCAGGAGAGCCATCCGCGTGCACCAGCTTGCCGCGGACACTGCCGGTCGGCTGGAGGCGAACTTCGGCGGGTTTGCCATCGCAGTTCAAATCCGCGACCGCACCCAGATGCAGCTCCGGCTGGATGAAGAAAACGCGATAACTCCGACTCGGATCGCAACCGGGCATGCGAAACAGACCCTTGTCGAAACGCACTGACGTTTCCCAGCGGTTGATCTGGCAAGCTTGTAACACAGGACAGCCGGCGTAGACCCAGGGAAGCGCGCTGCTGTCCGGACCGACGATCTTGGCTTCCAGCGTCACGCCTTTGCGGAGCTTGATTTCCTGCATCGATGGCTCACCCTTATCCGGCACATCGACCCGGACGTAACCGTGGGGGAAAAGCTCCTGGTCCCATTCCGTTTCACCCTTCGGCATACTCACGCGCTGGTAATCTGCGCTGGGGCCTTCCGCGACCAGGACACCGTTCCCAGCCAGACCCGTAATCGCGAAGCGCCCGTCGTTGTCGGTCAAGACCGGGTTGCGCAGGTCGTATTCCGAGCGGTTGTGCGGGTTGCCTGGCTTGGGCTGGTAGACAATGCTGACTCCGGCGATGGGCTTCCCCGTATCGGTATCCAGTACCCGGCCGCGGAGCAGCCGGCCACGCGGCAACGTGAAATTCTTTTCCAGAAACTTCGCTCCGGCGGGCCAGCCTTTCTCGTGATTATCGGTCAAGCAAAGGTAGCCGGAGTCGGCCGGGGGCGACACTGTAATCGTGTACGTGGCAAAGGGCGGAGAGGTTGTGGCGGCGTGCCCCGAAACTCGGTAGTGGCCCTCGGCATCGGTCCGACCATCGAACACTTGGCCACCATGCGACCCCCAGGGGACGACCTCGACGACGATGCCGGCCAGAGGCTTGCCGGTGTCGGCGGCCTTGACCATCCCTTGCACGGGGCGCGCGGGCTGCATCGTGTGCCGGAACTCGGGCTTGAGCGGCTGGATATCGAAAGCCCGGTGGCTCTCCATCACCTTGGACATGGACGATACGTAGAGATCCTCTTGGGCGAATTCATCGTGCGTGAGGATGAGATGGGCACCCGCGTCCTCGGAGAACCCATCCATCGTGAATCGGCCCTGGTCATCGGTGAAGACCGCAGCCGGCCAGTACGGCGGAGTGGGATCCGTGGCCCGAAAACCGATCGCCACGGATTCCTGTGGCCCAAAAGTGACCGACATGAGCCGGACCCGCACTCCCTTGGCAGGTGCGCCTGCGGGAGTGAGGAGCTGCCCCTTGATTTTCAGCTCCGGTCGAAGGGTAATGGCGAGAGGGTCCTTCGAGGCGGTGAAGCGTTTCCCGGCCACGCCATAGCCCGGTGCCGTAGCGACCAACAGCATTTCCGGATACGTTCCTGATGCAAAACGTGCTCGCAGCTCAGACTGGCCATCCGTACCGGTTTGCCCTTCGGACAAGATCATGATTTTGGGAGCACTCCGCTGGTTCTTCGGCAAAGCGAGATTGCTTTGCTTCGGGGGCACACCCGCCGCCCAGAACACGCGGGCCCCGGCCACTGGTTTACCGGCGGCATCACGGACCAGACTTCGGATCGTCTGTTGCTCTTGCGGGGTCTTGTCGTCCGAGATCGTCTTCGGTGCAGGGCTCGTGGTCTTGTCATTCATGACGAGGCTGGGCGGCCGGGACGTCGATTCCGTCTTGGCCGGCATCTCCCGTACATTCCGGGCGACCCCCGGGAGCACGGCAGCGCCCACGCTCAGCAGGCTCGCAACAATACCCACGGTTACGAACATTTCCAATCGGATCAGCAACATGGCTTTGAGGACTCCCTGAGTGAGTGCGGCGACGTGGGCAGGAACCATGGGAGCAATGCACTGCCCGGCGGCCAGCATGGTGGCGGCTCTGGCGGTAGCGATGGCCAAGGTCGGGGGCACCGCGGACGAGGTCTGGGTTGAAGCGAGGATCGTACCGAGCAAGGTGGCCGGCAAGCCCACCCCGCGCCGAAGTAGGCGGGAGCGCAAACACTGCCGTGCCCGCTCCAATCGGCCCCGGAGAACGCCGAGGCTGCAACCGAGTTCCTGGGCTGCCTCGTCTTGGGTCTTGCCTTCGAGGTAACAAAGAATCAGGGCGGAGCGATAGGTGGCCGGCAAGCGCTCCAATTCTTCATCCAGGACTGCCAGACCTTCTCGCCAGGTGATTTCTGCGAGGAAGTCCGGCCGGGGCTGGTCGGCCCGGCTTGCGTCTCGGGCTGTCCTCCGCTGAAGGTTCGTGCGGAGTTTCCGGGCAACGCGGTAGGCGACTCCGTGCAGCCAGCAGCCCAACGACTCGCGTTTGCGGATCGAGCTGGCTTTGCGGGCAAGGACAAGGAATGTTGCCTGGCAGGCGTCCTCCGCATCGTGCTCACTCCGCAGGGTTCGCCGGCAGACCCCCATCACGACCGGGCCATGCCGCTCCACGATGGCAGCAAAAGCCGCCTGATCATGGTGTGCGACGAAGCAATCGAGCAGCGCGCGGTCCGGCAACTCGCGGGCCTGCCTGGCTGCGAGCAGATCCCGAAGGTAATGGAGGACGCGATCGAGTTGACCGTTGCGCATCGTGGCTTTTCCACCGAGGCCGCAGCATCCAATCCTCTATGGTATTAGTGCCCGGTGAAGTGCGCATGTCATGCGACTTTTTGGAATTTTGTGCGGAAACAGACAACGGCTGCGGCATGCAGAGTCAGGCAGGAAGCGTTCCCCGCATTGCGAAGCCGGCCCGGTCGAGATACGGTAGAGGGATGAGCACCACGGCTTCAGGACCTTACGATGTGATGCAGGTGTGCCGCAATGGCCACCTGATTACGGACCTGTTGAAGACATTTCCCGAGCGGGCACGGGGCCACTGCGAGCGTTGCGGAGCGGTTACGTTGGACCGTTGTCCAACCTGCGGAGAAGAAATCCCCGGAGCATTCTATGTGCCGGATGCAGCACCGATTGGCCTTCGCCGTCCGCCAGCACATTGCACCGCTTGTGGCGCGGCGTTTCCGTGGGCCAATCGGGTTGTGGCCCTGGCCGCGGTCAGCGCGCTCGCGCTACTCGAAACGCTACTCCGCCGGCTTCCCCTGGTGGCACGGCAGCTCCGAGACCGGTATCAGGAACGGCCGCCGTTTCGCGTGGAGGATGAACACGATTTGGAGGATTTGCTGCGGGCGCTCTTGCCGGTGCACTTTGACGATATTCGCACCGAACGCCGGACGCCCGGCTATGCAGCCGCGGCCCGCACCGATTTCCTCCTCGCTCCGTGTGCCATCGCGCTCACAGCCAAACGGGTGATTGCCGGACTCCGCCCCGACCTGCTCAGGGAGCAGCTGCGGGAAGATCTCGACTATTATCGACCCAAAAGCTGCCGCACACTGGTTGCCTGCATTTACGATCCCGAGAGGATGTTATTCGACCCCGGCCAGTTCGAAACGGCATGGGCGGCCATTTCGGATGAGCTGCCTCTGCGGCCGGTGATCATCTCGTGAGATTCGGTATCGCTCTTTCGCCTACACACGGACAGGAGCCAGCTCGCTCGTACCGGCTTGTTGAATGGGTTGCAACGCTGGCTTCATTCGCAGGTAGACCAAGTAGCCGCCCAGACCCAGCACCCAGTAGATCATGCGCTGGACCAGCGAAGCCAGAACCCCACTGCGCGGCGGATAGTCGAGCAATTGGTAGAGCCAGCCATAGCCCGCTTCGCCGATGCCGGCGCCGCCCGGAAAGAGCGGGACCGCCTGGATCACCATGCCGACGGGAACGATGAGGAAATGGTCCTGGCAACTGGGAAGCTGCTCGGGTCCCCAGAGCGTACGAGCCGAAAAATAATACGTCAGCACGAAACCAACGTGGCCGATGAGGGCTAGAAGCAAGGCCAGCAGCACGCTCTTGGGTCGGCGACGGTACATCCAAATCGCACGCCAGAATTCAGCGGCGGCGTGCCCGACTTTCGGGATATGGCTGAGGCGAATGGCGAAGCGGCGTGCCCGCCGTGCCGACAACACCGCGAGGAGCAAACAAACCAGCAGGCTGAAGCCAACGATACCGATCGCGACCCCAACCAAGGTGCGTAAGCGGTCGCCCACCGCGCCTTGAAGCGAGCCGGACAGCCAGAACGTGGTGCCCAGCAGCGCCACGAACCACACCAGCGCCCACAGCGCGATGACCCGATCGAGGATCACGGTGGCCACGGCAACGGTGCGGCGCGCCTGTCCCCGGGCAATGAACGCGGCCTTGATGATGTCTCCGCCGACCGAACCGGGCAAGAAGATGCTGAAGTAGAAACCGACCAGACCCAGCCGCAAGGCATTCGTGATGGTGAAGGGCAAATCTTGAGCACGGACCAGGCAGTACCAACGGACGATGGTGAGCAGTACGGCAGCCAGAGCCAGCATGGCTGCCAGGAGGAGGCACTCGCTGTGGATTGGCTGTCCGCGGATGATATGCTCTTGCCAAACGTCCTTGAGTCCCGGTAGCGGCTCCCCCGCCTCGTTCGCCGGCGACCAATTCCGCCAGACGACATAGGAGAGGAGTCCGACGGCCAAAACGTATTTGAATGCGTTCCAAAGAAACGGTTTGCTCACGAGACGAGCCCTGGAAGGAGAAGGAGACGACTTAGCGCTGTTTCTGAATTTCGTCCTCCGCCCTGAATCGCGGACCGGAATCGGATGGCGGACGCTCATGCATTCTGTAGCAGGGCGGCCGATCTGTCCAGCGGGAATGATGATTCTTTGGAAGGATCGTGGGGAGCGATTGACACCCCCAATGCGGCCCGCTATTTTAAGCAAAGTAGGGCAATGACCTTGTCGGGGGATTAGCTCAGTTGGGAGAGCGCTTGAATGGCATTCAAGAGGTCAGGGGTTCAAGTCCCCTATCCTCCAATGAGTTAGGGAAAACGAGAGAAAAAACTTGTGCGCCACTTGTGCAGTATACTT
>Ga0070734_10002749_pt1 | contig 20199 bp, 19 predicted proteins | sample Coa_R1_8_FD_66444 | JGI IMG/M metagenome (GOLD analysis project Ga0070734, IMG submission 66444) | Surface soil microbial communities from Centralia Pennsylvania, which are recovering from an underground coalmine fire - Coalmine... | ecosystem: Environmental > Terrestrial > Soil > Unclassified ... | reverse complement strand
TGGAAGCGCTCGGCTTTTGGCGACATCAACCAGCACGGGCCGGAGGGCGTCCGCTTCTATACGCGGATCAAGACGGTGACCGCGCGCTGGCCCAAGGGCGGCGTCCGCGAGAATCCGAGTTTCGTCATTCCGACGATGAAATAGCATGGCGGAAACAGCCCCCGCGGCTCCGCCCGCCGAAGACGAGATATTGTTTGAGCACCGCGGTGCTGCAGGGCTCGTCACGCTCAACCGGCCCAGGGCGCTCAATGCACTGACGCACGATATGTGTGTCCGCATGAAAGCGAAGCTCGAGGAGTGGGCTGGAGACAATTCCGTCCGGACGATTGTCGTTCAGGGCGCAGGCGACCGCGCGTTCTGCGCGGGCGGTGATATCCGCACGCTCTATGAGTCCGGCAGGGCAGGGGGCTCCTATCCGCGCGAGTTCTACCGCGACGAATACCGCCTCGACGCGGCGATCAAGCATTACCCAAAGCCGTATGTCGCTCTGATCAGCGGTATCGTGATGGGCGGCGGCGTCGGCGTCTCGGCGCACGGCATGTTCCGCGTCGCCGACGAGACAACAACCTTCGCCATGCCGGAAACCGGCATCGGGCTATTTCCCGATGTCGGCGGGAGCTATTTCCTGCCGCGGCTTCCGGGCGAGCTCGGCATGTATCTTGCCCTGACCGGCGCCCGCCTCAGAACGGCCGACGTGGTCTACGCCGGGATCGCGACGCACGTCGTGTTGAAGGACCGGCGGGACGCAATTGTTGCCGGGCTCTGCGACGGCCGGTCCGCCAGCGATGTGGTTCACGCGGCTTCAGCGAAAGCAGACCCGGCGCCGCTCGAAAGCGACCAGGCCAGGATTGATCGCATTTTCTCCGGTGAAACGGTCGAAGACGTGATCGCAGCCCTTGAGCAGGACGGCTCGCCCTGGTCAGCTGAAACGCTCGCGACCATCCGCACCAAATCGCCGACATCGACGAAGCTCGCCTTCCGTCAGCTACGGGAAGGACGGGGGCTGTCTTTCGACGAGTGCCTGCGGATGGAATTCCGCATGGTGAACCGGATCATTGCTGGCCACGATTTCTACGAAGGCGTCCGCGCCACGATCATCGAGAAGGACGGTGCGCCCAAATGGCAGCCGGCAAGGCTCTCTGAAGTGAGTGATGCCGCGATTGCCGCGTACTTTGCTCCTCTTGTGGAGGGTGAACTTCCGCTCGGGTGACGGAAATCGTCGGCGAGGCTTGCATCGGACAAGCCTCACAGGCACGGTCAAGGTGCAACAATTTACGGGGAGAAACGATGGCCATTTCGTTTTACGACGCGAGCGTACCCACCTATCTGCAGATCATCGGCGGCCTTGTCGGTGTGCTCGAGAAAGGTGCGGTGCACTGCAAGGAGAAGGGGATCAATCCCGAAACGGTCGTCGAGACGCGCCTTGCGCCTGACATGCTTCCGTTCAGCTTCCAGATCCATTCGGTCGTCCACCACTCGCTTGGTGCCCTGGAAGGGATAAAAGGCGGTGTCTTCCGGCCGCCCGGTGAGAAGCCGCCGATGAGCTACGCGCAGCTGCAAGGCGTGGTGGCAGAAACCAAAGCGGCGATCGAAAAGCTGACGGCGGCGGAGGTCAATGCGCTCGAGAACAAGGATGTGGTCTTTGAATTCCGCAGCATGAAGATGCCATTCACAGCCACCGGCTTCCTGTTCTCTTTTTCGTTTCCGAACTTCTTCTTCCACGCGTCGACGGCGTACGACATTCTCCGATCAAAAGGTGCGCCGCTGGGCAAGCGCGATTTCATGGGCACGCCGCGGATGAAGACCTGACGAGGTCATCCACAGGAAACCGTCTGGTAGCGGGACTGGCAATCGTTTTTTGGATTGAACCGCAAGCGCGCAAGAGTAGCGTGCGGCGCAACCGGCGTCCCAACCCACCCTACCGCGCCGGGGCGACAGGAATTCGCGTCAGAGATTCCCTCGCGCGTATTGACCCAACTTGGGAAGGGCCCGGCGGACGGCCGGGCCCGCTCTTCGATCAGGGCGCGACACCATATCCGGCATAGGTCTGTGCGATCCGCGGATCGATCTCTTCAGCGGCCTGAAGGTCCTCGTTTGCGCCGGTAGGATTGCCGATTCTGAGCTTTGCAACACCTCGACCGAACAGGAGCGTCGCATCGTTGGGCTCCTTTTCGACGGCACGATCGTAATCGGCAATGGCCGCGTCGTAGTCACCGAGCCGGAGCCAGAGCAGAGCGCGGTAGCCGAGCACTGCCGCCTCGCCGGGCTTGAGGGCGACGGCGCGATCGCATTGCGTAACCGCTCGTTCCGGCGCAATTCCCGAAACGGCGCTGATCCAGCACGTGCCGCTGAACCCTTCGGGAGCATCGGGCGCGAGCCGCGAAGCCGTCCGGAAATCCAAAAGGGCACTCTCGAATTCACGCGCCTCTCCGCGTGCAATCCCGCGGTCCAGCAGAGCCTTCACGTCCTCTGGCGCCATCCGGATCACGGCATCGAAGTCTGCGATCGCGCCGGGATAATCATGGAGTGCGTCACGAATGGCGCCGCGGTCGAGAAGCGCATCGCGGTCGTTGGGCGAGAGGCGGATTGCGGCATCGAGGTCCGCGGCTGCACGATCAAGTTTTCCCTGGGCGCGGAAAAGAAGGCCACGGTTCTTGAAGGCTTGTGCGAGATCGGGTCTGAGCGCAATGGCCGCGCCATAATCGCTGATCGCGAGATCGGCAGCGCCCTTTTCGCGATAGGCGTTGGCGCGGTCGAAGTGCACGGCCGCCAGATTGGCTCTGTCGATTTTGCCCGTCCCGAGAAGACGCGTGCAGGCGGCGATACGCAAATCGACTTGCCCCTCGACGCAGTCATGCGCATCGTGCGCGTTCGGCGCTCCGGCAAATGCGGGCAGCATCGGCAGCAGGAGGCACACTATCAAGCCAGCAATTCTTCTAGCCATCGTTCCTGCCGCTGTGCCCCCGGGATATCGTATAACCATCTCACCCGAACTTAAGGAGGGCTGCCATGTCCAATGTCGCGTTTATCGGTGTCGGCAATATGGGCGGACCGATGGCGCGCAATCTCCTGAAGGCGCAGGAGCGCGTTCGGGCTTTGGATGTGAGCGAGGTAGCCCTGACAGCGGTGGTCTCGGCCGGCGCGGAGCGCGCCGTCAATTTGCGCGATGCCGTGTCTTCAGCCGACATCGTGATCACGATGCTGCCGGCCGGCAGCCATGTTCGCGAGGTCTATCTTGAGGATGGGGTCCTGGCATCTGCCCGAAGAGGCGCCCTTCTGATCGACTCCTCAACCGTAGACATCGACTCCGCACGGGCCGTTCACAGCGCCGCGGAAAAGGCGGGCTTCGATTTCCTCGATGCACCGGTTTCGGGCGGCGTGGGTGGCGCAGAAGCCGCTACGCTCGCATTCATGTGTGGTGGCAGCGACAAGGCGTTTGCCCGCGCGAAGCCCATCCTTGAGAAAATGGGCAAGCGCATTGTGCATGCCGGCGGCGCGGGTGCAGGACAGGCCGCGAAAATCTGCAACAACATGCTTCTTGCGGTCTCGATGATCGGGACCTGCGAGGCGTTCGTGCTCGGCGAAAAGCTCGGCCTCGAACCACAAAAGCTTTTTGAAATCATGTCCGCCGCCTCCGGGCAGTGCTGGTCACTGACCACATATTGTCCGGTGCCTGGCCCCGTGCCTTCGGCGCCTTCGAACCGGAATTACCAGGGAGGCTTTGCGACAACCTTGATGCTCAAGGATCTGAAGCTCGCGCAGCAGGCCGCGCAGGGCGCAGGTGCGGCGACTCCGATGGGAGCGGCTGCCGCGCAACTCTACGGCCTCTTTGCCGCGAAGGGCGAAGGTGCGACCGACTTCTCCGGAATCATCAACTTCCTGCGCGGGAAATGACCATGGGTTATGAAACGCTGGCCATCGAGAAAAAGAGTGAAGTCGACTGGGTGACGCTCAACCGGCCCGACGCGCTCAACTCCCTGAATACCGTGCTGGTCGACGAACTCCTCGACTATTTCGATGGGCTCTACTTCAACCGCACGACTCGGGTCGTGGTTCTCCGCGGCGCAGGACGTGCATTCTGCGCGGGTCTCGACCTCAAACAATCCACGAGCCGAAGGAACGTCGAAGGAACTGGCGCGTCCGGTCCAGCTGCCGGTCTCGATTCGCAGCGGCGCATCAGCGAGATCGTGATGCGCATGCGCCGTTGTCCGCAGCCGATCATCAGCCTCGTGCACGGGCCTGCGTGCGGCGGCGGATTTGCCCTTGCGCTCGCTTCCGACATTCGTATCGCCGGCGAAAGCGCGCGCATGAATGCGGCCTTCATCCGGCTCGGCCTTTCCGCTTGCGATATCGGCGTTTCCTACTTCCTGCCGCGCCTGGTGGGAGTCTCCGTCGCTTCGGAGCTGATGCTGACCGGCAGGTTCATCCTGGCAGACCGGGCCCTGCGGGTGGGGCTTGTCTCGCAGGTGGTTCCAGACGCGAAGCTTGCCGAAGCGGCCAAGCCCTATCTTGACGAGATGCTCTCGACCTCACCCCTGGGGCTACGCCTGACCAAGGAGTGCCTCAACATGAGTGTCGATGCGGCGAGCCTTGAAGCGGCCGTCGCCATGGAAGATCGCAATCAGATCCTGTGTGCGCAAACGAACGACGTGCGCGAGGGCATGAGGGCATTTCTGGAGAAGCGCAAACCGGTTTACACCAACAGCTGATAAAGGAGCGTGTCTTGAAAGTGAACCTGGAAGGACGGGTTGCGCTTGTCACCGGCGCCAGCAGAGGCATCGGGCGGGCGATTGCGCTCAGTCTCGCCGAGGCGGGCGCCGATATCGCTGTGAATTACCGCAAGGACGAAGCCGCTGCAGCCGAAACCGTTGCCGAGATCGAAAAGCGCGGCCGGAAAGCCAAAGCGTATTCTGCTTCGGTCGAGAATATCGAAGAGGACGCCGCCATGGTCGCCTCTGTGATCGCTGATTTCGGCCGCATCGATATTCTCGTCAACAATGCCGGCATTGCCAGTCGCGGGCAGTCGGTTGCCGATACCGATCCGCAGGAGATGGAACGCGTGGTTCGGGTCCACGCCTTCGGTCCCCACTACCTTTCGAAACTGGTCCTGCCGCATATGCGCAAACAGAAGCGCGGCGACATCGTCATGATTTCGAGCGTTGCGACCCGCAGCAACGGCGCGAATGGTGCGCCCTACAACATGGGAAAGGCCGCCATGGAAGCGCTTGCCCTGACGCTTGCGAAGGAAGAACGCAGGAACGGCATTCGCACCAACATCGTCGCGCCAAGTCTCACGGTCACCGAAATGGGCCGCCGCCTGACCAAGGCCGTGACCGGCGGAAAGGACATTTCCGAACTCGATGCGACCTCACCCTTCGGTCGCGTCAGCGTCCCTGAAGATGTCGCGGCGGTCGTGACGTTCCTGGTCTCAGGCGCCAATCCCTACGCCAATGGCCAAAAAATCTATGTCGATGGCGGCGGCTGAAATCGGCGCGCCCTCGCGCGAACCAGCCCTTCGGTTGCAGGGCATTTCCAAACGCTTCGACAAGCCCGCCGTGATTGATCTCGATCTGACGGTGCGCGCCGGCGAGCTCTATGCGCTGCTCGGGCCGAATGGTGCCGGAAAGACGACAACCTTGCGCATGGTCGCCGGCCTCCTGCAGCCGGACTGCGGCAGCATTTCGGTCTTTGGGATCGACGCTCTCGCCGATCCGATTGCAGCCAAGCGTGTGATTGCGTGGCTTCCGGACGAGCCAATGCTTTACGACAAGTTGACGCCGCTCGAATACCTGGAATTTGTCTCGGGTCTTTGGTCATCGGAGCCGGTATCGGCGCATGCACGCGCAGAAAAACTGCTTCGCTGGCTCGAGCTTTGGGCCAGCAGGGACCAGCGCTGCGAAGGTTTTTCCCGTGGCATGAAGCAGAAGCTCGCGCTTGCGGGAGCCCTGATTCATGAACCGAAACTGCTGATCCTCGATGAACCGCTGACCGGGCTTGACGCGGCCGTGGCCCGCCAGGTGAAGGATCTTCTGCAGGAGCGGGTGAAGGAGGGTGCGACCGTCATCATGACCACGCACATCCTCGAAGTCGCCGAACGCGTGGCCGAACGCATCGGCATCATTCGCGCGGGCCGTCTCCACGCCGAAGGCACGCTGGAGGAGCTGCGCGCGCGCTCGGGCCTTGCGGGCTCATCGCTCGAGGATGTGTTTCTCGAATTGACCGGGCATGCCGCGTGAACTTCGTTCCGGCGGGTAGTTTTCTCTGGTTGCTCGCGCACGAAATCCGGCTCTCGGTCAGGGGAAGTTTCCGCGCCAATCGCATTGGGATCGCGATCACTGCCGCGTTCATTCTGACGCTGACGGCGTTTGCCGGCGTACCTTTGGCAATCGGGCTGAGGCATGTCGGCCTCAGGCTCACGGGCGGCCTGGTCCTCGGGATCGATCTCGTGATGGTCGTTCTCTTCACGCTGCTTCTGTCGCAGACGCTCTCTAGCGCGACGCTTGCGCTCTACGAACGCGGTGATCTCGACCTCCTGCTGTCCTCCCCGATCCCCGCATATCGTGTGCTTGCGGTCCGCGGGCTGGCGATCGCGACCCAGCCGCTTTCGATTTTCCTGTCTCTGCTTTGTCCTCTGGTGGTGCCTCCAGCCCTTTTCGGTCATCCGGCATGGCTCGCCGCCATCGGCATGCTCGTGGCGCTGTCCCTGGCTGCCGGCGCAGTGGGTCTCCTTCTCGCCATGGGATTGTTTGCAATCATTGGGCCGCGACGCACGCGGACTCTGGGGCAGCTTCTCGCGGCTCTTATCGGCGCGGCTTTGTTCCTCGTCGGACAGAGCCGCTACATGTTTTCGCTGAAAACGCAGGTTCTGCTCTCGGCCTTTATCGGGCTCGCGCATTCACCCGCCTTTCGACCGGAGTCCGCTCTTGCAGTGCCAGCCCGCGCCGTGCTGGGCGAGCCGGTACCTTTTCTGTTCTGCGCTGGCTTTGCTGTCCTGCTGTTCGTGATTTCTGTTCACGTGCTGGGAGCGCGATTTTCGAAAGATGCCTCCATCGCGGCGGGGATCCCCGCAGAGCGTCGGCGGAAAGCCGACACTCCGGCACGCCGCTTTCATGGCGGCGCCATGCAAAGTCTCGTGAGAAAGGAATTGCTCCTTCTGGTACGGGACCCTGCGTTGCTCTCCCAGGTTTTTCTTCGGGTGTTGTACCTACTTCCTCTTGTTTTCATCCTTTTGCGCAATGTTAGGACCCACGCCGAAGGACAAATCGCAACCGGGACAGGCGCGCTGGTCTTTATTGCCAGCCAACTTGCTGCAAGTCTCGCCTGGATTACGATTTCAGCCGAGGACGCACCCGATCTCCTCACCGCGGCGCCGATCACGAAATCTTTCGCGCAGCGTGCCAAACTCACGGCGGCGCTCCTGCCATTATTTGCGCTTCTGATCTTGCCGATCCTTATTCTCGCCTGGTTCGCGCCTGCGATTGCGCTCGCGGCCGGGACGGGCGTGTTGCTGGCGTCTGTGGCGGCCGGACTGATCAATCTCTGGTACGAAAGCCCGGGACAGAGGCGCCAATTTCGGCGCCGTGGCAGCGGTTCGCTGGTCGGCAACATGGCTGTCCTTCTTGTCGGCTCTGCCTGGTCTGTGACCGCAACCGGTGCAGTGCTCGCCGCCTGGTGGGCACCTGCCGCACTCCTCGTCACAGGCCTGTTGATGCTGGGATTCTATCGCGGCCGGACCATGGGGCGTGCTTGAGGCTGGCAGCGGCGCCAAACTCGAACATAATCAGGCTATGCGGGTGGGGTGGGGCGTTTTCTTCTGTCTTGGGGCATTTCCGGCCTGGGCCGGGGTCGAGACGGTGGTCGTCACCGGACGGCCCCCGGATCCGGTCGGCAGCGCGGCCTTTTCGGTGTCTGAAGTCGATGCCACTGAGCTTCATCGCTTCGGCGCGCTAGATCGCGCCTTGGAGCAGGTTCCCGGTCTTTCCGAATTCAGGCGTAATACTTGCCTTTCGGCGAACCCGACCACGCAGGGCGTCTCGCTCCGCTCAATCGCGCCCTCCGGTGCCAGCCGCGCGCTCGTGACCCTCGACGGGGTTCCCCAGAACGATCCTTTCGGTGGCTGGGTGCTCTGGTGTTCGCTGCCGCCGGAGGACGTCGCCGGCGCCCAGGTCGTCCGCGGTGCCGGCGCAGGTCCCTATGGCGCCGGCGCCCTGACCGGCGTGGTCGCGTTGGAAGAAGCACAAGGCGCGGGTCTCTATGCGGCCGATGCGTCCGGCGGTTCAATCGGGTTGCTCCATGCCGGAGGCGCAGGAGGGCTCCAGGCAGGGCCTGTAGCGCTTTTTGCGAGTGCCTCGAGCCTCAGCACGAGCGGCTGGAATTCAGTTCCTCCCGGCCAGCGCGGACGTGTCGATAGCAATCTGACGGTGGACGCGCGCAATGCATCGCTCTTGGCGGCCGCTTCGCCAGGCGACGGAATAGAAATCACCGGTCGCGCCAGCCTTTATGACGAGGGCCGCCATTCGGGACTCGTTGGCGAGACATCGGATGCCATGGGTGAGGCCGCGAGCCTTACCGTCGCGCGCCCACGAGCAGGGAGTGATCTTGGCTGGCGGCTTCAGGCGTGGTTTCGCGCCAGCGATTTTTCAAACTTGTCCGATTCGATCGGAGCAGCGCGCGCGTCCTTGACGCCATCCAATGACGAGTACGCGACGCCCGCCGCCGGCTGGGGCGGAAGCGCCGAATTGCGCGGTGAAGCGGGAGCGCTGGATTGGGCCGTCGGCTTGGACGGCCGGGAGACGAGCGGCAACACCAAGGAACATTTCACCTTCGTCGCCGGCAAGTTCACGATGAACCGGATCGCCGGCGGCCGCACGGAGGATGGCGGTATCTACGTGGAGCTCGCCGACCGTTTCGACGGCTTTCTCGCGACATTGGGCGCGCGTCTCGACGAATGGCAGAGCGCCAACGGCCATCTTCTTCAAAGCAAGATCGCGACTGGCGCGATTACTCTGGATCAGCGCTTCCCATCGCGCAGCGGCAGACTGCCCACGGCACGCGCAGGCTTGCGGCATGATTTCAACGGCTTCTACTTTCGTACGGCCGTGTATGAAGGCTTTCGCCAGCCGACCTTGAATGAGCTTTATCGTCCCTTTCGTCTCGGCAACAACGTAACCCTCGCGAATGCCACGCTCGCGCCCGAGACTCTCTACGGAGCGGAGCTCGGAGCGGGCGGTGACCTCTTCGAGGGAAGCTGGGATGCAACGCTCTTCTGGAACCGCCTTCACGACCCGGTCACCAATGTCACGATTGGCCATGGTCCGGGCAATTTCCCTCCGCCGGCCGGATTCGTTCCGGCTGGCGGTCTCGTGATCAAGCGCGAGAATATCGGCGATATCGATGCATTCGGTCTCGAAGGCCGTTTTCACTATCCAGTTGCGCCTTGGCTCGATGCCAACGGAGCCTTCGATGTCGTGAACGCACGCGTCTATGGCGGAACCGCCGCGTCGCAGCTTGATGGCAAGCGTCCGCCGGAGGCGCCCCGTTGGACCATCACCGGCATGCTTAAAGCGCGTCCGTTTGACGGAATCACGCTCGAGACGGATGTTCGTTACGAGAGCAGGCGCTTCGTCGATGATCAGAACACGCTTGTGCTTCCCGCCGCGACAAGTGTCGACGCGAAGGCTTCATGGTCCTTCGCGCCGTCGTGGAACGTTTATGTCGCGATCGACAATCTCCTGAATGCACGCATCGCGACCAATGAAAGCGCGAACTTCGTGTTCAACGATGACTTCCCGCGACTTGTCCGCGCGGGCGTCCAGTTTCAGCGCTGATCTTTTTGCCTTGCCGCGAACAGTTGGGGCTTCAACCGGCCTGCTTTTCCTTGAAATCGCGCAACTTGATGCTCATTGCCGAAAACGCGTCGCGCACGGACGAGCGCACGTTGGGTGAGGCGTGCCTCTGATGCGCCTTGTGCTCATGCGTGACGGCGAGCATTTGGCCAGGCACCTGAAGTTCGATGTGCACCTCCGGCACATTGCCGGTCCTGTGTTGCTTGTGCGGCACCTCCACCGCCACCCGGCAACCCACGATGCGTGGATAGAGTTTCTCGAGCTTGCCGACCTTCTCGCGAACGAGTTTCTCGATCGCGGCCGAGGGCGCCATGTTGTGAAACACGAGTTCGAGCGGCCGTTCCATGCGATTTTCCCTAAAAACCCCTCATGGCAACGCGAGGGTGTAAACAGCGGTTTCGTTGCGCGTCGTCATGAGCCGCCTTCGAGAATTTTGAATTGTCGTTCCGGATCGTCCTGAAGAGTCTTGACGCCGTCGCGAATGGTGAAAGCGCCGTCGGGCGCGTATTGCAGGATGTAGGCCTTCCGGACGCTGCCGATGCGGAGATTGGCGCCCGTGCGGTGCGGTGCCAGCGACGAAAATGCGATGACGTCGCCCGCGTGGGCAGGAACCGGAACAGCGTCGTCGACCGTTTCGAGACACTTGAACCCGACCGGCGTCAGCCAATGTTCCAGCGTGCCGAGCTTGTGCCGGCCGGGCGCGATCCACGGGCAGCCATTCTCTTCATCGACGTCGACCAGAGGAATCCAGAGTGTCAGATATTGCTGGGGTTCGATGAAGGTGTAGCCGTTGTCCTGGTGCCACGGAAATTCCTGCGCGCGACCGGTTTTCTTGTAGACGGACTGGTCCCAGTAGAGCCGCACGTCGGGTCCAATGAGATCGCGGCAGAGTTCTTTTATGGCCGGATGGGCCGCGAAGTCCTTCAGGCGCGGCGATTTGCGAACGAGATGGGTGGTGAAGGTGATCACGTCTGCGGTCGAGATGCTCACCTGTCCGCCCTTGCTCCTGAGCCAGGCTTCGCTCCTGGCTTCGAGAGGATCGATGGCTTCGATGACGCCGGCAATCTCTTCCTCCGAGAAGACGCTTTCGAGCTTCACGAAACCGAGGTCGTTGAACGCCGCGGTCTCGGCGCGCGAGAGGCGCCCGACACTGCGAACGTCTGCGTCGCGCCAGACGAAGTCATGGCTCAGCGGATGTGGGCGCGGTTGACGCGCCGCGATTGTCGACATGAGCGCTCCTTCGCGCCGATGATATCAGAAAAAGTGTCTGAAGACGGGGATCGGCGGTCAGCGCGCGCTGGCCACGCGGGGTGCTAGCTTGCGCAGGAGGCGCTCTGCCAGCGTAAGGCGCCCGCGGATGTCGGGAACAGCCGCCGCTGCATAGTGTCGTAGGTCCTCGTCCCGTCCATCCTTCGCGTAGGCGAGGTTGAGGCGCAGCGCACTTTGATCAAACCGGACTTGCTGCTTCAGGTAGTTCAGGTCGAAATCGCCGTCGGAAACAGAGGTCAGCTGTTCGACGAGAGCGGCATGTTCGCGGTCGACGGAGTCAGGGAGCGCCAGCGAAATACCGGCCCTCGAAAGCGCTGACGAAAGGGTCCGTTCGTTCGCGCCGGGATCATTCAGTACGCCGCGCGCGAAGCGACGGACGTCCCCATCATGGGACCTTTCGACAGCAATCGCCGAGCTCGCCGCAAGCGTGAGGCTGCCGAGCGAAGAATTGCGCAGGTAGTCCGCTGTGTTGGTTTGGATTGCGGCCGCGGGGGCTCGCAATGATGCGTTTGCAGCGTCGAAGAGCGGCAAAGCAGCTGAGGGGCGAAGACCAGCCGCCAGGAAAAGAGCGGCGATCAGGCTGGCTTTCGCGCGCATGCTCATCAGTTCCCTGTGTCGTGAGCCTTAAGGGAACCCGATCTTGCATCGAACGTTCCCGGCACCGGTCAAATTCAGGGTAGGGTGCCGTCCAGAAAGTCGAACACCGTCGCCTTGTAGAGCGCGTGCGGGATTGCGGAAAAATGATCGCAGCCCGGAATGACGACGGCGCGGCCGTCCCCGAAGGAAGCGGCCAGGGGGAGGGGATCGCCGGCAAGATCATCCCGCGCGCCTGCAATGACCAGCACGGGAACTTTTAAGGATACGAACCGTGCCTGCTCGAACGGAGGATCGCTGGCCCGCGTGAGTGCGGCGAGCGCGAGCCTGTCCTCGCCCTGTTCGTCGGCAAAGCGGCGAAAGCTTCGCATCGGCTCGGTGATGTGTTCCGGATTGTCCGCTTCCATCGCGGCTGCCATGGGATTGCCCGGGATCTGCTGCGATTCGAGCAGTTTCTGGCCGATGCCACCCAGCGTGAGCGTCGCTATGCGTTCGGGAATGTCCAAAGCCACGGCAAGCGCGATACGCGCTCCCATTGAATATCCCATCAGGTGAAAGCGTTCGATCTTTAGGTGATCGGCCAGACGGCGCACGTCGGCGGCCATGTTGGCTCGTCCGTAGACTGACGGATCGTGCGGCCTCGCGCTCTCGCCATGGCCGCGGCAATCCAGTGCGACCGTCCGGATACGTTTGCGCTCAAACGCGCCGTACCAGCCAAGCCGGCGCCAGTTTTCATTGCGATTGCTCGAGAAGCCGTGGACGAGGAACATCGGCCGGCCATTGTCGCCGGGAATATCGTCATACGCGATCTGGAGTCCGCCGGAGTCGAAGGAAGCCACAGCCTTAAGCCGAGACCATCGCCCGGAATTTCAGCGCAACGCCGTCCATGCAATAGCGAAGCCCTGTTGGTTTCGGCCCGTCGTCGAAGACATGGCCAAGGTGGCCTCCGCAGCGGCGGCAGTGGACCTCGGTGCGTTCTTCGAACAGGGAATTATCGGCCGATGTTTCGACAGCGTGCGGCAATGGTCGAAAGAAGCTGGGCCATCCTGTGCCGCTCTCGAATTTCGTGTCGGACGAGAAGAGCGGAAGATCGCACCCCGCACACGCATATGTGCCCTTGCGATGCTCGTATTCCAGCGGGCTTGACCAGGGCGGCTCGGTCCCTTGATGACGCATCACGTCATACGCGGCCGGCGACAGGATCTTCCGCCATTCGGCATCCGTGTGCGTCACCTCGAAATGACTCGCGGACGCTGCACTCGCCGGCAACAGGAGGCTGGCGGCCGAGCCGAAAAGAATCGTGGCGAGCGCTTCGCGTCGTGTGGTCATCGGATGGTTTCTCGCATCGACCGTTACGCGGTTCCCCTACCACGTCTATGAGGGCGTCGATAAGGCGCGTTCCGGGAGGTGCCGGAACCAGCCCGAATCCCCCACGTTCTCTTTATTGGTTTTGATTGGCACATCAAGGAGATCGCCACCATGGATAAAGATCGCGTGAAGGGAACTGGGAATCAAGTGAAGGGTGCCTTGAAGTCCGCGGCCGGAAAAGCGACGGGGGACACCAAGCTCCGCGCAGAAGGTGAAGCCGACAAGTTGAAGGGCAAGGTGCAGAACGCCGTGGGTGGAGCGAAGGACGCCATGCGTGAGGCGCGCGATCGGGACGACTGAATTTCAACGCTCCCTGTTGTAAGGCGTATACGCTTTCTCCTCGGCCATGCCTGAGCCGAGGAGGGCGTCAATAGCGCGCTTGATGCGCCCGCGTTCGTCATTGTTGATGTAAACCGACCGCGCGGTGCGGATGAAATCCTCGCCGAAAGACTTCCGCGCCTCCAGCGCGCGGATTTCGTCTTCGATTTCCCAGAGCCGTAAATTTACCGCTTTGAGTGCGCTCTCGAGTTGCGTCAGTTCCTCCGAGGAAGCGAGCACCTTCCGCGAGCCGCGAAGGTGCGCGAGCTGGGCCGCGACGTTTTTTCGGGCCGACTCGGAGGGAAGCCGTTCGATCTTGATCTCCAGGATCGAAATCTTGTCGAAGAGTTCGCCCCAGGAAATCGGCACCAGTGGATCCTCGAGACGCTCGCTCATAATACGCCATCCTGGAACTGCAGTTCATAAAGCGTGCGATAGACCCCATTCGCGGCTATGAGCTCTTCGTGCGTGCCGATCTCGCGCACACGACCCTCGGACAGAACAACGATCCTGTGCGCGTCTTTGATCGTCTGCAGGCGGTGGGCGATGATGATCGACGTCCGTCCTTCGGTGAGGCGGCGCAGCGCATCCTGAATCAGGAGCTCCGTTTCCGTGTCGATGCTCGCCGTCGCTTCATCGAGCACGAGCACTTCTGGATTCATCGCGAGCACACGGGCAAAGGCGAGCAATTGGCGCTGTCCGTGGCTCAGATTGCGTCCCCGCTCGTCGAGCGGCGTGTCATAACCGAGCGGCAACATGCGGATGAACGGATCGGCATGAACGAGCCGCGCCGCGCGCTCGGCGACCTCTCGCGTGATGTCCGGGTTTCCGAGCGCGATGTTGTCGTACACCGTGCCTGAAAAGATATGAAAATCCTGGAGCACGACGCCCACCCGCCGGCGAATATCTGCCGGGCGGACATTCATGATGTCGATGCCGTCGAGAAACACCATTCCGTGGCTGACATCGTAAAAGCGGCAAAGCAGACGGATGAGGCTCGTTTTGCCCGATCCGGTCGGCCCCACGATGGCGATCCTCTCCCCGGGCTTTATTGCGAAGCTGACGTCCTCCAGGATCGGATGTGCCGGTGTGTAGCCAAAGGTGAGATGCCGGAACTCGACCGCGCCGCCGAGATCCGCGGGCAGAGGCACGGGATGTTCCGGCTCATGCAGCGCCTCCATCCAGTCGAGTGCCTGGAAGATCCGCTCGCCGCTCGCCATGGCGCGGAAGACGACGTTCCATTGTTCGCCGAGCGCCGCGATCGGGCGGAACAGCATGTCCAGGAATTGGGTGAACAGGAACAGGCTTCCGACCGTCAGTTCCGCGTGCAGCACGTAATGGCCGCCTATCCAGAGAATCGCGGCCATTGCTAGAAAGTTCATGCCGTCGATGATTGGTCCGTAAAAGCTCTCGATATTGAGCGCCTTGACCTCGTTCACGCGATTATCGCCATTGATCGCGCTGTAGCGCCGGAAATTGATGTTCTCGCGGCCGTAGAGCTGGACGACTTCCATGCCGGAAAGATTTTCCTGCAGGTTCTCATTCAACCGCGAGATCGTCATGCGGATGTCGCGATAGATCGGCCGCGACATGCGCCGGAAGTACCAGGTAAAGAACCCGGTGATCGGGAGGAACGGCAGAAGTTCGAGCGTCAGACGAGGGCTGAGCGCGACCATGATCGCCATGGCGACGAAGAAGGGAACGAACTGGCCGATCAGCTGGCCGAACCCGGTGAAAAGCTCGAACAAGGTCTCGACGTCGTTGGCGACACGGGTCATGACTCGCCCGACGGCTACCCGGTCGTAGAAGCTCGAAGGAAGATGCTCGAGATGCTCGAACAGGTCGCAGCGAAGGTCACGCAGGGTATTCAGAATGGCGCGGCCGAGGGCCACGCCGTAGCCGCGCGAGAGCGTCGACCATAGAAGCACCCAGGTCATGAACTGGACGCACGCCGCGGCGAGCGGCGGGATCGCAAACGTCACCGCGATCCAGCGATTGAGCGCCTTCTGTCCGAAATCGGAGAAACCGCCTCCTGTCTGGTGAAGCACGATATCGTCGAGGAAGACGCGGCTGATCACCGTCGGTGCCAGTACCGCAAAGGTTGCCGACAGGAGCACCATGACAATGGCCGAAATCGCCAGCCGCCGGTAAGGGCGCATCCAGCGGAGCAGCCTGAAGACCTGCTTGACGTCGAAACTCTTGGCGTAGATCGAGTCGTCGTCGAAAGCGCCTTGCAGGCGCCGGGGCGTCTCGGCTGCGCTCGAGCCCGCGGCGCTCATGTTGCAGCCTCTTTGGCGCGTTCGCGTTCGAGTGCGTGAGCGAGCTCTTCGCGGCGTCCCTGGACTCTGGCGAAATTCGCGTAGATGCCGTTTCGCGCCATGAGTTCGGCGTGCGTGCCGAGTTCGGCGATATGTCCGCGGTCGAGGACGAGGATGCGGTCGGCGTGGCGCGCGGTCGAAACACGATGCGAGACGAGAAGGGTCGTCCGGCCCTCCCTGAGTTCTTTCAGGCGGGAAAGGATGTGTTCTTCGGTCTCTGTATCCACGCTCGAAAAGCAGTCGTCGAGCAGCAGCACCGGCGTATCGCGAATGAGGCCGCGCGCGAGCGACGTGCGCTGTTTTTGTCCTCCGGAGAGCGTGACGCCGCGCTCGCCGACAAGCGTTGCCAGCTGCTCGGGGAAGCGGTTGATGGTTTCCTCGAGATCGGCGGCTTCCGCCGCGCTCCAGACTTCCTCGTGACCGCGCCTCGGATTGTCGTAGGAGATATTGCGGCCGAGTTCGTCGGCAAAGAGAAACGGTTCCTGCGGTACCATGGCGATCTGGCCGCGCACCTGCGCCAGCGGCAGCGCGCGCACATCATGGCCATCGAGGAAGATCGTTCCCTGGGCAGGATCGAGAAGGCGCACGAGAAGCTTCAGAAGCGTGGTCTTTCCGGAGCCGACGCGTCCGAGAATGGCAATCATTTCGCCGGCCGCGATTTCGAGCGATACGTCGTCGAGTGCCTTCCAGCCGCCTTCCAGGGCGGGCGTGTGCGCGGCATGCGCGGCGAGCCGAGGCGGATAGACATAGGAAAGACGACGCAGCGAAATGGCGCCGCCGATCGCGGGCAACGGCTTTGCGTCGGGCGAATCGCGGATTTCCGGTTGCCAGTCGAGCACCTCGAACAAGCGCGCGGCAGCCGAGGACCCGCGCTGGAACATCGTGACCATCTGCCCGGCTTGCTGGATGGGGGCCACCACCATGCCGAGATAGAGCACGAAGGCGGTAAACGTCCCGATCGAGAGCGCATGGTGAAGCACGAGATATCCGCCATAGCCCACGATGATGAGCGTGGAGACGCCGGTCAGCGCCGTCATCCAGGCGCCGAGCGAGGCGTTGAGCACCATCAGCACGAAATAATTCTGCGCGTATTCGTCGGAGATCGCGCGGAAGCGCCCGATCTCGCGATCCTCCTGCGCATGGGTCTGGATCGTGCGGATGCCGTTTAGGTTTTCCTGCACGAATTCGGAAAGCGACGAGAAGCCCTCCTGCACCTTGAGCGACTGGCGGTAGATCCGCCGCGAAATCAGGAATCCCGCGCCGGCGATAAAAGGCATCACCGGCACGAGCCACAGTGTCAGTCGCGGAGACAATCCCACCATGAAGGCGAAGGCGATGAGCCCGGAAAAGCCGAGGACGATCACGGTGCGGCTGCCCACGCCAATCATTTGCCGGACCAGATTGAGGTCGTTGATGGCACGCGCCATCAGGTCGCCGGTCGGAAAGCGTGCAAAGAACCGCGGGCCCTGGAGTTCGAAATGCCAATAGAGGCGCTCGCGCATCGCATAGGTGACGACAACGCCGACCTGGCGGACGAATTTTCGTCCCCACGCGAAGCAGTTGTAGCGCAGCAGCGCGAGCCCGAGGATCGCGAGCACCGGCAAGGCGAGCCGGTCGTCGTGAACGGTGATGCGGTTTATGGTGGTCCGCACCATCAAGGGCACGCCGGCCTCGAATACCCGGCCAAGGCAGATGAGCGCCATACCGCCCCAGAAGGCGAGACCGTGTTCGTTGACGAGCGGCAGCAGCCGCCGCAGGGGATGACGGTCTTTGGCCATTTTCGAAGATGACGCCGCGAACGGCATTTCACGCCCGTCCGATTTACGGTGGCGAAAGAAGAATCGCACCGGTTTTGTGGTTAGGGGGGAATTTTATGAATGGGACCCAAAGACTTCCAGCGAATTTGGCACCTGCGAGCGCGCAAGAGTCTAAGAGCGTTGCAATTGTGCACTGAGGTGGATGTCCGCACGCGGGGGCGGCCGGGCCGGGCCATTGGCTTTTGGCGCCTCCGGGGCCGTATAACGAGCCCTTCGGAGGCCCGGAGATCCTGTGGTGCCTCTTCCAAGAGGTGACGTATGGCATTTCTGCGTTGGGCCCGCTCCATTCTTATCGGCACGCTGAACGGCGCGGCGAAGTTCGCGCTCTTTCTCGTGCTGTTGTTCATCGTGCTTTTCGTGATCGGGCTCTGGCAGGGTGACGGCCTGCCGAAGACCTTCGTTCTCGCCCTCGATCTGCGACAGCCCATTGCCGATTCGGCGCGGACGCAGCCCTTCAATATCGGCACAAAGCCGCTCACGGTGATGGACATCGTGCTCGCACTCGATGACGCCGAGCGCGATTCGAGGGTCAAAGGCGTGTGGATGCGACTTGGCACAGCGGGCATTTCCGTCGCCGAGGCCGAGGAGCTTGCGACCGCGCTCAAGCGGTTTCGCGCTTCCGGAAAATTCGTAATCGCGCACAGCCAGGGCTTTCTTTCCGCCGGGCTGGGCGACTACCTGACCGCCTCTGCAGCGGATCAGATCTGGATGCAGCCCAAGACGCCGTTCAGCACGGCGGGCGAGGGCGGCGGCGAACTTTTCCTGCGCGGCCTTCTCGACAAGGTCGGCGCGGTGCCCCAGATCGCCAAGCGCGCCGAATACAAGAGTGCAGCCGACATGTTCATGGAAAAATCCATGACCGGACCGGATCGCGAACAGCTGAACGCCATGATCGGCTCCTGGTACCAGTCGGCGACGGCCGAAGTGGCGGCCGCGCGCAAGCTCGATCGCCAGAAGATCGTCGCCGACTTCGACGCCAGCCCGCAATTCACCGAGGACGCAAAGAATGCGGGGCTGATCGATCGTATCGGCTATGACGACGATGCCTGGCAAGAAGCGGTGGCGCGCGCCGGTGCGGGCGCCAAATCGGTGCAGATGCCCGATTACATAAAGGCGCGCTCGCAACTCGAGGAGATCGGTTCGGGCCCGCACATCGCGCTCGTCGAAGCTGCCGGCGAGATCGTCGATGGCAAGAGCGCCGATGGCCTGTCCGGCGGGGGATCGATCGGTGGCGACGATCTCGCCCGCGCCATCCGCGATGCGGCCAAGGCCGACGATATCAAGGCGATTGTGCTGCGCGTGGATTCGCCGGGAGGCTCGGTTGCCGCTTCGGATCAGATTCTCGATGCCGTGAAGAAGGCGCAGGCGAAGGGCAAGCCGGTCGTGGTCAGCATGGGCGGGCTTGCGGCCTCGGGCGGTTATTACATTTCGTCTTCGGCGAATGCGATCGTCGCCGAGCCCGGCACGATCACCGGCTCGATCGGCGTCCTCACGGGCAAGGTGTCGTTCGGCAAATCGCTCGAGATGATCGGCGTCAATGTCGGCGAGGTGAGCATCGGCAAGAACACCGAATTCGATTCGGCCGTGCAGCCCTTCACGCCCGACCAATGGGCGGATCTGAACCATCAGGCTGATGCGATCTACGCGGACTTCACCCAGAAGGTCGCAACTGGCCGCAAGCTGCCGCTCGAAAAGGTGCAGCAGATCGCCAAAGGTCGTGTCTGGACCGGCGCGGATGCAAGCTCCCGCGGGCTGGTCGACAAGCTCGGCGGCTTCTGGACGGCCGCGGATGTGGCCGAGAAGCTTGCCGGCATCGCGCCGGGGACTGGCGTCGTCTTCCGCAAATATCCCCGCGAGAAGGGTTTCTTCGAGGCTTTGAACGAAGCCTTCGGCGAGACCTCGGCGGTGGTCAGGACCTTCGAGGGCGTGAACACGCTTCTGAATTTGCCGCCGCTGCGCGCCATTTTGTCCGCCGACCGCGAACTCCCGCGTGGCGGCGTCGAGATGCGCGTGACCAATCTCCCGGCATCGCGATGAGTCATCCGAATAGTCCCCCCTCCGTCCGCCAGAGCGCGCGCGTTCGCGCGCGCGGGCGGACACCTCCCCCGCAAGCGGACGGGGAAAACAGAAGCGGCCCCTTCGTCCGCGGGGTCTGAACGATGTTCCTCGAGCTCCGCGAATTTCTTACCCCGGCCGAAGTTGCCCGCCTCGTCGCGCTTTCGGGCGAAGTCAAATTCGTCGAAGGCCGGATTTCCAATCCCGCGAACACGACCAAGAACAATCTCCAGGCCGACCAGGCCCATCCCGGCTACGCCGAATCGGTGAAAATCGTTGCCGATGCTTTCGCCCGATCGCGCGAGTTCAATGACTTCGCGTTCCCTAAGGCGATCGCGCCGCCGCTGCTCTGTCGCTACGAGCCCGGCATGAGCTACGGCGCGCATGCCGACTCCGCGCGAATCCAGATTCCGGGTGCGGTGATCGAGTCCAATCTTTCGGCCACCGTCTTCCTCGCCCCGCCGAACGCGTATGAGGGCGGCGAGCTCGTCATCCACCTCGGAACGCGCCCCGTCGCGATCAAGGGCATTCCGGGCGAGGTCGTGGTCTATCCGTCGACCACGCTGCATGAGGTGCGGCCCGTCCGCGCCGGGGCAAGGCTGGTCTCGATCACCT
>Ga0070734_10002748_pt1 | contig 20215 bp, 16 predicted proteins | sample Coa_R1_8_FD_66444 | JGI IMG/M metagenome (GOLD analysis project Ga0070734, IMG submission 66444) | Surface soil microbial communities from Centralia Pennsylvania, which are recovering from an underground coalmine fire - Coalmine... | ecosystem: Environmental > Terrestrial > Soil > Unclassified ... | reverse complement strand
TGGCACCTCTTCTTCCCGTTTCAGTATCGCGTCCACCGCGTGCCGCTGGTGACCATCCCGCAGGGGAAAATCGGGTACGTGTTCGCGCGCGACGGCATCCCGCTGCCGGCCACGCAGGCGCTGGCGTCCAACGGCGAGGCCAACGACTTCACCAACGTGGGCGGCTTCCTGGCCGCCAACGGCCAGCGCGGCCCGCAGCGCCAGATCCTGCGCGAGGGGACGTACGCCATGAACCTGGCGCAGTTCGTGGTCATCACCGAGGAGGGGCTCGACTACCTGCCGATGACCCGCGACGAGGATCAGGTGTTCCGGCGAATGGCCGAGGGCATCGCCGCGCGCGACGGCTTCCGCCCGGTGATCATCACGGAGGACCTGGTCGGCATCGTGACCGTCCACGATGGACCGGCGCTGCCGCAGGGCGAGGTGATCGCGCCGACCGTCGGTGACAAGCCGGACGACCAGAACTTTCACAACGACTTTCAGGATCCCGAACGCTTCCTGAAGGCGGGCGGCATGCGGGGCCGCCAGCTGCAGGTCCTGGTCGAGGGGACCTACTTCCTCAACCGGCTGTTCGCCACGGTCGAGCTCATCCCCAAGACGGTCGTCGAGGTCGGGCACGTCGGCGTGGTGGTCTCTTACACGGGCGAGCTGGGGCAGGATCTGTCGGGTCAGGCCTACCGCCACGGCGAGATGGTCTCGGTCGGCAAGCGCGGCGTCTGGCAGACCCCGCTGCTCCCCGGCAAGTACCCGTTCAACACCTACGCCGGCAAGGTGATCATGGTGCCGACGACCAACTTCATCCTGAAGTGGATCCACAACGAGGTCGGCTCCCACAAGTTCGACGAGAACCTGACCGAGGTCTCGCTCATCACCAAGGACGCGTTCGAGCCGTCGCTGCCGCTGTCGGTCGTCGTGCACATCGACTACCAGAAGGCGCCGCTGGTCATCCAGCAGTTCGGCGACATCAAGAAGCTGGTCGAGCAGACCCTCGACCCGATGGTGTCGGCCTACTTCAAGAACGTCGGGCAGACGCGGACGCTGATCCAGCTCTTGCAGGACCGCGCCAACATCCAGGAGACGGCCGGCGAGCAGATGAAGACCAAGTTCGAAGGCTACAGCCTGGAGCTGAAAGAGGTGCTCATCGGGACGCCGCAATCATCCGAAGGGAGCCAGGTGATCGAGCAGATCCTGCAGCAGCTGCGGGCGCGGCAGATCGCCGAGGAGCAGGTGGAGACCTACTCGCGGCAGGAGAAGGCGGCGGTCAAGGAGCGCGAGCTGCGCGAGGCCGAGGCGCGCGCCAAGCAGCAGACGGTGCTCACCCAGTCGGAGATCGGGATCGCCGTCAGCAGCAACGAGGGCAAGGCCGAGTACCAGCGGTCGCTGCAGCAAGCGGCGCAGATCAAGGCGCTGGCCGAGGCGGAGGGCGAGAAGGTGCGCCTGGTCGCCGTCGGCGAGGCGTCCCGCGTGCGCGCGCTGGGCGAGGCCGAGGCCGAGAAGGCTGCGCGTGTCGGCATCGGCCAGGCGCTGGCCATCGAGGAGCAGGTGCGCGCCTACGGCGGCCCGCAGCTGCAGCTGACGCAGCAGGTGATGGGGCGCTTCGCCGAGGCGATCGAGCGCTCGGGCGTCGACGTCGTCCCGCGCGTGCTGGTGGCCGCCGGCAAGAGCGACGGCGCGGCGGCGGGCGGCGGCGCGCAGGGGAGCCTGTTCGAGGCGCTGCTGGCGATGCTGCTGGCCGACCGGGCGGGGGCCCACGACGACGCGCCGCGGGCGCCGATCAGCCCCGAGGTCGAGGCGACCCGCACCCGCCTGCGCGCCGAGCTGATGCAGACGCTGCAGAAGCCGACCAACGGCACGCCGGCCGCGCCACCGTCCAAGTAGTCGCGGGCGTCAGGCCGGCGGCGGCGCGCCGGTCAGGGGCAGGCGGCCACCGGCGTGCAGGTCCCGACCGCGCCTGCCGCGCCGCAGGTCATGCAGCTCCCGGCGCAGGCGGTGTCGCAGCAGACGCCCCCGACGCAAAACGCGCTCGCGCACTGAACCGCGGTGGTGCAGGAGGTCCCGAGCGCCTGCGGCGTCGAAGTGGTCGCGGCCGTGCAGGTGCCGACCGAACCGACGCCGTCACAGGTCATCGAGCTGTCGGCGCAGGCGGTGTTGCAGCAGACGCCGTCGACGCAGAACCCGCTCGCGCACTCGCTCCCCTGCTTGCAGGCGACGCCGTTCGCCCGCGGTTGCGGGACGAAGACGGGCGTGCAGGTACCGATCGAACCGACGGAGAAGCAGGTCATCGTGCTGTCGGTGCAGGCGGTGTCGCAACAGACGCCGTCGACGCAGAACCCGCTCGCGCACTCACTCGCCTGGTTGCAGGTTGCGCCGTTCGCTTGCGCGGCGGCAGCGGTGCAGGTGCCGACCGAACCGGCGGCGTTGCAGGTCATCCCGCTCCCGGTGCAGGCGGTGTTGCAACAGACGCCGTCGACGCAGAACCCGCTGCCGCACCCCGCCGGGCTGGTGCAAGGGGTCCCGAGCGGCGGCGTCAAGCAGAGGCCCTGGCAGGCGCCGTCCACGCCGGCGTCGTCGCCGACGGCCGCGTCGGGCAGGTGCCCGAGCTCTTCGCTGCGGTTGCAGGCCGGCAGGGCGGTCGAAGCGGAGACCACGATCGACACGATGAGGGTCTGGGCGCGGCGGGTCATGCTGGGTGTTTGGAGCGGCTCGCCCGATCCGTCACGGAATCGACTCCAGCGCCTGCGTGACCACCGGCGAAAACAGGCTACGCGGGTAGTGTCGGGCGAAGCGGGCCGCCCGGGTGCGGGCCTCGTCGTACCGCCGTGCCGCCACCAGCGCCTGGACTCGCAACCCCTCGCGCTCCTCGGTCAGCTCGCCGCGCGGGAAGGTCGCCTCGTGGCGGGCGAGCGCCCCCAGCGCCCCTTCGGCGTCGCCACGGGCCAGCGCCGCGCGCGCGATCTCCAGCAGGGCGCGCTCGGCGCCCAGGCGATCGTCGGCCTGCGCGGGCGCCGCCGCCGGGAGAGCCGGCCGGCGGCTGTGGACCACCGGCTGTTCGCTGGGGCCGGCCGGCTCGGGCATCGGCGGGACCGGTCCGGTCACGGGCGGCGGTAGCGCCGCCGGCATCGGACGCCGGGGCGCGACCTGAACCGGGGCGGCGGCCTTCGCCCGCAGGTGCTGAACCGCGTGCTGCCCGCCCACGCCGGTGGCCGCCCCTGCCACGAAGAGGGTGGCCGCTCGGGCCAACCGCACCGTCCTGCCCACATGGCCCAGAGCCTTCGCCCCCGCCCCGGAGGGGGCCAGCGTCGCGCCGGCACCGGTGGCGAGCGTCGCGCCGATGCCGAACGTCCCGCCCAGGCGCAGGAGCACGCGATCGCGCGCCGCCGCGGGGACGTCCTCGCTTCGCCGCTCGGCGTCGAGCAACCGGCGCAGATCGTCGGCGAGAGGATCGAGATCCGCCATCGCGGTCAGCCTCCCCCTCGCGCGGCGCGCGGGCGTCGGACCGCCGCCGCCAGATCGGCCCGGGCCAGGCGCAGCCGCGAGTAGGCGGTGTTGAGCGGGATCTCGAGCGCGGTCGCGATCTCCGGCACCCCGACGCCGTCGAGATCGTGCATCACCAGCACCGCCCGCCGATCGAGCGGCAGCTCGTCGAGCGCGGTGATGAGCAGCGCCCGCGCCTGCGCGTCGGCCAGCCGCTCGTCGGCCGACGGCGCGCCGTCGATCGCCTCCCGCGCCTCCCGCGCCTCGCCGCCCACCCGCCGATCGAGCAGCTCGCGGCTGTTGCGGAAGGTGCGCCGGTAGTCGGAGAGCACGCGCACCGCGATCCCGAACAGCCACGGTCGCAGCGGCCGCCGCGCGTCGTATTCGGGGAGGTGGCGGTGGACGACCACGAAGAGATCATGCGCCAGGTCCTCCATGTCGCGGGCCGGCGCCCCGAGCCGCCGCAGCGTCTTCCACACGTAGGCGAACTCGGAACGGTACAGCGTCGGGAAATCAGGCGGCGCACCCGCGGTCACAGGAGCCTTCAGGGCTGTTTGGAGCGGGGCCGGCATTCCGTCACGGAAAAGCGACCGCCAGCCCCGCGGCGGCCGCCAGCGCGACGGCGGGGGTGCTCCAGACCGCCGCGTCGCCCACCTTGAGCTCGGTCTGGACCAGCGGCGCGACGGCGTCGAGGTGGGCCTCGAACGACACGCTGCCGTGCAGCGGAACCCGGGCCCCCAGCCGGGCGCCGAGCGCGATCCAGGGGTCGGTCACCTGGCGGGCGTCGACCAGCCCGTGCCCGACGGCCCGCAGCGCGCCCGCCGTCGCCAGCGCGCAGGCGGCGAAGGCCCGCCAGTGCGCGCAGGGGACCAGCGAACCGGCCAGCAGCCAGGCGCTGACGTCGCCCATCGCCAGCGGCGTCGAGGCCGGGAGATCGGCGCGCCCTTCGAGCGCCAGCGACAGGGCGCCGCGGCGAACGCCGATCCGGACCTCGAAGCCCAGGGCCGCGGCCGGCGCCGCCCCGACCGCGCCGACAACCGCCACCCCGGCCTCCGGCACAGCTGGACGAGGCGGCGGCGGCGCCAGGACGGGCGCCGCCCGGGCCACGACCGCCGGCACGGCCGGGAGCTCGGCGACCGGCGCCGCGGGCGGCGGTGGGGCGGGCGCGGCCTCGATGGCCGGCGCGGCGGGCGGGGCCGGCGCAGGCGCGGCTGCCCGGAACGGATCGATGGCGATGGCCAGCGCCAGCTCGGTGGTGGCCGCGAGCTCGGCGCAGTCGCCGGCGCGCGAGCTGAACTGCCGCTCGGCGGTGGGCGCGCCGCCCCCGTCGACCATCTGGATGCGGGCCTCGAAGCCGCGCTCGCGCCGGCCGATCGTGACGTCCACCCGGCGTGCCGCCGCCGGATCGAACGGCTCGTACCCGAGCCGGCCGGCGACCGCCTCGGCGAAGGCGCGCGCATCCGGGCAAGAGATCGCCCCCTCGCCGCGGGCGTACTCCAGGCGAACGCGCGCCGCCTCCGCGCGGGCGGTCGACGCCAGCCCCGCGGCGAGCGCCACCACGCCAAGCGCCGCAAGCGCCGATCGCAGACCCACCTCCATCCGCATATCGCCGCCCTGCCGCTTCCGTCAAGCCGGCGTCGCAGGCGCGGCGTGCAAACGGCGGCCCGCCCGCGCCGCCAACCCTGCAACTTGCACGACGCGCGCGCCTCGCGTCGCGCGGCGACGGAGGAGACGGCCGTGGCACCCACCGTGCACATCACCGGCCGGATGAACACCGGCCAGGTCCTCGACGACCGCTTCCTGCTGGTCGAGGAGATCGGCCGCGGCGGCATGTCGACCATCTTCCGAGCCGAGGACCTGCATGACGACCGACGGACCGTGGTGGTGAAGGTCCCGCTGCCGGTGTTCTCCAGCGGAATCGGCAGCTGGTCGCTGTTCCAGCGCGAGGAGGAGATCGGCCTCCAGCTCGACCACCCGTTCGTGCTCAAGTTCCTGCCGGTGGCGGTGCCGGTGCGCCAGCGCAGCTACGTCGCGACCGAGCTCGTGCCCGGTGAGACGCTGCACCGGCGGCTCAAGCGCGAGCCACGGCTGTCGGAGGGCGAGGCGCTGCGCATCGCCGGGCAGATCTGCGACGCCGTCGCGCACCTGCACGAGCGCGGGTTCGTCCACTACGATCTCAAGCCGGCCAACGTGATCCTCTGCCCCGACGGCTCGATCCGCGTCATCGACCTCGGCCTGGCCCACGACATCGTGACCCGGCGCTTCGCGCTCGGCGCGCAGGCGCCGGCGATCGGCTCGGCCGAGTACGTGGCCCCCGAGCAGATCCGCCGCCAGCGCGGCCGCACCAGCGCCGACGTGTACAGCATCGGCGCCATCCTCTACACGATGCTGACCGGGCGGCCGCCGTTCCCGGACGACGATCCGTTCGTGGTGGCGAGCGCGCGCACGCTCGGCGATCCGCCGGCGCCGCGGGCCCTCGACCCGCGCCTCTCGCGCGAGGCCGAGGAGATCGCGCTGCGCGCCCTCCGCCGCGACCCCCGCGAGCGCTACCCCAGCGTGGCCGCGATGAAGGCCGACCTCGACGACCCCTCGCGCGTCGTGGTGACCGGCCTCTGCGATCGCCTTCAGCCGGTCACCTTCGGCCGGCGCGCGCGTCGGATCGCGCGCCAGATCCTGCTGGTCGGCGTGCTGCCCGTCGCCACCCAGGTCGCGCTGTTCGTGGCCCTCTGGCACCACTACGCGCACCACCGCTAGGCCGCCTGGCGGCGCGTCCGAAAGCCTGCTTGAATTCGCGCATGCCCGCGCCGACCGCGCCCTTCCCCGTCACCCGCGCGCCCGACGAGAGCGCGCGGTTTCGCCGCGCCCCCGAGGGCCCGTTCGAGGGCCGCTTCGTCAACCTCGACGGCTCCACGCCGCACGGGTCGAGAGAGGTCCTTCGGTGGGCCGTCGCCGACAAGCTCCGCGGCCGGCGCCGCAAGAGCCCCGCGCGCGCCGCGGTGCCGTCGGTGGCGGTCGACGCGGCCGCGCTGGCCGTCCCGCCGGCCGCGGGCAACGGGGCGCGCCTCACCTGGCTCGGGCACGCCAGCTGGCTGGTCCAGCTGGGGGGCCAGTCGCTGCTGATCGATCCGGTGCTGGGCGACGCGATCAACGTGGTCATCCGGCGCAACGGCGCTCCGCCGATGGCCGCCGAGGCGCTGCCGCCGATCGCCGCCCAGCTGGTCAGCCACAACCACTACGACCACCTGGACCTGCCGTCGCTGCGCGCGGTCGGCGCCCCGATCGTCACCGGCCCGGAGAACGGGCGCCTCGCGGGCGGCCTGACGGCGACCGAGCTCGGCTGGTGGGACAGCGCGGACGTGGGCGGCGTGCGCGTCACCTACGTCCCCAGCCAGCACTGGAGCCGGCGCGGCCTCACCGACTCGAACCGCGCGCTGTGGGGCGGCTTCGTGATCGAGAGCGGCGGCCTCACCGTCTACCACTCGGGCGACACCGCCTACTTCGAGGGGTTCGCCGAGATCGGCCGCCGTTTCCCGAGGATCGACGCCGCGCTGTTGCCGATCGGCGCCTACGACCCACAGTGGTTCATGTCGAAGCAACACATGAACCCGGAGGAAGCGCTCCGCGCGTTCGAGGATCTCGGCGCCCGGAAGGTGGTGGCGATGCACTGGGGGACCTTCAAGCTGACCGACGAACCGCTCGACGAGCCGCCGGCGCTGTTTCGCCAGGGAGCGACCGCGCGTGGTCTGCCCGAGGGCTCCGCCCTGGTCGCGGCCGTCGGCGAGACGATCGTCGTGCCGGGGCACGGCGCGTAGCGCCGGGCGATTGACGCGGGCCTACAGGAAACTTTCGCGACACACGCAAGAAACTTGTGGGCGTCTCGAAATCGGAGACTCGTCCTCAGACTTTTTCTCAGGATTTTGGCATGTTGCGACCAGGCACGGGTTTTGTATTCACGCGCGGCGTGCCCCTTCGTTCCCTCACCCTCGCCTTCGCCGCCCTGGCGAGCACAGCCGTGGCTCGACCGGCGGCCGCGGCGGAGCTTCCCGCCGAGCCGGCCATCCCGGCGACCCTCACCCTGGCCCAGGCGCTGACGCTGTTCCGGGCGCATGGGCTCGACCTGCTCATCGCCGAGGCCGCCGCGCAAGGCGCCGAGGGGGACGCCATCGCCGCCGGAGCGATCCAGAACCCCAGCGTCAGCGGCGGCTTCTATCACTCGTTCTTCTCCGACGGCGAGTTCTCGACGCACAACGGCTGGTTCGTCGGCGTCGGCGACTCGAACGCGATCGTGGACACGTTGTCGGGAAAGCGCGGCCTCCGGCGCGACGTGGCCAACAACGCTCTCGCCGCGGCACGGCTGGGACGGGCCGACGCGCAGCGGACCTTGGAGCTGCAGGTCAAGCAGAGCTACTTCCAGGCGGTCGCCGCGGGCGCCGCGCTCGACTTCGCGCGCGAGACGGCGGAGTCGACGGGCCACACCTTCGACCTGAACCAGATCCGGTACAAGAGCGGGGCCATCTCGGAGGTCGATCTTTCGCGCACCGAGACGGCCAAGCTGGAGGCCGAGCAGGCGGTCGACGCGGCGACGCTGGCGGTGCGGACCGCGAAGGTCCAGCTCGCCTTCCTGCTCGGACAGCGGCACGCCTTCAACGACTTCACCATCGACGCCAGCCAGCTGCGCTTCGCGACGCCGGCCGCGCTGGCCGACACCAGCGTCCCCCGGCTGGTCGATCGGGCGATGGAGTCACGGCCCGATCTCCGCGCGCAGGAGAGCCAGCGGGCCCGCGCGGCGCAGGCGGTCGCGCTCGCCCGGCGGCAGCGCTTTCCCGACCTGGGCCTGGGCGTCCAGTACGCCGAGCAGGGGACGGGCCCGAGCGCCATCTCGCCGCCGACGCTGGAGATCTCGCTGACCGGATCGCTGCCGCTCTTCTACCAGCAGCAGGGCGAGATCAAGAAGGCCGAGGCCGACGCGCGCACGCAGGACGCTCAGGCGGCCAAGCTGCGCGCGCAGGTGGTGGCCGACGTGGAGAACGCCTTCGCCGGCTATCAGACCGCACAGCACCAGGTCCAGCGCATGGAGGGGCGCCTGTTGAATCGGGCGCAGCGCGCGAAGGAGCTGGTCGAGCTTCAGTACCAGAAAGGGGCCGCCTCGTTGCTCGAGTATCTTGACGCGCAGCGGACGTACGTCGCCACCAAGGGCGAGTACATCCAGGACCTGACCGCCTACTGGAACGCCATCTTCCAGATCGAGGCCGCCACCGCCACGCAGGTGGTCCAATGAGGAAACGGCTGGCCCTCTGCGCCTGGCTCTGCGCGGCCGGAGCCGCCGCGGCCCTGCCGCTCGGCTGCCGGAGCGCGCCCGCCGCCACCAACGCGCTGCCGCAGCCGCCCGACGGCGAGGTCTGGCTGACCGCGCAGCAGATCCGCGACGCCAAGGTGCGCGTCGAGCCGGTCAGCGCGCATGCCGTCGGCAACGAGATCGTGACCAGCGGGAAGGTCGCCTTCGACGACCTGCGCGTGGCGCACATCTTCTCGCCCGTGACCGGTCGCGTGAAGCGCATCCTGGCCGACCCGGGCGAGCGGGTGAAGAAGGGGGCGGCGCTGGCGATCATCGAGTCGCCCGACGTCGGCAACGCCTTCGCCGACCTGGCCAAGGCGCAGGCCGATCTGGTCGCCGCCCAGCACGACTACCAGCGGCAGAAGGAGCTCTACGAGGCGCACGCCGGCTCGCAGCGCGACTACGAGGCGGCCGAGGACAACTACGGAAAGGCCAAGGCGGAGATGGAGCGCGCCAAGCAGAAGGCGCGGCTGCTCCGCAACACGGGCGCCGCCGACGCCGTGACCCAGGAGTTCACGCTGCGCGCGCCGATCGAGGGCGAGGTGATCGCCCGCGCCGTCAACCCGGGCGCCGAGGTGCAGGGGCAGTACTCGGGCGGCACCGCCGTCGAGCTCTTCACCGTGGGCGAGCTCGACTCGGTGTGGGTGTTCGCCGACGTGTTCGAGATGGACCTGGCGCGCGTCCGCAAGGAGGCGCCGGTCAGCATCAAGGTGGTCGCCTATCCCGACAAGGCGTTCGCCGGCAAGGTCGACTGGATCTCCGACGCGCTCGACCCGACGGCGCGCACGGCGCGCGTGCGCTGCTCGATCCCCAACAAGAACCGCGAGCTCAAGCCCGAGATGTACGCCACGGTGGCCGTGTCGGTGGCGGCGCCGACGGTGCCGGCGCTGCCGCGCGCGTCGCTGCTCCGCATCGGCGACCAGACGGTGGTCTTCGTCCAGACCGGCAACGCCCCCGACGGCCGCGTGAAGTTCAGCCGCCGCATCGTGGCGGTCAACGAGGACGAGGGGGCCGACTACCTTCCGATCGTCCGCGGCGTGAGCGCCGGTGACCAGGTGGTCACCTCGGGCGCCATCCTCCTGTCCGGAATGCTCTAGCGCCATGATCCAGCGTCTGGTCCGGTTCGTCCTGCGGATGCCAGCGTTCGTCCTGATCCTGGCCGTCGGCCTGCTGGTGCTGGGGCTCTACTGCTACAAGCAGCTCGACATCGAGGCCTACCCCAACCCGGTGCCGCCGATGATCGAGATCATCACCCAGCCCAACGGGTGGAGCGCCGAGGAGGTCGAGCGCTACGTCACCGTCCCGCTGGAGAACGGCCTGAACGGGATGATCGATCTCGACCACATCCGGTCGCAGTCGCTGTTCGGGCTCTCGGACGTCAAGTGCTACTTCACCTGGAACGTCGACTACCACCTCGCCGAGCAGCGGGTGCTGAACCGGCTCAACTTCGTCTCGCTGCCCCCCAACCTCTCGCCGCAGCTCTCCCCCTGGAGCGCCATCGGCGAGATCTACCGCTACGTCGTGCGCGGCGACGGCTACTCGCTGTCCGACCTCAAGACCGCGCAGGACTGGATCCTGGAGCGCCAGTTCCGCCAGGCCCCGGGCGTCATCGACGTGGTCGGCTTCGGCGGCGAGACCAAGGAGTACCACGTGGAGGTCGACCCGATGCGCCTCAAGGCGCACGGGCTGACGCTGACCCAGGTGATGACCGCGCTGTCGAACGCCAACCAGAACGTGGGCGGGCAGCGGCTCACGCTGGGCGAGCAGTCGTTCAACGTGCGCGGCATCGGCCTCATCAAGTCGCTGAACGACATCCGCGAGGTGACCGTCGCCGAGCAGCACGGGACGCCGGTGCGCGTGCGCGACATCGCCGACGTCTCCGTCGGTCACTCGCCCCGCCTGGGGATCGTCGGCAAGGACCTCGACCCCGACGTCGTGCAGGGGACGGTCCTCATGCGCTACGGCGGCGACTCGCTCAAGACGCTGGACAACGTCCACGAGAAGGTCGACCAGATCCGCAACCTGCACATCCTGCCGCCGGGGATGCACACCGAGACCTACTACGATCGCGCCAAGCTGGTCGAGCTGACCACCCACACCGTGCTGGAGAACCTGATCACCGGCATGGTGCTGGTGGCGCTGGTGCTGTGGCTGTTCCTGGGGCACGGTCCGGCGGCGCTCATCACGGCGCTCAACATCCCGCTGGCGCTCATGGTGGCGTTCATCGGCATGGTGACCACCGGGACGCCGGCCAACCTGATCTCGCTGGGGGCGGTCGACTTCGGCATCGTCGTCGATTCGACCGTCATCATGATGGAGAACATCTTCCGGCACCTCTCGGTGCCCGGGAAGCGCAACAAGATCGAGCGCATCTTGCTGGCGGCCAGCGAGGTCGGGCCGCCGATGTTCTCCTCGACGCTGGTCATCGCGGTGGCGTTCATCCCGCTGTTCACGCTGACCGGCGTGGCGGGGGTGATCTTCTCGCCGATGGCGCACACCTACGCTTTCGCCATCGGGGGGGCCATCGTGCTGGCGCTGACGCTGACGCCGGTGCTGGCCGAGCGGGCGCTCAAGGTCCACGGGCCCGAGCCGACGCCGCTCGGCCCCGGCGAGTCGGGCGCGCATCAGGCGACCGAGCCCCTGCTCGAGCACGAGCCGGACAACTGGCTCATGCGGACGCTCAAGCGGTTCTACGAGCCGCTGTTCGCCTTCTCGCTGCGGCACAAGCGCGCCGCGGTGGCCATCGGCAGCGTGGTGGTGCTGGGGAGCCTGGTCGCCGGCGGCTCGCTGGGGCGCGAGTTCATGCCCAAGCTCGAGGAGGGAAACTTCTGGATCCGCGCCACGCTCCCCATGTCGATCTCCCTCGAGCAATCGTCGAAGTACGTCGGCCGCATGCGGGCGGTGATCCTGGGCTGCGCGGACGCCGAGCACTGCGACATGCAGCACCGCGGGCGCCCCGAGGTGACCAGCGTCGTCTCCCAGCTGGGGCGCCCCGACGACGGGACCGACGTCTCGGGCTTCTACAACATCGAGCTCTTCGCGCCGCTCAGCCCGGCCAAGGAGTGGCCGCGCGGCGTGACCAAGGAGTCGATGACCGCCGAGCTGTCGCACGAGCTGCAGCAGTCGTTCCCGGGCGTCATCTTCAACTTCTCGCAGATGATCTCGGACAACGTCGAGGAGGCGATGTCAGGCGTCAAGGGCGAGAACACGGTCAAGGTCGTGGGCCCCGACCTGCTGGTCAACGAGGCCAAGGCCAACGAGATCGTCGACGTGATGGCCACCGTCAAGGGCGTCGAGGACCTGGGCCTCTTCCCCTCGCTGGGCCAGCCGAACGTCCGCATCACGCCTGACCGGGTGCAGTGCGGCCGCTACGGCCTCAACGTCGGCGACGTGGCGGCCGTGGTCCAGGCGGCGATCGGCGGCCAGGCGGTGACCCAGGTCTACGAGGGCGAGAAGAAGTTCGACCTGACCATCCGCTGGGCGCCCGCCTACCGCAAGGACCTGAAGGCGATCCGCAACATCCTGGTGGCCACCCCCGACGGCGCGCAGGTGCCGCTCGGCCAGCTGGCGCAGATCGCCCAGGAGGAGGGCCCCTCGCTCATCTACCGCGAGGACAACCGGCGCTACGCGCCCGTGAAGTTCTCGGTGCGCGGGCGCGACCTGGCCTCGACGATCGCCGAGGCGCGCGAGAAGATCGCCGAGAAGGTGAAGCTCCCCTACGACACCCACCTCGAGTGGGCGGGCGAGATCAACCAGCTCAACGAGGCCACCGGGCGCCTGATCCTGATCATCCCCATCACGCTGCTGGTGATAGCGATGCTGGTCTACTCGTCGGTGAAAAACTGGAAGGACATGCTGATCGTGCTGGGCGGCATCCCGGTGGCCTGCACGGGCGGTATCCTGGCGCTGCTCATCACGCGCACGAACTTCTCGATCTCGGCGGCGATGGGCTTCATCTCGATCTTCGGCATCTCGGTGCAGGACGCGCTGATCGTCGTCACCTACGCGCAGCGGCTGTGGGACGACGGGCACGGCCTGGAGACGGGCGCGCGCGAAGCCGCCGAGCGCCGCCTGCGTCCGGTGCTGATGACCACCTTCGTGGCCATGCTGGGGCTGACCCCGGCCGCGCTCTCGCACGGCATCGGCGCCGACACGCAGAAGCCGCTGGCCATCGTGGTGATCGGCGGCGCGCTCATCCTGGCGGTGCTGCCGCGCCTCCTGCAGCCGGCGCTGCTGGTGCTGGCCCACGCCGGCGAGAAGCGCTGGACCCGCCTGTCGGCGGCCCAGCGCGCGCTCGACGCCGCCAACGCCGAGTCGGTCAGCCCGCCCGACCCGGGGCCGCCTTCGGCTTGACCGCCGCGCCGGCCTCGACCGGCGCGGGCGGCGGGCTGCGAAACAGCCGCCGCAGCCAGCGCTCGGGCAGGTAGCAGCTGACGAGCAGCGTGCTCATCAGGATGGCGAACCAGATGACCGGCCCGAACATGAGCCCGATGAGCGCGTGCATGCCGAGCCCCGCGATCACCGCGTAGGGGCGCGTCCAGCGCAGTGCGAACCAGAGCGGCGCCGCCGTCTCGAAGGTGAGCGAGACGTACTGCAAGAGCTGCCAGCCCCACCCCGGCACCGCCCGCGAGAGCCCCCACGAGATCCAGGTCTGGTAGTTGTCGTGCAGGTGGCTCCAGAGGACGTCCTTGTCCAGCCAGTCGCCGCGCAGCTTGGCGATGCCGGCGCCGGAGTACATCGCGCAGAGGAACACCTGGAAGAACCGGATCACGCCGCCGCGGACGTGCGTGGGCACCGGCGCCTCGGGGTGTCGCCGCCGATGCAGCCAGGCGTCGACGCCGTAGCGGGCGCCGCTGGGCCCGAGGCAGAGCGCCAGCGCCAGCATCGGCCCCAGCTTGCTGACGGTGAACGCCTCCAGCCGGTCGGCCAGCGCCAGATAGGCGAGCAGCGCCGAGAACAGGCCCGCCGCCAGGCGCGTGAACAGCCCGGCCGAGGTGCAGAGTCCGGCCACGACGGTCACCACCGCGATGGTCCAGGCCAGGCCCGGCGCCAGGGGCGGGATGTAGAGCGGCTGCCGCCAGTCGTGGCCGCCGAGGTAGGGGACGCGAAAGCCGATCGGCGACAGCCAGTGGTCGGCGTGGACCAGCCGCGAAGCCTGAAAAGACAGCAGCACGATCGGCAACACGATCCGCGCCAGCGCGAGCCGCTCAATCGGCTGCGGGGCGTCGACCCACGCCAGGAGGCGCGTCCACCAGGTCTCCTGCGGCAGCGCCCGCCTCATGGCGTGGCGGCCCCTTCGCAGCGCCGCGTCCGCTCGTCCGACGGCGTCACGTACCAGTACTTCCGCTCGACCTCCTGCGGGTAGTCGGCGAGCGGCAGCCGCTGGTAGCGCGGCTCGGGCGTGCCTGGCTCGGGGATCGGGATCCGCAGGCTGAGCAGCATCACGCCGCCTATGCGCGCCTCGGGGTGCGCGCGGTTCTGCTGCCCGACGATGAACTCGTCGAGCGCCTCGAGCACCTTCTTCTGCCGCCGGTGAAAGAACATCGCCCGGTAGAACCGGCTCTCCTTGTCGTCGCGCTGGATGGGGAAGAACGGGCGCACGTCGATCTCCTCGAACCGCCCGGCGTCGCACAGGTACCCCTCGGCGCGGTACTCGATCGCGTCGCGGGCTGCGTCCGGGAACAGCGCCGCCTCTTGCATGAAGAAGCGGACCGGGAGCGGCAGGATCTTGTCCGGCAGGTTCAGCCCGGCCGCGTCCATCCAGACGAACAGCGCGTAGATCCCGGCCACCACCATGACGACGCGGCGCGCGCGCGCCGAGAGCCACGACTCGGCCATCACGCGGCCGTCCCGCTCGGGCTTCCCTGCGCCAGGCATGGCGTAGATCTCTATCAAGAGTCGATGCGCGCCGTCCAAGCCCGTGCGTGCCTGGGCGGACTTACGCGCCACCGATCGGCCGGGTCCTTCATCCCAAAGGAGGAGGATTGACGATGAAACGGTCATTGACGGCTGTGCTAGGTGTGGCTCTGCTGGCCGCCCCGGCTGCTGCCTTCGCGCGCAGCGGTCACGGGGGTGGCGGCGGCTTCCACGGCGGAGGCGGCTTCCATGGCGCGCCGGCGGCGGGTTTCCACGGCGGCTTCCACGCGGCGCCGGCGGCAGGTTTTCACGGCAGCTTCCACGCTCAGGCACCGGGCTTCCGCCCAGCGCCCGGCTTTCACGGTCCAGCGGCAGTCGCGCCCATCCGCGGTCCCGCGGTCCGCGTCGGTCCGGGGTACCACCGCGTGGTGGGGTTCCGCCCGGTCGGCGGGCGTGTCTGGGTCGCCCCGCACTGGGGCTGGAACGCGGGCGCCCGCGTCTGGGTCGGCGGCGCCTGGACCTACCCGCCGAACCCCGGTTGGTACTGGGTCCCGGCCCAGTGGACCTGGAACGGGTTCCAGTGGGTCTGGCAGCAGGGCTACTGGTCGGCGACCGCCTGGTGAGCTGAGCGCTCGCGGTGACGGCGGCGGCTCGCCAGCGCGAGCGCCGCCCACAGCGAGCTGCAGCTTCTCGCCGTCGGCCCGCCTCCCGGGTGGCGCCCCGTCATCGCCGCCGCGCGCGGACGGTCGCCCGTCGACGGAGCGAGGCCAGGCCCAGGGACGCCAGCAGGATCATGAGGCCGCCGCCCCTGGGGCCGCTCGACGAGTCGCAGCTGCAGGAGGTGACGCCGCCTTCGTGGACGCCGGTGCCGCCGCTCCCCGTCGAGCTGCCGCCGGCGCCGGTGAGCCCGCTCCCGGCGGCGCCCGTGGTTCCGCCCGTCGACGACCTGCCGCCTGTCCCGGTGGTCCCGCCCGTCCCGGTCGTCATCACGCCGCCGTCGGGCGGGGGGGGGATCGGGATGCCGCCGTCGGGGATGGCGCATTCACCGTTCATGCACATCTGTCCCGCCGGGCAGGTGACGCCGGCGCAACCGTCGACGCACTTCCCCTGCACGCAGACCTGGGGCGAGGTGCACTTGAGCTTGTCACAGCCGGTGTCGACGCAGGTCCCGTCGCTCGAGCAGGACTTGCCGGAGGGGCAGTTGCGGCAGCCGCAGGCGGCGAGGCAGGCGCCGCCCTCGCAGACCTGGCCGCTGCCGCAGGTGATGCCGGCGCAGGGATCGACGCAGTTGCCGATCTGGCAGACCTGGCCGGGCGGACAGACGACGTTGTCGCAGCCGCCGATGCAGACGCCGTGGTAGCAGGTCTGGTCCGAGGCGCAGGTGACGTTCTTGCAGTTCGGATCCTTGCAGAGCCCGTCGGTCTCGTCGCAGACGTAGGGGGGCGTGCAGGGGAACTCGCCCGTCGAGCAGGGGGGAACACAGTTCCCCTGAAAGCAGACCTCGCCGCTCGGGCAGAGCCCAGGGGCGTCGGGGTTGTCGATGATGCCGTCGCAGTCGTCGTCGAGCTGGTTGCAGACCTCGGCGCGCGGCTGGATGTCCTGCCGGCACTTGATGTCCATGCCGCCGTTCGAGCACTGGGTGGTGCCGCCGGCGCAGATCCCGGGCACCCCGGTGGCGCAGGCCTGCCCGCCGCCCGCGCAGTCGAGGCCGCTGATGTAGAAGACGAAGTCGTTGAAGTCGCCGTCGTTGCCGTTACCCGCCGTGTTCGCCGTGTTCCCCGTGCAACCGCGCCAGCTGAGATTGCAGGTCGGCAGGTCCTCGAACGCGATGTAGTACCCGTTCGGATCGGTGTTCGACTGGTAGATGAGCGTCGTGATCCACGGCGCGCCGTTGGTGGGCGGCCCAGACGGCGAGTGGTCGTTGATATCGGCCTGCGAGTATTTCGTCTCCGGGCACTGGGTGCCCGAAGCACCGATCAACGCGAATCCGACCGGCCCACCCGCCCAGTTGGGATCGTTGCGGATGTTGGCGGCGAAGTCGGGGAGCGGGCTGAGCCAGCTGTGCTGCGGCGCCTGCGTGGTCGTCCGGATCGCCAGCGGGCAGAAGTCGTTGTCGGCGCAGGAGATGCCGTTGGGCGGCGGCTGCGTCAGGTTGGCCGGAACGATGGTGTAGATGTTCTTGGGCACGGTCGCCGGATCGGTGGCGTTGTACCAGCCGAGAGCGTTCTTGCAGCCGCCGCCGTGCAGGACGATGGTCCCGCTCAACCCGCACTGCGGGGAGAAGGTGCCGGGCGTGATGTGCGCATCCATGGTCGCATCGAGCGGCGGGTTTTCGCCGCCGTTGATCTCGTTGTTGGCGAAGAGGCCGGCCAGCGTGTCGGCGGTGGTGGAGAAGCCGCGGCTCGTGATCACGGCCAGTTCCGCCGCGGTCGACGGCTGCGGCATCACGGTGCCGTCGGGCTGCGAGACCTGGGCTCGCGCCGAGGCGGCGGTGAGGAGAACGAGACCGGCGATCCCGAGTAGAATTTTCGCGCGCACGACAAAGCTAAATGGGGGCTTCATGCCGCGATTCTGCCGTTTTTCCAGGCGCCGCGGAAGCGCCCGCCAGGCGGTTGCCGCGCCGATCGCCATCGAGTAGATCCGGGGCCCACCCACCCGGAGGACCTTCGATGTACTACCTCGCAATTCGGCAATTCATGCGGTCGCTCAAGAACCTGGATGACATCATGGGAAAGGCGCAGAAGTACGCGGAGACCCGCGGTTTCTCGGCCGACAATTTCTGCAACGCCCGAATTTTCCCTGACATGTTGCCCTTCAACGCCCAGATCCGGATCGCCTGTGACTCGGCCAAGGCCGCGGCGGCGAACCTGTCGAGCAAGGCCGCGCCCACCCACGAGGACAACGAGACGACGTTCGCCGAGCTGCGCGGGCGCATCGCCAAGTGCCTGGGATACCTGGAGACGCTGTCGGCCAAGGACTTCGAGCGCACGCAGGCCGACCAGCCGGTCAAGATGCCCGACCGGCCCAACCGCCCTGGCAAGACGCTGCGCGCCCAGGAGTACCTGGTCGCCCGCCAGATCCCGAACTTCTACTTCCACGTCGTGACCGCCTACGATATTTTGCGTCAAGGCGGCGTGGAGATCGGCAAGAGCGACTATCTGGGTGCGCTGGAGTACCTCGAAGGCTGATCGCGCTCGCGGGCACGAACGGGACCGTTGACGCCACATAGAATCCTCACGGTCCTGACGCTCGTCCTCGCCGCCGCGCGCGCGCCCGCCGCGCGCGCGGCCGACGAGGCGCCCTCCGTCGAGACCCCTGGCGAGGCTGGCGGCGAGACCACCAGCGCGCCCAGCAAGGACGTCATCCTCGACACTCCCGAGCCCGCGACGCCCCCGGCCACCGCGCCGCCGGAGCGCTCGTTCCTCGAGACCTACTACCCGCCGCCGGTCGACGGACCAGAGCTGCGGCTCCCCGAGTCGCCGACGCGGCTCTACCTCGACGGTGCCTACGCGGCCAGCGGCGACCTGTCGGCGCTGCAGCTGATCGAGGGGAGCGCCACCAACGTCCGCTTCGCGCTGGGCGGCGCGTTGCGCTGGCACCGGATGGCCTTCGAGGCGGAGGTCCCCTTCGTTCAGATCACCAAGGTCAACGTCACCGCGGTCTCGGGCGGCCAGCCGCCCATCCCGTCCGACGCGCACCAGACCGGCATCTCGTTCGGGGACGTGCGCGTCGGCGCCACCTGGACCACGCACCTGGTGGACGACGCGTTGGTGGCCGGGTTCGGTCTGCGGCTGAAGTTGCCGACGCACACGACCAACTTCACCTTCCACGTCATGCAGGGCACCCCCGGGAACTACACGTCGGTGCCGCTCACCTACGCCTTCCCCTACTACCTCCACATCGAGCCGACCGTGATCCTGGGGGGCGCGCTGGGGCGCTTCACGTACGTGGTGAACGAAGGCCTGGACATCCTGTGGGGACCGAACGGCCAGATTGACGGCCAAGAGGTGGTCGTTCCGACCATCGTCTTCTGGGACTCGCACGTGGCGCTCTCGTTCGCGCCGCTCGATTTCCTGGGCGCCTCGGTCGAGGTCGGGACCGACGTCCAGATCAACAACACCAATGATCCCATGTTCCCGATCGCCGACATCCGCTCGGTGTGGGTGGCCCCCGCCATCCAGGTGCACCTGGGCGATTACCGCGTCGATCTGATCGCGCGCCTCGGCATCCCGAGCCTGGCGCACGGCACCGATGCGTTCGGGGTGCTGTATTTCGTGGGGACAGACTCTTACACGCTGCGTATCGGTCGAACCTTCAATTGACGCGCAAATAGCGTTAGCCTGTGGGACATGAGGCTTACGCTTATGCCGCTGGCTTGGCTTGGTGTCGTACTGGTCTTGGGCTGCCATCCGGGCTCGTCTGCCCCACCGCCGCCCAAGGACGCCACCGTCATCGACCTGTCGATCGATCTGCCGCCCGGCTGCCCGCCGGCGACGCCCAACGAGAAAGGGGTCGGCATCCCCTGCACGCGCGGCGGAGGCGAGTGCACCAGGTCGGGCGTCCCCAAAGGCCTGCTGTGCACGTGCGATCCCCTCCCCATCCTGGGCGCACTGCTCAACGGCGTTCCCTGCGTTTGCACCATCGGCGGGCCGAACCTGACGACCAACCCCGACCCCTGCACGGCCAACAGCGTCTCCTGCGGGTCGGAGACGACCTGCTGCCCGTACATGACGACCGCCTACTACTGCATGCCGAACGTCTGCTTGCCGGGCGGTCAGTGCATCGACTTCACGCCCGCCAACCCCGGGTGAGCGCCGGCGCCGCGCACCCGCCTCAGTGGCAGGTGGGGCCGTTGATCATGGGCGTCGTCGTGCACTTGGCCGCGAAGCAGCAGTAGCCCGCCGCGCAGTCCCGGGTGCCGCTGCAGTCGGTGGTGCAGAGGTTGCCGCTGCACTGAACCTTGCCGGCGCAGGAGTTGCCGCCGCGGCAGTTGATCTTGTTCGTCCCCGCCGAGGCGGTGACCGTCGAGGTGCAGCTGGTCGGGCCCGTGCACTCGAGGTCGCAGCTGTTCCCGCCGCAGGTCATCGGCCCCTTGCAGGAGCCCGAGCCCGAGCAGGTCACCGTGTTCATCGCCCCGGTGGCGGCCACGCCTCCCGCGCACGAGCCGGTCCCGCTGCAGGTGACCGTGCAGGTCGAGCCGCCGCACTGGACGGCCTTGCCGCAGGCGTTGTCCGCGCAGGTGACGCTGCAATCGCTGGCGTTGCGGCAGTCGATGGCGGCGTTGCAACCGCCGGCCGGACACATGATCTTGCAGGGGATCCCGAGCGGGCAGGTGATCGCCGTCGTGCAGGGAGAGCAGCCCGAGCCACAGGCGAAGGTGCAGACGCCGTTCTCGCAGGCGCCGCCCCCCTTCACGCAGGCGGCGCATGCGGCGTCGGCGTCTGGGGGACCGCAAGCGTTCGTCGTGCCCGCGTCGGTGAGCGGGCTGCCGCCGGTGCCGCCCGTCCCGAGGACGCCACCCGTCCCGGTGACGCCGCCTGTCCCGAGGAC
>Ga0070734_10002747_pt1 | contig 20223 bp, 17 predicted proteins | sample Coa_R1_8_FD_66444 | JGI IMG/M metagenome (GOLD analysis project Ga0070734, IMG submission 66444) | Surface soil microbial communities from Centralia Pennsylvania, which are recovering from an underground coalmine fire - Coalmine... | ecosystem: Environmental > Terrestrial > Soil > Unclassified ... | reverse complement strand
CAGGCCGAAGCGCAGCGCCTGCTCGACACCGCCCAGCTTTTCGTCGCCCTCGGCAGCGGCTGGTGGAATACGCCGCCGATCCCGCCGCCGGCCAAGAGCCAGCCGGCGGGATAGGACGCCGGGCCTGGCGCGGCGCTCGGGCGGCAGGCGATGAACGAATTCGACACGCTCGGCGACGCCTTCGCCAGCCGCGAACTGTGGCAGATCATCGGCCTGTCGCTGAGCGTCAGCCTGTCGGCGACGGCCGCCGCCGCGCTCGCCGGACTGCCGCTCGGCGCGGCGCTGGCGGTATGGCAATTTCCGCTGCGCCGCTTTCTGATCCTGGCCGCGAACGCGCTCCTGGCGCTGCCCCCGGTGGTGGTCGGGCTGGCGCTCTACCTGGTGCTGTCGCGCTCGGGCCCGCTCGGCGCGCTCGGCCTGCTGTTCACCCCGACGGCGATGGCGATCGCTCAGGCGATCCTCGCCCTGCCGATCGTCACCGCGCTGGCGCATCGCAGCGCCGAGGCGCTGTGGCGCGATTACGGCGACGCGCTGATGGACCTGGGCGCGAGCAAATGCCGCGCCATTCCCGCCTTGATCGCGATGGGCCGGCTGAGCATGCTGACCGCCGTGCTCGCCGGGTTCGGCCGCACCGTGTCGGAGGTCGGCGCGATCCTCGTGGTCGGCGGCAACATCGCCGGCTACACGCGGACGATGACCACCGCGATCGCGCTCGAAACCAGCAAGGGGAACCTGCCGCTGGCGCTCGGCCTCGGCCTCGTGCTGATCGGGCTGAGCACCTTCGTCAGCGCCGCCGCCTTTGCCTTGGCCGGGAGATCGGAACGGAGATGAGAATGCGACGCGTTATTGCAGCGCTGCTGCTCGTACTCGCCGGGTCGGCGACGGCCCGGGCGCAGCAGGCAATCGTCCTCGCCTCGACCACCTCGGTCGACAATTCCGGCCTGCTCAAGGCGATCCTGCCGGATTTTGCCAAGGCGAGCGGCATCGAGGTGCGGGTGCTGGCGCAGGGCACCGGCCAGGCGCTCGATACCGCCCGGCGCGGCGACGCCGATCTCGTGCTGGTCCACGACCCCGAGGCGGAGGCGGCCTTCATCGCCGAGGGCCACGGCATCAACCGCCGCCAGATCGCCTGGAACGATTTCATCATCGTCGGACCGAAAGACGACCCCGCCCATGTCGCCGGCGGCCGCGACGCGGTCGCTGCGCTGACCGCGATCGCCAAGGCCAGGGCCGCCTTCGTCTCGCGCGGCGACCGCAGCGGCACCAACGCGCTCGAATTGCGCCTGTGGCAGGCGGCCGGGATCGACCCGAAGACCGGCGCCGGCGTCTGGTACAAGGATATCGGCGGCGGCATGGGAGCGGCGCTCAACGCCGCCGCCGGCATCCCCGCCTATACCCTGTCCGACCGCGGCACCTGGCTCAGCTTCAAAAACAAGGGGCCGCTGGTCATCGCCGTCGCCGGCGACCCGCGGCTGATCAACCGCTACGACGTCATCGAATTGAACCCGGCAAAACATGGCAGCGCCAGGCTGGCAGCGGCGCACCGCTTTGCCGAATGGCTGGTGTCGCCGGCCGGGCAGGCGGCGATCGGCGCCTACAGGGTCGGCGGCGAGGCGCTGTTCAACCCGTCCGCCGCCGACCCGAAATAGGCCCGGCCATCCGGTCAGTACGGATACCAGTAGCGGTGATGGTGGTGATGGCGCCAGTACCAGTGATGGTACGGGTGCCAGCACTCCCAGCCCCAGCCGTTCCACCAGCACCGCGCCTCGGCCGGCGTCGCCGACAGCGCGCCGACCACGGCCAGCGCGGCAAGCGTACCGAGCATCAGCTTTCTCATCGCGTCACCTCGACATGGTTGACGATGCCTGAGATAACGAGACGGTTCCGTAGCGAATTCCCCGGGCCGCTGTTCAACCGCCTCAGATCGCCTGGCACACCCGGGGGATCACCTCGGCGGCGATCAGTTCGATCGTCTCGCTCGCCAGGCTTTGCGGCATGCCCGCCCATTCGGTGCTCATCACCAGGTGATTGACGCCGAGCCGGCGGTTGAGCGCGACGATCTGCGCGGCGACCTCGTCCGGCGAGCCGATCAGGAAGCGGTCGCCGACCAGGCTCAGGAAGTCCTGGCCGAGGCCGCCGTCATCGGCGGGCAGCGGCTGGCCCCAGCTGTGATAGGCGGCGTATTTGGCGCCGAGATACGGCGCGCACAGCCGCAGCGCCTCGTCGCGGCTGCGTGCGACGAAGACCTCGCGGCGCATCGGCAGTTCGGCCGGAAACGGCTTGCCCGCGGCGTCCAGTTCCCGGCGGTACAGCGCCATCTGCCGTTCCGCGGTGGCGATCCCGACCGCCGGGCCGATATACCAGCAATCGCCGAGCCTGGCGGCGCGGGCGACGGCGCGGTCGGCATTGGCGCCGACCCAGATCGGCGGGTGCGGGCGCTGCAGCGGCTTCGGCATGCACGAGGCGCCGTCGAGCGCGAAATGGCCGGCCTGCATCGTCACCGTCTCTTCCGTCCACAGCCGGCGCAGGGCGACGAGATTGTCCTCGAAGCGCCGCGCCCGCTCGCCGCGCGGCACGCCGAAAGCCTTGAACTCGACCTCGCGGTAGCCGAGCCCGACGCCGAGGATGATCTTGCCGCCGGAGATCACGTCGAGAGTGGCGAACTCCTCGGCGACGTGCAGCGGCGACAGCAGGGTGAGCAGCACCACCCCGGCGTTGAGCCGCAGCCGCGGCGCCTCGGCGGCGAAGCGGGCCAGCATCGGCACCAGCTGCAGCATCTGGAACGGGTGCGCGCTGTAATGCGAGGTCTTGGTCACCGAATCGTAGCCCAGCCGGTCGGCCAGCCGGACCAGCGCCAGGGTCTCCTCGAAGCGGCGGGAGATGTCCTCGCCTGGCTCGGCCTGGCCGCGGACGACGAGGCCGAACTGGAAGGCCGGCGCGGTCACGCCGCCAGCACCTGGCGCGGCCGGTAGATCGACAGGTGCTGTACCCGCGCCAGCGGCACCGCGTCGTCGGCGACGACGAGGCAGTCGAGATCGACGAAAAGGTGCCCCTTGTGCTCGTAATTCGCCGTCACCTTGGCGCGGATGCCGAGCCGGTCGCCGATCCGCGCCGGGGCGAAATTGCGGATCTTGCTGCCGACATGCATCCACGGACCGAGGGTAACGTTGCGGTTCAGGGCGAAATTGCACAGACGCAGGACGACGACCGGGTGGACCAGCTTTTCGGCGGCATAGATCGCCGCGGTCTCGCGCACGTCGCGCAGATAGCCGGCGGCCAGCTCCGCCGTCGCCTCGAGCGGCTCGATGCCGAGCCAGGTGCCGACCGCCAGCGTATCCGGCCCGGCCGGCGGGCGGACGCCGCGCTCGGCGACCGCGGCGAACTCGGCGAGGCGCGGCGGCGCCGCCGGCGGCGGCAGCGCGGCGCGGCCGGTGGCGCAGACCATGCCGCGGGCGGTGACCTCGAGCGCCATGCCGTCGGCATCTTCGGTCGCGCCGACCGTGACGAGGTCGCCGTCGAGCACCGGCTTCAGAAAGCGGCATTCGGCGCTGCCCCGTTCGAGCCAGGCGCGGCCCCAGCGCGCCACCGGCTGGTGCGTCATGTAGGCATAGACGTCGACCCCCGGCACCAGCCCGCCCTCGAAGCCGAACTTGCGCGCCACCGCATCGTCGTGGATCTTGTTGTCGCTGGCCTTGGCGGTGTTGAAGGCCTCGACCTTGTAAGGGGTCATCGCATCCTTTCCTGCCAGATGGACCGGGGCGCCGCCGTCGGGTCACTTGTCGGCGTCGAGCACCGCCTGGATTTTGGCGGGATCGACGTTGAGCGGCGGGATGCCGGAGCGTTCGACCTGGAGCAGCCCGCCGACGCGGCTGTCGCGCTGGCCCCAGCCGCGGTTCATCGCCTCGGTCAGCTCCTCGAGCGCGAGGTTGGCGAGGCGCATCGGCACCGCCATCTCCCTGCCGAGCCCGACCGCGAGCGAGACGTCCTTGTGCAACAGGCGCAGGGCGAAATCGGCCGGGTCGTATTGCGAGCTGAGGAACTTGCCGAGCCGGTCGAAGGTGCGCTGGCGGCCGGTCGCGCCCTGGCGCACCGCCTCCCACAATTCGAGCGGGTCGACCCCGGCCTTGATGCCCATCGTCATCACCTCGGCGAGGGCGACGCCGACCACCGCGCTGGTGCAGTTGTGCACGAGCTTGGCGATCGTGCCGGCGCCGATCGGGCCGATATAGCGGGCCTGGTCGCCCATCGCGTCGAGCACGCTCTTGTGGCGGTTGAACTGCTGCTGATCGCCGCCGACCCAGATCGCCATCTTGCCGCTGGCCGCCCCCGACGGCCCGCCCGAGACCGGGGAATCGAGCATGTAGACGTTCTTTTCGGCGAAGGCGGCGTTGATCTTGCGCACCACCGCGACCGAATTGGTCGACATGTCGAAAAACGCGGTGTCCGGGCGCATCCCCTCGATCAGCCCGTTGGGGCCGAGCGCCACGCTCTCGACATCGGCCGGCACCGGCAGCGAGGTGAACACGACGTCGACCTGCTCGGCGACCGCTTTCGGGCTGTCGGCCCACACCGCGCCCTTGGCGAGATAGGGCTCGGCCGCGGCGCGCCGGAGATCGTGGACGACGAGGTCGTGCCCGGCCTTCTGCAGATTGGCGGCCATGCCCTTGCCCATCATGCCAAGTCCGATGAAGCCGATCTTCATGCCTTCCTCCAAGTTGCGGTCACCGCGAGCGTCGCGGAGCAATCCCGCCGGGATTGCTTCGTCGCTCCGCTCCTCGCAATGACCGGAGCTAGTCCTGCCGGTGCCTGAGCTGGTTGTTGACCCGGCGGTCGCCGGCGAGCCAGCGTTTGAGTTCGCTGTGCGCGTCGGCCCGCCGCATCGCGTCGATCTCGGCGACGTCGGGCGGATCGCAGGTGAATTCGAGGATCATCCCGTCCGGCGAGGTGGTGTAGATCGACTTGCAGTAGCCGTGGTCGGTCTCGCGGAACGGTTCGCCGGCGCGGTTGAGGCGCTCCTTCAGCTCGTCGTAGGTGGCGTCCGAGACCTTCAGCGCGATGTGGTAGTGGCTGCGGACCTGGGGCGGCGATTTCGCCTGGGTCAGCGCGTACATCTCGTCGTCGGCGAACTGGAAGAAGGCGAGCGCGCCGCCGTCCTTCAGGCCGAAAAAGGTGTGGCAGAATTCGACCTCGCGGCCGAGATCCTCGCGCCAGGTCTTCTCGCACCAGGTCGCCACCAGGGGGATGCCGAGCAGGTCTTCGAGAAACCGGCGGTTGGCCTCGTGATCCTTGACGACATAGGCGTTGTGATGCAGCCGCAGCGGCAGTTCGCCGAGCAATTTCGCCGGGGCTGCCGCGGTTGCTTCAAGGGTGTCCATCTCCGCCCTCCGCGACTAGTCTGGCGGGGAGGATAGCAAGCCCGGGGAACGCATGGAACTGCCGCTCGACCCGCGTCTGAAGATCGGGGTGCAGACGATCCACCGCCGCACCGAGCCGGCGGCGGGACCGTGGCGCCCGACGATCGCCGAACTCGCCGATCTGGTCGGGCTGATCGACGGCAGCGGCTACGATTCGCTGTGGGTCGGCGACCACGTCGCCTTTGCCGTCGAGATCCTCGACCCGCTGCTGCAGCTGGCGCAGGCGGCGGTGGTCAGCCGCCGCCTCACCCTCGGCACCAACGTCTACCTGCTGCCGCTGCGCCACCCCGGCCCGGCGGCGAAGCAGGTGGCGACGCTCGACCACCTGTGCGAGGGGCGGCTGATCTTCGGCGTCGGCATCGGCGGCGAGTTTCCGCAGGAATACGCGGTATGCGGCGTGCCGATCGGCGAGCGCGGCGCGCGGCTGTCGGCGGCGATCCCGCTATTGCGCGCGCTGTGGCGCGGCGAGCCGGTCAGCCACAAGAGCCGCTATTTCGGCGAATTCGGCGAGGTGGCGATGCGCCCGCCGGCGCGCCAGCCGGGCGGCCCGCCGATCTGGTGCGGCGGCCGCGCCGACGCCGCCCTCGCGCGCGCCGGGCGTCTGGCCGACGGCTGGATCTCCTATGTCGTGACGCCCGACCAGTACCGCGCCGCCCTGGCCCGGATCGCCGCCGCGGCCGAGGGCCGCAGCCTCGGCCGGTTCGGCACCGGGCACCTTCTGTTCATCCGCCTCGACGACAGCTACGAGGCGGCGCTCGACGCCGCCGCGGTCTCGCTGAGCCGCCGCTACGCGATGGATTTCCGCCGCGCCGCCGAACGCTACGCCGCGCTCGGCCGGCCCGCCGCCGTGGCCGCCCGCATCCGCGAGTTCCACGCCGCCGGCATGCGCCACCTGGTCTGCGACTTCGTCGGCCCCTACGAGGACCGGCCGCGCCAGATCGCGGAGTTCGCCCGCGAGGTCATGCCGTTGCTCGAGGATTTGCGCTGACGGCGGGAAATTCTGGTTCGAGCCGTGATTCTGTGTCGGGCTTGGCATCCGCCCGGCCCTGTGCCTCTAGACACTCGCCGACCTGACCGCGCCGCTCGCGTGCAAGGCGGCGATCTCCGCGGCGGAAAAGCCCCAGTCGCGCAACACCGCGTCGGTGTGTTCGCCGACCCGGGCCGGCGGCATCTGCACCCGGGTCGGGGTGCCGAGGAATTTCGGCGCGGGACCGGGCTGCTTGATCCCGGCGACCTCGACAAAGCTGCCGCGGGCGACATTGTGCTTGTGCTCGAGCGCTTCCGACATGCGCAGCACCGGGGCGAAGCAGACATCGGTCTGCTCCATGATCGCGACCCATTCGGCGCGGGTCTTCTCGCGGAAGATGCGGGCGAAGCGCTCGCGCATATCGGGCCAGGCGGTGCGGTCGGTCTGTTCCGGCAGGGGTTCGCCGGCAAGCCCGGTATGCTGCAGCAGCAGAGCGTAGAATTGCGGCTCGATCGAGCCGATCGCGACGTATTCGCCGTCCTTGGTCTCGTAGACATGGTAATAGGGCGCGCCGCCGTCGGTGCGGTTGTGGCCGCGCTCCTCGATCCAGGCGCCGGAGGCGAGCGCGCCGTACATCATCATCATCAGCGAGGCCGAGCCCTCGACCATCGAGCAGTCGACAACCTGCCCCTGGCCGGTGGTGCGGGCGCTGATGATGCCGGCCAGCACGCCCATCGCCAGATACAGCGCGCCGCCGCCGAAATCGCCGACCAGGTTCAACGGCGGCACCGGCGGTCCGCCGGCCGGCCCGATCGCCGCCAGCGCGCCGGACAGCGCGATGTAGTTGATGTCGTGGCCGGCGACATGGGCGATCGGCCCGTCCTGGCCCCAGCCGGTCATGCGCCCATAGACCAGCCTGGGGTTGCGCGCCAGGCAGACATCGGGGCCGAGCCCGAGCCGCTCCATGACCCCGGGGCGGAACCCCTCGATCAGCGCGTCGGCCCGGTCGATCATCCGCAAGACGGCAGCGACCGCCTGCGGATTTTTCAGGTCGACCGCAAGGTTGCGGCGGCCGCGCGCCAGCAGGTTGAAGCGCGGGTCGTTGCCGTCGCGGTCGGTGTCGAGCCCGACACTGGCGGCGCGGTCGACGCGCACCACCTCGGCCCCCATGTCGGACAGCAGCATCGCGCAGAACGGCCCGGGGCCGATCCCGGCCAGTTCGACAACCCTGATCCCCGCCAGCGGTCCCATCCCCGATCCTCTTCGCTCCTGTCGGCGCCCGTGCCAGGATACTGCCCGGCACCGAGGGAAGGATAGAAGCGATGGACGCGACCCGCCTGCGCGAACTGCAAGCCCCGCTGAAAGCGAAGTACCGCGACGACCCCGCGGCCGCGGTGGTGACGCTGAAGGCGCGCGGCGATCTTGCCGACGGCCTCGCCTGCAAGGTCGATACCGGCCGCGCCCTGGTCGAGGCCGGGCTGCACCCGGCGACCGGCGGCAGCGGGCTGCAGGCCTGTTCCGGCGACATGCTGCTCGAGGCCCTGGTCGCCTGCGCCGGCGTCACCCTCAACGCCGTCGCCACCGCGCTCGACATCAAGCTGCGCCGCGCCGCGGTGCTGGCCGAGGGCGATCTCGACTTCCGCGGTACGCTCGGCGTCGACCGCACCGCGCCGGTCGGGTTCCGCGACATCCGCCTCAGCTTCGAGCTCGACAGCGACGAGCCGCCGGAGCGCATCGACACGCTGCTGAAGCTCACCGAGCGCTATTGCGTCGTGCTGCAGACGCTGCGCCGGCCGCCGCCGGTCACGGCGCGGCTCGCGCCTTGAATCGAAGACGCGATTCGCGTTCCTGAGATAAGTCATGCATACTGCCCCATCGGGGAACGCGGCTAGGCACTTGCGTGGTCGCCTCTATCGCGGTCAACTACGCGATCGGAGGAGCAATCGGGAATGGCAGGGACGGTCAGACAGGGTCTTTACGACCCGCGGAACGAGCATGATGCGTGCGGGGTCGGCTTTGTCGTCAATATCAAGGGCCGAAAGTCGCACGACATCATCCGCCGCGGGCTGCAGATCCTCGTCAACCTCGATCACCGCGGCGCGGTGGGCGCCGACCCGCTGGTCGGCGACGGCGCCGGCTGCCTGATCCAGATGCCCGACGCGCTGCTGCGCCACTGGTGCGGCGCGCGCGGCATCGAGCTGCCGCCGCCCGGCCGCTATGCCGTGGCGATGTGCTTTCTGCCGTTCGACGAACAGGCGCGGGCGATCGCCGTCGCCCATATCGAGCGGCTGGTGCGGGTCGAGGGGCAGAGCCTGATCGCCTGGCGCGAGGTGCCGACCGACCTCACCGGCCTCGGCGCCCGGGTCATCGAGACGATGCCGTACATCGCCCAGGCGATCGTCGCGGCCAGCCCCGAGGTGCCCGACCAGGACGCGTTCGAGCGCAAGATCCTGACGATCCGCAAGCAGATCCTGAACCGGGTCGGCGCGCTCAGCGAGCGGCACGGCCTGCCGGCCTTGCGCGACCTTTACATTCCGTCGTTCTCGACCCGGACGATGGTCTACAAGGGGCTGCTGCTGGCGCCGCAGGTCGAGAGCTTCTATGCCGATCTGCGCGACCCGCTGTGCATCTCGGCGCTGGCGCTGGTGCACCAGCGGTTCTCGACCAACACCTTTCCGTCGTGGCGGCTGGCGCATCCCTACCGCTTCATCTGCCATAACGGCGAGATCAACACGGTGCGCGGCAACGTCAACTGGATGCACGCGCGGCGCCAGGCGATGTCGTCGGAGCTGCTGGGCGCCGACCTGGAAAAGATGGTGCCGCTGATCGGCGCCGGGCAGTCGGACACCGCCTGCATCGACAACGCCCTCGAACTGCTGGTCATCGGCGGCGGCTATTCGCTCGCCCATGCGATGATGATGCTGATCCCCGAGGCCTGGGCCGACCCGCTGATGGATCCGCAGCGGCGCGCCTTCTACGAATACCACGCCGCGCTGATGGAGCCGTGGGACGGACCGGCGGCGATCGCCTTCACCGACGGGCGCCAGATCGGCGCGACCCTGGACCGCAACGGCCTCAGGCCGGCGCGCTACATCATCACCGACGACGACCACGTCATCCTGGCGTCGGAATCCGGCGTGCTGCCGGTGCCGGAAGAGAACATCACCCGCAAGTGGCGGCTGCAGCCCGGCAAGATGCTGCTGATCGACCTCGAACAGGGCCGCATCATCGACGACGCGGAGATCAAGGCCCGGCTTGCCGCCGAGCATCCCTACGAGGCCTGGCTCAAGGCGACGCAGTACAAGCTGTCCGACCTGCCCGACCCGCCGGAAGGCGGCGCGCCGGCGCGGCCGAACGATCCGTCGTCGCGGCTGACCCAGCAGCACGTCTTCGGCTACACCCAGGAGGACTTCCAGTTCTTCCTCGAGCCGATGGCGCGGGAGGGCGACGACCCGGTCGGCTCGATGGGCACCGATACGCCGATCGCCGCGTTCTCGGACAGGCCGAAGCTTTTATACAACTATTTCAAGCAAAATTTCGCCCAGGTCACCAACCCGCCGATCGACCCGATCCGCGAAGAGCTGGTGATGTCGCTGATCTCGATGATCGGGCCGCGCCCGAACCTGCTCGGCCACGAGGTCGGCACCCATCATCGCCTCGAAGTGGCGCAGCCGATCCTGACCGACAGCGACCTCGACAAGATCCGCAACATCGAGCATCTCGTCGACGGCCGCTTCAAGACCGACACGCTCGACATCACCTGGCCGGTCGAGGAGGGCGTCGACGGCATCGAGCAGGCGCTCGAACGCATCTGCCGCGAGGCGACCGAGGCGGTCGAGGCCGGACACAACATCCTGATCCTGTCCGACCGCGGGGTGTCGCCGACGCGGGTGCCGATCCCGGCGCTGCTCGCCACCTCGGCGGTGCACCACCACCTGATCCTGCAAGGGCTGCGCACCAAGACCGGGATCGTCGTCGAGACCGGCGAGGCGCGCGAGGTGCATCATTTCTGCGTGCTCGCCGGCTACGGCGCGGAGGCGATCAACCCCTACCTGGCGTTTGCCACGCTGGAGCAGATCCGGGTCGAAAACGGGCTCAACCTGACCGCCTACGAGGTCCAGAAGAACTACCTGAAGGCGCTCGGCAAGGGCATCCTCAAGGTGATGTCCAAGATGGGCATCTCGACCTATCAATCCTATTGCGGGGCCCAGATCTTCGACGCGGTCGGCCTAGAAAGCGCCTTTGTCGACAAATATTTCACCGGCACGGCGACGACCATCGAAGGGGCCGGGCTGGAGGCCATCGCCAGGGAGGCGCTGATCCGCCACGCCCGCGCCTACGGCGACGACCCGCTCTATCGCGACATGCTCGACGCCGGCGGCGACTACGCCTTCCGCCTGCGCGGCGAGGCGCATGCCTGGACGCCGCAATCGGTCGCCCGGCTGCAGCACGCGGTGCGCGCCAACTCGGCGGCGGACTACAAGGCATTCGCCGCGACGATCAACGACCAGTCCGAGCGGCTGCTGACGATCCGCGGGCTGATGCAGTTCCGCGTTGCGCCGCAGCCGATCCCGCTCGACGAGGTCGAGCCGGCGAGTGCGATCGTCAGGCGCTTTTCCACCGGAGCGATGAGCTTCGGCTCGATCAGCCGCGAGGCGCACACCACCCTGGCGATCGCGATGAACCGCATCGGCGGCAAGTCCAATACCGGCGAAGGCGGCGAGGAGGCGGAACGCTACAAGCCGCTGCCCAACGGCGATTCCCGGCGCTCGGCGATCAAGCAGGTGGCCTCCGGGCGGTTCGGCGTCACCACCGAATACCTGGTCAATGCCGACGTGCTGCAGATCAAGATGGCGCAGGGCGCCAAGCCCGGCGAAGGCGGCCAGCTTCCCGGCCACAAGGTCGACAAGGCGATCGCCAAGGTGCGCCATTCGACGCCCGGCGTCGGCCTGATCTCGCCGCCGCCGCATCACGACATCTATTCGATCGAGGATCTGGCGCAGCTGATCCACGACCTGAAGAACGTCAACCCGCAGGCGGCGGTGTCGGTCAAGCTGGTCTCCGAGGTCGGCGTCGGCACCGTCGCCGCCGGCGTCTCCAAGGCGCGCGCCGACCACGTGACGATCGCCGGGTTCGAGGGCGGCACCGGCGCCAGCCCGCTGACCTCGCTGACCCATGCCGGCTCGCCGTGGGAGATCGGCCTGGCCGAGACCCAGCAGACGCTGGTGCGCAACGGGCTCAGGGGGCGCATCGCGGTGCAGGTCGACGGCGGCCTCAGGACCGGGCGCGACGTCGTCGTCGGGGCGCTGCTCGGCGCCGACGAGTTCGGCTTTGCCACCGCGCCGCTGATCGCCGCCGGCTGCGTGATGATGCGCAAATGCCACCTCAACACCTGCCCGGTCGGCATCGCGACGCAGGACCCGGTGCTGCGCGCCCGCTTCACCGGCCAGCCCGAGCACGTCATCAACTATTTCTTCTTCGTCGCCGAGGAGGTGCGCGAATTGATGGCGCAGCTCGGCTTCCGCCGGTTCGACGAGATGGTCGGGCGGGTCGACAAGCTCGACATGGTCCGCGCCGTCAACCACTGGAAGGCCAAGGGGATCGACCTGTCGCGGCTGCTCTACGAGGAGCCGGCGCGGCCGGGCGTCGCGATCCACCACTGCGAGGTGCAGAACCACCACCTCGACAAGGCCCTCGACAACGAGCTGATCGCGGCCGCGCAGCCCGCGCTGGAGCGGCGCGAGCCGGTGCGGCTCGAACGCCCGATCCGCAACGTCCACCGCACCGTCGGCGCGATGCTGTCGGGCGAGGTGGCCAAGCGCTACGGCCATGCCGGGCTGCCCGAGGACACCATCTGGGTGCGCTTCGACGGCAATGCCGGCGGCAGCTTCGGCGCCTTTCTCGCGCACGGCATCACCCTCGAACTGCACGGCGACGCCAACGACTATGTCGGCAAGGGCCTGTCGGGCGGCCGGCTGATCGTGCGCCAGCCGGCGGCGGCGCGGCGCGAGCCGACCGAGAACATCATCATCGGCAACACCGTGCTGTACGGCGCGATCGCCGGCGAGGCGTATTTCGAAGGCGTCGCCGGCGAGCGCTTTGCGGTGCGCAATTCCGGCGCCATCGCCGTCGTCGAGGGCACCGGCGACCACGGCTGCGAATACATGACCGGCGGCATCGTCGTCGTGCTCGGCGCGACCGGGCGCAATTTCGCCGCCGGCATGTCGGGCGGCATCGCCTATGTCTGGGACCCGGACCGCCGGTTTGCCGATTTGTGCAACCGTTCCGGCGTCGATCTCGAACCCGTCGCCGCCTACGACGACGGCGAGGAGGGCCGGCCGCGGCAGCGCCCCTCCGGGGTGCACGACAACGGCATGGGCGACCTCTTGCGCCACGACGCGGCGCGGCTGCGCATCCTGATCGAGCGGCACCTGCTGCTGACCGGCAGCGCCCGCGCCCGCCGCCTGCTCGACGACTGGGACAACACCGTCGCCGCCTTCGTCAAGGTGATGCCGCGCGACTACCGCCGCGCCCTGCTGGAACTGAAGGCCGAGGAACAGGCCGCCCGGATGGCGGCGGCGGAGTAAGGCCGCAGCGGCGGGCTTGACCCCGCGGCACGTCTTCGCAACCTTATCGGCAACCTTGGCGCGGATGGGCGGACTTGCCCCCGTGCGCAAAGCGATAACGCCGACAGGGAGGCGGGGGTGATCGCGCTCGACATCGCCGCGGACGGAACCCTCGAATGAGACGGCGCGAGCTGATCCTCGCAGTGCTGGCGACGGGCATGGGCCGCCCCGCCGCCGCGCGGCAAGGCCCGCCCACCGTCGGCATCCTCGTCTCGGGCAGCCCGAAGCCCGACATGCCGCTGCGCATCTTCCGCGAAAAGCTGGAGGAGCTCGGCTATGTCGAGGGCCGCAACATCCGCCTCGACGTGCGCTCGGCCGAGGGTCACGCCGAGCGCCTGCCCGAGCTCGCCGCGGAGCTGGTGCGGCAGAAGGTCGACGTCATCGTCGCCTGGCAGACCCCGGTGATCGCCGCGGCGGCGCAGGCGACAAAGACAATCCCGATCGTCATGCTCGGCGCCGGCGACCCGATCGGCTCCGGCTTTGTCGCCAGCCTGGCGCATCCCGGCGGCAACGTCACCGGGGTGGCGGGGCTGACCGCCGAGCTCGGCGCCAAGCATATCGAGCTGCTCAAGCAATTGCTGCCGGGGGCGCGCCGCATCGCCGCCCTGTGCAACGTGCCGGACCCGTTCTCGAAGCTGTTCCTCCGCCGGATCGAGCAGGCCGGTCCGGCCGTCGGGATCGAAATCGTGCCGGTGCCGGTCAATGCCGCAACCGAGCTCGACGCGGCATTTGCGACGATGCGCGGCAAGGCGGTCGATGCCGTCATCGTGCAACCGAGCCTGCCGCTGCGCGAGGTCGCCGCGCTGGCGATCGCCGCCCGCCTGCCGGCGGTGTCGCCGATCGCGGCGTTTCCCGGCGCCGGCGGGTTGATGGCCTATACCGCGCAGCCGGACGACTATTACAGCCGGCCGGCGACGTTTGTGGACAAGATTCTGAAGGGCGCCAAGCCCGCCGACCTGCCGGTCGAGCAGCCGACCACCTACGAGCTGACGATCAACCTGAAGACCGCCGAGGCGATCGGCCTCACCGTGCCGCAATCCCTGCTCGCCCGCGCCGACGAGGTCATCGAATAAGCCGGTGTCGGCGCCGCCCGGCACATCTGGCGCGCGGCGTTTAAAAAGCTGCAAGGTCCGCGGGGCGATTGATGCTAGCCTCGATCTCGGGCATCATGGATATAAGTCAGCATTCGTGACCGGTTACCGGAATTAGGGATGGGCAAGCCGACCGGATTTCTCGAGGTCGAACGGCGCGACCGCGGCTATGACAAGCCGGCGGTGCGGATCACCCATTGGCGCGAGTTCCTCACCCCGCTGCCGGAGCCGGAAGTGCGCGCCCAGGCCTCCCGCTGCATGGATTGCGGCATCCCGTTCTGCCACGACGGCTGCCCGGTCAACAACGTCATCCCCGACTGGAACAACCTGGTCTATCGCGACCAGTGGCGCAACGCGCTGACCGTTCTGCACTCGACCAACAATTTCCCGGAATTCACCGGCCGGGTCTGCCCGGCGCCGTGCGAGGCCGCCTGCACCCTCAACATCGACGACAACCCGGTGACGATCAAGACGATCGAATGCGCGATCGTCGACCGCGGCTGGGCCGAGGGCTGGATCGAACCGCTGGTCCCGAAGGAGCGCAGCGGCAAGCGGGTCGCGGTGATCGGCTCCGGCCCGGCGGGCCTGGCCTGCGCCCAGCAGCTGGCGCGCGCCGGCCATGCCGTCACCGTGTTCGAAAAGAACGACCGCATCGGCGGGCTGCTGCGCTACGGCATCCCCGACTTCAAGATGGAAAAGCGCCTGATCGACCGGCGCATGGCCCAGATGGCGGCCGAAGGCGTCGAGTTCCGACCCTCGGTCGAGGTCGGCGTCGCCGTGTCGGTCGACAGCCTGCTCGGCGAGTTCGACGCGCTCGCCCTGACCGGCGGCGCCGAATGGGCGCGCGACCTCGACATCCCGGGGCGCGAGCTGGCCGGCATCCACTACGCGATGGAGTTCCTGCCGCAGCAGAACCGGCGCAACGCCGGCGACCCGGAGGAGGTCGCCGCGCCCGGCGGCACGATCAGCGCCAAGGGGCGGCATGTCGTCGTCATCGGCGGCGGCGATACCGGCTCGGACTGCATCGGCACCTCGACCCGCCAGGGCGCGGCCTCGATCACCCAGCTCGAAATCCTGCCGAAGCCGCCCGACAGGGAAAACAAGCCCCTCACCTGGCCGGACTGGCCGCTGAAGCTGCGCACCTCGTCGTCGCAGGAGGAAGGCTGCGAGCGCGACTGGTCGGTGCTGACCAAGCGCGCGATCGGCGAGAACGGCCGCGTCACCGGGCTCGAATGCGTCCGCGTCGAGTGGACGACGGGGCCGGACGGCCGCTTTCAGATGCGCGAAATCCCCGGCAGCGAGTTCACCCTCAAGGCCGATCTGGTGCTGCTGGCGATGGGATTTCTCGGGCCCCGCCGCGCCGGCCTGGTCGAGCAGGCGGGGGTTGCGCTCGACCCGCGCGGCAATGTCCGCGCCGATACCCGCGACTACCGCACGACGGTGCCGAAAATCTTTGCCGCCGGCGACATGCGGCGCGGCCAGTCGCTGGTCGTCTGGGCGATCCGCGAGGGCCGGCAATGCGCCCGGGCGATCGACCAGTTCCTGATGGGATCGACGACCCTGCCGCGCTGAGCGGTGCGGGCACCGCGGGAGCTATGCGGGCAGCGCGTCGCCGGCGTCAATAGAGGCCCGGGATCAGGGCCCAGCTCTGCCGGACGTAGCTGGCGTATTCGGGAAAGATGCGGCGCATCTGCGCCTCCTCGGCGCGCACCCTGACGAGGATGCCGGCGAGGGCGCAGGCGAGCGCGGCGAGGCCGCGCCACTCGCCGATCGCCGCGGCGGTGCCGAGAATCGCCAGCAACAGGCCCGAATAGATCGGATGGCGCACGACGCGGTAGGGGCCGCCGCGGACCAGCGCATGGTCCTGCTTGACGACGACCTGGCTCGACCAGTTGCGCCCGAGATGCACCCGCGCCCAGACCGAAACGCCGAGGCCGAACGCGACGAGGACGGTGCCGGCCAGCGGCAGCGCCGGGCCCGCAGGCACCAGGCGCGCCGTCAACGCCCGCGGCAGCCAGTGCGGCGCCGCGAGCAGCACCGCCGACAATAGCAGCGGCACGCTGTGCAGCGCCCGCGCCGCCGGCGGCTCCCGCCAGCGGTTGCGCTTCACGTCGCGCGCGGCGACGAGCCAGTAGGCGATCCAGCCGAGCCACATCGCCAGGAGTGCCGTGCGCACGCCGGTTTCCATCAACCCCACCCCGATCTTCTGCTATGATAGGCGGTATCGAACGCTTTTCGGCGAGGAGCGCGGCCATGGGCGAAATTCTCGGCATCGGCGTCACCCATTACCCCGGCCTGATCCAGCCCGACGCGCAGATGGCGGGGCTGCTCAACCGCACGCTCAACAGCGACCAGGTGCCCGAGGCGATGAAGGACCCGGCGCGCTGGCCCGAGCCGATGCGCAGGGAGTGGGCCGATCCGGTGGCCTCGGCGGGCGAGCACCGCCGCCGCCTGGTCAACGGGTTCCGCAAGGCCCGCGAGGCGCTCGATGCGTTCAAGCCGGATTTCGTCGTCATCTTCGGCGACGACCAGTACGAGAATTTCCGCGAAGACGGCGTGCCGTCGTTCTGCGTCTTTGCCCACGAGGAGATCGAGTCGCGCCCGTTCGCGCGCTACAGCGGCGCCAACGCCAATGTCTGGGGCGAAGGCAAGGACACGACAATCAAGACCAAGGGGCACCGCGCCGGCGCCTCCTATATCGCGGCCAGGCTGCTGAAGGAGGATTTCGACGTCAGCTACGCCTACCGCATGCGCTACGAGAACGGGCTGCCGCACGCCTTCATCAACACCATCCTCTACCTCGACTACGACCGCAAAGGCTTCCCCTATCCGGTGGTGCCGTTCCACGTGAATTGCTACGGCTCGTCGGTGATCGCCAAGCGCGGCTCGACCGCGCACCTGACCGGCGAGGCCGACCCCAATCTGGTCGATCCGCCCGGGCCGAACCCGCGCCGCTGCTTCGACATCGGCGCGGCCATCGCCAAGGCGCTCGCCGACAGCCCGTGGCGGGTCGCGCTGATCGCCTCGTCGAGCTGGTCGCACGCCTTCCTGACCCCGAAAAACCACTTCCTCTATCCCGACAATGCCAGCGACCGCGCCCGCTATGACGAGCTCGCCTCGGGCAAGACCGAGCGCTGGCGCGAGCTGACCACCGAGCAGATCGAGGATGCCGGGCAGCAGGAATTCCTCAACTGGGTCTGCCTCGGCGGGGCGATGACCGCGCTCGGGCGGGCGCCGCAGGTGATCGACTACGTCGAGAGCTACATCTTCAACTCCGACAAGTGCTTCGTCGTCTACCCCACGTGAGCGGCGGACCGAGGGTCTTCCTCGACTACGACCAGGAGGCGCTCGACGCCGCCTACGACCAGGCGGTCTACGAGCCCAATATCGAGCAGCTGCGCCGGCGCTGGCACAGCGCCAGCGCGCGCACCCGCGCCCGGATCGGCCCGCCGCAGCGCCGTGCCTACGGCAGCGCCGAGATCGAGGGGCTCGACCTGTTCTGCACCCGGCGGCCCAACGCCCCGGTCTTTGTCTTCATCCACGGCGGCGCCTGGCGCGCCGGCTCGGCGAGCCAGTATTCGGCGCCGGCCGAGATGTTCGTGCGGGCCGGCGCGCACTATGTCGTGCCCGACTTCTCCTGGGTGCAGGATTGCGGCGGCGACCTGCTGCCGATCGCCGACCAGATCCGCCGCGCCATCGCCTGGGTCTATCGCCACGCCGAAAGCTTCGGCGGCGATCCGCGCCGGCTGTATGTCGGCGGCCATTCCTCCGGCGCCCACATGGCGGCGGTGGCGCTGACCACCGACTGGGCGGGCGGGTTCGGCCTGCCGGCCGATTTGATCCGCGGCGGGCTGTGCTCGAGCGGCATGTACGAGCTGGCGCCGGTGCGGCTGTCGAAGCGCTCGGCCTATGTCGCCTTCACCGACGAAGCGGTCGAGACGCTGTCGCCGATCCGCCATCTCGACCGGCTCAACGCGCCGCTGATCGTCTCCTACGGCACCTGCGAGACCCCGGAATTCCAGCGTCAGGCGCGCGAATTCGCCGCCGCGGTCGCGGCCGCCGGCAAGCCGGTCGAGCTGATCGTCGGGGAACACTACGCGCACCTGGAAATCCCGGAAACGCTGTGCAATCCCTATGGGCTGCTCGGCGCGGCGATGCTCGACATGATGGGGCTGACGCCGCCCTGATCGCGCGCTACCCTGGCGCAACAACCACCGCGACAAGAGGGCAGCCCCATGCAATACAAGGTCATCTCGGCCGATTGCCACGTCGACCTGATCTGGCTGCCCCCGGACCTGTTCACCGCCAACGCGCCGGCGGCGCTGAGGGACCGCATGCCCTACGTCACCGACGGGCCGCGCGGCCGCGAATGGGTGACCAGGAACGGCGCCTCGTTCGGGCTCGACGTCGGGATGGGCTCGGCCGGGCGGCTGTACGAGCCGGGCAAGATCCACCGCTCGGACCGCATGGCCTCGACCGGGCTCTACGAGCCCGAACAGCAGCGGGTGCGCCGCCTCACCGACCCCGATCTGCGGCTCAAGGACCAGGACCGCGACGGCGTCCAGGCGGAAGTGCTCTACGGCATCCTCGGCGCCACCAACCGGCTCAACGACAACGAGGCGGCCGGCGCGATGCTGCGCATCTACAACGACTGGCTCGCCGATTTCTGCAAGACCCACCCCGAGCGCTACGCCGGGCTCGCCAACATCCCCAACCACAGCGTCGAGGAGGCGGTCGCCGAGATCGAGCGCGTCGCCAAGCGCGGCAACGTCCGCGGGCTCGAAATCGCCCGCCGTTTCGACATGACGCCGCTGTGGGACCCGTGGTGGAACCCGGTGTGGGACGCGATCGCGGCGAGCGGCCTGCCGGTGCACTTCCATACGATCGGCGGGCCCGGCCGCGACTTCTCGAAGCTCAGCGGCAAGACGCTGCTGGCCGCGCGCGCCGCCAGCATCACCAGCTTCCAGATGCACATGGCCGATGTGCTGATGTCGATGATCTTTGCCGGGGTGCTGCACCACCGGCCGCAGATGAAGATGGTGATCGGCGAGGCCGGCACCGGCTGGATTCCCTACATCCTCGACCGCATGGACGCGGAATGGGAGGACCAGTTCAAGGAACTGGATTTGACGATGCGGCCGAGCGAGTACTGGCGCCGCCAGTGCTACGCCACCTATCAGAGCGACCCGATCGGGGTAAAATTGATCGAGGAGCTGGGCGAAGACAACATCATGTGGGGCTCGGATTTCCCGCACCCCGACGGCGTCTGGCCCGACTCGCAGAGCTACATCGAGAGGGAGCTCGGCCACCTGCCGGCGGCCACCCGGCAGAAGATCGTCTGCGACAACGCGGCCAAGCTCTACCGCTTCGTCAATTAGGGCAGAACATGCGTTAAAAGACGCGGATGATTCAACCTTGCGTCGGGCAAGGTAGGTTGTCGTCGGGGCGGCTTTTGGGGCAGGCCGCATGAATGCTGTCGAGATCGCAGAAGCCGTGTCGTTGCTCGCCGAGCAGCCGTTCGACGCCGCCGAGTTCCCTTTCGCCTTCCTGCAAGCCTTCGGCAACAAGGAAACGACCCTCAAGCGCCTGCGCAAGGGCGAATCGAACCGCTCCGATGTCGGCGGCGTGCTTCAGACCAACAACATCCACATCGCCGTCGCCGCGCCGGGCGGGGTCGCGCAGACACTCGCCGCGCTGAAGGCGAGCCCGGCAACGGTCAAGGCCAAAGCGAAGTTCGTCCTCGCGACGGACGGCGAATGGCTCGAAGCCGAAGACCTGGCAAGCGGCGATACGGTCGCCTGCCCCTATACGGATTTGCCAAACCGGTTCGGCTTCTTCCTGCCGCTCGCCGGCATCACCACCGTCAGGCAGATCGCCGAGAACGCCTTCGACATCCGCGCGACCGGCCGTCTGAACAAGCTCTATGTCGAGCTGCTCAAGGACAACCCCGAATGGGGCACGGCGGCGCGCCGGCATGACATGAACCATTTCATGGCGCGGCTGATCTTCTGCTTCTTCGCCGAGGACACCGACATCTTCAACGGCGCCGGGCTGTTCACCGCGACCATCGAGCAGATGAGCGACGCGACGAACACCGATTTCGTGATCGGCGAAATCTTCCGCGC
>Ga0070734_10002746_pt1 | contig 20225 bp, 12 predicted proteins | sample Coa_R1_8_FD_66444 | JGI IMG/M metagenome (GOLD analysis project Ga0070734, IMG submission 66444) | Surface soil microbial communities from Centralia Pennsylvania, which are recovering from an underground coalmine fire - Coalmine... | ecosystem: Environmental > Terrestrial > Soil > Unclassified ... | reverse complement strand
TTCGAGGTGACCTACCTGGTCCAGATCACCCTGGCGACGCTCTTTACCCTCTCGATCCTCCTGGGGGTCTCCCGTGTGGCGATCTTCGTGGTGCTGGCGCTCATTCAGCGGTTCCGGGAGCGGAAGCGGGTCTTTCCGGTCGGCTATACGCCCTCCGTCAGTGTCATCATCGCGGCCTATAACGAGGAGAAAGTGATTGAGAGGACGGTCCAGGCGCTGCTGAGCAGCGACTACCCCAACCTGGAGGTCCTGGTGGTGGACGATGGCAGCCGGGACCGCACCTCGGAGGTGGTTGCGGAGAAGTTCGGGAGCGAGCCTCGGGTCCGCGCCTTCCGGAAGGAGAACGGCGGCAAGGCGACCGCGCTCAACCGGGGCATCGTGGCGGCGCGGGGGGACATCATCATCTCACTGGATGCGGATACCCTCTTCGAGCCGACGACCATCTCTCGCCTGGTGCGCCACTTCGCCGATCCGAAAGTGGGCGCCGTCTCCGGCAACGTGCGGGTAGGCAATACCCGCAATATCTGGACGCGGTGGCAGTCGCTGGAGTATATCACCTCGCAAAACTTCGACCGGCGGGGGTACGATCTGCTGAACTGCATCACGGTCGTTCCCGGCGCGGTCGGCGCCCTGCGGCGGGAGGCCGTGCTGGCCGTAGGAGGGTATACGCACGACACCCTGGCGGAGGACACGGACCTGACCTGGAAACTGCGGCGTGCGGGGTGGCGTATCGTCAATGACAGCTCGGCCATGGCGTATACGGAGGCGCCGGAGACGCTCAGGAACCTGGCGAAGCAGCGGTTCCGTTGGGCCTACGGCACGCTGCAGTGTCTCTGGAAGCATCGGGTCGCGCTGGGGCAGCATGGCGCGTTCGGCTGGATTGCGCTGCCGAGCCTCTGGCTGTACCAGATCCTGTTTCCGGCCATTTCGCCCTTTATGGACGTGGCGATGATCTATTCGGTCTTTATGGGCAACTTCTGGCAGTTTGCGCAGTATTTCCTATTGATGTCGGGGATCGAATTGGCGGCGGCGACGATTGCCATGATCATGGATCGCGGCAACTGGCGCCTGTTGCCCTGGCTGTTGCTGCAGCGCTTTGTCTATCGGCAACTGATGTACTATGTCATCCTGAAGTCGCTGTTAGCGGCGATACGGGGCGGCGCGGTCGGCTGGGGCAAGCTCGAGCGCACGGGCACGGCGCGTATTGAGCCGAACGCAACGTAATCTCATGCATTTGGCAAGCACGAAACGGAGCATTCTTGGAAGACCTGACGGAAAACGACACCTCGGCGAAAGCGCCTTACGAAATGTGCGTCAGGGCGGACCCGCAGCCGCCCTCCTCGGCCTTGCGTGACGAATCGCTGAACCGCGTGTTCAAGGCCGTGGAGCAGACGTTCCGGCGGGTGGCGCTGCACCAGATGCGGAAGGAGGGGATCGAGGATATTTTCCCCGGCTCCGCGCCCCTGATCCTGCATCTGGGCGATGAGGACGGCCTGCCGCTCTCCGAACTGGGCAAGCGCTGCGGCCTGGAGAGCTCGACCATGACGCCCCTCGTGGACGAACTGGAGCGCCGGGGGCTGGCGCACCGCTCACGCGCTCCGGAGGATCGCCGGGTGGTCCGCCTCTATCTGAGCGAGAAGGGGCGCGCCCTGGAGCCCCGGCTGCGCGCTCTGGTATGGCGCTTGCAGGAGATTTCCATCACCGGCATCCCCGAGAGCGAGATCGAAGTCATGCGGAGCGTGCTGGAACGGATCGTGGTCAACCTGGAGAACCTGATCGAACAGGGGTAGAGCGGCGAGGTCATCAGGATGCTCTTTCCGATTATTGAATAGCGAGGGTATAAAGTACATCATGGTAGACGAAACCTATCTGCTTACTGTTCGGCAACCATGAGACAGCCATGAGACTTTTATGGAGCGGGTCATTAACTTCTATATCTGCCAGACGATGCAATCCGCTGCCATTTACTTTGCTGATCCAGATGGATCGGGTTTTGATGACCTGAGGTTTCTGTTGTCCTGTGGTTGGCGGGGCATGATTATTCGGAGGAGCATCCGTCTTGAGAGATTTGGTTACGAGGATCCATACGATAAGTGAGTGGTCTGGCGACACCGCCGCTTCTTCTACAAAGGCATTGGTCGGAGGCTGTGCAATCAGTGGGACGGGTGGCTTGGTCGCACGATGCGTTCCCCAGAGTTGAAACTGCGCCTTGACGGCGAGTTCCTGGCTTTTTTGGCGTTCATATGCACGCATCTGATCCTTTGTAATCGAGATAACGGCATTGCTCTTGGTATCATAAATTACCTTTATATCATGTAATGCTTTCTGTGAGCCGGCTGGAAGGGTCACGATAACTTTTGTATCCGTTAACCAGAGGTATTCGAGATTCGTGTTCTTCTCGATACGGACCACCATGGTGGCTTTTTGTCCGAGTTGGCCTTGTAGTTGGGCTTGGCCCGCTTCGCCTATGGTGCTGCACATAAGAACGAGTGCCACGATTCGTAGTAAAGGCTTCACTGAGTTATCCTTAACTTTGCTCAATGCACTAAACTCCCTTGTGATCTTCTTGAGGTCGTTCCTGTGCAAAATGTGGATTGCGATGAGCTGTTATGAAGCCCAAATGTAGATCTGGGAATCTCCCGAGGGTGAGGTCGAAAGAATAGCCCGGTTGGACTGTCTGGCAAAAACCGCCCTGCCCGAAGAGCGGGCAGGGCGGTTGGCATTGTAGGGGCGCTGCTTGCTGCGCTCTGAGCGCCCTACCAGGCTATTTGAGCATCGTGTCGACGGCCTTCTCGATCTGCGAGATCTTGGAGGAGTCCACGTCCACAAAGTTGCTCTGGACGGTCATTCCCTTCCAGAGGAGAACCGTGTTCTTGGCGGAGGCATTGATCTTATAGGCGGCGATGTCCTCCTCCTTGGTGCCCTTGGGTAGGAGAACCAGCGGGATGGTGGTCTTCTTCTCCTCGGCGATCTTCTGGATGGCGTCCTTCGCCTCGGGGCCGCTCATAAAGACGACAAAGCTCTTCAGCCCCTTGTCCTTATGGGAATCCATGATCTTTTGCAGGTCTGCGACCAGCTTGGCGGACTTCGTGGCGTCGCCGTTGATGAACGCGGCCATGACCGGGGCGGCGGCATACTGGCAGCGATAGCAGAGCTGCTTGCCCTTGCTTGGGCCGGTGACATCCACCACCTGGAACGCACCCGGCTTGTCGCCAGGCTTCAGTCCCGATTCGACCGAGGCATAGGCTGCCACGGCCAACACACTTGCTGCAGCGATGAGAGCACCGAGTTTCAGTTTCATAAGTTCCGTCGTCTCCTTCCATATTCCGGCTGTGGCCGGTAGGGTTTCGATCCTCGCCCGGCTCGGAGACCGGGCGCAACAGGGAAGATGGGCGCGCCCTGGGGCGTAGGCATCGCCAGGAAGTTGCGATCCGGAAAACGGATCGCAGGGTTCAGGCGTCTGAAAGCGCCTCATAACTCTTTTACGTACTGGAGCAGGTCTTTCATCTCCGTTTCGGAGAGAATATGTGCTTTCCCGTGAAGTTTATTCGGGTTGTATTGCGAGAAAACCTCCTCCAGGGTGCGCGCCTTGCCATCGTGCAGGTAGGGGTCCGTATCATAGACGCCGTCCAGATGCGGCACTTGGAGCAGGACGCCCGGAGGCGTCGTCCCAATCCAGGCCTGCTTGGTCCCGCCGGCCCTGGGGCCGGAATGGCATGAGGCGCATTCGGCTTTGCCCTCGAACAGCGCCTTGCCACGGAGGGCAGCGGGGGTGAAGGCGCCGTCCGGAGCGCGGTAGGGGTTCGGCGGGTTCGGCAGCGAGCCCACGTAATCGGCGAGGGCATGGACCTCCCCGGCAGTCGGCTTGGGTCCCTGCAGCAGCCCGGGGATCTCCTCCGCGATAAAGCTCTCCAGCGTCCGCTCGTGCCCGCTCCAGCGGTAAGGTGGGCTCTCCACGATGTGGCCGCGCAGCCCCTTCACGTTACGCTCGATCTCCTTGCCCAGCGCATCCTGCACATGGACGAACTTCCAGGAGATCCCATCCGTGCCGCCATCCGGATGGCAGGAGTTGCAGCTAAACTGCCCGCCCCTGGTGAGGGTCGCCGTCGAGAACAGGTAGCGGCCTAATAGATGCGGGTCTTTGTGGGTTGTAGGGCCTAAACTGACGCGCCGGACGACCTGCAGCGTCTGCGGATCCACGACCGCCAGATCGTTCCCCAGCATATTGGCGATCCATAACTCCTTGCCATCCGGGGTGAGGGCGAGGCCCCTGGGGTGCGCCCCGACGTGCTGCACCGTCAGCGTGTCGCCGTTGCCGCGAATGGGGATCACATTGACGCTGTGGCCGCCGCTGCAGGTGACGAACGCCCGCGTCCGATCCGGGGCCAGCACTACCGAATCGGGGTCCGCCACATCTTTGCCCATCAGGTCCAGCCAGAGGTTCTGGACCCCATTGCGTGGGCCATTTGGAACCTGCAGAAATGCCTGGTTCGACCAGATGCCTACGGCGGTCTCCGTCGGGCGCTCATTCTGGGCGCGCTGCCCCACGGCGAACACCTGGCGTCCATCCGGAAACACCGCAACCCCGCGTAAGTTGACGGCGGGCGTCACGCCCTGCGCCCTCTGCGTCAGCGTGGCCGTATCCAGATAGCTCACGGAACCGGCAGTCATGTTCGCCGCCACAACGGTGGCCCCATCCGGGGTGATCGCCAGCGCCCGTGGCCGCCGGCCTGTGGGGATCGTGCCGATAACTTTGCGCGCCTCCATATCGATCACGGCGACCTGGTCGAGCTGGCTGACGGAGACATAGGCCCGCGCACCGTCCGGCGACAGCACCACATCCCAGGGCACGCCACGGAGGGGCAGGAGCTCCGTCGTGAGCGCTTTCAGGTCCACGAAGGCGACGGAGCCGCTGAGGCTGTTGGTGACGACCGCCAGTGCGCCGTTCGGAGTGACGGCGACGCCTGTCGGCTCCTCTCCCCGTGTGGGGATATGGTGGAGCACTTTTCCGGACGCGCGGTCAAGGATCGCCACTGCATTCTCATCGAACTCGGTGACGACCGCCCGGCTCCCATCCGGCGTAAAGGCGACTTTAAATGGCCCTCGATTTCCCTCCAGCACCGGGCGGTCCGGCGCCTGCGGGCCGTCCGCCGAGAGCGCCAATCCGGCGGAGAAGAGGCTCAGCGTCAGGCCCGCGACCAGAGCGAATCGTTTGGACGATAAAGAAGCTGACCGTCTCACACGAAAATCCTTTCCTCTGAAATGACCCATATCATAATGACCCATATCATTATGATAGCACATGCCGCAGAGCCTTCAGGCCTTCACGGTGGCAAGAAGTTCGGTGGTGACGATGGCGTCTTTCCAGCAGTCGCTGTTGTCTTCCATGCACCACCAGGCGGATAAGACGGACTGTGCGACCGCCCAGCCCCGCACCCGGCTGCGATCCAGGTCGAGCTCTTCGGACAACTGAATGATGCGACGCTCCAGAAGTCGGTCCGGATGGGAGATGGGATGCCGATCCTCCCATAGATTGCGCAGCATCGCGCCGACCTCGTAGGCCGGTTCGCCGACGATCCCCTTGGGATCGATCGCCAGCCAGGGCTGCCGCTCCGCCGAGAGGATATTGTCGTGGTGAAGGTCGCCATGCAGCAGGACCGGTGCGGACATGGAGCCGAGCAGCTCCGCAAAGAGCGTCTCGGCCTCTTCGACCAGCGCGAGGGGAAAAGGCCCCACACCACCGTTAAAGTGGCTGCGCAGACGCTGCATTCCGTCCGCCCAATCCGCCACGGTCGGAAAGGGATGGTCCTGCGGTGCGGGCTGCCAGAGTTTGCGCATCACGTCGGCGGCGATGGAGGTCGCTTCCTCATCCCGCTCTTCCGACGCCAGGGCGGTAAGGACGTTCCCTGGCTTCAGCCTTTCCAGCAGCATGACGCCCTGCTCCTGGTCCGATTCCAGGAGCTGTACGCTGCCCCTCCCGTCGTATACGCGAAGCGCCGAGATCTCGGTGTTGAGTTCTCTGTTCGGCACGCCGACCTTCAGTACCGCCTCCGTACCGTCTGCGCGCAGAACCGGGGTAACATAGTTGAAACTCAGGTTTGGAAAGGGCGCGAGGATAGTGAGGGACCAGCGATCGGCGTATGCCGCAAGGCGCGCCGACAGGCCATCCAGCCATGGAGCGCCGCGCTCCTGGAACGATTCGTGGATCGTGCGCACGAATCGATCCGGCAGTACCAGAGGGATATTCGTCATGGGAAAGCCTTCCTATGGGTTCATCTCGACGCCATGTGCTACCAATTCGATGCACACGCCGCCTGTTCCTCTCTGCGTGCAGACAGGTTGGCGTCTGCGCAATATCAAGGACAATCTAAGGAAGGGAGTGAGCAGGCCGGGGCGCTATGGGGGTGGGCGATCCGTAGGATGGTGCGGAGGGGCTCCGAGAGGCGAGGGGATCAGCAGCCTTCGGCTGCCTTCATTCACATAAGCAGAGTGGCGGAAGATCTGTTCGTTTCACGGGATGTCATGGTAAAGGGTGGATGAATGCCATGGCAATCCCATGAAACGCTTCAGACGGCTCCTCTAGCCGTGAAAATCTGGTTTAGAACCAGGCCTTCTTCTCTACCATGTAGGTCTGATAGAAGGCTTCATCACTCTTGGTCAGGTAGATGATCCCTTCGATGAACCCGATGAGCGGACCGATGGTGCCAAAGGTAACCAGGGTAAGAATGAGCAGGATGATCCCTTGCTTGTTCATACCGAGCGCAAACTTATGAACGCCAAAACCACCGAGCAGGATGCCGAGCAGACCTGCCGTCATTTTCTTGGATCCGACCTCTGCGGGCGTGGTTCCAGACATTTGAGCCATGTTATTTCCCCCTGAGTGTGTATCGGCAGGAGCGTATCGCTATTCGGAGCGAACAACGACACGATTCTGCTGCCGGCTAGTGTCATTGAATTGCTAACAGAACCCCGTCTGAAAGGTCCTATCCTCACCTCAGTTCCCTCCTACAACGGAGAGGGAAATGGAAGCCTGGTTCTCATCCTTACAGAAAGGGAGAGCGGTCTGTTAGGCGGGCTAATTTTCGGCCTCGAAATCTGCTATCTTTATAGTAATCGCTGCCTGCCTCGGTTCTGCGCACAAAAGCCGAAAAAAATAACAGGTCCGACGCATCGAAAATGACGGTCTCGATCAGGTTGGCAGCCGTTAATAGGGACCTGAAGTACAAGGCTCGCGCCGTACTCCACCTGGCGCCGCGCTTCTCCGAAGGGGATCGGATGGGGGATACCCTCCATGATGGTACGGCTCTCCCGCATGTCTGGAATCGCAGCCCCAACTACAGTGTCACCGACATCTTCGATCCGCGGCAGCAGGCGCTGTTTTTCGACTACCTGAAGAAGGGGGCATCCAACCACGCCTGGACTTCGACGCCGACAAGGTCTTTGCGGGCCGTACTGCCAATCTGGTCTACAATTGGACCAACACGCCGCTGCAGGTGAGAATTCCCGAAACGGAGGCGGCTCTCGAACTATCGCCTCATGCGTATCGCGTGATAACCTGAAACTCCTCCCAGAAATAAGGAGGGACTTTCTCCAAGAAGCTCTTGACAGGGATATGAAAGTAGTGTATATTTGTTTCAGACCCTCCTGATCCTTCTATCTGTATTTTGGATTCCTTTATATTTAGTGCCTGACTAGATTGTGGTATCTTTCACAAATGCGGGTATAATGGAAAAACAGGGATTGGTTGATACTCTTGACACCGTTTGCGTTTCACTTCGTCTCTAAATCAGCAGGATGCGTGCTGATTTGGTGATTGCTTCTGTACCGAAGTATCCGGGGGCGTAGGGACGTTCGTGAGGATGACGAGAGGAGAGAAGTATGCAGTGGTTAGCGGATATCTGTGTGCGGCGGCCCGTCTTTGCGACCGTTCTGGTTCTGGGACTGGTCGTTATCGGGGCCTTCAGCTACTTCCGGCTGGGAGTGGATCGCTTCCCCCAGGTGGATTTCCCCGTCGTTACCATTGTGGTGCGTGAGGACGGAGCGTCGCCGGAGGAGATCGAGACCGATGTCGTGGACAAGGTCGAGGAGGCGGTCAATACCGTCAGCGGCATCGACCAGTTGAACTCCTACTCCTACGATGGCGTCGCGCAGATCGTCGTTACGTTCCAGTTGGAGAAGGACATCAATATCGCCGTCCAGGAGGTCCGCGACAAGGTCAACGGTATTCTGCCCGATCTGCCCCTCGACATCAAGCCCCCAGTGGTAGACAAGGTAGATCCGGACGCCGTGCCGATCCTGGAACTCGCCCTCACCGCGCCGGGGAGCGTCCGCGATACCACCGAGTACGCCGACAAGGTGCTGCGCCGCCGCCTGGAGAGCATCCAGGGCGTGGGGCAGGTCACCGTGTTGGGCGGCCAGAAGCGCCAGATCAATATCGACCTCCATCCCGCCAAGCTGCAGGCTTACAATCTGACCGCCATCGATGTGCAGCACGCGCTAGAGACGCAGAACATCCAGATTCCCGGTGGAGAGATCGACCAGAGTACCCGCGAATTGACGCTCCGCACGCGTGGGCGCGTCCGGACGCCCGAGGAGTTCGGCGATATCATCATCACCAAGAGCGGCAATGCCGTCATCCGGGTCTCGGATGTCGCGACCGTTGTGGATGGGGTGGAGGACGCGGATTCCGTCGCCGATGTGAACGGGGAGTCAACGGTGCTGCTCTCCATCCGCAAGCAGTCCGGCTTGAATACCGTCGCCACGGTGGATGCGATCTATGAGCGTTTGAAGGATGTGAAGAAGATCCTCCCGCAGGGGTACTCTATCCGCATTACGCGCGACCAGGCGCTCTATATCAAGGCGGCGACGCGCACCGTGCAGGAGCACCTGGTGCTGGGAAGTCTCCTGGCGGCGATGGTCGTCCTGCTCTTCCTCTGGAACTTCCGCACCACGGTCATCTCCGCCATTGCCATTCCCGCCTCCATCATCAGCACCTTCGCCCTGATGAACTTCATGGGGTTCACCCTCAACAGCATCACCCTTTTGGCCCTCACGCTGTCGGTGGGGATCGTTATCGACGACGCCATCGTGGTGCTGGAGAACATCTATCGCTTTATCGAAGAGAAGGGGATGAAGCCGTTCGAGGCGGCCATCGAGGGCACCCGGGAGATCGGCCTGGCGGTCCTGGCGACCACCCTCTCGCTCATTACGGTGTTCCTGCCCATCGCCTTTATGCAGGGGATCGTCGGGCGCTTTATGAGCTCGTTCGGCCTCACGATGGCCTTCGCCATCTTCGTCTCGCTGATCGTCTCCTTCACCCTGACCCCGATGCTCTCCTCCCGATGGATCAAGCCACCGAAGCGCAGCACCGCAGCGGAGACGGAATCGTCGGACGCGCTGCCGGTCGAGACCGATGGGGGCCATGCCGGGGGCAGCTCCTCCAAGGAGACGGGGATCTTCAAGCCGATTGACGCCGTCTACGCCTGGCTGCTCCGCTGGTCCATGCGCCATCGCTGGGCCATCGTCCTCCTCTGCATTCTGACCCTGGTGAGTACCGTGCCGCTCTTCGGCGCTGTCGGCAAGGACTTCCTCCCGAACGACGATGAATCGCAGTTACAGATCACCATGCGGACCCCCGAAGGGACCAGCCTCTCCTCCACGCAGCAGACCTCGGACGCCATCGCGGCGGCGGTGCGGGAGTTTCCCAGCGTGGACTATGTGGTCGTTACCATCGGTGACAACAACCAGAAGACCCGCAACCTCGCGGCCATCTTTGTGAAACTGAAGGACCCCGAACTGCGGCCCGGCAAGATCCCTCAGCAGGAGGTCATGCAGCAGGTCCGCAAGAAGGTGACCTCGCTCTTCCCCGACCTGCGCATCAGCGTGGACCGCGTGGCGGCCTTCTCTACCGGCGCCTCGAACGCGCTGATCTCCTTCTTTATCGGCGGGCCGGATCTGGATAAGCTGGAGCAGTATTCGCAGCAGGTGGTCACGGAGCTGAAGAAGGTCCCCGGCGCGACGGATGTGGACACCTCGCTGATCGTCGGGAAACCGGAACTGAGCCTCGACATCGACCGCCAGAGGGCGGGCGACCTGGGCGTCTCCGTCTCCGACATCGCCAACACCGGGCGCATTATGGTCGGCGGACTGAAGGTCTCCGACTACTACGAGAAGGGCGAGCAGTACGAAGTCCATCTGCGCGCCGAGCTTTCGCAGCGCCGCGATTGGGACGCCATCAGCCTGATGACGGTCCCTACCAGCAGTCCGGGGCGCACCGTGCGCCTGATGGACGTCGCTTCGGCCAACAATGAGACCGGACCCGCGCAGATCACCCGCCAGGACCGTCGGCGCAACGTGCTTATCACCTGCAACATCCTGCCGGGCTACTCGCAGTCCACGGTCTCGACACGGCTGGAGCAGATCATCAAGGATCTGCACATGCCGCCCGACTACACCTCCGGCGCGACCGGGACCTCGAAGGAGTTGGGCAAGGCGGCGGTGGCGTTCTTTGCGGCCTTCCTGCTCGCCATCATCTTCATGTATATGATCCTGGCGGCGCAGTTCGAGTCCTGGATCCACCCAGTTACTATCCTGATGGCCCTGCCGCTCACCATTCCCTTTGCGCTGCTGGCGATGGTGCTGTTCAAGCAGCCCATCAACATCTTCTCGGTATTGGGCATCCTGGTGCTGTTCGGCGTCGTCAAGAAGAACGGCATCCTGCAGGTAGACCACACCAACCAACTGCGGGCGCGGGGCATGGACCGTTACGACGCCATCATCCAGGCCAACCGCGACCGGTTACGCCCCATCCTGATGACCACCATCGCCTTCGTCGCGGGCATGGTCCCGCTGGTCCTGTCGAACGGAACCGGCGCGGCGACCAACAAGGGCATCGGCTGGACGGTCATCGGCGGTCAGACCTTCTCGCTCCTTCTGACCCTGCTGGCGACGCCGGTCTTCTACTCGATCTTCGACGACATCATCAACTGGCGTCGGAAGAAGAGTACCTAACCGTACTTAACCCCCATCCCCCTTCCCCACTCGTTCGTTCCTCACTGAGGAAGGGGGTGACACGATCTGGTACGGAAGGCGTCACATCAACACCATGCCTTCTTATGCCTCTTGAGATTTTACTCTGTCTTCTTCAATCCCGGAAACCGCAAGCGAAGCTGTGTGATCTTGTCTTGTTTGTTCAGACGTTCATATACTTCTGCTAGATTGGTGATAACCAAAGCTATGTAAGGATGATTTTCTGGAAATGTTGTAAGAAATATTTCCAACGCATGCAGATACTGCGGTTCAGCTTCCTCATAACGACTATCGTCTGTATACAGTCTAGCTAGATTATAGAGACATATGGCGAGAGCAGGGTGATTATCAGGCAACGCTTGGCGTGCTTCCTCATAAAGCAATTCAGCCTTTTGGTGTAAACCTTGATGGTAGTACAATGATGCCAGATTATTGATAACCCCTCCAAAGTAGGTTTTGTCTTGTGGTGGGAAACTACGCATCATTTCCAATGCTTCCAAAAGGAGTGGTTCTGCCCTCTCGTAATTACCTTGATTTAGATATAGTTCTCCCAGATTATTGAGACTTTGGGCGATGAGTGGATGATTTTCTGATAACGCCTTGCGCCTTATTTCTAGCGCTTCCTGCATAAGTGGTTTTGCCTTTTCATATAAACTCTGATTTTTGTAAAGATCCGATAAATTGTTGAGGCTGATGGCGATTTCGAGATGATTACTTGGCAAGATCTCACGCTCGATTTTTAATGCTTCCTCATAAAGTAGATTGGCCTTTTCGTACAAACCTTGAGCTGCATAGATTAATGCAAGATTGTGCAGGCTGGTAGCAGTATCAAGATGTTGTGGACCTAATATCTGCATCCGTATCGTCAATGCGCGGATGAAGAGTGGTTCTGCATATGAAAACATCCCACGATGATAGTATATAACTGCTTGCTTGTTGAGGCGATTAGCTATGATATTGTTGTTTTCTCCAAGAGATTGTTCTACTAATTCCATGACCTTTGCTGCCAGTGCGGTTCCTTGACCAAGTAGAGTTTCGATGTAGGGTTCGGCGATTGCATAGCGTGCCCGTTGGTAGAGGTAGGTGGCAAGGCGGAATAGTAACAGGCCGGCCTCCATGAATTTCAAGTCATTGGTGGATATGTGCTCTGCACAGAGAAGAGCATGAGGGAGTAGGCGTTCGCACTCCTGCCAGGTTTTTTCATCAGGTTTGGGGAAGAGTTTGTTTATTACCTCGACGACATCTCTGGCATAGCCGCTCTGCGTTGGGACACTGATCTTCGACTTGATAACTTCCTGTAAGAGGCGATGCATGGAATAGGTATGGTTTTCGCGGTTCCAGCGAATGAGAGAGTAGCGCTCTAGCAGGGTGAGCAAGGACGGGAGGAGGTTCGGATCGGCTTTGAGAAACGCTTTCGCTGCCGCCTCGGGGATGGCGTCCGGCGCGAAGAAGGCGCTACGAACCAGGGGAGCCGCGACCCCTTGATACCCTTTGACTCTCTCCAGGTTTTTGTTCCAGGTCGTGAGGACTGTGGCGTGGAGATCCTCGATCTCGGTCCCTTCCTGCTCGAAGATCTTCAGTTTGCGCGCCCGGAAATCGTCCAGGTACTTTCGGAAGGAGACCGCGCTCTCCCATTGTAGGAAAGCTGCGGCCTGCTCCAGCGCGAGCGGCAGATAGCCCAAGGCTTCGGCGAGATCCTGTACCGCCTGGTTTTCGTCTGTGTTTGTTGTTTTACGGCCGGTTCGATGGAAGAGAAACGTGTGCGCCTGCTCCGGCTCCATGACGACCAACTCGGAAGGAACCACCCCTCCCAACGGCCCGAAATCCTGAATGCGCGTGGTGAGCAGCAGGCGACCTGTCGCTCCACGCGGGAAGGCGCGTCTCACCTCGTAGGGGTCCTCCGCATTGTCCAGCACCAGCAGATAGCTGGTCTTGTGAGCAAACCACTCCTGCATGGCGGCGAGGTATTGCCGGTCGTCCTGCCGGTTATGTACCGGGAGATCGAGGCGATGGGCCAGTGCGATGAACTCGTTTTCCAGCGCCTGGTAGGAATCGGCATTGGTCCAGAAGACATCCTCATAGGCATGGCGATAGAGGTGGCAGTATTCGATGGCGGCGGAGGTCTTGCCGATGCCTCCGGTTCCATAGAGAACCTGCCTCCAGGTCTGGTTGCTCTCGTTTTGGAACGCCTGATGGAGTTTTTCGAGGTCGGCTTCCCGCCCGGTGAAGAACTCATTGTGCTCATAAGGAACGAAGAATCGGAGGTTTCGCGTGTGATGGCTTTTTGGTCCAGTTGCCTCCAGAATCTTGTGGCAAATCTTGACCCATTCGGCATGGCGGTCGGAGGGGGCGAAGGAATCCAGGGGCCTGGCGGGGTCGTTGGCGGACTGAAGTTCGCCGATCGGGGTCTCCTGGTAGAGGCTGGCAGTGACGGCGATCCAGAAGATGTGCTGCTTCTTGAGCAGTTCGGGCAACTGGTTCTCAACAGTGTAGTTGGAGGCGAGGAAGTGGGGCGTGACCAGCAGCACTGCGATGTCGGCTTCCTCCAGCGCGTTTTGGATGGCTTCATTCCACTTTTCGCCGGGACGTATTTGCGAATCGTCCCAGGCGTCTATTCTGCCGAAGCGCTTCAGGGGATCGAGATGCGTTCGTAATTCGGCAATCCAGCGTTGGTCGGCATGGGCATAGCTGACGAAGAGTTTGGGCGGATCGGGCATGGGAGGCACTCTCCTGTTACGGGAACTACGCTACGCTCAGGCATTTCGCCGGAAAACGGACAAATTCCTGCTTGTTACCTAATCCCCCGTCCCCGCTTCCCTACAGACCTTGCCCTGAGAGGCAAGGAAGGGAAGGGGGTGACACAACGTCTCGCCAATGTAGAAAAGAGTCACGTCAACGGAGCGAAATTAAGCATTATTGGTGATCCGTTGGCGGCAGATGTCGCGAATTTCGGCAAGGACCGCTTCAAGATCCTGTTCAATGCTTGTATTCGATATGCGATGAATATGTAATTGACGGGTGCTAAGAATGCGGTCACGTAGCGCGTCGTAATCAGCTTGCTGGAGATGAACCGAACCGTCGAGTTCCAAAATCAGTCCGGCTGCATGGCAATAGAAGTCAACAATAAACCCATCTATCTCCTGTTGTCTGCGAAAGTGCAGACCATCCAGGCGGTTGGCGCGCAGTCGTTGCCAAAGCAACCGTTCTGTCGGCGTCATCTCTCGACGAAATTGCTTTGCTAATTCTCGCTTGATGTTCGCCTTCGGACCATTGACGATTCCTCTTTTGCTCACGTTAACGTGACTCTTTTCTACATTGGCGAGACGTTGTGTCACCCCCTTCCCTTCCTTGCCTCTCAGGGCAAGGTCTGTAGGGAAGCGGGGACGGGGGGTTAGGTAAAATGTTGACGTGCCTCCTTCCTACAACGGTAAGAGCTTGGGCAACTCCCTTCCCTGTGAGCGGAGCGAACGCATTAGGGAAAGGGACGAGGGGGTAGGTCACTTCCTTGCAACGGCGATCGGCCGGGATGCATTGATGCCGTACTCCCCACCTTCCAGATCCCCATAGATTTGCACCTGGTTGAAACCGGCTTCATAAAGGAGGGCTTTCAGTTCCTGAGCCGAGTAGATCGTGTGTGAAATGGTTGTGGCGTCGGGTTGGGGATTCAATGATGATTATCTTGATGCCACTTCCTGTCTTGTGCCGGCGCAGTTTCCTCCAGCGGTTCAAATTGGATACCATGATCGCCTGGATAAGGAAAGCGATGGTCCAAAGTGTCGTTGGCAATAGGCTGTGGAATACTATCCGGGAAGGCTGTACAACCGCCGCCATATTGTGGGTTTCTGTGCTTGCAACGGATACATTGCAAACCGAACTCAGTTCCCAAGTTTCTGTCAAGAACGCTAGACATAGTTGCTTTACTCCCTCTCCTGACATCCGTTGGGGCCATCTAATTTATTTTGCTTTGATGGATTGGAGCGTGAACGTCGTCGGTGTCAGGCCGGGGGATTCGGCGGTGAGGCGGATGTCTCCCGGCTTCGATCCGACCTGGACCAGCACCATACAGTAGCCGTTGAAGGCGTGGCGCTGGGTGGCTTTGTCCGGCTCGTGACTGCTGGGATCGCCATTGCCGACGCCCAGGATCTTCGCGTCGCCGCTGATCTTGAACTGCACCAGGTTGTCTGCTCCGGCGACAAGGCGGCCCTGCGCATCCCGGATCGCGACCGCGACAACCGAGACGTCCTGGCTGTCCGCGAGGATCTCGGCCCGGTCGGGGGTAAGCTGGAGCGCGGCGGGCGCACCGGTCGTCTCCACATGGTCGGAGGCGATCTCCTTGCCATCCTTGTAGCCCTTCGCTTCGAGCTTGCCGGGGGCGTACTTGACCGACCATTGGAGGTGGCCGTAGCGGGGCATGGTTTTCTTGCCCAGGCTCTGCCCGTTCAGGATGAGTTCGACCTCGTCGCAGTTGCTGTGGCACCAGACGTCGATCTCCTGGCCCTCCTTGCTGGGCCAGTTCCAGTGGGGGAAGAGGTGGACGACGGGCGCATCGCTCCACCAGGCTTTGTAGTAGAAGCCATTGTCTTTGAGGAAGCCGCAGGTGTCGATAATGCCGAAGTGGGAGTTGATGCAGGGCCAGGCATAGGGCGTGGGCTCGCCGCGATAGTCGAAGCCCGTCCAGACGAAGCCGCCCGCCATGAAGGGCCTGGTCGCCAGTGCCGTCCAGGTGACCTCGCAGGTCTGCGCCCAGGAGGGGGCGTTCAGGTCGTAGGCGCTTACATAACCCTTCGCCTCGTCGTTGGCATAGATGCCGCGCGTCGAGACCGTGCTGCCCACCTCGCTGCCATAGGCCGGGATATTGGGGAAGCGGCGATGGAAATCGTCGTAGCCGTCGGGATTGTAGTTGCAGCCCTGAAGGTCTTCCACGTTCGAGATACCGTTGCCCCAGCCGCCGTTCATGGCGCAACTGATGGGCCGCGACGTATCATAGCGATGGACCATATCCATCATGGCGCGGAAGATGCGCGCCCCCTCCGGAGAGCCCTGCAGGCCCTCCTCATTGCACATGGACCACATGATGATGCTGGGGTGGTTCCGATCCCGCAGGATCATATCGCGCAGGTCGGAGAGGTTGTCGGAGGGCGTGCCGCGCGGGGAGTGGTCGCTGTAGGTGTCGCCGAGATGGCGGTTCTCATCCATCACCAGCATGCCCAGGCGGTCGCAGGCGTCCAGCAGCTCTGGCGCGGGCGGATTGTGCGAGCAGCGGTAGGCGTTGGAGCCCAGCGCCTTGAGCTTCTCGATCTTGAAGACATGCAGGCGGTCGGGCAGGGCGATGCCCACGCCCGCGAAATCCTGATGGTTGCAGGTCCCCTTCAGCTTGATGGACTTGCCGTTGAGGAAGAAGCCCTTCTCGGCGTCGAAGCGGAAGGAGCGGATGCCGAAGGGCGTCTCGACTGAATCCGTGGTCTTGCGGTCCTTAAGAACGTTCGTAGTAAGGCGATAGAGGTTCGGTGTCTCCAGCGACCAGAGAGTCGGCGCCGAGAGCGAGATATTCTGCGGGACGACGACGGACTTGCCTGCCGGGATTGTCATGGGGCTGGCGATGACCGCGACCGTCACGCCGTTCGGGGTGGCAATCTGCGAAAGCACCATCCCCTTGACTTCGGCGTCGGTATGGTTCTCGACCGTCGTATTGAGGGAGACCTCCGCGCTGTTGGGAGCATCCTCCGGGCCGACGATCTTGGCCGTGACAGAGGTGCCCCACTGGGCCACATGAAGGGGGTTTGTCTTCACCAGCCAGACGTGCCGGTAGATGCCGCCGCCCTCATACCACCACCCCTCCGGATGCCGGGCATCCACTCGGACCGCCAGGACGTTCTTGCCGCCGATGCTGGCATATGGGGTGATGTCGTAGCGGAAGCCGATGTAGCCGCTCGGATGTACGCCCAGCTTATGCCCGTTCAGCCAGACGGTGCTGTTGCGATAGACGCCGTCGAAATCGAGATAGAGCCGTTCGCCGCGATCCGAAGCCGGGAGGGTAAAGGTCTTGCGATACCAGCCGACGCCGACCGGGAGGAAGCCATGGCTCCCATTGGCTTTCGGGTCGTAATCGCCATCCACCACAAAGTCGTGCGGCAGGTCCACGGCGCGCCAGCCCTTCTCGGAGAAGTTCGGCTTTGCCATTTCGGGTACGACCTCCTCATGGAGGCTCTCCAATAAGACCGGACCCATGATGCCGCCCGGCCCATCGGTATTCTGCACCAGCACGGCCAGCAGGTTGGGGCCGCCCTCTTTCCAGGCGGCGTCAAGGTTCACATCGAACGGCTCGCCCCAGCCCTCATGGCTGCCGACCTTGACGCCGTTGAGGTAGACCGTGGCATTGTCGTCCACGTTCTCGAAGTGGAGGGCGCGGTGCGGACCGGGAACGGTTCCGAGCGCCGCCCGATACCAGACGAAGCCCCGGCGACCATGGAAGACATCCTCGGTGGCCGCGTCGTGCCAGTCGCTCCCATCGACGTTCAAATCCGGGGCCGCCATCTCCTGCGCCCCGGCGACGGCCCGGTTGTCCGCCTTCCAGCGCCATTTCGCGACCGAGATGCCGGTCTCCGTGCCGGGCATGTCGCCCAGGTGGAACCGCCAGCCCGCATCCAGCAGCGCTTTCTGCCGTTCGCTCTTCCCCTCCACCGCCTTTGCGGGGAGGGAGGCGTACAGAGCGCATCCCAGGCCGATCAAGCCGATGACGAACGCAATGCGAAACCCCTTCATGGCAATTCTCTCCTATGCACTGAGGCCGGGCCGTGAACGACCCGTCTAAAGGGCCTTTGGCCAACCGGTCTGCGACCGGGAAAGTGGATGCAATAATTGGATGGCTTTGCTGTAATCCTGCTAATCCTGGGAGAATATACTCTACCGTCGGTCTTCAATCCTTCTCGGAAGTTAGACCTGTTAGTCCTTTTATGTGAAAGAGGTCTGCGCTGAGTGTATTTGGTTTCCCGGTCGCAGACCGGTTGGCCGAAGGCCCTTTAGACGGGTCGTTCACGGCCCGGCTCATATGGACCGAGTTGCCCTCCCTTTTTGGGAACCGGGCGCATCACAAAAGCGTCTTCCCTGCGTTTCCGCGCAAGGAAAGGAAGGAGAGAGCCATGCAGAGACACAATCCCTTCACACATCCTCATGAAGAGGCGGCACAGGAAGAGGCGATTCGGGCGACCGATGGGATGCCGACGCCGGGGTTCGATGGTCACACATTTCGGCCAGCGCCGCCCTGGTTTGTAATCCCTGATGCGAGAAGGAGAGACAGTTCGATGGCGGACACGACAGACGCGGAGTTCCTCCTGGTAAAAGAGGAGCTACGCGACCACGATTTTCCCATTCCGCCGTCGGCAGAAGCGGGTATATCGCAACACGTTGCCGAACGAACGGAAGAGGCGCCGCCCGAGACCGTGCGCAGCGGGGGCAAGTATGGCCGGAAGAAGGGAGACCGGCAGCGGAATGCCGAAGTCCCGACCGTTATGGATCAGGTGATGTCCGAACCCCTCCCGCTGCCGGATAAGTGACGCCCGGAAATATCCTTTTCAAGGGAATCAGAGGGCTTTGACGCCTTAGTGTATCGCCGGTAACAGTCCCGTTGTGACCTTGTGTACACCTGCCCCGCAGAGGTGAACTTCTCTCAAACTGCCGCGTCAGCAGCATTAGAACGGAACCCAATGCCGCAATAGACGGCATCCATCCCGTTCACAAAGAATTCACTTGATGTGCGAAAAGGAAACGACAATGAAAACTAACATGCTCCGTGGAGCTTCGATACTGGGTCTGGGCGTTCTTCTCTTTGGTGTGATCACTACGGCTCCCGCGTTTGCCGATGGCTGGCATCGCGACAGAGACCGGGATTGGGACCGCGACCGGGACCGGGATCACGGTCGCGTCGTCCTGGATGTCCGCCTGGATCGAGGCCATGTCAATACCGACTTTGTCTTCTGGAGCGGACCGGACCATCGCCCGGCGGGCAAGTTCTGGTACTGGGACAAGCATGATCGCTGCTGGCGCCGGGACCGCTGCCGCTAACGATGGTGCGGTGAACTTCATCGCCCGATACCGCACTTCTCCATTCCGCGCCCCCTGAATATAGAGTTTTCAGGGGGCGCGAATTTTGGGTTGCCGGATGGTCAGGAGCGACCGAGACAGCACTGTTTGTACTTCTTGCCGCTGCCGCAGGGGCAGGGATCGTTGCGGCCCACGGATTTTGCGGGCGGGTGGGCCAGCAAGTGCATGATCTCGGCGGGGGCGCGTCGGGCCTGAAGCAACTGCGCCATGGTCTGCATGTAGGGGGCGATGTGGGTGAAGAAGAGTTTGTAGCCCTTGCAGAGGTAGTTCAGGCCCCACTCCCCGTCGGGCGTCTTCAGAAAGCGATGCTTGGGGCACTCGCCGTTGCAGGCGAAGCGGACCTCGCAGCGTCGGCAGTAGCGGGGGAGCGTGTCGGATTTGTCCTGGCCGAACTTCCGCTGTTGCGGCAAAGCGACCAGCTCTTTGATCGGCGTCTCCAGGATATTGCCCAGCCGATATTCCGGATAGACATAGTGATCGCAGGAGTAGAGGTCGCCATTGTGCTCTATGGCGAGGGCGGTGCCACAGGTACGGTCGAAGACGCACAACCCCGCGCCAGCCTGAGCCCAGATCCCGAGGGCGACATCGAACATCTGCACGAAGGTCTGCCCCACGTCGCGCCGGACCCAATCGTCAAAAATGGCGACCAGGAAGCGCCCGTAAGCCTCGCTCTCCACGCTCCAATCCGTCACGGGGGAGCGTGTGGCGTTTCCCCGCGGGGGTGGTGCGAGCGCAATCCGGATCAGCCCATCTTCCGTGGAAGGGGGAGCGGTAAGCCGCCGCTCCACCAGCGGGATATACTGGTGAAACGTCGAGCCGATCTGCTTGAGGAACCGATACACCTCCAGCGGATACGCGCTGTTCTTGCGGTGGATCACCGTGAGCGTGTTGTACTCCACGCTGTTGCGCTGCAGCACCTCCAGGCCCCGCATCACCTGCGCAAAGGTCGGCCTGCCCTGCTTGTCCACCCGGTAGGCGTCGTGCAGCGCCTCCGGGCCATCGATGCTCAGCCCTACCAGAAACCCGTGTTCGGCCAGAAAGCCTCCCCACTCATCATCCAGCAGCGTGCCGTTGGTCTGCAACGCATTAAGAATGCG
>Ga0070734_10002745_pt1 | contig 20233 bp, 12 predicted proteins | sample Coa_R1_8_FD_66444 | JGI IMG/M metagenome (GOLD analysis project Ga0070734, IMG submission 66444) | Surface soil microbial communities from Centralia Pennsylvania, which are recovering from an underground coalmine fire - Coalmine... | ecosystem: Environmental > Terrestrial > Soil > Unclassified ... | reverse complement strand
CGATGCAGATACGCCCCGCTGCGCCCGCGCTGCGTAGCGATTCCGTCGGATAACATAGTGACAATCGCTTCAAATTGATTGCGTTCCAGATTCCGGTAAGGATATGTGCCGCGCACGAGCCGGTAGAGATCGTCTTCTTGCCAATCCCGCGCCGCGGTTTCGGCGACAATCTGCTGCGCGAGAATATCCAGCGGCGCATTCGGAATTTCCAGCTTGTCGAGCGATCCGGATTTAATTGCCTGGATTAAAGCGGCACACTCGATCAGTTCATCGCGCGTGGTGGCAAAGATACGGCCCTTCGGTTTCGCGCCCACCCAGTGACCCGAGCGGCCCACGCGCTGCAAAGCGACGGCGATGGAACGTGGCGATCCAATCTGACAGACCAGATCCACGGTTCCAATATCGATGCCAAGTTCGAGCGACGCTGTCGCCACTACGGCGCGAAGCTCGCCGTTCTTCAAGCGGGATTCGGCGTCCAAACGAAGAGCTCGGGAAAGGCTTCCGTGATGCGGCAGCACCAGGCTTTCGCCCAGCCGCTCGGACAACGCGTGTGCAACGCGCTCGGATAATCGGCGCGTGTTCACAAAGACCAGTGTTGTTCTGTGGTCGAGAATCAACTGCGCCACTCGATCGTAGATCTCAGCCCACATCTCGTTCGAAGCGACGGGGCCCAGTTCATCCCGTGGAACCTCGACCGCCAATTCCATCTCGCGACGGTGTCCTACGTTTACGATGCGAGCATCGGCACTTAAAAACTGCGCTACTTCCTCTATGGGTTTCACCGTCGCCGATAAACCGATGCGCTGCGGACGATGGCCGGCTTCCGCTGCCAGAGCGTCCAAACGGGCAAGCGACAGCGCAAGGTGGGACCCGCGCTTGTCATCGGCAACAGCATGGATTTCGTCCACGATTACAGTCCGAGTGGTGCGCAACATGTCGCGCGAGCGTTCGGCGGTGAGCAGAATATACAGCGACTCGGGAGTCGTGACTAAAATGTGCGGCCGCTGCTTGCCCATCTGCTGGCGTTCCCAGGCAGGCGTGTCTCCGGTTCGAACCGCGGTACGAATCGGCGCGAGTTGAATCCCGTGGCTTGCCGCCAATTCCGAAATCTCGGTCAACGGAATCTCTAAGTTCTTGTGGATATCGTTACTGAGCGCTTTGAGCGGCGAGACGTAGACAACTTCTGTCTCGTTGGGCAGTTCTCCCGAACGAGCCTGACGAACCAGCCGATCCAGGCATAGCAGGAACGCAGCCAGGGTTTTGCCCGAACCTGTGGGCGCCGAGATGAGGACGTCGCGTCCGGCGCGGATTTCCGGCCAGCCGAGGAGTTGAGGTTCCGTGGCGCAGGAAAAGCGCGTGATGAACCACTCTGCAACAAGCGGATCGAAGGCGGAAAGCGGGCTAGCGCCGGTCAACTGCTGTGGGAGCACTTAACTCCATTGTCGCACCCGCGCGCTGCTAATCTGGAAGAAAGGTGCAATACATTCGTCTTTTGCTGTTGTGCAGCCTCAGCGCGACGGCTATGCTCGCCCTGAATCCCCGCCGCGCTTTAACGCAATATACGCGCACCACTTGGACCCAGGAACACGGCCTTCCTCAAGATACGATTCGATCCATCGCTCAGACCAAGGACGGCTACTTGTGGCTGGGTACGGATGAAGGTTTGGCCCGCTTCGACGGCTATGATTTTGTGGTCTTCAGCAAGGAAAACGGCGCACTTCCGAGCAATATCGTCACATCGCTGTGCGCCTCTCAGGACGGCGGATTATGGATCGGCACGCCCGGAGGACTAACCTACGCGCGCGACCACAAATTTGTCACTTACACCAAAAAAGATGGAATGGCCGATACTCTCGTCAACTCGATCACCGAGGATCGCGCCGGTTCGCTCTGGATCGCAGCCGGAATCTCCTTAAGCCGTTTCCGCGATGGAAAGTTCACGAATTACAACACGCGCGACGGATTTCCGATCGAATCCATGCGCACGGTTTATCTTGGCCGAAGCGGCACTCTGTATGTGGCCGGATATTCCGGCGTCGCGCGGCTCGCCGGCGACAAGTTCGTTCCCTTGATTGGTCCGGGCGACATCGGCCGGGACATCGTCGGCAGCCTCACCGAAGACCGGCAAGGAAATCTTTGGGTGGCGGGAAACTTTGGCCTCTGGATGCGCAGCCCGGATGGAAAGCTGAGGCTCTTCCAAATCAAAGACGGACTTCCTGATAACTTCGTCCGATCCATCTGGCAGGATCGCGACGGCAATCTGTGGGCGGGGACCAATGGGGGCTTGGCGCGTCTTGAGAATGACCGTTTCGTGAGAAATCCCCTAGCTTCCTCAGCCGAGCGGGACTGGGTGCGCTGCATCTTTGAAGACGCTCAGGGCAATTTATGGGTGGGAATGAACAGCGGCCTGAATCGTCTGCGCGACGACATGTTCGCGATTTATGGGGAAACCGAAGGGTTGCCGAGCGATGAGCCCACCACCGTTTATCAAGATCATGCAGGCCGAATCTGGATCGGATTTCACGATCGCGGTTTGGCCCAGTTGGGCGGCGAAAAGCCGCGCGTCTACACCATGCGCGATGGTTTGCCGAGCAACGAGATCTTTTCCATCCGCGAAGATCATCAGGGCGATTTACTGATTGCCACGCGCGAGGGTCCCAGCCGGATGCACAACGGCCGCTTCTACAACCGGGTACTGGAAGATCCCATGCACCGGAGGCTGGCCTTTGATTTCCTGGAAAACCGCGCGGGAAATCTTTTCGTGGCCATGCCGGGAGGGCTGAACGAGCTGTCCAACGACAGCGTCCGCACCATGATCCCGGGCGGTCCACTGTTAAGCGATTCTTTTGTAGTCCTCTGTGAAACACGTGACGCAAGCCTCTGGGCAGGCTCTTACGGACAAGGTTTGTGGCGATGGAAAGATGGGAAATCGACACGGTTCACTGGAAAGGACGGCCTTTCGAGCGAGCAAATCCGGGCACTCCAGGAAGATTCGGACGGCACTCTTTGGATCGGCACATTCGGCGGCGGGTTGAACGGCTTGCGGGACGGGAAATTCTTCCATGTCACAACAAAAGACGGACTGTTGAGCGACAACGTCTCCCATATCGAAGACGATGATCACGGCTCACTCTGGCTCAGCACCACCCGCGGGATTTGCCGCGTACAAAAACAGGAGCTAAACGATTTTGTGTCCGGAAGAATTCGTGCTGTCCGAACCGTGAATTATGGCGTGATCGACGGACTGCGGAGCGCTCAGTGCGCCCCCGGCTATCCGACAAGCCGTGGCGGAGTTCGAACCACCGATGGCCGGCTCTGGTTTCCTACCAGCAGAGGGCTCGCGGTTCTCGATCCAAAAGAAAAACCTCCCGCCTTAGCGGCGCCCATCGTTCACTTGTTGGACGTAATGGTGGACGACCACTCAGTCGCCTTAACAGAACCCGCGGAGTTACCGCCCGGCAACGGCCGTCTTCAATTCCGGTACACCGGCGTGGATCTTAGCGCCCCGGAACGCGTTCGATATGTGTATCGATTGGAGGGCCTGGATCGGGAGTGGGTCAGCGCAGGTTCGCGCCGCGTGACCAATTACAACAGCCTGCGGCATGGTCACTATCGATTCGTAGTGCGCGCCGGCATTCCAGGATCGCAGTGGACGGAAACTTCCTTCGCCTTTCATTTACGACCCCATTTCTACGAAACAGTCTGGTTCCGCTACTTCTACATTCTGTTGGCGGCGGCGGGCATCTTTGGACTCTTCCGTCTGCGCGTGCGTCAGATCAGGCAGCGTTTCGCTCTGGTGCTGGAGGAGCGCGCCAGGCTGGCCCGAGAGATTCACGACACATTGGCCCAGGGTTTTGTGGGAATATCGGCGCAGCTCGATGCGGTGGCTGTAACACTCAACGGTCACGTGGACACGGCGCGCCGGCACTTGGATTTAGCCCGCAAAATGGCGCGCCACAGCCTCACGGAAGCACGGCGCTCGGTAATGGATTTACGAGCGTCTGCCCTTGAAGGTCACGATCTACCTGCAGCTCTGTCTCAGGCGGCGCGGCAGTGGACCGCGGGATCGCCAGTCCGGGTGCACGTCGATGTCGAAGGCGGCTCAAGGCCGTTGCCCGAGGAAATGGAGCAGCATCTATTGCGGATCGCGCAGGAGGCGGTGGCTAATACGGTGAAGCACGCGCACGCGCGCGAGGTACGCATCCGGCTGGATATGCAAAATGGACGGCTTCGCATGTGCGTGACCGATGACGGAAGAGGATTCGAACAAACCGACGCGTTCTCGGAAATCGGCGGCCACTTCGGCCTGCTGGGAATGCGCGAGCGTGCCGAAAGGTTGGGCGGTGAGCTGGAACTGCACAGTACACCTGGACATGGCACCGAGGTCGAAGTGACGGTACCGCTCCGATGATTCGAATTCTGATCGCCGAGGACCACTTGATCGCGCGAGTGGGCGTCAAGACGATTTTGAATACTCAAACCGATATGAGTGTTGTGGCTGAGGCGGCCAATGGAGCGCAGGCTATCGAACTGCACCGGCAATATCGTCCCGACATTACTCTCATGGACATGCGTATGCCCGGAACGAGCGGCATGGAGGCGGCTAGCGCGATCCGCGCGGAATTCCCACAAGCCCGGATTATCGCGTTGAGCACCTACGGCGGCGACGAAGATATCCGTCGCGCGCTGGACGCGGGCATCCGCGCCTATCTGACAAAAGATGTTTTGCATGACGAGATGATCCGGGCGATTCACGCGGTCCATGCGGGCGAGACCTATCTTCCTCCTTCGGTGCGGGCGGCTTTGGAGGCCGCTTCTCTACCCGCGTCGCTAAGCACTCGCGAACAGGAGGTGCTAGCGCTTATCGTCAAGGGCCAAGGCAACAAGCAAATCGCCTATATGCTTGGCATAGCCGAGCATACGGTCAAGAATCATGTAAAGAGCATTCTGAGCAAGCTGGACGTGGAAGATCGGACGCAAGCGGCCACCGCCGCCATCCAGCGGGGCATTATTCATCTGTAAACGGCACTTTCCCTAAAGATAGCCTGCTACAACCGTTCCCAAAATCGCACTACTGTTCTATGCCCAAGAATAGAAGGGTCGCCCCGCAACAGGGTTTGGCCGTGCCACTTGAAGTGATTGAACGTCGCATATACTTAGTGCGCTCGCAAAAAGTAATGTTGGACGCGGATTTAGCGAAGCTCTATCAAGTCCCAACCAAGGCCTTCAACCAAGCGGTGAGGCGCAATCGGGAACGCTTTCCGGATGACTTTATGTTTCGGCTCGAGCCCGCGGAGGCGAAATCTTTGAGGTCACAATCTGTGACCTCAAACAACGGACGCGGCGGCAGCCGCTATCTTCCGTATGTTTTCACCGAGCACGGCGTGGCCATGCTTTCCTCCGTTTTAAAAAGCAAACGCGCAGTGCAGATGAACATTCTCATCATCCGCGCCTTCGTGCGGCTGCGCGAAATGTTTTCCACACAGAAAGCCTGGGCGCGCCGTCTGGCCAAGCTTGAGGTCAATCAGCGGCGGCACGCCTCCGTGATCAACGTGCTCGCCGAGGAGATCGAGGATCTCAAGCGCCTGCCGGAGCCTGCGCCACGGCAACGAATCGGATTTCCCCGGTAGCCCCAAAGGGCTAATAACCTGACAAGTGCCCGTATCATCTTTATAATTAAGCTAGTTAGGCTGTTGAATGTCTCTCCGTTGAGTCTTCGGGATGGTGGGGCTTTGCTCTGCTGGGGTTGAGACCCTCCGGAGTCGATTCATCGGCCTGCTAGCCCAAGTAACGGGAACTTGCAACTCGAATGTGGATTGTCCGATTAGCCCTCCGCCGCCCTTACACCTTCGTCGTAATGTCGCTGGCGATCCTGCTGCTTGGCGCGACCGCAATCGTGACCATGCCGGTGGACATTTTCCCCTACATCGATATCCCGGTGGTCAGCATCGTGTGGACGTACGGCGGCGTGCCGCCCGAAGAGATGGAGAAACGCATCGTCACCATCTTCGAGCGCGCCATGACTACATCGGTCAACGATATTGAGCACATTGAATCGCAGTCGTATTACGGAGTTTCGGTTGTGCGCGTCTATCTGCACCCGAACGCCCGCGTGGATCTCGCGATGACGCAAATTGAAGCCATGTCGAACTCCATTTTGCGCGGGATGCCTCCGGGAATTTTCCCACCGAGCATTTTGAAGTACGACGCGTCCAGCGTTCCGATTCTTCAGTTGGGTCTGGAAAGCCAAACGCTCAGTGAACAGCAGCTCTTCGACATCGGGCAGAACTTTATCCGAACGCCACTGGCCATGGTGCAAGGAGCGGCGGTGCCCTCCCCATATGGCGGAAAATGGCGTCAGATTTCGGTGGATCTCGATCCGGCGGCCTTGTATGCAAATCAGCTTTCGGCCACCGACGTTTCCAATGCCTTGAATCTGCAGAACCTGATTCTGCCCGCCGGCAGCGTGAAGATCGGCGAGCGCGAGTATCAGGTGCAAGTCAACAGCAGCCCCGTGGTACTCAGCGAAATGAACAAGCTGCCCATCCGGACCATCAACGGAGCAACCGTTTATTTGAAAGATGTCGCCAACGTGCGCGATGGCTACGCGGTTCAAACCAACATCGTCCGGACCAATGGAACGCGCGGAGCGCTGCTTACCATCATGCGGAACGGCCGGGCGTCAACGCTCGACATCGTGAATCAAGTCAAGGCAGCGCTGCCGAAGATTCTCGCCGGACTTCCGGGCGCCGTGAAAGTCCGCCAACTTTTCGATCAGTCGATTTTTGTGCGCGCGTCGATTTCCGGCGTGCTAAAGGAAGCCACAACTGCGGCGCTTCTCACAGGCTTGATGATCTTGTTGTTCCTGGGAAGCTGGCGCAGTACAGTGATCGTCTGCATCTCAATTCCGCTTTCGATTCTGACGTCCATCATCATTCTCGATCTGCTGGGTCAGACCATCAACGTCATGACGCTGGGCGGAATGGCGCTGGCGGTGGGCATCCTGGTGGACGATGCGACGGTGGAAATCGAAAATACGCATCGCAATTTGGCGATGAAAAAACCTCTGGTGAGGGCCGTGCTGGACGGGGCGATGCAAATCGCGGTGCCGGCGTTAGTTTCCACGCTCTCGATTTGTATCGTGTTCGTGCCGGTACTGTTGCTCACAGGCGCGGCCAGATATCTGTTTACGCCGCTGGCGATGGCGGTGGTTTTCGCGATGCTCGCATCGTACATGCTCTCGCGCACGCTGATCCCTACCATGGTCCATTTTCTGTTGAAACCGGAAGTGGACATGTATCGCACTGGCGAGCATGGCGAAGAAGGAACGGCGGAAGGCCATCCGCTGATCTGGCGCATTCACTTTGCTTTCAACCGCCGGTTCGTTCGCTTTCGCGCGGCTTATGCCGGGTTGCTCGATTGGGCTTTGGATCATCGCGGCCCCGTGCTGGCGGGATTCGCGATTTTTGCCTTTGGGTCGCTGGGCCTGGTGTATCTCGTCGGTAGCGATTTCTTTCCGGCGGTGGATTCCGGTCAAATCCGGCTGCATGCGCGCGCTCCCGCCGGCACGCGCATCGAGAGCACGGAAATGATCTTCGCCAACATCGAGAACGAAATTCGAAGCGTGATCGCGCCCCACGAACTGGACACCATCCTCGACAATATTGGCCTGCCGAACAGCAGCTTTAACCTCGCCTTCGGAGATTGCCCGTCGATCGGCGTTAGCGACGGTGAAATCCTGATCTCGCTGAAAGAGGATCATACTCCCACGGAGATTTACACCGAACGGCTTCGCAAACGGCTGCATGAGCGTTTTCCGGACGTAACGGTGTTCTTTGAAGCTGCCAACATCACCAATCAGATTTTGAACTTCGGCTTGCCTTCGCCCATCGACGTACAGGTGACCGGGCGTGAAGCTGGACCAAACTATAAGATTGCGCAGCAACTGGCCGAGAAGATCGCTCGAATCCCAGGCGCAGCCGATGTGCATATTCACCAGGTAGTGGATGCTCCTGAGTTACGGATCAATGTGGACCGTACCAAAGCGGGCCAGCTCGGTTTGACCCAACAAAATGTTGCGAACAGTCTGCTGATCTCGCTCGCAGGCAGTGGGCAGGTTGCGCCAAATCAATGGCTGAACTGGGGCAACGGCGTGAATTATCAGGTGATGGTGCAAACGCCGCAATACAAGATCGATTCGGTGGATGCGTTGATGCGCACCCCGATCTCTGGTGGAAATCTCTCCATGGTTTCCAACACGTCCGGATCGATGGCGGGTACCTCGGGAGCGAGCGACGCATCCATGGGCGCCGCTCCCAACCAAGCTTCTGCCGCTTATGGAAATCCGGGCTCGATTCCCGGATCTACTCAGCTTCTTTCGAACCTGGCCACCATCGATCACGGCGTGGCTACCGAAATCGTCAATCACTATAATGTGCAACCTGTATACGATGTCTTTGCCAATGTCGACAGGCGCGATCTGGGCAGCGTGACCTCGGCTGTCGAGAAAATCATGAACCAAACGCACGTTCCAAAATCGACGACGTTGATGTTGCGCGGGCAGTCCAGGACCATGCAGACGTCGTTTTATCGTCTGGGACTTGGCGTAATCGCAGCAATCATTCTGGTATATCTTTTGATGGCTGTGAATTTCCAATCCTGGATGGATCCGCTGATCATCGTAAGCGCTTTGCCCGGCGCGCTGGCCGGAATCCTTTGGATGCTGTTCGTGACCCAAACCACTTTCAGCGTGCCATCGCTGATGGGCGCGATCATGTGCATCGGCGTGGCCACCGCGAATAGTATTTTAATGTTGGTTTTCGCAAACGACGAGCGCATGGATGGGAAAGGGGTGCGTGCGGCGGCGCTCTCCGCGGGATTCACACGCCTGCGGCCAGTGCTGATGACAGCAGCTGCGATGATTCTTGGAATGTTGCCGATGTCCCTCGGCCTCGGCGAAGGTGGTGAACAGAATGCCCCGCTGGGACGCGCCGTGATCGGCGGGCTTTTGCTGGCGACTGTAACGACACTGTTCATTGTGCCGATTGTTTATACGTATCTCCGGAAATCGCCTCCGGTAGATCACGACAAGGAGATTGAGGAGGAAGAGCGGGAGTTGATTCCAGGAGCGGAGTCCTGGCACGATCTCAGCCGTTAAGATTGAAAGAGCGGATGCGACCAGAAACAACCAGTAACGAAGCGGAACTTCGCGCCGAGATCGAAGAGCTGAAGCGCAGGTTGGAACAGAAGCATGCGGGAACCGCCGAGCATGTGAGGCAGCCGGCGCGGCACACCATCCGGAATTTGGTGCTACTCTTCGCCGTGATTCTGATTGCGGCGTTCGTAATCGGATACCTGCCCCGCTATCGGCGAGAGCTCCAACTGGTGGCCGAAGCCGATACGCACAATGAAGCGCTGCCCCAGGTAAGCGTTATGACCGCGGTTCGCGCGGATAGCCGAGGCAATCTGGTTTTGCCCGGCAACATTCAGGCCGTCACCGAAGCGCCGATCCTGGCGCGCGCGGAAGGCTTTCTCAAAACCCGCTATGTGGACATCGGAGATCGCGTAACGGAGGGACAGCTGCTGGCCGAAATTGAAGCTCCCGATATGGATCAGCAGGTGCGGCAGGCGAAAGCGTCCGTCCAACAGGTGCAGGCGGATCTGGAACGGGCGACCGCGGCGCTCGAGCAAGGAAAAGCAAACGAATCGCTCGCCAAAGTCACCGCACAGCGGTGGGACAATCTCGTCAAACGCGGCGTGGTGTCCAAGCAGGAAAACGATCAATACCAGGCGCAATATGTCGCGCAATCGGCGAATGTTCGCGCGCTGGATCACGCCGTGGCCGCCGCCAAAAGCAATGTCGCCGCCGCCGAGGCGAACGTGGCCCGTCTCTCGGAACTGCAGGGCTACCTCAAGGTCCGCGCGCCTTTCGCGGGTGTGATCACGCTACGCAACGTCGATGTGGGAGCGCTGGTGAATTCGGGAAGCACGCTGTTATTTCGAATCGCAAGAACCAACCTGCTGAGAACTTACGTGAATGTTCCGCAATCCAGCGCATCGGATGTCCATGTTGGACAAACCGCTTTCCTAAGCACTTCCGAATCGCCGGACTCGCACATCCCGGGCAAGGTTACGCGGACGTCCAATGCGCTCGATCCGAGCAGCCGTACTTTGCTGGTGGAAGTTCAGGCTGACAACTCCGCCGGAAAATTGATGCCTGGGATGTACGTTCAGGTAGATTTGAACCTGCCGCGAAAGGATCCACCGCTTTTGATCGGCAGCGATACTCTGGTGGTGCGTCCGGAAGGAACGCTCGTGGCTTTGGTGGGCGCGGGGAACAAGGTTCATTTCCAGCCCATCGCGGTCGGCCGCGATTTCGGGGACCGCATCGAAGTGCTCTCTGGTTTGAAATCCGGCGATCGCGCTATCGTAAATCCCAACGATTCTGTGCAAGAGGGCGTGAAGGTCCAACCCATCGCTGCAGCGGTCAAAGCTGGCCGCCATTAGAACTCATTTCATGCGACAGCTCACTCCGAACCGCGACCGCAAGGAAGCGTAACCACCGGCCCAGATGAAATCATTCACTCACTCTTTTTCCATGCTGCTGCTAGGCTGCTTGTCGCTCGCGGCCGACGATTCGGTGTGGCAGCGGCTGACGCGCCCTTATGCGCCTCGCCCAGTGGCGCCTGTGGATTTTACAAATTCGCCTCGTCTTACGCAAGTGCTGCGTGCGGGGAACATCTATCTTTCACTTTCCGATGCAATCGCTTTAGCTATCGAGAATAATCTCGACGTCGAGCTGCAACGCTTCAACATGCCCACCGCCGAATCCGAAGTATTGCGTGCCAAGGGCGGCGGTTTGTTGCGTGGATTTTCTTACAACCTGGCCGAAGCGCCGGTGGGTGTCGGCGGACCCTCCAGCCCACTGGTCACGACGGCGGCTTCCTCCACGCTCGCCGCCGGGTCGGTGCCGACGAATCCATCTGAGCTGGGCGTGCTTGCCGAACAACAGACAAATCTTTCGATCTCAGGGACGCTTCCCCTCTCCACAGGCCCGCCGCTTCCGCAATTCGATCCAGCGATCACGGGCCAACTGAATTTCCTGCACCAAAGCTTGCCGGAGACCAGTCCACGCGTCGCGGGCAGCAACGCACTAACGACGAACACAACGCTCGCCAATGTTGGATATTCGCAAGGCTTCGGACCCGGCACGCAACTCGGCGTCAACTTCGATAATTCCCGGGAAACACTGAACTCCACCAGCAGCGCTTACAATCCCTTCACGACATCGAGCTTCGGATTCACTGTCACTCAGCCCCTGTTGCGCGGTTTCGGTTTGTCGGTGAACCGGCGGTTTATTCGAATCGCGAAGAATGAGCGTAAGATCGCCGACCTCTTGCTGCGGCAGCAACTCATCGCAACCGTGTACGGAATCGTCCGGCTTTACACGGATCTCGTTGCGCTCTACGAAGATGTAAAAGTCAAAGAAGACACGCTGACAGCAGCGCAGCGATTGTATTCCGACACCAAAGCTCAAGTAGAAGAAGGGACACAGGCTCAAATTGAGCTAACGCGCGCCAACGCGCAGGTCTTTGCCATTCGCCAGGATCTGATCAACGCTCGCGGTTTGCTGGAAGAACAGGAAGCCATCGTCAAAAACGTTATTACACGGCGCAGCGCCAATCAGCCGGATATTTTAAACGCGAGAATTGTACCCACCGATTCGCTGAACATGCCTGAGAATGACAACTTACCCACGCTTCAGAGCTTATTGGCGGACGCTTTCGACAAACGGCCGGATCTCAAACAAGCGGGAGTACAAGTGGAAAATTCGCAAATCAGCTTGGAAGGATCGCGGAACGAACTGCTGCCGCAACTGGATCTGGTCGGCTCGGCGCAAAATAGCGGACTAGCGGGGCAGCAAAATCCGATTGGCCCTCTGGCGGATCCGACTTTCACCGGCGGATACGGAACCGCTCTGGAACAGCTGGCCACGCGCAAATATCCCACCTACGGGATCGGCTTGCAATTGAACCTGCCCCTGCGCAATCGAATCGCACAGGCGGATGTGGCGCGCGATGAAATCCAAACCCGCCAGACGGAGATCCGTCTGCAGCAGTTGCGAAATCAAGCCCAGCTCGAGGTGGAAGACGCCTTGGTGGCGATGCGGAAAGCCCGTGCATCTTACGAAGCGGCGCTGCAGACGCAGGCGTTGCAGCAGGAGTCGCTCGAAGCTGAACAATCCAAATTCCAGGTGGGCGCGTCTACCAGCTTTTTCATCATCCAATACGAAAGCTATCTGGCACAGGCTCGTTCTACAGTCGTGGTTGCAAAGGGCGCCTATCTGAAGGCATTGGCCGCCTTGCAACGTGCGGTGGGGAGTATTTTAGACGACCATCAAGTGGCTATCGATCTAGCCATCCGCGGCCGCTCACCTTCGCCGTAACTAGTTAGAAACGCAGGCTGTAAAAAGAATGCAAAGAAATTGTACAATCCTTCCGTTCGCGCGGTTCCGCCTTTATACTCCAAGTAGCACATGCTTCCCAGCATTCAATTCGAACGCGTTCCAGCGCTGCAGCCAATCACGTTCGGCGACGTTATCGAACGCGTGGCGGGCTTCTTCCTGTTGTTGCTTGCGAGTCCAATCTTAATTGGCTCGTCGTTGGTGGTAGCGGTTCTTTCACGGAGATCGCCGTTCGTCGCTCATTTGAGAATTGGCCGGCACAACCGCCCATTCTGGATGCTGAAGCTCCGATCGATGTGGGAGTCCGAGGATTCCGCACTCGGCAAAATGGGATGGGTCGAGTATGTGGTCGCTGAACCAGCCGAAAATGGAAAATCAGCGCAAGATCCAAGAATCACCAGCCGGTTCGCGGCGTTCTGCCGCCGCCACTCGATCGATGAAATCCCACAGTTCTGGCATCTGTTGCACGGCGAGATGTCACTCGTAGGTCCGCGCCCCCTCACACGCATCGAACTGCTTCGCTATTACGGCCCTCACGCTTCTGAACTTGTGTCGGTGAAGCCCGGGCTGACCGGACTTTGGCAAGTTTCAGGACGCAGCAGCATAAAATTCCCGGATCGCGCGGCGCTCGATCTAAAACTGGTGCGCGAGCTCACACCACGAATGTATTTGATCATTCTTGTCCGGACATTTTGGACGCTCGTCGCCGGTCAAGGCGCGTGGTAAGCAGCGCCTGAGAGCGCCATACTGCTTTTCCGGTATCTTTCTAAGCAAACTCCCGCGCAGCTAGTTTCATTTTTTGGCTAAACCCGGCCTCGCGCTACATTTCAATCTCTGTTCTGCCGATGGTTTGGCGAAATGACCACTCTGGAACTCCGTACCGCTACCACTGCGAGTGCAGTAATCCTGTTTGGGCTGAGCACCTTTGCGCAAACATTAGAAAAGCCGCAGGCGGCCGTATCCAAAAAGGAGAGCTCGCTTCTCGCTGCAGTCACGGAAGCTGGTCAATGGAAACCCACGGATCCGCGAACCGCTAAAGCCTACCGGGAACTGGGGGATTACTACTCCGCGGAGAGCCGTTATCCGGAAGCGGAAAAGATTTACCAAAAACGGCTCGAGCTGGAAGAAGATGCGCTGGGCCGCGCGAATCCTCAGATCATCACCGCAGTGCAGGATCTCGCGCGAGTGAACTTCGCGCAGATGAAGTACGCGCGAGCGACGGAGCTTCTGGAACGAGCGCTGCGGATTATGGAGCGCGAACATGGCGAGCAAGATCCCAAGCTCTTGCCCGCCATTGAAGAAGTAGGTAAAGTGCTGCAGGCGGATTCCAAATATCCGGAAGCCGAGAAGTACTTGCGGCGTGCGCTCGCAATTCGAGAGAAGTTCGCCGGCCATGAAAGCGTTGAGTTGGTTTCCGACTTGAGCCAGCTCGCCCGCATGTACGTGCTTCGATCCAATGTGCCCTCGGCGCAAACGTACTACCAACGTGTTTTGAAAATTCAGCAAGCCGCACTTCCGTCCGCCAGCCCGGAACTGCTTCCCACGCTGGATGCACTGACTTCTTTGTCCTTGGAGCAGAAACAGTACGCAGACGCCGAGCCGCTGCTCCGCCAAACGCTTTCGATCCGCGAAGGCGGTTTTGGCCCGATGCATGCCGAAGTAGCCAAGAACTTGGATCGGCTTGGTTGGGTCTACACACAGCAGAAGAATTATGGCGCAGCAGTTCGATGCTACGAGCGTTCTGTTTTTATTTGGACCAAAGAATTGGGCGCAGAAAACCCGGAGCTGGCGAGTAAGTACCAGAAGCTGGCGGAAGTGTACGCCGCGCTCAATCGCCCGGTGGACGCGGAACCTCTGGTCCGCCAGGTACTCTCCACGCGCGAGAGCGAAACTGTGACGAGCTTGAACACGCTGGCTTCCATTTATATCGCGCGTGAAAATCTGACGGAAGCGGAACCACTCTATCGGCTCTCCATCGCGATTCTGGACAAGCGCGGCATTCTCACCTCAAAGCGGCCTGTTTCGGCGGCGTCCGATCCCAGTCTGGATTTGCTCGCCGAAACCGCTACCGACTATGTCGAGTTATTGAAGAAGATGAAGCGTAAAGGTGAAGCTTCGAAGCTCGAAGCTCGAATCCGAGCCATCTCAGGGAAGAACTCCACGAAGAAACGCCCCAGCTGAAGGATTTGCTGAGAACAAAAGCTCAGGAGCGGCACTCTAGCAGAACATGAAGGCTTTGCTGTGTCTCTGCGCCGGGCTCTTATTGGCGCAAGATGCCCCCGTTCCACTTTTAGCGCCAGGTCAACCCGTGAACTGGTGGTTTGTATTCAAGTTCAACGCAGCATCTTTCCCCGAGTGCGGCGGCGGTATCCAAAGAACATGCTTGTTCGGAGGATCGGTGCAACCGTACAGCACGTTCAGTCAACAATTCGTGTATGCGAGCAGTGCAAACGGCGCGCTGCAACCAGGCGGCGGCTGCCTGGGTGATTCCGTCACGGACCCGCTCGGCGCGACTTTCAGCCAAGTCTACGACGGCGGTTTCTACTACGTGATATGGAACGATCAGTTCTATGGAGACCCGTTGGAAACTCAGTTCGCTCCTTGGGGCCATTCCAAAGGCATGTTGGCGTGGAACGATACCGGCAGCGGAATGGTGCTGCAAGTTTCCACGCCCTCTTGGCCGGCGTCCGGAAGCGTGAAGGAACCGCGCAATACCGATGGAAATACGCTAGGATGCGTGAAAGACAACGACGTTTTGGTCAGCCAGCACTTCTTCGCATTGAACCTCAACAAGGCGGATGTCGCTGCTGTCTTGGCTGCGCTTGTGAATGCGAGCGTTGTCACGGATCCGGCAAATCTGCAGATAGTAAAAAACGGCGGGCCGGCCGACATTGAGCAGCTGGTGCGGAGTCTAGGAAGCGAATCGAAGAGCAATGCAGCGACCACCGCGACGCTATCAAGCGGGGTGGTGCTGATCTCGAAACCATCGCACCTGAATGTGCCGCCGTGGCAAATGGTTTCGGCGCTGCTGGGTGGCGTCCCGCTGCGCGTCGCGTCGTGGTGGGCCGATCCTAAGATTCCGACCACGACCGCGTCCACTTCCATCGGATGCTGGGACGCATCGCTCGCAAAACCGGGTGCGGTCGAAATCGCGACCTCGGGAAGCTGGCAGTCGACGACTCTCGGATTCACCGGCGTAAGTGAGCCAGATGGGAATCACGCGAAGATTGGCGTGTCAACTTCTGTTGCGGGAAAGGTTGAAATCCAGGGCAGACCACCCAGCCGTCACTGCAGCGCGAATGACTCCTCGCCGGAGTGCGCCGTCCAGCGAAACGCGTGCCTATTCGGGACGTGCCCTTACGTCATCTTCGGCGATAATAACCAGCAGGGAACACTCTCAGGCCCGGATTGCGACAGCAGCCAAAACGGCCGCGGCGGATTATTCTTTGTTCTGCGGAATCCAGCTCTCTACCATAGCGTGCAGCAATTGCTCGAGGGTCAGACAGCGCTGCAGTAGCGCGTGCTTGTTCCTTGCAATCCAAACCGAACCGCGACCGCAAAGAAGCGCAATCGCAACATCCGTGGTAGCGCTCCCTCGCGGTCGCGGTTCGGAAACGTCAGCCGTTCACTGTTGCACCGGGATCGACATCCCCATTTGCGATTGCGAGCCGCCAATCGAAAGCGTGACGGCAGCATCGCCATTGGGCGTCGAGGACGGCACTCGCAAGTTGATCTGATACAAACCAGCGAGCAAACCGGGCGAAGCACCCACATAGAGAACATCCGAGGCCGCCAAAGTTTTTCCCGCAATCGTCACCGTGATTGGCGTTGCCACTTGATCCGCCGTAGTCGTCAATTGACCGGGCGGCACGGCTTGCATCAGATCGCCGAGGCCGGTGGCATACAGCGTGATCAACTCTCCAGGTTTGGCGGGCCGGCCACCCGGTACGAGCGATGGATCCGCCACAGGAATCGCGGTGCCTGCAATCTGCGCTGAGATTGTATGGGAACCCGGAATAAAAAAGAAAGCCGGGGCAAATGCTTGCAGAGAGTTCAAAGTCGCCACATCGCTCACAAACTGGTTTGGTTTATCCGGATTCAAAATCACCTTCACCATCACCGGCCCAGTGCCCGTGAATTCGGGAGCCTGCGCGTTGATCTGATCCGCCTGCACATACGCGATCGGAATGCGAACGGGCGTCGCGATCCCCGGACCCGACATCTCAATCGCGACGCATGCCAGCACCGTCGGAAACGTCGTGTCGTTGTTTTCCAAATCTCCTAGCCCGACCGTTCGCTTCAACCCGGATACCTGGAAGCCCGAGCCAAACACGCTAATCATCGCCCCCGAAGAGATCGGCGGCTGAAAAGACGCGCCGTTCATCACGGTGCGCAACGTCGGCTTGGCTGCGAGACTGCAAGCCCCCACGGCGGAAATGGTGGTCTCGAACGTGTACACGTGATCGCCCTGCGGCGTGCCGTCCTGATTCGCCGCCACTGCCGCGACATAAACGTGCAACCTTCCGATTTCGGTCTGCGGAGGCGTCCACGGGATGGTCCAATCGAATCCAGCGCCCGCGTTCGTCGTCGGTGCATCCAACTGTTCGGCGAATTGCCGCCCGTTGTTTCCACTGCAGGGCGGCGCCGATCCGAACTTCGATCCGTCATCGCAAACCACCGTGATTCCCGTACCTGCCGTAAACGTTCCCGCTTCGGAGGTCTCGTCGCTCACCGCGCGGATGGTCATCTGGAAGCCCCACCGGCTCGCCGTCGGATGGTGCACGGTGACATGGACCATCTGCTGGACACCCGGATTGTAATCCGTAATCGAGGAAGTTACGCCCCCTAGCGAATCGCTGTTGGCGGCGCCGAAGGTGCTGTGACACGTGCTGCAGTTTGCTCCATTATGATCGGCGGGCGCGCCGGTGTAACCGATGCTGGGCATCGCGCTCTCCGCCTGCACAACGGCTGGCGCCAACGCGAATAGGATAGCTGGGAATATACGATTCATCCGTTTGATGAGACTTCGTCCCAGCTAAAAAGTTACACGTACTTCTAACGCACAAAACACTTAATCCGCTAAACAGGCCAGAGCTTTCTTCGCGGTAGTACTCATAGGAACCTCATTCATTTTCGACTTCGCGAGCCAGCGGAAGCCATTCGGGGCTGCTGAAACAGTCGCGCGAAATACCTGACAGACGAAATTGGTGTTCACAATGGTGTGCCGGAATTCTCCGATTCTTTCGCCCACGCTCGCGCTCGCCAACTGCGCCGGTTCGGGCAGCTCCCAAAATCCCGCCAGACGCGGATTCTCGGGCGTCCTCTGCCAAGCCAGGATCTTGCCCGCTTTCTCCACTACCAACAGTTCCTTTTCCACGCGTTTCGCGCTTGGCTTGGCGGACTTCAGCGGGAGTTCGTTCTCGATTGCGTGTTCGCGTGCCACGCAATGCCGTTGAATCGGGCAATCTCCACAGCGCGGCTGCTTGGGCAGACACACCGTAGCCCCGAGCTCCATCATGGCCTGATTGAATTCACCCGCGCGGCCCGGATGCAGAAGCTGTTCGGCCGTGGCCCGGAGCCGATTTCGCACGGCCAGCGAATCCACATTTCCACGTGCGCCGGTGAGCCGGCTGAGAACGCGCACGACATTGCCGTCCATCACGGCGTGCGGCAGATCGAATGCGATACTCGCGATCGCAGAAGCCGTATAGTCTCCCACGCCAGCCAAACTCAGCAGCGTTGTATAGTCTCGCGGAAAATCCCCGAGTTCGACAACCTTTTGAGCGGCGCGCTGCAGATTTCGAGCGCGCGAATAATAGCCAAGCCCGGCCCAAGCCGCGAGCAGCTCCTGTTCGGGCGCCGCCGCGAGCGCGCGCACATCCGGAAACCGCGCCAGAAATCGCTCGTAGTAAGGAATCACCGCAGCCACGCGCGTTTGCTGCAGCATGATCTCGGAAATCCAGATGCGATATGGATCGCGCGACTTCCGCCACGGAAGATCCCGCTTGTGCTTGCCGTACCACTTCAGGAGCCCGCTTCTGATCTTCCCAATCATCATACGATGACTGATATTATGCATGGGTGAAAGCTTCCCGCGCCGGCCTGGTCATCGTCATCCTGATCGCCCTGGCGCTCGCCTATACGTATTTCGCCCCGCTCCGGTTGGCCACCTGGGTAGCGATTGGGCGCAGCCCGGATTGTTCGTTTCCGGAAGCGCTCAAAGCCCGCGACAATCTGAAGCTCCAGATCGCCTATAACGAGGAGATCCTGAACGCGAGTAAGATGATTCAGCAGGACGCCCCAGCTTACGAGCTGTGGCAAACACCGAAGGGTCGCTATTGGATTCCCGCAGGCAGCCGCTATGTGTTGCCATTCAACCTCGCCGAACAGCGGCGCGGGATTTATGGCTCGGGCGAGTACGGTCCGCATCAAGGCGACATCGTTCTGGATTGTGGGGCCAACGTCGGCGTTACCGTGCATGAAGAGTTGGCTGCGGGCGCCAAGACGGTGGTCGCCATCGAGCCCGCGCCCGAGAATCTGGAATGTCTGCGGCGTAATTACGAGAAAGAAATCGCCGCCGGCCAAGTGATCCTGATTCCGAAAGGCGTCTGGGACAAAGACGACTTCCTCACGCTGCGCGTGGACCCCAAGAATTCCGCCGCCGATTCCTTCGTGCTCCAGCGCGAGGGAGCGGTTGACCTGGAAAAAATCCCACTGACCACCATCGACAAGCTGATGGCGGAACTAAAGCTCGATCGTGTCGATTACATCAAGTTCGATATCGAAGGCGCGGAACCGAAAGCGCTCACCGGTGCTCATGACACGCTGGCGAAATACAAACCGCGGCTCTCCATCGCTTCTTATCACCAACCCGACCATCCCCAGTTGATTCCGAAGATCGTTCACGCCGCCCGGCCGGATTACCAGATGCAATGCGGCCCCTGCTCTGAGACAGAGCACGCCATCCGCCCCGATGTTTTGTATTTCAAGTAAGCACGTAGCGCTGGTACTGCTGCCAATTTTCCTGTGCTCGTGCGCACGTCACTTCCGCGCCCAAGGCATCGTGCTCGCCGTGGATATCCCAAACCGGATGGCCACCATCTCGCATCGAGCAATTCCACACTACATGGAGGCAATGGCGATGCCGTTTCACGTGGATGCCGCCACTGACCTCGCACAGCTTCAACCGGGCTCGCGCATCGATTTTGAGATAAAGGTGACTAAGAAGGCCACGGAGGCGCGGCACATTCAGGTGGTGGAAACCGATCTCGCGGACGTCCCAGTGCCCAAGCCGGAAGAGAAGATCGCAATTGGCCAGGTGATGCCGGATTTTTCGTTGACCGATCAAAATGGCAACGTCGTGCGATTGTCTGAATTTCTCGGACAAGTGGTTGCGATTGACTTCATCTACACGCGCTGTCCCTTGCCTGATGTCTGCCCGCGCCTTTCCGCCAACTTCGCCCGCTTGCAAAAAAGATTCGCCGGGAAACTTACGCTGCTCTCCATCACGCTGGATCCGCAGCACGACACGCCTCAGGTCCTGGCGGATTACGCGCAGCGCTGGCGCGCAAATTCGCAAACCTGGAAGTTCCTGACGGGTCCCGAAGAATCAATCCGTAAAATCGCTGGGCATTTCGGAGTAGTCTTCTGGGCCGAAGAAGGCGCCATCACCCACACGTCGTCGACTGCAATCATCGACCGCGACGGTAAGCTGGCAGCCATGGTAGAAGGCTCCCAATTCACCAGCCAACAATTGATCGACCTGGTGCA
>Ga0070734_10002744_pt1 | contig 20234 bp, 13 predicted proteins | sample Coa_R1_8_FD_66444 | JGI IMG/M metagenome (GOLD analysis project Ga0070734, IMG submission 66444) | Surface soil microbial communities from Centralia Pennsylvania, which are recovering from an underground coalmine fire - Coalmine... | ecosystem: Environmental > Terrestrial > Soil > Unclassified ... | reverse complement strand
CCCCTGATAATTGATGGCGTTGAGGGCGCGGATGATCTCCTCGAAGTTGATGGAGCCGTGCCCCAGTGAGCGGAAGTCCCAGAAGCGCTCCGGATCGCCGAAATTGACGTGGCCGCCGAAGACGCCGACGCGCTTCGGGGCCGGCGACCAGTAGACGTCTTTCATATGGACATGGAAGATACGGTCGGAGAACTCGTAGATAAACTTCACATAGTCCACGCCCTGATAGCCCAGGTGGCTGGGATCGTAGTTGAAGCCGAACGCCGGGTGGTTGTCCAGCGCCTCCAGCGCGCGGCGGGCCGACACGATGTCGAAGGCGATCTCCGTCGGGTGGACCTCCAGGGCGAACTTGATCCCGTTCTCCTGAAATACGTCCAGGATCGGCGTCCAGCGCTCCTTGAGTAGCGCATATCCCGCTTCGATCTGCCCCGGAACCACCGGCGGGAAGGAGTAGAGCAGATGCCAGATGGAGGACCCCGTGAAGCCGTTCACCACCCCGACGCCCAGGTTCTTCGCAGCGATGGCGGTCTTCTTCATCTCCTCCGCGGCGCGGGCGTTGACCCCTGCCGGATCGCCATCGCCCCAGACATGCGGCGGCAGGATCTGCTTGTGCCGCGCATCGATGTTGTCCAGCACCGCCTGGCCGGCCAGATGGTTGCTGATGGCCCAGGTCTTCAGGCCGTGGTTCGCCAGAATGTCGTGCCGTGATTGGCAATAGGCGGCGGCCTCCGGGCCGCTGGCCGCGATCGGATCGAAGTGATCGCCCCAACAGGGCAGCTCGATGCCGTCATAACCGAAAGCCTTCGCCTTCTGGGCAGCCGTATCGAACGTCAGGTCGGCCCACTGGCCGGTAAAGAGTGTCACTGGTCGAGCCATAAGTTGCGTGTCTCCTCCTCAAGACAGAATGGAATCGCGGATTGCACCCGAACAGGGCGATACTGCTCAATTGCTTCCGCTGGACTTAGGGGCGGGAGCCGACATGCCGACGGCGGCAGCGGCAGGCTGTTTCTCTTTCTCCAGCGCATCTTCCGTATAGACATTCCTGGCATTCCACAACAGGAATTCGGTGATCCCCAGATCGCTCAGCGCCTTGATCTGCGCCCTCACCTCCGTCGGACCGTAGTGGACATGCCGGAGGTCGAAATCCTGGATCCAGGGGCGCAGCTTGCAGGTCGGGACCGCCTTCAGGTTCTTTTGAGCGTCGCCGACCGAAAGCGTCACGGTTTTGTACGGCTCCTTATTGGGGTCCTTCATGCCATATTCGCCGTATGCATAGTGGGAGGGATAGACCATCGGGCTGAGGAAGTCCACCTGCTCCGCCACATTGGTGCGCGTCTGCCCGATGCCCATATCCGGGTTCTTTGCGTTCACTTTCGAGGTGAGGCCGAACACATCCGCGCTGAAATAGACGCCCTGCGCCTTGAACTTCTCCCGAGCGTACTTCAGGAAGGCGCTGATCTGGTCTTTGCGCAGGTCGCCCTCCTTCTTGCCGGGGTAGTGGAGCAAGCTGATATTCCCCTCGCTGGGGAAGCGCACATAGTCGAACTGGACCTCCTTGAACCCACGTTTGATGGCCTCCATCCCGATGGCGATATTGTAGTCCCAGTTCGCCTTGTTATAGGGATTGAGCCATGCGTGGCCCGACTTGTCGTGCCAGACCCGGCCCTGAGCGTCCTGGACCGCCATATCGGGGTGCGCCGTCGCCATGGGAGTATCCCGGAAGCAGGCGATGCGGGCGATGGAGTAGATGTGATGCTGCTCCAGGATGGGCATGATCTTTTCCGGCTTATAGGCGTGCTTCTGGACCCCTGGCGTCGTCCTGGCCAGCGGGATGTCGGTATCGAAGTAGACGTTCCCATCATCCTTCGCGTCGATCACCATGGCGTTGAGTTCGGTGCGATCTACGAGGGCGACCAGTTGATCGAAGCGCTTGGTGCCCGCCGACCAGCCGGTAAGATAGATGCCCTTCACGCCCCCTTCCGGGAGCGCAGGCGGCGGCGGAGGTCCGGGGGGCTTCGGCGGCGCAGGGGGCGGCCCGTTCTGGGCGAGGGCGGATGCGTTGGTGTTGGCCCCGTTGTGATTGCAGCCCACAAGCGGCAGAGCGACCAGCGCGCCGAGGCCCATCAGCCCCATAGCGCGCCAGGAAAGAGAGTGGCAATGTTGAATAGGAGACATCGGCTTGGCTTACATCACTTTCGCAGATTTTCAAGAGTGAATGGAGTGGTATCCCCACTATTGTGACATAATCCGGACTGCCTGTCTACGGGTTCCGGCCCTCTTGCAGCGCTTTCAAGATCGCACCCAACCGTTCTGCGCCCAGCCGTAGGGCATCGCTCCCCTTCGCCCCCCCCGTCAGTTGTGCAACCGTCACCGGGGGACCAAAACGGACGATGGTGCGCCGCCCGGCAGGGCGGGGCCACTGTTTGCCATAGGGGAGAATACGGTCGGTTCCGATCAGGACCACCGGCACGATGGGGACGTCGGCGCTGCGGGCGACCAGCAGCGCGCCCGGCAGCAGAGGCTGCAGTTTGCCGTCCTCACTCAGTTTGCCCTCCGGAAAGATCACCACGGCCTCCCCCTCCTCCAGCAGCTCCTCGGCGCGGCGCAGGGCGGCGCGATCCGCCGTGTAGCGCTTGACCGGAAACCCATGCAGCCAGCGCGCCAACGGCCCGATGATCTTCATCTGGAAGATCTCCTCCTTCGCCATCACCCAGCAGGGCCGCGGCAAGGCGATGGCGAGGGTCGGCGGGTCGGAATCGCTGATGTGATTGGGAGTGATGAGCACGCCGCCCTCACGGGGCACATAGTGCCGGCCTTCAAAGCGGATGCCGCCGAACAGCGCATAGAGGATATGAATGAGGACCCAGGCAATGGGCCGTATCAACCAGTAAGGCATCGTGCTATCTCCTCGCGGACGCGTTATCCCCTCACGGGGCGCGCCGGTCTTATCATTGCGGAAGAGTATAACACAGAGGCCTTGGCTCTGCCTGGGCCAAATGGCTTATTTTTGGGCCGGAAGCGGATCAATGCGGACGCAGCAGCAGCACAGCGACCACGATAACCGCAACCAGCACAAGGATCACGGCGATCACGACCCCCATGTTGGTGCGGCGCGCGGAGCTGGGCGTGGTGGGCGGGAGGTCGGTGCGCTGCAACAGCGGTGCAAACTGCGATTGGGCGGCAGGAGTCTCTCGTTTCGGTGCTGGCGGTTGAGAGGTCGGATTAGCCGCGCTGGTTGGTGGGCCTTCTTCCGTTTCGAGGGCGCTCGGCGGCGCGGAAAGGATCGTGCCGCACTGCCAGCAGGGATCGTTCTCCGACACGTCCTGATTGGTCGCGCCGCAATGGGGGCATTTGATTTTCATGGACTCCTCGGGAATAAGATGGATGATGGCATCTCATTTCCGCCCGGTGAGGCCAAAATCCTCCTTTTTCCCACTCATCCCCAACCCCCCGCTCTACGCCGCCGCGAAGCGGTTGAAGCGGGAGAGCAGGGGGTTGGGGAGAGGGGAAGCTTAATCCCACACGATGTCGTCGTATTGCGTCGCGGTCGATCCGTTGAGGGCTGCCTGGCGCTGCGCCTCTCGCTCGGTAACCGACGTCGCGGACTGCGGCGGTTTTCTGCCGCCGTCATCCTTATGATTGGGGCCGATGCTATAGAGGACCAGCCTGTCGCCCTCGGTGCGATAGACAAAGGGCTGCCCCAGATAGAGGTCTCGTGGGAACGCGCTGCCCCAGAGCGCTTCCGCATCCTCCAGGTGAGACGGGTAGCGCCCATGGAGGGTGCGATAGGCGTTGAGCGCCAGCGCCACCTGCGCCATATCTCGATAAACCAGCATCTCATCGCGCCTCAATCCGACCCGGGCGAGCGAGGGCAGCATGATCCGGGTGCAGACGGCATACCAGGGCAGGTCTCGGGTCACGATACTCTCCGGGTATGCGGGCGCTCCGGGCGCCAGAGTGGCCGCCCTCTGCCACTGCAGGGCGTGGAGATACTCGATTTCGTCCAGCTTCCAGAGGGGAGCCCAGACCACCCCCAGCATCCGCGTAAAGATGTTCGTTGAGGGAGTTCCACTCTCCAATAGCCTGGCTTCGATAGGGTTGGAGACGAACTGGAAAGCCCACATTCCAAAACACCTCTCCCCATCCAAATCGTGTTGGAAGGTCGCAACCCAATCGGTATGCGCCAGCCGTCCCACAAATGCATGCGCCTGTTCCGGCGTCAGCGACACGGTATCGAGAACGTCCGCCAGCGCCCGGCACCCGATTCTCTCCACTGCCATCGCCACCAGACCGGAGATCAGCATAGGTTCCGGGGCGATGTGTTCGCTCATGCGAAACAGCACACTGACATCGTCCAATGCGGCTTCCACATGCCCGGATCGGGCTTCCGACAGCGCCTCCGCTCGGATCAAATACGCCAGCGTGCGCATCTTCCCCAGATGCGGCAGGAGGATGCCCGCCAGGTTCACTGCATCGTAGTCTACCGGGAAGCGACAGGCAGCCATCCCTGCGGCCTGCCGGGTGAGCGCGATAGCCTGCGCATTGTTCGACAGCGCCATGGCTTCCGCCGTGGCCTCTGCTTCACCGCCCCTCGCTATCCCCTTATCGTTATGGAGGGCATCTCGCTGAGAATCTGTCAGCTTGAGCGCGTCCGCCGCCTTCAGATACACGACGGCGGCATTCTCCGCATCGGGCACGCGGGGCGGGGCGAGCTGAACCAAGCGGATCGGCGCCCCGAGCTCCTCATGCAGACGCCAGGATGCCCACAGATTGATCAGCAAGAACGAGAAGAGGGCAACCCCGCCGCCCCAGAGCAGGCTGCGTAAGGCACGCCGCCAGAAACGACGGGTAGGGCGCTCCGGCTGAATCCGTAGCGGGGCCGTCTGTTTAGGAGGTGTGAAGGAACTATGGGATCGGTTGTTCTCCGATGGTGACATGGTGGTTTCTCCCAATCTATATCAACTATGTGACCTCTCATCCAACAACTGCGCTAATTGGCGTATGCGCCAGCCCAGGGCATCGGCGAAGCTCTTGCTTCTGGCTTTCAGAGGCGAGAGGACGCCGAAGTCGGCAACGAGCGCGATGCTGGGTTTCTGGCTGCCTCTGCCCTCATTGATCGCCCTATTTTGCGCATCCAACCAGTTGGTTGCGCCCCCGCATAGGAGCATCATGGCCAGCATGACGCCGGCCAGGCGCCACTGCCAGATGCCTGCTTTCGCCGGCTTGCGCCAGTGTTCATCCAGGCAGCGTTGCATCACCCTCCGGCGCAGCGTCTCCGGCAGTTCAGGCGCGGCGGCTTTCAGTCGGGCCTCTATCCGTTCCTGTTCAGGCCTGGTTTCCATAAGCCTCCTCCTCCTGAACCCACCCCCGCAGGCGTTCGATCCCATACCGATAGCGGCTGGCGACCGTATTCGGCGACGCCTTCACAATCGTGGCGATCTCGGCGAAGGTCATCTCCTCGTACACTTTCATCGCGATCACCTCCCGCTGCTCCAGGGGCAACCGCAGCAGCAGCCGCTGCATCTCCCCGGCCTGGGTCGTATCCACGGGCGGCGCCGGGCGCTCGGCCTCTTCCAGGGGCCGCTCACGGCGCTTGCGCCGCAGGATATTGCAGGCTTCATGCCGTGCCGCTGCAAACAGATAGGGGCGCAGGTTCTGAACGCGATTGGCCCGCCCCTGCGCCAGCCGCACAAAAACCTCCTGCAGGGCGTCCTCCGCGTCCGCCGTCGTGCCCAGAATGGCCGTCAATACCCGATAGAGCGCGGCGGCATAGTGGTCATAGAGCAGCGCAACGACCTCCAGATCGCCCTGGGCCAGACGTTGCCGCCACTCTACCTCCGGCACATATTCGCGCGGAGAGACCTCTTGACTTTTCTCGATCCACACAGCTTCTTTCATCCTGATGCCCTGAAGAGAGTGAGATAGCGGCTCTTGCCCGCGGCCTGGTTCCAGGCTGCCGCGCCCGGATCGCCTTTCCGTTCGGAAGTTTCGCCTCCGAACATCGGTCCCACGATTCTGCGCCGCTTTCACTTCCTAGACGCAGCAGGCGCCGTCTTTTGTCTAATCGTGCTCCTTTTTTTCCAAGATGACGTATATTTTCCAGCCTGGTGCGTAGAGGACAGAGAATACTCCAGGCGCACCCAACTTACGTGATCGAACCCCCATCTATGGATAAACAGCCTTTTGACATTGACATCGCCATCGAGCGCCTGCGCGAAGCCGTGCAGCCGTTTCCCCAGGCCGGTCTGTTCGTCCTGCAGGCGGAGGGCTACGGAACGCCCTTTGAGATCCTGGTCGCCTGCATCCTCTCTATCCGCACGCTGGACGAGGTGATGATCCCCCTCGCCCGGCGGCTGTTCCAGCGCGCCCGCACGCCTGCGGAGATGATCCGCCTGTCGCCGGAAGAGCTGGACCGAGAGATCCAGACATGCACTTTCCATGAGGCCAAGGCGCGACAGATCCACGCCCTATCCCAGCGCCTGGTGGAGGAGTACGAAGGCGTTCTACCCTGCGAGGAGAGCGTGGTCCTCTCCTTTGCCGGGGTCGGCCCAAAGTGCGCGGGATTGACGCTGGGCATCGCGTGCGGTCAGCCGTTTATCGGCGTAGATATCCATGTACATCGCGTCACCAATCGCTGGGGCTACGTTCAGTCTTCCGAGCCGGAGAAGACCCTGGAGGCCCTGAAGGAGCGCCTGCCGCGCGGCTACTGGGTCGAGATCAACCGGTTGCTGGTTCCCTTTGGCAAACATATCTGCACCGGCAATCGTCCCCGCTGCTCCACCTGCCCCTTACGGGATATGTGCCAACAGGTGGGAGTGATGGATCCTCGGTGATTACCATTGTGCTATAATTCTCTCAGTAATACCCACAAAGGGCAGACATGATGACACAAATACTGGAACCGACGCCTTCTACCCCTCCTGGTCGTGTGCGCTGGACGCGCGAGGCGGTGGAGGCTTTGCAGCAAAGCGGGTTTCTCGACTCGGAGCGCCGCTACGAGGTCATTGACGGAGAGATCATCGAAATGTCGGATAACCCACCGCACCGATTCTGTGTACGCATGCTGTTTCACTTTTTGATGCGTGTTTTCGGTGCGGAGCGCGCCTGCTATCAATCCGCTATACAGACATCGAAAACCGATCCAGTGCGCAACAATCCGATTCCAGATGCTTCGGTGACAAGGGAGCCGGATGCGGCCTATGCCGCGCGCTTCCCTGGCCCGGACGATCTGCTGTTGGTCGGCGAGGTTTCCGACAGCACGCTGGCCTACGATCTGGGCGAGAAGGCGCTCCTTTATGCTAGAGCGGACATCCCCGAATACTGGGTTCTGGACATCCAGGGCCGCCATCTGATCGTGCATCGCCAACCGGGACAGGATGGCTATGCCGACATTCGGCTCTACCCGGAAGGCGAGGAGGCTGCCACCCTGAGTCGCCCGGAAACGAAAACACGCGTCTCCGATCTGCTGCCACCTACGGAAGTGCCGACTGCGCCATGAACGCCACTTTGCTTTTTTCAAGCGGTTGCCGACCCACCTATTGCCACGCCCTCCTCATAGAGGCAATAGGGCTGAAACCCCAGGCGCTCGTACACTCGCCTCGCCGCCAGGTTCTCCCTGTTCACATTGAGAACGATGGTGGGGAGTTGCCTGCGCACCAGTTCCGCCGCAACCGCCCCCGTTACCTGCGTCGCCAGCCCCCTCCCCCGCCGGTCACGCCGCGTATAGACATTGCCGATGGCTCCCACGCCCTCGGACGGCTCCAACAGGTGCGTGCCGGCAGCGGCAATAAGCGCCTCCCCCTCCCGAACGCCGAAGTAGACCCCCTTCTCCAGCATGGCGGGAGCGAAGAAGTCGGGCGCTTCCCCAACAACCTCTCCATCCGCAAACAGGGCCTGCAGCGCCCCTAAATCTGCCGGACCGAGCCGTTCGACATCGGTGGGCGGAGTATAGTGGAAATCCGCAGCTTCCAATCGCATCCGCCACATGGTCTCTCGCTTCTCGATCCGGTAACGCTCCAAAAATACGGGCAGAATCTCCGGGCGCACCAGAAAGAAGACGCGCCGCAGCGTCCCGATCTCGTCCAGCAGCAGGCGGGCGGAAACGGGCAAGCCCATCAGGAACAGGACGGGGAGTTCAAAGAGGTTCAGCGTCAGCGCCAGCGCACTGGGATCTTCGGGAAGGTGATACCATGCGGTATGCTCATAAAAACCTGGAGCCAGGTCGCCGAGCGCATAGGCGGCCCAGAGGTGGTCGGTGTGTAGGAGAGAGCGTATGTGATCTCTTTCGGTCAGGCGCGGCATCCGCTCGCCTCCTCTCTACTCTTCTGAATACGCTATATACGCTATAATAGAGGGAACCTAACCGCATCTAATGGGACGTGCGAGAAAGGATGACGATGGACAAAGCCTCAGAGACAACGCCTATGGTATTCGAATTGCCGCTCCAAATTGCCGAGGCGGATATTGACGGGATGGGCCACGTCAACAACATCGTCTATCTGCGCTGGGTTCAGGAGGCAGCAACCGCGCACTGGTATTCCGTTGTCACCGAACAGCAGAGAGCCGACTATGCCTGGGTGGTAGTACGACACGAGATTGACTACCTCCGCCCGGCCCTCCTGGGCGATACCCTGGTCGCACGCACGCACGTCGGGGAGGCGAGCGGGGCCAAGTTCGACCGCTATGTCGAGATATGGCGTATCACAGACAATCAGCTTCTGGCGCGGACCCGGAGTGTCTGGGTCGCAGTGGATGCGCGCACCGGCAGGCCGCGCCGGGTAGATGAGAGCCTGCGGGGCCAATTTCATGCGCCTCCCCCATCCGCCGAATAAAGATTACGGATGTAGAGAGACCTTCTCCTTGCGGACCACCGGCTGCCAGTCTTCGATGTAGTAGTTGTCGTATTTACCGATGTGGTAGGTGACCGCCACGGTATCTCCCACCTGCGTCCGTTGCCATTTGTCGCCCTGCTCCGTCGTAAAAGAAATAGAATGCTTCTCCACCACAAAGGTGAGGCTAAGAACGACGGAATGTTTTCTGGGAAGGATCATCTTGTCTTCCACCAGCGCCTGACCCTGCAGCGCCGGCGTCTGCAGCGCCTCTATCATCCGGCGTGTACTATCTATCCGGAGCCAGAATACACCGCCTATCAACACAAGAACCAATAGAATGACTGCCACCCCGCCGGGTTGGATCGCCATCATCCACCAGCGCCAGCGCGGAGGCAACACTCCACGACGCAGGGAAAGCGGTACGATTTTCTCTTCCTCCGTTGCCATCGCTCCTACCTCCGCCGGATGCTCGAAAATCTTCTACTCCCTCTACGAGTCCAACGACCGGATGGTTTGGCAACCACGCCGTTACATCGGGTATATTGAGGCCATCCTTTTCTGTTCCGACAGGTAGTTGGAGGCGGCATGGCGACATGGCGTGAACACGTGCTGAATGTGACGGGGCCGGGTATTCTGCCAGGCATCCGCTATCGGGATTGGCTGTCGCTGCTGCGGGCAAACCAGTGGGCCGTCTCTCCACGCTATGGAGTACGAGCACTCTCCATCACGCTCTATAGCCTGTTCAATTCAGCCCCTCTCCGGTGTGAGGAGAGCGAGTATCTCCCGAAAATCCTGCCCCTGGAGATCCCGCCGCCGCTCTTCATTCTGGGGCACTGGCGTACCGGGACCACCCACCTGCACCACTTGCTCTCTACGGATGCCCAATTCGCCTCGCCAAACGTATATCAGACCGTCTTTCCCCATACATTTCTGACGACAGAGGCGCGCCGGGCGCGCATTTTGGGAACGATTCTCCCTACGAAGCGCCCCATGGACAACGTCAAACAGTCTTTCGACGCGCCGAACGAAGATGAGTTCGTCCTCTGCACCGCGACGACGCTCTCTCCCTACATGAGTTGGGTCTTTCCCCGCAGAGCGGACCACTACGACCGCTACCTGACGCTAACGGATGTCCCGCAAGAGGAGATCGTCCGCTGGAAAGAGGCGCTGGTCCTGTTCTTAAAGAAGATGACATGGAAGTACGAACGTCCGCTGCTGATAAAATCGCCGACGCACACCTGCCGGATCAAGCTCCTGCTGGACCTATTTCCCAAGGCGCGCTTCGTCCACATTCATCGCCATCCCTTTTCGATCTTTCCCTCCACCCGGCATACCAACGATGCCTTGCGGCATTTTACCACCCTCCAGAGCCCCACAGCCCTGGATTGGGACGCACGCATCATTCGCCGCATGCAACAGATGTACGAGCGCTTCTTTGCGGAGCGGGATCTGATCCCATCGAGCCAGTTCCATGAGATCCGCTACGAGGATCTGGATCGCGACCCTCTGGGCGAGATCCGGACCCTCTACGAGCGGCTGAACTTACCTGGCCACGCGGAGATGGAGGCGAACTTGAAGCTCTATCTCCAGTCGATACAGGGCTACACGAAGAACCGGTTCCCCGAACTGTCTCCCTCTCTGCGCGCCACCCTCTGCCAGGCCTGGCAGCCGTATTTCGATGCATTCGGCTATGCAGGCGCCCTATAGTTCCGGGGGTTGAAAACACCCGGCAAGAAAGGACAAGCGTCTTCCAGACGCGAATGCAGTGTGCGTCCCGAAGCGATTTTCAGCCTCGGGTAACCGGATCCACTCAGCCATACGCGAGATCATCGAGGACGGCGCGGGCCGCGCTCTGGCCGGGAGCGCCGAAGACACAGCCACCGGGGTGCGCCCCGGAACCGCAGAGATAGAGCCCGAAGACGGGCGTCCGCGCCCCCAGCACCCCCCCATTCGAGGCTTCGCTCCCGCGAGACGGGGGGAGCAGGTCGCCATGGAAGATATGGCCCCCGGTCAGCCCGAAGCGGGCCTCCAGGTCGCGCGGCGTCAGGATCTGGCGATGCAGGATGGAGTCGGGCACATTGGGCGCATACCGCCCGACGAGCGCAACGACCCGGTCCGCATACCGCTCCCGCTCGGTATCCAGATCCAGGCCGGGGGCCAGATTGTAGGGGAAATACTGTGTAAAGAGCGAGAGGATATGCCGACCGGGGGGGGTGAGGCCCGAATCCGTCGCCGTCTGGAGATACATCTCGACCATCGGCTCGGTCGCCGGATAGCCGCGCTGCGCCTCCTCCCAGCCCCGTTCGAAGGTGTCCATATCGGGACCGAGGTGGACCGTGCCCAGATGCTCCGGCCCTGGTCCTTCGGCCCCTCCCCGCTCGGGCAAGCAGGTAAAGCGCGGTAACTCCGTCACCGCCAGATTGATCTTGACGGATGGCCCCCCCTGCGTGACCAGGCGGTTCCAAGTAGGGACACCTGCCTGCGGCATGCCCTTTCCGCCCAGCAGCGTCTCGAAAGTTCGGTACGGATCGGCATTGGACAGGACGCTCCCTGCCTCGATCTCCTCGCCACTCTCCAACCGGACTCCGACCGCGCGCGCCCCACTCCTCGCTCCTGTCCCAGCATTCGGGAGCGCCTGCGTCCGGATGGCGGCGACAGGCGCGTCCGTTCGGATCTCGCCCCCATGCGCCCGCAGATCCTGCGCCAATGCCTCCGTAATGCGCCCCATGCCACCCCGCACATAACCCCACGCGCCGCGTGCGCCGAGCGCCATGCCCAGATAGTGGTACAGCAGAACATAGCCCGTCCCCGGCGTGGAGGGGCCGCCATACGTCCCGATCAGCCCATCCGTCGCCAACACCCCCTTCAACCGGGAGTTCCGGAACCGGGCATCCAGCAAGTCCCGCACGCTGCCTGTCACAAACGGCGCGTACAACTCCCCACAGCCTGCCGCCTCGAACGCCCCCTGCAACGCACCCCAGTCCGGCGGATCGTAGCCCATCCAAGCCTCGACCACCCCGGCAGCCCGCTCGATGTCCGCCTCGAACCGAAAATAGGCGTCCACATCCTCCGGTGTCTCGTGGCAAAAGCGGAGCAGTTCCGCGCGCATACGCCCCTCATCGGGTAAGAGGGAGAGGTAGCTGCCATCCGGAAAGGGAGCGAAGCCGGACGTCTCCCGGCGATAGACCTCGAAGCCATAGCGCTCCAACTCCAGATCCTGAATGATCTCCGGGCGCAACAGACTGCACAGGTAGGCGGCGGTAGAGACACGATAGCCGGGCCAGACCTCCTCCGTCACGCAGGCGCCTCCGACCATCTCCCGCCGCTCCAGCACCAGTACCCGCTTCCCGGCCCGCGCCAGATAACAGGCGGCAATCAGGCCGTTATGCCCCGCGCCAATGACCACCGCATCATAATTTGACAAGATTCTCCCCCTAAAACACATAGAGACAGGATTAACAGGATTTTTCAGGATGAACAGGATTTTTCAAAAACCATCCGCTCCGCACAAGTCGCGATTGGTTCCGAAAGCATATCCTGTTAATCCTGAAAAATCCTGTTAATCCTGTCTGAGTTGCTCCTTAGTGTTGGTTGCTCGCCGCCGGATAGAACTGCGGCGCAATCGTCTCGTAGAACAGGTCGGTCGTACCGTTGCGGGTGCTGCTCCAGAAGACCCAGAGCTTATCCAGGAACGGATCCTTGACGGCAGCGACCTGGCCCTCGTTTACCACCTGATCGGTCGGCAGCACCACTTCCGGTGTGGTCTGGTCTCCGGTCTGGGTGGCTGTACTGATCTCATCGCCCCAGGCCACGGTATACCTCAGGTTGCCGGAGTTTTTGTTCGAGTTGCTCACCGGATCGAAGTAGGTGTAGTTGACTGTGATCTGGCTGCCCTCATCCAACTCCGTGAAGTAGATGCGGCCCCGGATCCAATCCACCTCGTAGGGACCATTGGCTCCCGCTACGACCGGGTTTGCCGCCAGGAACTGCAACCCTAGCGCGTTCGGAGCGCCCAGCGCGAACGGTCGCGGCAGTTTCACCATCAGGCGCATCGCCTTGTAGTAGATGGTGGACTTGACCCCACCGCTGGGATCGCTCTTGCGATAGAGGACCCACATGCGATCCAGTTCCGGCAATGTACCCGGTGGCTGGAGAACATTGTTGTTGTTGAATATCACTCCCGGAGCCGTCAGGTTGCCGCGCGTATTCGGCGCGCGATCAAAGATGGCGACCGCGTTGGTATTGTTGCCCGCCGAAGTGATCGCAGAATGCGGTGCAAAGGCCGGATCGTTCACCCAACCGGTGGGTACCAGCGAACTCCGCTGCACGTTCGTCTCGTCACGGGAGGCGTTGAGCCGCATGACGAACGGCTGGTAAGATACCAGGATCGTGTCGGCTACGCCCGGCGGGATCTGCGGGAAGCTGATGGTGCCGGAGCGGGCATCCACCACGATCTGGCCGCCGCCATAGGCGTCCGCTCCCACGGCAGGTACGCCGTTATCGTCACGAGCCATCATGTCGTAGTAGACGAGACCGCCCGCCGCATCGCTCTGTCCTAATTGCTTGGTCCCATCCGGACGGGTGTTGAGATGGTAGACCTGCCCAACCCCGTTGTGCTGCCAGTCAATCTGGATCTGGCCACTCACGTCCGCTGAGGTGAGGGTCCCGTTCGGACCGGATCCCTGCATCCAGGCGGCGTCCCGCGCTGCGTAGGTGTGGGTGGTTCCGACGCGGCTCATGGTCTCCTGTTGGACAGCAGGTAGTGCTATCAGGGACAGCGAGCCGTCGGCGCGATTGATGGCGTAGCGGGAGAGCAGAATCTCCACCGTCTTGCGGTTCTTCAAGACCCCCGTGTAGACCACATCAATGGCATCGACATCTGTGTTGTTGATAATGAGATGGCGATACATCGGCGTCGGGTCGCTCTCCCAGACCAGGGAGCCTGGCGTGGGCAGTTTGATGTCGTTTCCGAAGACCGCTCCCTTGGAAGGATCGAACGGAATAGCCAGGAAAACCGTGGAAGCCACATTATAGTAGAGCGCGGTCTGCGATGCGTTGCCTGCGTGCCAGAACAGATACAGGTACTTCGTCGCGGCGAATCCGGCGCGGGCCGGAAGTTTGACCAGAAGCGGCTTCGGACTGAGCTTGGTAAATGCCGGGTCGTTCAGCAGCGACCAGGTTGGGTTGACAGGTTCGCCGGTCGGAAGCGGGGCTCCCTTATAACCGATCTGAGACCAGAAGCTCCGGGTATCGCGCTGCTGCTGGACGCCTGCGTTCCCCTGTCCGACGAACTGCGGCTTGTCTATCTGGCCCTGCCAGAATAGATAGGCCTCCCGGTCGTTATAATTGAGGCTGTTGTAGCCGCCACTGAAGTCGACCGCTCCGGTAGCTGCCGGGCTGGAGAGACGCAGGGTGTTGTTCACCGGCTGTCCCGGCCCTAGGAAAGGCGGCAGGAAGGAACCGACCTGGTCATTCGCCTGCTGTTGCGGAGTAGATGGGAACAGATAGTCCAGCGGGGCCGGATTGCCGGTTCCTCCCTTTCCCCAACCCTGAAACAGCGTCGGACTGCTCCACCAGGCTGCCTGCGGTCCCAGCCCCGGTCGCACGGGATTGAAGTCTCCCTGCACGATCGGCGCGCTGGCGTAGGGCGCGTTCATGAAGCTATAGGCCAGCGTCCAGGGCGAATTGGAGGCGCCGCCCCCTACCCGGTTGGTGGACCAGTACATGTACAGGTTGCGGTTGAGACCTGCCGCGTCCGAGCCGGTTGCCATGAGAACCGCAGGCAGGAGGTTGGATCCCCCAGGCTGGTTGAATACATCCGCCTGCGCCAGCGTGCTGAGTTGGAACTGTGGCGAGGTGAGCAGGTTGGTCAGGCGGGATTCGCCCACAGAGACCTTGAGCGTAAAGGTCGGGTCGGTCCTCGGTTCCAGCGGCGCACCGGCGGAAGTAACGTTCAGAATGCCGTCATGGCTCGAACCGGAGCCGAAGCCCGAGGAGTTGGCCAGCCACTCGGCCCACTGCAGCGGCGTGTTATCCTCATAGACCTGCACCGGGTTGGAGTAGGTCCCGACCGGCGTACCAATCGGTATAGCGACCCCAATCTCCGGCGATTTGAAGAAGTTCCCGAACGCTACAGGGTTCCCATTTGCATCATTATAAAAGGCGGGCAGGTTGGGCGCATCGTGCGGCATATCCGGCACGGTCGCAATGCGTCCGCTGCCGTCGCCCACGCGCGGCTTGCCCAGGGTCGGTTGCGGTTGCACACCACCCGTCCAGCCCATGACGCCTGCAGCAGGTGAATTCACAACCGGCAGCGAGGCGTTCAGCGCATTCGCCGCATCGATATCCGCCTGGACGACATAGGGGTTCGGCAGAGGCCACAGCGCGTGCTCGTTGTACTTCAAGTTCCCTGGATTGCTGTTGGAACTGATATGGTCGAAGGACGACGTGATCCCGATGTAGCCGACGCCGGGGCCATTGTAAGGCACGGCGAACAGCGGTGAGATAGAGAGCGCGTTCACCTCATTGCTGATCAGCCGGAACGCGGAGGCGGTCCCATTCGGGCCCGGCTGCGTGATATCCACATTCGGTCCCAGCGACGCCGGGCTGATGTTCGCCCCATTCATGCCCACGAGCTTGGCGATCCGCAGGTCGATCAGGTTGACGTTGCTCTCGCTGACGAGGGTGAAGGGCCGGAACATCTGACCTCTTCCGGAGATATTTCCGGCTTTATCTATCAGCGGGTCCACATCCCAGGGCGAGAATAGCCCGCCGCCACTGTTGAGCGAGAGTTGCCAGTCGAGCGAACCGGTCGGCGAGAACGGATAACGATAGAACGAAGTCGCAGGGTTAATGTCGCTGTAGCCCGAACCATGCGGCCACTTGCCGGTATCCAGCGTGGTCTCCTGGACCCGCAATTTGATGTTCGGCGGGACGGTCGTACCGATCTCGAAGGCGCGATAGGCCTGCTGAACGGCGGCGCTGGAAGCGCCATCGTTGCGCGAGTCGTCGAAGATGGCCTGCGGATTGTAGCGGTTGTTGCCCGCATTGGCCGCACCCGGCGGCACCACCCGCACCACCAGTTCGGAGATGTATCCGGCGGCAGGGAAGGCTAAGCCGTTGCCCGGTGCAACCGGCTGGCCGTTTGTGACGACCATCGGCCCCAGGATCGGACTGGGCGTGACCAGTTGGCCGACTACCTTATTACCACGGTTGTTGCCGCCAATGTCCAGATAACTTGAGCCGAAGGTCCACTGCGCGCCGTTCGGCAGTGTTGCTGTTGCCAGGCCGCGATTGACGCTGGCGGGCTGGAATTTCGGCACCTTTGAGGACATATTCAATTGCACCGGCACCGGCACACGCGTTGCGAGCGGATCCGGGTCGCTGTTATTGAAGACCGGCTCCGCCAGACTGATTTCCGAGCGGATGGCATCCTGCCCCGACACGGTGGTGATACTTAGATTATCCGTCGAGATGTTCGGATAGTCGCGCGTATCCGTGACGTTGTTGGGCAACTGCTCCCAGGGCAGCGGGTTCATGACGGAGGTAGGACCACCCGCCCAGCGCAGCGGTTTGTTGACGATCTGGACCCGAAGGGCGCGCCCGGTCATTCGGGAGATCGCACTCCGATCCATTACAAAGAGCGCATCCTGCGGATTGCCGGCGTTGTCAACCCCCTTGTAGACGCCCGTGCTGCCGGGCGGCGTCATGGAGATCGGCGCAAAGAGCGCCTTGATAGGCGCTATCCCCGCGTTCGGACCCACCGGGTTGAGCGCGCGGTTGCCGTTGCCCAGCACCTCGCCGGGGAAGGCGATATTGCCCGGAACGTTGATACTGGGCGCCCACCCGATGACATTGGGATTGCCTGTGCCCGTCATATCGTTGGCAGAGAAGTTCCGCACTGTCAACGAGATCGGGTTCGTAACGATCAGCGCCTTCGGTTTCGACGGGAGCAGCAGCGGGTCGGTGGCGAACGGAGGCGTTCCGGGGTTGTTCAAACCGCCGCCGCCTCGGGCGTTTTGAACGAAGTCGTGCTGCCCGATCGCCAGTGTATTCGTCTGTGAAGTCTCAAGACCGGGAACCCCTACCGCCTGGCCCTGCTGCTGAATATTTTGTTGGATCTGCGCGAAAGCCGTTACCCTATATCCGGCGGAGCCGGGCAGGAAGGTTCGGAGCTGATCCGGCTGGATCGGCACACGGATCTTGGCGACCCAGGCATAGACATTCTGCGCGCGTCCTGAGTACTGATTATAGGATGGCTGCATCATCGCCGTGGGATCATTGGCATAGATCTTCAGATTCCCATGCTCGCCATCGCTCACCCCCGTATCGTCCGGCCAGACCTGCCCCGGAGGGGCATTTCCTCCGACCAGCGAGGGCTGAACGACGAACGGCGTGACCGTGATCGGCGGCGGCGTAATCGGCGCACGCCCTGGAAGCTCGATAGTGAAGGTGACGCGGATCGTTGGCGGCCCCGTTCCATAGAACTCCTGTGACTGATCGCTCGTCTCCACCGCATGGTAGACGCCCGCGGTGGCGATATAGAGCGAGTCGCCCCAGTCAACGCCGAAGGCGGGTGTGGTCGCGCCATTGATATTGTTGGGGGCAGGCTGTGCGCCATTGGCGATGTTGTTGCCGTTCTGATCCTGTAAAAGGGGCGTCTTGTGGGCCGAGTTGTTTCTCGGCAGCATCATCTGGTCCCAATCCGCCTTCTTATACAGATCCAGCGCCCGAATGTCGATGCTCAGGCCATAGGCGTTCCCAACGGTGGCGATGGTCTGATCCAGCAGTTCGCCGGTGCCGATGGTCTCCTGATCCTGGTTGAGCCCAACGCCGACCCCATAGGCGCGCAGTTGACCGTCTTCCCCACCCTCGATAATCGTGCCGTTGATAAGGGCGGGGGGAGCCGGACGCCCGGTTCCGTACACCGTGTCGTCATTCTCCCATAGCGTGGGCATAACGCCGGGGATCAGGTTGCCGTTCAGATCCGTCAGGGTAGTAGGCGTGGCCGCCACCCCCCAGATCGCGCCGCCATCATCGGCATAGACGAGCATGGGAACGCTCTTGTTGGGATCGTAACCCAGATTGTTGAGTTGAGGATCGAGCCTCACCAGGATCGGCGCACTGCGTGTAAACGCCGCCTGTGTGGGCTGACCCTGACCGAGAACGGTGGACGTTCCTGCCGCCCCCACGGCGTCCAGCGCGATGATGTTCCCATCGTTCTGAAGCGTATAGACGTAGTTATTGTTGGTCCCGTCGTTGATCAATCCGCTGCTCACGACGACCGGCCCGGAGCGCGTGAAGGTCGCTTCCACCGGTATGGTGGTTGGATCATTCGGGTTGGGAGCCGGCGGGTTCGGTGTGAACGGGAAGACCCAGGTCAGCGTGTTTACCCCTGGTGGGGGCGATTCCGGAATGGCATAGACGCGCCCCCCGCAGGTGAAGTACATCTGCCTGGGCGCCCGACCTGGGAAGATCGCCGCGACACTGATATCCGACCCCAGCCCCTGCTGGTCGAGTGCAGGATAGACCCAGTTGAGCCTTGGGTTCCAGTTTGCCGTCTGATTGGCATTGATGCCGTTCAAAATATCGTGGATGGGATTGATCGCATACATGTGCCCATCGTCCGAGCCGAGCATGAGCGGTCTGATCCCGCTGATGATCCCGCCCGGATAGTCGGCGTCGTAGGTAGGCGTTACCCGGAACGCACCCAGGGGCGAATCATCCACATAGGTATTGGTGGGCGGGCTCACCAGCCCCTGTAAATTCTGGGAGTGGTAGGCGTCCGCGCCGAAGTGCGGATATGTCCAGAGGCGCTGCGTCGTTCCCGTGGTGGTAAGATCCGCCGCGTTGAAATCGCCGCGCCCGCCGGCATCGAAGGCGTAGATGCGCCCATTCGTGCTCGGGATAAGCAGGACCTGCGCCGCATTCACCGTCAAGCCGTTCGGATCGTCGATCAGTACCGGGGAGGCCTGCAGGCCGGCGAAGCTCGGCAGAGCCGTTCCATTGTCCTTGACGACGTAGCTCCCTTGCTGTGCGGCGTTCGCACCGACCTCTCCGTCGTAGTACTCGCTGCCTACGTTCTTACCCAGTTGCTGATCCGGCGCCCACCATGTGCCCGCCGCCGGGTAGGGCGCGGGCCATGTGGCCGGAACGCTGGGGTCATGGTAGTAGTTCGGATCATGGTACTGGAATTGAACATTGGTGAAATTCCCGGTGGCGTTTTCCGCCCCCGTCGTCGGGCGATACGAGGGGTAGACCCAATAGACGCGCGTTTGCAGGGTAGCCGGATTGCCGAGCGCATCGAAGGCGTAGACCCGTCCGAACGAGTTATCGTTATTTGTCGTGGCGAAGAAGACCATCGTGCGCACATTGCCGTCCCGGCAGCGTACGTTCGCCAACAGCGGCGACGCACTGGCGGTCCCTCCTCCCGGTGTAAGGAAGTTATTGGTCGAAGTGGGTATCCCGACATAACGCCACTTGACCCGATTGATGGAGGGAACGTTCATGCCCGCATTGACGCCATCCCGGTTATCGACACAGTAGAAGACCGGCGCGGTGGTCAGCGCGGTGGGGTCGGGAATGAGCGGGTTGGTGATCGGATCCACGGGCTTGGTCGGGTCCGTCGGCGTCACGGCATTGGGATCCACGAAGGTCTCTTCGCGAGCGAAGTAGATCAGATCCTGCTGGGCGACGGTGGTTCCGGCGAGCTTGGTGGTTCCCACAACCGGGCCGAGAATGCGGCCCGTCGGATTGATGGGGCCGAGATTGGGATTGACGACGGCGGTATTCACCTGCGTGAAGCGCACCGCATCCATCGTAATCAGCGGCGGAGCCACAATATTGAGATTGGTGGCCGGGTTTGTGTCTTCGGGGGTGAGCGCATAGATCGTCACCGCCAGTTGGCCTGCCGGTGTGCCGTCATAAGCGAAAGAAGCCGGCCCGGTCGGACTGGAGATCCGGATCCATCCGGTCTGGCTCAAGTCCACCACATAGATACGGCTATGGACCGGGTCATCGGCGCCGACAGGCGTATAGCGCACTCTCCCACCCGGTTCGATGTTATTCGCGCCAAAACTGATGCGCACCAGGGCATAGGTGCAGTTCGGGTGGATGCCTGCGCCGATCCCGGACGGCGTGGTGCCGTCGTCCAGGGTACCATCGCCAGGCGAATAGATGTCCACATAGTAGTTGCCGGCCTGCATATTATACTGCCCGGAGGTCCAGAAAGCCTTGGGAGCCACGGTGTTGGCCAGCACATTCTGGATGGCGGCGTAGACGTTAGCCGGCGCATTGGGCATCTGGGCCACTTCGGCGAGGGTGGCAGGCGTACTGACCCCGTTCCCGCGATCCACCAGAAAGTCGTTGTGGATCGCGCTGATATAGGCGTAGTCGTAGTTCCAG
>Ga0070734_10002743_pt1 | contig 20242 bp, 17 predicted proteins | sample Coa_R1_8_FD_66444 | JGI IMG/M metagenome (GOLD analysis project Ga0070734, IMG submission 66444) | Surface soil microbial communities from Centralia Pennsylvania, which are recovering from an underground coalmine fire - Coalmine... | ecosystem: Environmental > Terrestrial > Soil > Unclassified ... | reverse complement strand
ATCGCCATTCGAGCGCAATTGGTAGCATCGCGCGGCAGGGGCTGTCGAATTCGCGCTTGCCATGGTGGGACGGCGGCTAGCGCATGGCTGAACGCTTTTAGCCTATGAAGGGCGGGATTGCCGTCTCGTTCGTCCGGCTATCATCAAGAACGCCGTCCCCGCCAGGGCCGAGATCAGCGAGCCGGCGATGACGCCAAGCCGAAGTTCGGCCGCATGGGCGCCGTTGTCCCAGGCGAGGCTGCCGATGAAAAGACTCATGGTGAAGCCGATTCCGGCAATCAGGGAGACGCCATAGAGCCCGGCCCAGCTGGCGCCTTCCGGCCGCTCTCCGAGACCGAGCTTGATGGCGAGCGCCGCCGCTCCGAAGACGCCGATCTGCTTGCCGAGAAAGAGGCCAAGCGCGACGCCGCCGGCGACCCCTTCAAGGAGCTGGCCAGGCCGGATCTCGGCCAGGGACAGTCCGGCATTGGCGAAGCCGAAGAGGGGCATCACCAGGAAGGATGTCCAAGGCAGCAGCCCATGCTCCACGCGACGCAACGGCGCGCCATCGTCTCCCTTGCCCAGCGGAAGCGCAAACGCGGTGGCGACGCCGGCGAGCGTGGCGTGCACCCCCGACTTCAGCACCAGGATCCAGAGCAAAATCCCCAGCAGCGCATAGGGCGCGATGCTGCGGACCCTGAGGCGGTTGAGAATGACCATGACCGCCAGCACGACGCCAGCCAGCGCCAGAGCCAGAAAGCTGAGTTTGCTGGTGTAGAAGACGGCAATGACCAGGATCGCGCCCAGATCGTCGAATATGGCGAGCGCCAGCAGGAAGACCTTTAGGCTCTTGGGCAGACGGCTGCCCATCATCGCCATCGCCGCGAGCGCGAAGGCGATGTCGGTCGCGGTCGGGATCGCCCAGCCGGCAAGCGCCTGCGGATCGCCGCGGTTGAGGAAGGCATAGATGGCCGCCGGCAGCACCATGCCGCCCAAGGCCGAGGCGGCCGGCAAGGCCGCTCTGCGCCAGCTCGAGAGCTCCCCTTCCACCATCTGACGCTTGATCTCGGCCCCGACGACCAGGAAGAACAGCGCCATCAGCCCGTCGTTGATCCACAGCAGCAGAGGCTTGTCGAGCTGAAGCGGGCCGGCGTGGAACCCCACCGGCGTCGCCAGCAGCAGGTCGTACCATGGGGCAAGCGCGCTGTTGCTGACCACAAGGGCGAGGAGCGAGGCCGCGAGCAAGACCAGCCCCGACGCGCTTTCCAGCGCGACGAAGCCCCGGATGGCGCCCCCTAGGCGGCTTTGAGACATCTCGATCATGATTTGGGCCCCGCTCTTCTGCTATAGGAAGACCGCGACCATCGCAATCAGGGGAATGCCATGTCCGCGACCGAACTGACCCGCCTTTCGGCGCTCGCCGCGGTCGAGCTGCTGCGGCGCGGCGAGACGACGCCCGCCGAGCTGATCGAGGCGGCCCTGGCGCGCATCGCCGCGACGGACGAGGCGATCCACGCCCTGCCCACGCTTTGCGCCGATCGGGCGCGCGCGGCGGCCAAGCGCATCCGGCGCGACAGCCTGCTCGCCGGCTTGCCCATCGCGGTCAAGGATCTGGACGACGTGGCCGGCGTGCGGACGACCCGCGGCTCGCCGATCTATGCCAACAACGTGCCGCAACGCTCCGACATCATGGTCGAGCGCCTGGAGGCGGCGGGCGCCGTGGTATTGGCCAAATCCAACACGCCGGAGTTCGGCGCCGGCGCCAACAGCTACAACCAGCTGTTTCCCGATACGCGCACGCCCTGGGACACGCGCGCGACGTCCAGCGGCTCGTCCGGCGGCTCGGCTGCGGCACTGGCCGCGGGGCAGGTTTGGCTTGCCACCGGCTCGGACCTCGGCGGATCCTTGCGCACGCCGGCAAGCTTCTGCGGCGTGGTCGGCCTGAGGCCGAGCCCGGGGCGGGTGGCGAGCGGCCCGGGAAAGTTCCCCTTCGACACCCTGGCCGTCGTCGGTCCCATGGCGCGCACCGTCCCCGATACGGCGCTGATGCTGGACGCAATGGTGGGGCGCCACGACGAGGACCCGATCTCCCTCGAGGCGCCGGCCACGGCCTTCCTCGCTTCGGCGCGGTCGCCCCGCCTGCCGCGCAAGGTGGCCTTTTCCCGGGATCTCGGGATTTGCCGCACCGCACCCGCCGTGCGCGACGTCGTCGACCGCGCGATGAAGCGACTGGCGGCCCAGGGGGTCGAAGTCGTGGAGGCAAGCCCGGATCTGTCCGACGCGCCGGCGATCTTCAAGACCCTGCGCGCGGCCGGGTTCGCCGCCGGGCTCAAGGATGAATACGACAATCACCGCAACCTGCTGAAGCCGGAGGTGATCTGGAACATCGAACTGGGCCGGCGCCTCGACGCCGATGCCATGGGCCGGGCGGAGCGCGGCCGCGGCCAGCTTTACCACCGCATGATCGCCTTCATGGCCGACTACGATCTGCTCCTGGTGCCCGCCGCGATCCTGCCGCCCTTCGACGTGAACATCCGCTGGGTCCGCGAGTTGGAGGGCGAGACCTTCGACAACTACGTCGAATGGATCCGAATCACCTACGCGCTCACCTTGAGTTCGCTGCCTGTGCTCTGCATTCCCTGCGGCCTCACGCCCGAGGGCCTGCCCATCGGCCTGCAGCTGGTCGGCCGGCCCCGGGGCGAAGCGGGGCTGTTTTCGGCCGGGGCAGCCCTGGAAGAGCTGTTCGGCATCGCCAAGACCCTTCCCATCGACCCGCGAACGCCTTGATTTGGTCTTGTTTTTTGCTCTGCAATGCCAGATTCCCCAGCTTGTTAAAGGAGATTCCTGGCACTATATTGCATTGCAGAAAAAGGCGGCCGGCGGTTCGGCTGTGGGGGTTCGGGAGCCAATATGCTTGAGCTGCAGGGTCTATACCTCGAAGACCTCGAAATCGGCATGACGGCCGTCTACAGCCGGACCGTCACCGAGGCCGACGTGGTACTGTTCGCGGGCATTTCGGGCGACAGCAATCCCCTCCACCTGGACAGCGAATACGCCAAGGACACCTTGTTCAAGGGCCGCATAGCCCACGGGATGCTGACGGCCAGTTTCATTTCCACCGTGCTCGGTACCAAGCTGCCGGGGCCGGGCTGCATCTATGTCAGCCAGAACCTGAAGTTCCGGGCCCCGGTGCGCATCGGCGACACGGTCAAGAGCCGGGTCACCGTGACCGCCATCGACAAGGACAAGGGCCGCGTGACCTTCGAGACCAATTGCACCGTCGGGGATGTCGTCGTGATTTCCGGCGAGGCCATTCTCATGGTCCAACGCCGCCCGGTGCCCCAGGCGGCCGAGTAAGCGCACTCCAGCTCGGGCCGAAGCGCCACCTACACAGGGGCGGACCCCCGCGTTATCTTGCGCCCGCCATGCGGCTTTTCAGACATCACACCGAGATCCCGGCCGAGGCCCGCGGCGCCGTCGTGGCGCTGGGCAATTTCGACGGCCTGCATCTGGGCCACCAGCGGGTGATCGGCGAGGCGGGTCGGATCGCGGCCACGCTGGCGGCACCCTGCGCCGTGCTGACCTTCGAGCCCCATCCGCGGGAATACTTCCAGCCTGGGCGACCGGCATTCCGGCTGACGCCTTTCCGCATCAAGCTGCGCCAGATGGAGGCCATGGGGCTCGACTATGTGTTCCTGCTGGCCTTCGACAAGGCGATGGCCAGCCGCAGCCCGGAATCCTTCATCGTGGAGGTGCTGGGCGAAGGCCTGGAGCCGGCCCATGTGGTCGTCGGCTACGACTTCGTTTTCGGCAAGGGGCGCAGCGGCAATGCCGGGCTTCTCGCCGACCTTGGCCGGGCGGCGGGATTCGCGGTCAGCGCCGTGGGCGCGGTCGCCGACGGCGAGGGCGTCGTCTATTCATCGACCAAAGTGCGCGAGCGCCTGCTGGCCGGCGATCCGGCCGGTGCCGCCAAGCTGCTCGGCCGGCCCTGGGAAATCGAAGGCCGGGTCGAGGGCGGCGAAAGGCAGGGGCGCCTGCTCGGTTTTCCCACGGCCAACATCGCGCTCGCCGGTTATCTCGTGCCGGCGCAGGGCATCTATGCCATCAAGGCCGGCATCGATGAAGGCCTCGAGACGCGCTGGCTGCCGGGCGTGGCCTATGTCGGCAGCAAGCCGACCCTGGGCGGCAAGCGGGTATTGCTCGAGGCCCATATCTTCGATTTTACCGGCGACCTCTATGGCCGGCATCTGCGCGTGGCCCTGCTCGACTACCTCCGGCCGGATCAGGCCTTCGACAGCCTGGACGCGCTGAAGGCCCAGATGGCCCTCGACGGGCGCGAAGCGCGGGCAAGGCTCGCGGCCTATGCCGGCCCGCCGCCGGGCCATGCGCTTGCCAGGGCCAAGCCGAAACTGGTCGAGGGTGCGACGATGAGCGTCTATGAAAGTGCCCTGCGCCCGCAACGAAAGTGATCGGATGACCCGCGACTACAAATCGACCGTTTTCCTTCCGCGCACGGATTTCGCCATGCGCGCCAACCTGCCGGACCGCGAGCCCGCGACCCTGAAGCGCTGGCAGGAGATGGAGCTGTTCAAGCTGCTTCGCGCCGCCTCGAAGGGTCGCCCGAAATTCGTGCTTCATGACGGGCCGCCCTATGCCAACGGTGCCATCCATATCGGCACCGCCCTCAACAAGATCCTGAAGGACGTGGTCAACCGGGCCCAGCAGATGCTGGGCAAGGACGCCAATTACATTCCGGGCTGGGACTGCCACGGGCTTCCCATCGAGTGGAAGATCGAGGAGCAGTATCGCGCCAAGGGCAAGGACAAGGACGCCGTTCCCATCGTCGAGTTCCGCCGGGAATGCCGCGAGTTCGCCGACTACTGGATCGGACGGCAGCGCGAGGACTTCCTGCGCCTGGGGGTCGAGGGCGACTGGCGCCATCCCTACACCACCATGGCCTTCGCCGCCGAGGCGCAGATCGTGCGCGAGATCGGCAAGTTCCTGTTGAACGGCGGCCTCTTCCGCGGCTCCAAGCCGGTGCTCTGGTCGGTGGTCGAGAAGACGGCGCTGGCCGAGGCCGAGCTCGAATACCACGATCATGTCTCGACCACGATCTATCTGCGCTTTCCGGTGATCCGCAGCGACGACCCGATCTTCGGCGCCGCCGCCGCGGTCATCTGGACGACCACGCCCTGGACCATCCCGGGCAACCGCGCCATCGCCTATGGGGAAGCCATCGAGTACGTGCTGATCCGGGTCGGCGCCGTGAACGACGGCGCCGCGCTCAAGCCCGGCGATCAGTTGATCGTCGCCAGGGACCTGCGCCAGTCCTTCGAGGCGGCGGCGGGAATCGCCTCGGCGGAGGTCGTCTGGTCCGGCCCGGGCACGCGATTGGCGGGGATCATCTGTCGGCACCCGCTGGTCCATCAGGGCTATGAGTTTCCGGTGCCCATGCTCCCCGGGGGGTTCGTCACCACAGAGCAGGGCACGGGCCTCGTCCATATCGCCCCCGGCCATGGCGCAGACGACTGGGAGCTCGGCCAGGCCCATGGCCTGGAGGTGCCTCAGACCGTGGACGGCGATGGACGCTACTACGACGGGGTGCCGCTGTTCGCCGGCAAGCGCGTGCTGACGCCCTCGGGCAAGAAGGGCGACGCCGACGGCGCCGTCATCGCCGCCCTCAAGGCCGCGGGCCATCTGCTGGCCGAGGGCAAGCTCACCCACAGCTATCCCCACAGCTGGCGCTCCAAGGCGCCGCTCATCTTCCGCAACACGCCCCAGTGGTTCGTCTCGATGGACAGGAACGGCCTGCGCGAGAAGGCGCTGGCCGCCATCGACGACACGGTGTTCGTGCCGCCCCAGGGCCGCAACCGGCTCTATTCCATGATCGAGACCAGGCCCGACTGGTGCATCTCGCGCCAGCGCGCCTGGGGCGTGCCCATCGCCGTCTTCGTCGACCGGAGGACGGGCGAGCCTTTGCGCGATCCCGCGGTGGTGGAGCGCATCGCCGCGGCCTTCGAGCAGGAAGGTGCCGACGCCTGGTTCGTCAGTCCGCCCGAGCGCTTCCTGGGCGAGGGCCGCGATCCGAAGGACTATGAGCAGATCCGCGACATCGTCGACGTGTGGTTCGAGTCCGGCTGCACCCACGCATTCGTGCTCGAGCGCAATCCCGAACTCGCCTGGCCCGCCTCGCTCTACCTCGAAGGCTCGGATCAGCATCGCGGCTGGTTCCATTCATCGCTCCTGGAAAGCTGCGGCACGCGCGGACGGGCGCCCTACGATGCGGTGCTGACCCACGGCTTCGTCGTCGACGAGCAGGGCCGCAAGATGTCGAAATCGCTCGGCAACACCGTCTCGCCCCAGGACGTGCTGAAGCAATACGGCGCCGACATCCTGCGGATCTGGGTCGTCGCCTCGGACTATTCCGAGGATCTGAAGATCGGGCCGGAAATCCTGAAGCATCATGCCGAGGCCTATCGGCGCCTGCGCAACACGCTGCGCTATCTCCTGGGCGCGCTCGACGGCTTCGCCGAGGCCGAGCGCCTGCCGGTTGCCGAGATGCCGCCGCTCGAACGCTGGGTGCTCCATCGCCTGCAGGAACTCGACGTGTCGCTGCGACGGGACATCGAAAGCTACGACTTCCACAACCTGTTCACGGCGCTGCACAATTTCTGCGCCGTCGATCTCTCGGCCTTCTATTTCGACCTGCGCAAGGACGCGCTTTATTGCGACCGGGCGACGAGCAAGCGCCGGCGCGCCTGCCGCACGGTGCTGGATCAGCTCTTCTCCTGCCTCACGGCCTGGCTCGCCCCCGTCTGCTGCTTCACCGCCGAGGAGGCCTGGTGGGCCCGGGGTGCGGGGCCCGAAGCAAGCGTCCATCTTCGGGTCTTCCCCGAGCTGCCGGCCTCCTGGCGCGACGAGGCCTTGGCCGAGCGCTGGAATCGCCTGCGCGACCTGCGCCGGGTGGTAACCGGGGCGATCGAGCTTGAGCGCGCGGCCAAGCGGATCGGCTCCAGCCTTCAGGCCCATCCCACGGTCTTCGCGCCCGCTGCCTATGCCGATGCGGTCGACGGGCTCGACCTGGCCGAGCTTGCCATCACCTCGGTCGCCACGCTCAAGGTGGCACCCCCGCCCGCCGGTGCCTTCACTCTTCCCGATCTGCCCGAGATCGGCGTGGTGGTCGGCGCCGCCGAGGGCGAAAAATGCGAGCGCTGCTGGCGCGTCTTGCGCGAGGTCGGCCATGGCGGAGAAGCCGGCCTTTGCACGAGATGCGCGGAGGCCTTGGCATGAAGTCGCTTCGCATCATGGGTCTCTCGGTGGCGCTGGCCGTGATCTTTCTCGACCAGCTGAGCAAGCCCCTGATGCGGGACTACCTTGCCGGCGGGGACGTGACGGTGGCGCCCTTCTTCAGCCTGGTGAGCGCCTGGAACAAGGGCGTGGGCTTCAGCCTGCTCACCCTAGAGGGTCCGCTCGGGCCCTATCTTCTCTCGGGTCTGGCGCTCGCCATCACCGCGGCACTCCTGGTCTGGCTGTTCCGCCTGGACCGCCCGACGCCGGCGGTCGGGCTCGGCCTCGTCATCGGCGGGGCGCTGGGCAACGTGATCGACCGGATTCGCCTTGGCGCCGTGTTCGACTTTCTCGATGTTCATGTCGGCGGCTATCATTGGCCGGCCTTCAACCTGGCGGATTCGGCGCTCACCCTCGGCGTCGTTCTGCTCGTTCTCGACGGGTTGTTCGAGGGCCAAGGAAAGAGTAAGAATCCCGCCCGTCCGGAGGTCTGAGATGCGGTATGGGCCCCTGTTTCTATTCCTTGTCGTCAGTGTTGGTGTCGGCGGCTGCGATGCTACACGCCAGGCGCTAGGCCTGGGCAAGTCCGCGCCGGACGAGTTTGAGGTCGTTTCCCACGCGCCTCTCACCATGCCGCCGAGCTATGTGCTGGTGCCCCCCCAGCCGGGCGCGCCGCGGCCGCAGGAGCTTTCGGCGGCGGCGACGGCCGAGACCACGCTTCTCGCCAATTCCAGCAGCGGTGCGCTCACGAGCGACAGCGGCAACGTGTCGCCCGGCGAGCAAGCGATCCTTTCCGAGGCCGGGGCCGCGAAGGCCGATCCCAATATCCGCGCGGCCGTGAACCAGGACGCCGCGGACGAGCGCGAGGCCAGCACGGACTTCATGGAAAAGCTGATCTTCTGGCGGCCGACGCCCCAGCCGGGCACGGTCCTCGATCCCCAGAAGGAACAGCAGCGCCTGCAGCAGGACGCGGCGCTGGGCCAGCCGCCGAGCGCCGGCGGACCGACGCCTACGATCGTGCGCAAGAAGCAGGCCCTGCTGGAAGGCATCTTCAACTAGTTCAGCCAGACAACGACCGGCACCCGCGCGTGGACGAGGGCGCGCGACTCGGGCTAGCTTCCGGCCTCATGGCCATACGTCTGTTGCCGCCCGAGATCGTCAACCGCATCGCCGCCGGCGAGGTGGTGGAGCGGCCGGCCTCGGCCGTGAAGGAGCTGGTCGAGAACGCCATCGATGCCGGCGCCAGGCGCATCGATGTGGTGCTGAAGGACGGCGGACGGACCCTGATCCAGGTCGTCGACGACGGGATCGGGATGACGGCCGAAGAGCTCTCCCTCGCCGTCGAGCGCCATGCGACCTCGAAACTCGCGGGCGACGACCTCACCCATATCGCGACCCTGGGTTTCCGGGGCGAAGCCCTGCCTTCCATCGGTGCCGTGGGCCGTCTCGCCATCGCCAGCCGGCGCCGGGGTGCCGATAGCGCCTGGCGCATTGCCGTGGAGGGCGGCGCCAAGGGAAGGCCGGAACCGGTCGGGCTCGCCGCCGGCACGAGAGTTGAGCTCGCCGATCTCTTCTATGCCACGCCGGCCCGGCTGAAATTCCTCAAGTCCATGCGCAGCGAACTCGGCCACGCCGAGGATGCGTTCCAGCGCCTGGCCATGGCCCATCCGGAGATTGCCTTCAGCCTTGCGGACGGCGAGCGCGTGCTGCTGCGCTACGCCAGCCAGCCCGGGCTTCTCGATGATGAGGCGGCGCGGCTGGAACGCCTCGCCGCCGTCATGGGCCGCGAGTTCGCCGACAACGCGCTTCCCATCGCGGCCGAGCGGGAAGGCGTCAAGCTCACCGGCTTCATCGGCCTGCCGACCCTCAACAAGGCCACCTCGGCCCAGCAGTTCCTGTTCGTCAACGGCCGGCCGGTGCGCGATCGCCTGCTCCACGGCGCGGTGCGCGGCGCCTACCAGGATTTCCTCGCCCGCGACCGCCACCCCCTTGTCGCGCTGTTCCTGGAGATTGCCGCCGAGGACGTGGACGTGAACGTCCATCCGGCCAAGGCGGAGGTGCGTTTCCGCGATCCCGGCCTGGTGCGCGGCCTGATGGTCGGTGCCGCGCGCCACGCTCTGGCCGGCGCCGGGCATCGGGCCTCGACCACGGTTGCCGCCGCTGCGCTGGGCAGCTTCCGGGCGGGAGCGGCGCCGGCCGGTCGGCCCGGCTGGTCGGGCCCGGGCTGGGACAGCAGGGCGACGACACTGCCGCGCGTCGTGGCCGAGGCAGTAGCCGCGGTCTACGCGCCGTTCGAAGGCTTCGAGCGGCCCCAGGCCCCGGCGGCCGAGGCGGCCGGCGCGGGCCAGCCGGCGTCGGCTTATCCCCTGGGCGCCGCCCGGGCTCAGCTGCACGAGACCTACATCGTTGCCCAGACCGCCGAGGGGATCGTCATCGTCGACCAGCATGCGGCCCATGAGCGCCTGGTCTATGAGCGCATGAAGCAGGCTATCGGCGCCGACGGCGTCCAGCGCCAGGGGCTGCTCATCCCCGAGGTGGTGGAACTCGATCCCGCCGCTGCCGAGCGCCTGGTGGCGAGGGCCGGCGAGCTCAGCGAACTCGGCCTGGTGCTGGAAGCCTTCGGCCAGGGGGCGGTGGTGGTGCGCGAAGTGCCGGCGCTGCTGGGCGAGGTGGACGTGAAGGGACTCGTCACCGACCTCGCCGACGAGATCGCCGAATTCGGCGGCGCCCTCTCCCTCAAGGAAAAGCTGGAGGACGTCTGCGGCACCCTTGCCTGCCATGGCAGCGTCCGGGCGGGCCGGCGCCTGAGCGTGACGGAGATGGACGCACTCCTGCGCCAGATGGAGGCAACACCCCATTCCGGTCAGTGCAATCACGGCCGTCCCACCTATGTCGAGCTGAAGCTCGCCGATATCGAGCGGCTGTTCGGCCGGCGGTGAGCGAAAGCGAGACAAGCCCGGCGCCCAAGCCGCGCGCGCCGGTTCCCCGCGCCATCTGGATGCTGGGGCTGACGTCCCTGTTCATGGACATGAGCACGGAGCTGATCCAGAGCCTGTTGCCCCTGTTCATGGTCTCGGTGCTGGGCGCGCCCATCGCCGTCGTCGGGCTCATCGACGGCATGGCGGAGGCGACCGCGTCCTTCACCAAGATCCTGTCCGGCGCGCTGAGCGATCAGTTGGCAAAGCGCAAGGCCTTGGCGCTGGCGGGCTACGGCCTCGCCGCGCTCTCCAAACCGCTCTTTCCCCTTGCCCAAGGGCTCGGCGCCGTCTTCCTGGCGCGGTTCCTCGACCGGATCGGCAAGGGCGTGCGCGACGCCCCTCGCGACGCGCTCATCGCCGACATCGTGCCTCCGGAATCCCGGGGCGCTGCCTATGGGCTTCGCCAGGCCCTCGACACCCTGGGGGCGCTGGCAGCGCCGCTCTCGGCCTTTGCCCTGATGTGGCTTTTCGCCGGCGATTTCCGCCACGTCTTCTGGTTCGCCTGCATCCCGGCGCTGTTCTCGGTGCTGACGCTCGCCCTCGGCGTGCCCGAGCCGGCGCTGAAGCGATCGGCGGAGCGCCGGCCGTTTCCGTTGTGGCCGGGCGAGCTTGCGAAACTGGGCAGTCGGTTCTGGCTGCTCATCGGCGCGATCCTGCTGCTCCTCCTGCCGCGCTTCAGCGAATCCCTTCTGCTGCTGCGGGCATCGGGTCTCGGTCTCGCCAGCGCTCAGGTGCCCCTGGTGATGGCCGCGATGAACCTCGTCTATGCGCCAGTCGCCGCCCCGGCGGGGCGGCTCGCCGATCGCGTCGGCCGCACCCCGCTTCTCTTCGCCGGCACCGTGGTGCTGATCGCCGCTCAGATTCTGCTGGCGCTCGCCGGGAGCCCCGCCCTGGTCTTCGCCGGCGCCATGCTGTGGGGATTGCAAAACGGTTTGATCCAGGGCGCCATGTCCGCCCTGATCGCCGACGCCGCGCCCAAGGACCTGGCCGGCACCGCCTTCGGCGTGTTCAACCTGGTCTCGGGCCTGGCCGTCCTGGCGGGAAGCTGGGCCGCCGGCGAGATCTGGGACCTGGCCGGCGCTTCGGCCAGCTTTCTTGCCGGCGCGGCTGTTGCGGCGCTTGGGCTTGCCGTCCTCGGGCTGCTCCCCCGGCGCCCCGCTACCTGATTTCGATCTCGGCCGAGACGCTCCCTGCCGGGAAGTCGCCGATCCGGACGTCCAGGCGGAGATCCCGCTTGCCCGGAAGCGAGATCTCGTTGCATCGGCGCGGAGGTGTCTTGTGCGGCTCTGGATCGCGTTCAGCCGGCAGGCATGCCGGTAGCGCGCAGCAGAAGGATCCGCGCCTTGCCGTAGCGACGCTCGTCCAGCCGTTCGAAGCCGGGCGGCGTCTCGAAACTGGCCAGCTCCACGCCCGGCATTTCCAGGCTTGCGATGGCGCCGGGCGCGAACCAGCCGGCCTTGGACAAGGCCGTCATGGCCGGGCCGGCCAGTCCGCTGCCGTAGGGCGGGTCGAGGAAGACCAGGGTTGCGGGCTTTAGGGGCCGCGGCGGGTTGGCGACACTGGCGAGGATGAAATTCGCCTTTACCCCCAGGCGCTTGGCATTGGCCCGGGCGCAATCGAGGGCCGCGCGGCTTGCGTCCATGAATACGGCCTCGGCGGCGCCGCGGGAGAGCGCCTCCAGTCCCAGTGCGCCGCTGCCGCAGAAGGCATCGAGCACGATCGCGTCGACCACCGCCGAGCCGCCGCCCTCGACGAGCCGGCCATGCTCGAGGATATCGAACAGGGCCTGGCGGGTGCGGTCGGCTGTCGGCCGGATGTCCCGGCCTTCGGGCACCTCGAGCGTCCGGCCTTTAAGCCTGCCCGCGACGATTCTCACGGCTTGCCTTCAGGCCGAGTTGTTCGCGCAGAACCTTGGGCGGCACTTCCTCGAGGGCGCGCTTGGCCAGATGCCCGAGCTGGAAGGGCCCATAGGCGAGGCAGATCAGGCGATTGACCTTCCAGCCGAGATGCTCGCAGACCTGGCGGACGTCGCGGTTGCGGCCCTCGGCGAGGCTGATGCTGAGCCAGGCGTTCTCGCCCTGCTGGCGGTCGAGCGCAGCCCGGATCGGGCCATACTCGACGCCGTTGATGCGCGAAGCCTTGGCGAGATCGAGAAGCCGCGCCGCATCGACCCGGCCGTTGACGCGCGCCCGATACCGCTTCAGCCAGCCCGTGGTCGGCAGCTCCAGCCGGCGCTTCAGCTCGCCGTCGTTGGTCAACAGCAGCAGCCCCTCGGCCTGGGGATCGATCTCGCCCACGGGCATGAGGCGCGGCAGGTCCTGAGGCAGCAGGTCGTAGACGGAGGGTCGGCCTTGGGGATCCTTGGCCGAGGTCACCAGCCCCCGGGGCTTGTGCAACCGGAAAAGCCGGGCGGGCTCGGCCGCCGGCAAGGGCTTGCCGTCAACGAGGATGCGCGCCGCGGGGCCGACGACCAGAGCGGGGCTGCTGAGCTTCTTGCCGTCGACGATGACGCGGCCGGCCGCGATCCATGCCTCGGCCTCGCGCCGAGAGCAGAGGCCCGCTCGCGCGATCCGCTTGGCGATGCGTTCGCCCGGCGCCGGATTGGTGCCGGGCGCGCGTGAGCCGCCGTCAGCGGGCGGCGGCGATGAAGGCATCGAAGATCTTTTCGTCGCCAACGCTGATGGAGTATTCCGGATGCCACTGGACACCGAGGCAGAAGCGGTAACGCGGGTCCTCGATGCCCTCGATCACGCCGTCGGGAGCCAGCGCGTCGACGATCACGCCCGGCCCCACGGTCTTCGCCGCCTGGTGATGGGCGCTGTTGACCTGAAGCTCCTCGGTGCCGCAGATGCGCGCGAGCAAGGTGCCGGGCACCACCCGCACGGCATGGCCGGCTTCGGTGCGCGGGTTCGGCTGCTCGTGGGCCAGCGCCTCGGGCATCTCGTCCGGGATGTGCTGGACGAGCGTGCCGCCCAGCACCACGTTCAGCAGCTGCTGGCCGCCGCAGATGCCGAGCACCGGCAGGTCGCGGGCCAGCGCGCCCTTGGTCATGGCGAGCTCGAAGGCGGTGCGCCGGGTCTTCAGCTTGACCGTGTCGTGGCGGGTGGTGGCGCCGAACAACGCCGGATCGACATCGAAGGCCCCGCCGGTGACGACGAGAGCGTCGATGCGTTCCAGGTAGGCTTCCGCCTGTTCCGGTTCATGGGGCAGCAGGAAAGGCAGGCCCCCGGCCCGGGCTACCGCCTCGCTGTAGTTCTGGCGCAGCGCATACCAGGGCAGCTTGGAATAGCCGCCCGGCTCCTCGGAATCGAGGGTGACGCCGACGACCGGCCGCTGCTTGCCGTTGGCGCTCATGCCAGCTCTCTCTTGCTCGGCGCTGCATCCAGCAATTGACGCAGGGCCGCGATATGCTCCGGCCCCGTGCCGCAGCAGCCGCCGATGATCCGGGCGCCATGAGCTTGCCAATGGGCGGCATGGCTCGCATAGGCCTCGGCGTTCAGATCCTCGCGCAAGGGGAGGAGACCGCCGGTCTCGAGTTCCCAGTCCTTGGGCACCGGCCGAAAGGCATTGGCATACCCGCCCGCCGGTCCGCGCCCGATGGCGGCCAGCGCCGGCATCGCGGCGGCGATGGCCTCGGGCGCGCAGCAGTTGGCAAGGAAGGCCGAGACGGGAAGATGGGCAATCGCGGCCGCTGCCTCGGCCACGCTTTCGCCGCTGCGCAGGCGTCCCGACCGGTCCTCGTCCAAGGTCCAGGAGACCCAGACCGGCTTGCCGGTTTCGGCGGCCGCGGTCGCCGCGGCCAGGGCTTCGGCCGCGCTCGACATGGTCTCGCAAATGAAGAGGTCGACGAAGGGCGCCAGCAGCTCCGCCTGCTCGCGATAGAGGGGCAGGATTTCCTCGGGCTCGCCCACGAGATCGGGCCGATAGCTGCCGCGCAGGGGCGGCAGGCTGCCGGCGATGGCAATCTCGCGCCCGCCTGCATCCCTCGCCTCGACGGCAAGCCGGCCGGCGAGCCGGTTCAGTTCGGCGAAACGATCCTCGATCCCCTCTTTCGCCAGATCGCGGCGGATGACGCCATAGCTGTTTGTCGTGATGACGTCGGCGCCGACCCGGATGTAGTCGAGATGCACTTGGCGGACCACGCCGGGGGCCACGACCAGCGCGTTGGCGGACCAGATGGTGTCCAGGATCGGCACCCCGCGCCGGCGCAATTCCCGGCCGGTGCCGCCGTCGAGAAGCAGGGGGCGATGGAAATCGAAAGCCTGGGCCAATCGAGGCACTCCGTCATTCAACGCGCGAAGCTATAGCGGCCGAAGCGGTTGACCGCAACGCCGCGCCGCTTTCCTATGCCGCGATGACCGCGGACAAGACATCCTTCATGGATACGGCCCTGGACGAGGCGAGGTCGGCGGCCGAACGCGGCGAAGTGCCCGTGGGCGCCGTGCTGGTGGACGGGCGGGGAGGGAGGATTCTCGCCCGGGCCGGCAACCGGACGGAGGAGCTGAAGGACCCCACGGCCCACGCCGAGATGCTGGTGATCCGCGCTGCCGCAACCCAAGAAGGGCTGAAGCGGCTGCAGGACGCCGATCTCTACGTGACCCTGGAGCCCTGCGCCATGTGCGCGGCGGCAATCTCATTCGCGCGGCTGCGCCGGATCTATTTCGGCGCCGGCGATCCCAAGGGCGGCGCGGTCGAGCATGGCCCGCGGTTCTTCACCCAGGCCACCTGCCATCACCGCCCGGAGGTCTATGGCGGCATCGGCGAGCGGGCGGCGGCAGACTTGCTGAAGGCGTTTTTCCGGATGAGGCGCTGAACGCCGCCGCCTCGTCAGATGCTGAGGCGATCCCGCATCTTGTAGTAGGCGATGGCGGCGGCCATGAACCAGGGGTCGCCGTTGTAGAAAGGCCGCGTCTGGAACATGAGCCCGTCCAGCGCCGTGCGTCCTTCGGGCTTGCCGAGAAGCTGCTGGCCGAGGCGGGTGCCGAAATAGGAGGCTAGCGAAACGCCCGAGCCGCAATAGCCCATGCAGTAGTGAATTCCGTCGGCCTGGCGGCCGAGATGAGGCAGCGTGTCGAATGTGTAGGCGACGAAGCCCATCCAGCTGTGGGTAATCCTGGTCGCCGCCAGCTCCGGGAAGATCCGGGTCATGTGCCTGTGCAGACGCGGCGCGCTCACCTTGGGGTCCGTCTCCTTCAGGGCGACGCGCCCGCCGAAGACCATGCGCCGCCCGTCCTCGGAAAGCCGGTAGTAGAAGACGAGCTTGCGGGTATCGCCGAGGACGCGGTTCTTGGGACTGAGCCGCTTCGCGAGCCCCGGATCCAAGGGCTCGGTCGCGATGATGTAGCTGCCGATGGGGATCACCCGCCGGCGCAGCCACGGCGTCAGTGCGCCGGTATAGCCGTTGGTGGCGACGATGACCTCGCGGGCCTGGAGATTGCCCCGCGGGGTGTTGAGGCGGAAACCGTCGCCCTCGCGCTGGATCCCCATCACCGGGCAGCGGCTGAGGATCGTGGCGCCTGCTTCCTGCGCCCGGGCGAGCAGGGCCAGATGGTATTTGCCGGGATGAAGCGAGGCATGGGCCGGATAGATGACCCCGCCGTGATAGAACTCGCTGCCGATCTCGGCGCGCTGGCTCTCCCGGGTCACGACGAAGACTTCCACTTCCAGCCCCTTGGGCTGCTTGGTGACGTCGCGCGCCAGAGTCTCGTAGGCGGCGGCATTGTGGGCGCCGTGGAAGCGCCCGACCTTCTGCCAGTCGCAATCGATCTTCTCCCGCTCGATGAAGTCGCCGATCCAGGCAAGGGCGTTCTGCCCCTCGCGCCGGATGCGGAAGGCGACATCCTCGCCGTGCAGCGCCTTCAGATCCTCGAAGCTCGGCTTGATGGAGGTGCCGACCTGCCCGCCGTTGCGGCTGGAGCAGCCCCAGCCCGCGTCCTCGGCATCGAGCACCGCCACATGCCGCCCGCCCCGGGCAAGCTCGATGGCGGCGGCAAGGCCGGTGTAGCCGCTGCCGACGATGGCGACGTCGCATTTGGCCGGTGGCGCATTGGCCGGCAGGTCCGGGCGGGGCGCGGCCTCCCACCAATAGGGCTGGTTCTTGTAGTCGGCGGCGAAGAGCGATTCGGTCATGGCGCGACAATATGGCTGAAAGCGGTTTAGCCCGCTAGACGGCTCGCCAGCCGATGTCGCGCCGGCAGAAGCCCCCCGGCCAGTCGATCAGATCGACCGCCTCGTAGGCGCGGGCCTGGGCGATCGCTACCGTGTCGCCCAGCGCCGTCACGCCCAGCACCCGGCCGCCATCGGCCAGCAGGCGCCCGTCGTCCGAGCGCCTGGTGCCGGCGTGGAAAACCGTGACGCCCTCCATGCCCTTGAGCCGTTCGAGGCCTCGGATCTCGCTGCCCTTGGCGTAGCTGCCGGGATAGCCCTTGGCCGCCATGACCACGGTGAGGGAAGCCTTGGCGAGCCAGCGCAAGTCGAGTTGATTCAGCAGCCCGTCTCGCGATGCGATGAGCGCCGGCAGCAGATCCGACATCAGCCGCACCACCAGGACCTGGCATTCCGGATCGCCGAAGCGGGTGTTGTATTCCAGCAGCTTCGGCCCCGCCGCCGTCAGCATCAGCCCGGCGTAGAGCACGCCCTTGAACGGCCGGCCTTCCTTCGCCATGGCCGCGACCGTCGGGCGGATGATCCTGTCCATGATCTCCGCCTCGAGCGCCGGCGTGCAGGCGGGCGCGGGCGAATAGGCGCCCATGCCGCCGGTGTTGGGACCGGTATCGCCCTCGCCGACGCGCTTGTGGTCCTGGGCGGAGGCCAGCGCCAGCGCATCCTTGCCGTCGACCAGGGCGAAGAAGCTCAGTTCCTCGCCTTCGAGGAATTCCTCGATGACGATCTCGGCCCCGGCCGCGCCGAAGACCTTGTCGGCCATCATGGCGTCGATGGCCTCGCCGGCCTGCCGGGACGTCTCGGCGATGACCACGCCCTTGCCGGCGGCGAGCCCATCGGCCTTGATCACGATCGGCAGGCCCCGCTCGGCGACATAGGTCTTGGCGGAGCTTGCATCGGTGAAGCGGCCATAGGCGGCGGTCGGGATGGCGTAGCGCCGGGCGAGATCCTTCATGAAGCCTTTGGAGCCTTCCAGCGCCGCTGCCGCGGCGCTGGGCCCGAAGGCCGGAATGCCCGCGGCCTCGAGCCTGTCCACCAGGCCCAGCACCAAGGGCGCTTCCGGTCCGACGACGACGAAATCGATCCGCTGCTCCCTGGCCAAGGCGACCAGCCCTTCGACATCGTCGGCGGCGATGGGCACGCATTCGGCTTCGCCGGCAATGCCGGCATTGCCGGGCGCCGCGTAGAGCCGGTCGCAGAGCGGCGAGGCGGCGATCGCCCAGCAGAGAGCATGCTCGCGCCCGCCCGATCCCACCACCAGCACCCGCATGCCGCCCGACCCTTTCGCCTAGCCAAGCTCATCCTTCGACAAACTCAGGATGAGGCCGAATTTTGAAATCCTCATGCTGAGCCTGTCGAAGCATGAGTCCGCAAAGCCTCGCTTGTCTTGCCGAAGCGCGGCGGCAGCATAAGATGGCGCCATGACAGCCGACAACCTTGGCAACCTGCCGGAATTCACCGTCTCCGAGATCAGCCAGGCGGTGAAGCGCACCCTTGAGGGCGCCTTCGAGCGGGTGCGGGTCAGGGGCGAGATCAGCGGCTTCAAGCGTGCCACCTCGGGCCATCTCTATTTCGCCCTCAAGGATGAGGAGGCGAAGCTCGACGCCGTCTGCTGGCGCGGCACGGCCGGGCGATTGGCGATCAAGCCCGAGGACGGCCTCGAAGTGATCGCCACGGGGCGCATCTCCAGCTATCCCGGGCGCTCCTCCTATCAGCTCGTGGTGGAGAGCCTGGAGCCGGCGGGCGAAGGCGCGCTCCTGAAGCTGCTGGAGGAGCGCCGGCGCCGGCTCGGGGCCGAAGGGCTCTTCGATCCGGAACGCAAGCGCAAGCTTCCTTTCCTGCCCGAGGTGATCGGGGTGGTGACCTCGCCCACGGGTGCGGTGATCCGCGACATCCTCCATCGCCTGGCCGATCGCTTCCCCCGCCATGTGCTGCTTTGGCCGGTGCTGGTTCAGGGCGAGGGCGCCAAGGAGCAGATCGCGGCGGCCATCGCCGGCTTCAACCGGATCGCTCCCGGCGGGCCGATCCCCCGGCCGGACCTTCTCATCGTTGCGCGGGGCGGCGGCAGCCTCGAGGATCTCTGGGCCTTCAATGAGGAGATCGTGGTTCGCGCCGCGGCGGCGAGCGAGATCCCTCTTATCGCCGCCATCGGCCATGAGACCGATACGACCCTGATCGACTTCGCCGCCGATGTCCGCGCGCCGACGCCGACCGCGGCGGCCGAGATGGCGGTGCCCGTTCGCGCCGAGCTTCTGGCCGACGTGATGCAGGACGGCGCCCGGCTCGCCCGCGCCATGGGCCGTCTGGTCGAGGAGGCGCGGCTTCGCCTGGAGGCGCTCGCCCGTGGCCTGCCGCGGCCTTCGCAACTGGTCGCGGAGAAGGCCCAGGGCCTGGACGGCTGGGTCGAGCGCCTGGTGAACGCGCGAATCGTCTATTTCCAAAGGCGCCGCGAGGCGCTGGACGGGCTGTTCGCGAAGCTGCCCACGCCGCGCCAGCAGATCGAAGCCCAGCGCCTGACCTTGGCCCATACAGGCGAGCGCCTGGCGACGGCGATGACGGCGCTGCGGAAGGATAAGACCCAGGCCCTGGCGCTTTCCCGCCTCGACGGAGCCCGCCTTAGCCAACTTCTTGCCCGGGCGCGCGAGCGGCTCGAGGGCCTCGGGTTCCTGCTGGAGAGCCTTTCCTACGAGCGGGTGCTGGGGCGGGGCTTCGCCCTTGTGCGCGACGCTGCCGGTCATGCGGTCACCTCGGCCGCGGGCGTGGCCGCCGGCACGGCGCTGGAAATCGAATTCGCCGACGGGCGCTTGCGGGCGACGACCGATGGCGGGCCGGAGCCATCGCGAAAGAGGCCCGATCCCAAGAAGAGTCAGGGAAGTTTGTTCTAAGTCAGGACTCTCAGAGCCGCGCCAGCATCCGATCGAGCTCGGCAGGCCGGTCGAAGACGAGCTCGACGGTGGCAACGGTGACCTGGCTCCGGGCCGCCGGCGGCAGGCGAACATGGTCCTTGGCCGTGGTCACCGGGCGGGCGCCTTTCGCAGCCGCTTCGGCCAAGAGTGCCGTGGCTTCCGACGCCGTGTAGGGATGATGGTCGGCGAAGGCGCGGCGTTCGACGACCTCGGCGCCCAGGCGTTCCAGGCTGGCGAAGAACTTTTCCGGCCGGCCGATACCGGCAAAGGCGAAGACGCGCTTGCCGCAGAGAGCCACCGAGTCCGGCGCCGGGACTAGCCGGGCCGCAATGATGGGACAGCGGCCGGCGATGAGGCGCTCGATGCCGGCTCGGTCCTCGCCGATCACGACTACCGCGCTCGCCCTGGCGAGCGCGGCGGCGATAGGCTCGCGCAAGGGGCCGGCGGGAAACACCAGGCCATTGCCGACGCCGCCCTCGCCGTCGATGGCGAGGAAGGCGAGATCCTTGGCGATGAAGGGGTTCTGGAACCCGTCATCGAGAATGATGAGGCCGGCGCCCGCGGCGACCGCGGCACGTGCCCCGGCGGCTCGGTCGCGGGCGATCCAGGTTGGGGCGCTCAGTGCTAGAAGCAAGGGCTCGTCGCCCACTTCCGCCGCGGTGTCGCGGGCAGGATCGACTGCGGCCGGCCCGCGGACGCTGCCGCCATAGCCGCGGCTGAGGAAACAGGGGTGCCGGGCCTTCAGACGCTCGCTGAGGGCGATGGCGAGCGGCGTCTTGCCGCTGCCGCCGAGCGTGAGCCCGCCGGCGACGATGACCGGCACGGGCGGTCGATAAGGCCGATGGCCCCAGCGCCGCAGCACCGTCGCCGTGCCATAGATGGCGGCCGCCGGCAGCAGCAGGCGCTGGGGCCAGGGATTGCCGCCGGCGC
>Ga0070734_10002742_pt1 | contig 20258 bp, 14 predicted proteins | sample Coa_R1_8_FD_66444 | JGI IMG/M metagenome (GOLD analysis project Ga0070734, IMG submission 66444) | Surface soil microbial communities from Centralia Pennsylvania, which are recovering from an underground coalmine fire - Coalmine... | ecosystem: Environmental > Terrestrial > Soil > Unclassified ... | reverse complement strand
CGATCTCGAACATTTCGGCAATGCGCGCATCCTGCACGTCACCGACACGCATGCGCAGCTCTTGCCCGGATATTTCCGCGAGCCGAGCGTCAATCTCGGCATCGGCGCGATGGCAGGCCAACCGCCGCATCTCGTGGCCCACGCCTTCCTCGACCGCTTCGGCGTCAAGCCGGAGAGCGCGGATGCTTACGCTTTCACCTCACTCGATTTCGAAAAATCGGCCGCACGATTCGGCAAGCTCGGCGGCTTTGCCCACATCAAGACGCTGATCGACCGTTTGCGCAGCGACACGGGCGTGAAAAATTCCCTGCTGCTCGATGGCGGCGATGCCTGGCAAGGCACGGGGCTCGCCAATACACGTCGCGGCGCCGACATGATTGAGGCTGCCAACCTGCTCGGCGTCGAGGCGATGACCGGGCACTGGGAGTTCACCTATGGCGAAGAGACGCTCCGCGACAACCTCGCAAAGTTCAAAGGCGAGTTTCTGGCGCAGAATGTCTTTCTGACCGAAGAAGCTGCCTTCAATGGCGCCAAGGCTTTTGATGCGGCATCGGGCCGCGTGTTCAAGCCGGCGACGATCAAGGACGTCGGCGGCTATCGCGTGGCGGTGATCGGCCAGGCTTTCCCTTATGTTCCGATCGCGCATCCTAAACGCTTCACGCCGGACTGGACGTTTGGAATCCGCGAGCAGGAATTGCAGGCCCTGATCGACAGCTTGCGTGCGGCCGACAAGGCCGATGCGGTGCTGCTGCTGTCGCATAACGGCATGGACGTCGATTTGAAACTTGCAAGCCGCGTGCGCGGCCTCGATGCCATTCTCGGCGGCCACACCCACGACGCCGTTCCACAACCGATTCCTGTGAGCAATGCTGGCGGCATCACGCTTGTCACCAATGCCGGCTCGAACGGCAAGTTTGTCGGCGTGCTCGATCTTGATCTGACCAAAGGCCGTGTGCGAGATGTGCGCTATCACTTGCTGCCGGTATTTTCCGAGTTGCTGAAACCCGATGCTGAGATGGCCGCGCTGATCGACAGAGTGCGCAATCCGCAAGCCCGCGCCTGGAGCGGACGGATTGTCACCACCGATCGCCTGCTCTATCGCCGCGACAATTTTACCGGCACTTTTGATCAATTGATCTGCAACGCGCTGCGGCGCGAACTCGGTGCCGAGATTGCGCTGTCGCCGGGCTTTCGCTGGGGCGCGAGTTTCCTGCCGAACCAGCCCTTGACGATGGAAGACGTGCTCGCGGAGACGGCCATTACCTATCCGGAAACCTATGTCGCGAAACTGACCGGCAGCGAGATCAGGACCGCGCTCGAGGACGTCTGCGACAATCTGTTCAATTCCGATCCCTATTACCAGCAGGGCGGCGACATGGTGCGGATCGGCGGGCTCACCTATGGCTGCACGCCCTCGGAAGCCATCGGGCGGCGGATTTCCGATCTGAAGCTCGACAACGGCCGCAGCATCGAGCCTAACAAACGCTACGCGGTCGCCAGCTGGGCCGCCGTCAACGCGCAGCAGGGAAAACCGGTATGGGATGTCGTTGCCAAATATCTTGGGGCAGGCAAACCGCTCGACCTGCCGGCCAATAGTGTTGCGTTGCGGGGCGTCACCGGCAATCCGGGCATCGCAAGCGGAGGGTAGAGCTGCGCGTCAGCAGCGAGCGTGATACAATCTCTTGGAATCGGCGCACGGATTTCATTACCATGATCTTTCGCCAACTGTTCGACAGTGTATCCGGCACCTACAGCTATTTGCTGGCGAGCCGCGCCGGCGGCGAGGCCATGATCCTCGATCCCGTGCTGGAGAGGGTCGATCGTTATTGCCAGTTGCTGCGCGAACTCGACCTCAAGCTGGTCAAGGCCGTCGATACGCACCTGCATGCCGACCATGTAACAGGGCTTGGCGAACTGCGCGACCGCACTCACTGCATCACCATCATGGGCGAACAGACCAAGGCCGACGTCGTATCGATGAGGGTCTCGGACGGCGACAAGGTGACGATCGAAGGCCTCGCGCTGGATGTGATGTACACGCCCGGCCACACCGATGATTCCTATAGCTACCTGATGGGCGATCGCGTCTTCACCGGCGACACGCTTCTCATTCGCGGCACCGGCCGCACCGATTTCCAGAACGGCAGCGCACGGGCTCAATACGATTCGATCTTCAACCGGCTGCTCAAGCTGCCGGATGAGACGTTGGTGTTTCCCGCCCATGACTATAAGGGCGACACCGTCTCCACCATCGGCGAGGAGAAGCGCTACAACCCGCGGCTTCAGGTGCGTTCGATCGACGAGTACATCGAGCTGATGGGCAATCTGAAGCTGCCCAATCCCAAAATGATGGATGTCGTGATGCCGGCCAATCTTCGTGTCGGTTTGCATCAGGACGAACTCACCAAACAGGGGCTGTCGTTCAGCGCAACCGAAGCGATCCAGAGTCTCGGCCGGCCCGACATTCTCCTGGTCGACTTGCGCGAGACAACCGAGCGCGCCAAGCACGGCGTGTTGCCTGGCGCGCTGCATGCGCCTTATCCCGGAATCGGCGACAGCCTCAAGCCCGGCGGCATGTTGCGAGAGGTTGCTTCCGCGACGGGGCGGCGCATCGTGTTCTTTTGCGCCTATGGCGAGCGCTCGGCCATGGCGGTCAACGTCGCCAGAGAAGCGGGTCTGACCAACCCGGCCCACATCGCGGGCGGAATCGACGCCTGGAAGAAGGCTGGCGGGCCTGTTCTGACGGGCTGAATACGCCCCTCTTCCCGCAGCGTCCAGCAAGACGGCGGCAGCGATTTAAGGGCAGCCATGCAGTCCTATTCATGGACAAGTAACCGGCAGCGCCGATATTTTCGCGGCAAAATCGAAGAAGCCGAGCGAGGAAGCCCCCTGATATGGCCGATATTCTGGCCGCACTGCAACAAGCTGCATCCCAAAAGGCCGACAAGGACGATCAGCTCCGCACGCTCGGGGCAATCTCCGTCGCGCATTGGGTGAGCCATTTCCATATTTTTTCGCTGCCAATGCTGTTTCCCTTTCTCAAGCAGCAGCTCAATGTCGGCTATATCGAGCTCGGCTTTGCGCTCACCGTCTTCGCGGTGAGTTCTGGCCTGACCCAGGCGCCGATCGGCTATCTCGCCGATCACCTCGGCGCACGAAAGATTCTGCTGATGGGGCTTTGCCTCGGCGGCGGCGCGCTGATCGCGCTCGGCCTGCATTTGAGCTATCCGTGGCTGATCGTGAGCGCCGCATTGCTGGGACTGGCCAACAGCGTCTATCACCCCGCCAACTACGCGATCCTGTCGGCACACATGAACGATGGGCGCATGGGCCGCGCGTTTTCGATTCACACCTTCGCCGGCTTCCTTGGCGGCGCGGTGGCGCCCGCCATCATTGCCGCGCTGATTTCAACGGTTGGCGGCCATGGCGCGCTGATCGCAGCCGGCGCCATCGGCCCACTGGTGGCGCTGCTTCTTCTCGGCCTCGGCATTCCCGATGCGAGCGCGGCCGATCGCAAGGCGGGCGGCGCCGATGCGCCACGGCAAAGCGTCATCACGCCGGTGCTCGCCGTATTGACGATTTTCTTCCTGCTGCTGAGCCTGTCCAACGCCGGCATCAGCAATTTCGGCGTGGTCGCGCTGATGAGCGGATATGGCGCGACCTTCTCGGCCGCCAATCTGGCGCTGACGGCCTATCTCGGCGCCAGCGCCGCCGGGGTTTTGGCCGGCGGATTTCTCGCCGACCACACGGAGCGTCATGGACAGGTGGCGGCGGCCTGCTTTGCCGTGAATGCTGCAATCCTGCTGCTCATCGCAGTGGTAAATTTGCCGCAATTGCTTTTGATCGGCATGATGGGACTGGCAGGCTTCCTCAGCGGCGTGATTGCACCCTCGCGCGACATGATGGTTCGCGACGCGGCCCCGCCGGGCGCGGCAGGAAGGGCATTCGGTATCGTCTCCACCGGCTTCAATATGGGTGGCATCATCAGTCCGCTGCTGTTCGGCTGGATCATGGATCAGAACCTGCCGCACTGGGTATTCGGCATCTCGGTCGTGTTCATGGTGATGACCGTGCTGCTCGCGCTCGCGACCGAGCGCAGGCCAGCGGGAAAGCAGCCGGCGCGTGCCTGACGCCGTCAGGCGAATTTCGGTTGGCCAGGCGCAGCCATCAACCGCTCGCGTTCGGTATTGGGCCAAAGCAGCAGCAGGCCGAGCAGGCCGGCCGCAACCTGAATGACCGCGTTGATGGTGTAGCCGGTCATGTAACCATCGACCAAACTTGGCGCACGCTGGATCACACTGCCCATCACCAGCGGTGCCAGAATGCCCGCCAGCGTATAGATCGCGCCATAGATCGAGATCGTCGCTGCGCGCTGCGAAACCGGCGTGAACTCGCCGATCATCGGTGCGCACACCACATAGATGGATCCGGAAAGGCCGGAGCCCACGACCAGCAACGCGATCTGAAACTTCGCGCCGTCGGCATGAGGGACGAGGCCAAGAATGATCCCGCCGACAATCAGCGGGGCCGCGCCCAACACGCCGCGCGTCACACGCGTGGAGTAGCCTCGCGCCATCAGCAGCTGCGAAATCCACCCCGTCAGCAGCACGACGGCGGCGCCGAATATCCAGGGGAGGATCGAGATGATGCCGGCCGCTTCCTGTGAAAAGCCGAGCCCTTTTATGACGAAGGGCGTGAACCAGGTCAGCCCCAGCGAGAGCGCCCAGTAGGCGCCGAAGGTCGCGGCGCAGCAGCCAATGAACGTGCGCGACGTAAGCAGCCGGGAATAGGGAATCCGGACCTCCTCCGCGGTTGCCACGGCGGTTGGGACCAGGGGGCCTTCTTTGCCTAGAACCAGCCACGCCGCGACCCACAGGAGACCGACGAGGCCAAGCGCCCCGAACGCATAATGCCAGCTGTAATGGACGATGACCCAGTTCAGCGCAGGCATGGCAAGAATGACCCCGAAGGCCGAACCCTGCGACAATATGGCGGTGGGCAAGGTGCGCCTCTCGTCGGGAAACCATTTGTAGATCGCATGCACCGCGACCGCGGCCGCCGGTCCCTCGCCCGCGCCGAGGATGATACGGCAGACCAAAAGCGTCACAAAGCTGACGTCGCCGATCATCGGGAATTGCGCCAACGCCCAGATCAAGGCGAGCGCCAACAACACCCAGCGCGTCGCGATGCGGTTGGCGACAAATCCGACGGCGACGGCAGAGACGGAAAACAGGAAAAAGAAGGAGGAACCGAGCAGGCCGAACTGCTCCGGGTCAAGCTTCAGGTCCGTCATGATCGGGACGCCGGCAAGAACGACCACGATCTTGTCCGCGAAATTCACCAGCATGAACAGGAACAGGAGAAACGCAATTCTCCAGGCCCCTTTGGGCGTCGGCTGGGCGCTCATGGTCTCACCCGTGATGGTTTTACCGTTGAGAAGCGGCGTTGACGTGATGCTATCCAAGTCGCGATGGAAATTGCAACCGATCCTGTCGCAAGAACGCGCTTTCAACATGTGACCAAATGGCCGATCACGATCCTGTCGCCGCATCTTCGGAGGCGTGATCTGCGGCAATGGTATTGCTATGCTCGGTCGCCATCGAGGAAGGAAACCAGGGTGCAGCGCTTCGCATGACGTCGAACAAGGAAATCGTGCTGAGCGTTCGCAATCTGACCAAGGCCTATCCTTCGGCCGGCGAAAAGGTCGTCGTGCTTCGCGGGGTCAGCCTGACCGTTGCCGCCGGCGAGCGGGTCGCCCTGACCGGGGAATCCGGCAGCGGCAAGAGCACGCTGTTGCACTTGATCGCGGGGCTCGATCGCGCTGACGGCGGCGAGATCGATTTTGCCGGCACCACGATCTCGGGTCTCAATGAAGCTGGCCTTGCGGCAGTGCGGCGCGACCGGCTCGGTCTCGTCTTCCAGCAATTCAACCTGATCCCGAGCCTCAGTGTCCGCGACAATCTGGCGTTCCAGTCCCGCATTGCCGGTCGTCACGATGCCAAATGGCAGGCCGAGCTTGCGGAGCGTCTGGGGCTGGCCGGTCTTCTCGACCGCTATCCTGAACAGTTGTCCGGCGGCCAGCAGCAGCGGGTCGCGATCGGCCGCGCACTGGCAGTGAAGCCCTTGCTTCTGCTCGCGGACGAACCCACCGGCAACCTCGATGAGGCAACCGCCGATGACGTGCTGGCGCTGACCCGCGACCTCGTCGCGCAGACCGGCTGCGGACTTCTGATGGTGACGCATTCGACCCGTCTGGCCGCCACGCTCGACCGTCATGTCAATCTCAGCGCCGGATTGATCACGTGATGCGGACTTTATGGATTCTCGCGGTCCTGCTCAGTCACTGGCGACGGCATCCGATGCAGTTCGCAACGCTGCTGATCGGACTCGTCTCGGCGATCGCGCTATGGAGCGGCGTACAGGCGCTGAACCAGCAGGCGCGCGCAAGCTACGATCGCGCCGCAGCGGCGTTCGGCGGCGCCCGAACCGCAACGCTGGTGGCGCGTAACGGCGCTGCTTTTTCACAACAGCTTTTTGTCGAGCTTCGCCGCGCCGGCTGGCCGGTATCGCCGATGCTCGAAGGCCGTATGCAGATCGACGGACGCTCATTCCGTCTGCTCGGCATCGAGCCCGTCACTCTTCCGAAGGAAGTCGGAGATGCGCCTGTCGTCGGCGGGGACTTTCAGAGCTTCGTCATGTCTCCGGGCGAAACGCGCATCGCGCCCGAAACCATGCGCGAGCTTGGCGTGAGCGAAGGCGCCTCGCCGCAAACCAGCAACGACATGAAGCTGCCGCCGCTTCGCCTCGCACCGCATCTGACGCCAGGCGTGCTGGTGGTCGACATCGGCATCGCCCAGCACCTGCTCAAAATGCCCGACCAGGTTTCGCGTCTGCTTGTCGGAAAGACAACGGGCCCGCACGCCACGCTCGAATCCGTTGCCGGCGACAAGCTGCATCTGGTGGAGCCGGATGCCGAGACCGATCTTGAGCGCCTCACCGACAGCTTTCACTTGAACCTGACGGCATTCGGCCTGCTGTCGTTTTTTGTCGGGCTGTTCATCGTCAACTCTGCGATCGGGCTTGCATTCGAGCAACGGCTGCCGATGTTGCGAACCTTGCGCGCCTGCGGCGTCTCGGCGCGCAAGCTCAACACGGTGCTGATCCTCGAACTGGTGTTTTTCGCAGCTGTCGCAGGCCTCCTGGGAATGGTGGGCGGCTATCTGATCGCGGCAGCGCTGCTGCCGGATGTCGCAGCCTCCTTGCGCGGACTTTACGGCGCGCAAATTCCCGGCCATCTCTCGCTGCAGCCACAATGGTGGATCGCAGGGTTCCTGATCAGCGTACTGGGCGCGCTGCTCGCCGCGGCGGCGAGCCTGATGAAAGCAAGCCGTCTGTCCGTGCTAGCGGCGGCCCAGCCTCAAGCCTGGCGTCAGGCGCAGCGCCGATGGGTCACCCTGCAAGGGTTGGCCGCGCTCGCAGTATTCGCAGCCGCCCTTCTCTTTTTCTGGTTCGGCGACTCGCTGCTCGCAGGTTTCGCCGTGCTGGCGGCCATACTGCTTGGCGCCGCGCTTGTCTTACCCCTGATATTGGAGTTGGCACTGGCGAGCGGCCAACGCCAGTCGCGCGGCGCGCTCGCCACTTGGTTCTGGGCCGATAGCCGCCAGCAGCTTTCGGGACTATCGCTGGCCCTGATGGCGCTGTTGCTCGCGCTCTCGGTCAATGTCGGCGTCGGCACGATGGTCGACAGCTTCAGCCAGACCTTCATCAGTTGGCTCGACGGGCGGCTGGCTGCAGACGTCTACCTCAATGCTGCCGACGACGCGCAGGCCAAGGCCATCATCGCGTGGCTACGCGAGCGGCGCGACGTAACCGCTGTTCTTCCAGGCGGCCGCGCCGAAACGCAGCTCGCAGGCGCGCCGCTTGAACTGTTCGGCCTTGCCGACCATGCCACCTATCGCGACCACTGGCCCTTGTTGCGCTCGGCCGACAACGCATGGGCGCGGCTTCGTTCCGGCGATGCCGCTTTCGCCAGCGAGCAGCTGGCGCTGCGCCTGAAGCTTGCCATCGGCGACTCCATCGACGTGCCGACGCCGGAAGGCGACTGGAAGATCCGCCTTATTGGCATCTATGCCGATTACGGCAATCCCAAGGGACAGATCGCGGTGAATTTCGACGCATTGACCGGCCATTTCCCCAATATCCCGCAAACGCGGATCGGCCTCCGTGTCGGGCGCGCCGCTGTCCCTGCGCTGATCGCCGCTTTGCGGGACAAATTCGGGCTGGATGAACACAATGTGATCGATCAGGCTACATTGAAGGCGGAATCGAAACGCATTTTCAACCGCACGTTCGCGGTGACGGCCGCGTTGAATGCCTTCACGCTCGCCGTAGCCGGCATCGCGTTGTTGACGAGCCTGCTCACGCTCGGCAATTCACGCCTGCCGCAGTTGGCGCCGCTCTGGGCGATCGGGATCACGCGACGGCAGCTGGCTCTCATCGAGCTTCTCAAGACCATGTCGGTCGCGCTGGTCACTGCGCTGCTCGCGCTGCCGCTCGGTCTGCTGGTTGCCTGGTGCCTGATCGCAGTCGTCAACGTGAAAGCATTTGGCTGGCGGCTGCCGTTTCATGTCTTCCCGCTGCAACTGTTAGAGCTTCTCGTTGTCGCCATGGCAGCTTCGCTGCTCGCCGCCGCCATTCCGGTTCTCAAGTTGATGCGGTTGCAGCCGGCAACCCTGATCAAGGTGTTTGCCGATGAGCGGTAAGCTGTCGCGGCGAGCGTTTGCCTCTGGCGCCTTGTATCTCGCGCTGGCACGCGATACCGCGCGCGCACAGGGCTTTGCCGGACTTGGGCTAAGCGGCAACGGGTTTGCGCCCGTCGTGTCAGGCAGAAAGCTCGTCTTTCCCGCCGATCACGGTCCGCATCCCGACTTTCGGATCGAGTGGTGGTACGTGACGGCGAATCTTGCGGACACGAGCGGAGCAGCCTATGGCGCGCAATGGACATTGTTCCGCCAGGCCATGTCGTCAGCCGCACAACGGGAAGGCTGGTCCAACCAGCAGATCTGGATGGGGCACGCGGCGGTCACGCGCGCCGACACGCATCGCTTCAGTGAGACCTTTGCGCGCGGCGGCGTCGGACAGGCGGGCGCAGAAGCCTCGCCGTTCGATGCCTGGATCGATGCCTGGCAAATGCGCGGACGTGAGGGGATGGATAGCGACACAGTCTCGCCGCTCGAGCTCAACGCCGCGGGGACCGATTTCGCCTATGCCTTACGTCTCGAAACCGACCATGCACTGGTTTTGCAAGGCGACGGCGGCTACAGCGTAAAGTCGGAACAGGGACAGGCTTCCTACTATTACAGCCAGCCATACTTCAAGGTGGCCGGCAGCATCACCATCGACAGCAAGCCGGTCGACGTCGCCGGGCAGGCCTGGATGGATCGCGAATGGAGCAGCCAGCCGCTCGCTTCCGATCAAACCGGATGGGACTGGCTGTCGTTGCATTTCAGCGCAGGCGAAAAGCTCATGCTGTTTCGGCTACGCGGAAAGAGCGGCCGTCACTTCACCTCAGGCAAATGGTTCTCGCCCGACGGCAATAGCCGTCAGTTCGCCCCTTCCGACATCGCGATGACGCCGAAGATTTTAACGGACATCGCGGGGCGCAGCATCCCAACCAGTTGGGACATTGCAATTCCATCACTGGGGATGACGATTTCATGCGCGCCGGTGAATCCAAAATGCTGGATGGGAACGCGCTTTGCCTATTGGGAAGGACCGATACGTTTTTCCGGCAGCCACAACGGGGTTGGTTATCTGGAGATGACGGGTTACTGAAGGCAACACTCAAGACGACCAAGGAAAGCTCACCATGTATCACCTGACGGCCCTCGTCACCTGCCTCGCGCTTATGGTTTATTTCCTGATCAGTTTTCGGGTCGGCAAGGCGCGTACAACCTACGGCGTCAAGGCGCCGGCCACAGCGGGCAATCCGGACTTCGAGCGCATCTATCGCGTGCAGATGAACACGCTGGAATGGATGCCGATCTTCCTGCCGGCTCTCTGGCTGTTCGCAATCTATGTCAGCGATGCAATTGCAGCCGCACTCGGCATCGTCTGGATTGTCGGGCGCATTCTCTACATGATCGGCTATGCCGAGGCCGCCAACAAGCGTGGACGCGGCTTCGGCATCCAGGGCTTCGCTGCGTTCGCTCTGTGGCTTGGAGCAATTGTCGGCATCCTGTGGCGGCTTGCCCACGCATAACGCGATGGCGACGCGTCATGTATTCGCGGTTTTCAATAAATCGAGAGAATTCAGCGAGTTGAAAGCTCGGCCATCATTTGACTTCGACCATATCCCGCGTTTAATTTGCGCCCTCACTGCAACGAGGTCGCACCGCCTTATTTCATGACTTTCAGCGCCTGAGTGCTTTTGCGCGAAGGCTGTAGCGAGCCCCCTACATGAGTGCCTATTTCAAGCGCCAGCTTGCGGATTACGTCGAATATCATCGTGATCCCCTCAATTGCGCGATGCATGTTTTTGGCATCATCGCGTTGTTCTTTGCCGCTATTCTTCCGCTCGGCCTTGTTCCTGTCCATGCGTTGGGCGCGCACACGACCCTGGCGCCGCTGCTGGCGTTGCCGGTGCTGGTGTACTGGTTGATGCTGGACGCCGCGATTGGCGCTGCCATTCTCGGTACAGCGATCGTGCTGCTGTCGGCCGCCGCCTTTCTCACGAGCCATGCAAGCCTCGCCGTCCTGTGGTCGGTCACGGCGACCCTGATCATCGCGGGAATCGCTTCCCAGGTGATCGGACATCGGGTGTTCGAACGCCGCCAGCCGGCGCTGGTCGACAATCCGTCCCATCTTCTGCTCGGACCGATGTTTGTGATGACGAAATTGTTCATTGCCCTTGGGTTCCGGCGCGATCTGGCGGCCATCATCCAGACGGTCCCTCCCCCTTCATCCTTTCAGGAACATGAGGCCGGACCGCTGCCACGTTCATGACCACCGCACTTGTCACGGGCGGCACCGGCTTCATCGGGCAGCACCTGGTATCGGCGCTTGCGGCGCGCGACCGCAAGGTGCGGGTGCTCGACCGCCGTGCTCCGGTCTGCGCGATCTCCGGCGTCGAATACGTATCGGGCTCGGTGCTGGACGCTGGCCTCGTGGATGAGATGTTACGCGAGACGGACGAGGTTTATCATCTCGCCGGCCTGCCGGGCATGTGGCTGCCGAACAAGGACGACTTCCATGCCGTGAATTTTCACGGCACGGAAACCGTGATCGCCGCGGCACGCAAACGCGGCATCGCGCGCTTCCTGCACTGCTCGACCGAATCCATCCTGTTCCGGCCGGCATCGTTGCAGGATGCGAGCGGCGAGCGCTGCCTGCTGCCGCCCGAGCAGATGCCCGGCGTCTACACACGATCGAAGATGCTGGCCGAACAATCCGCCGCGCGGGCGGCGGCGGCGGGATTTCCACTCGTCATCGGCACGCCGACGATGCCGATCGGATCGCACGACCACAATCTGACGCCTCCGACCGCAATGCTCCGGCGGTTTCTGCACGGACGGATTCAGATGTATCTCGATTTCATCGTGAACATGGTCGACGTTCGCGACGTCGCCGCTGGCCTGATCCTGACGATGGAGCGCGGACGAATCGGCCAGCGCTACATTCTCGGCGGCGAAAGCATGTCGCTGAAAAAGATCCTGCAACTGATGACGGCCATCAGCGGGCACCGCACGCTTGCCATTCCGGTCCCCGGCAAATTCGCGGAAGCGACCGCGGCCATGCTGGAATTCATTTCGGATCACATCACACACCGGCCGCCATCCGGTACCGCCGAAGGCGTTCGGATCGCTTTGCGCGCGACCGAATTATCGATCGAAAAGGCGCAAAACGAGCTCGGCTACGCACCTCGGCCGATCGAGCCGGCGTTGCGTGATACCATTGCCTACCTGCTCCGGGCTCCGCATCCGCAAAAGTCTTGAGGCTTTAAGCCGCTTCTTTTTGCTGGTTTTTTCCGCAATTGCCAGCCCGCTCCAGTCGGGAATATAAGGTCCTCCCATTGTAAGGGCCGCATAATGCAAGAGCCGAATTCGATTATCGCTTTCGTCTGGAGCGGATGGACCGCAACCTGGCCTACCTCATTGTTGGCACTGATCTGGGCGGCGTGGCTTTTGAGCTGGCTGATAGGCTCGTTCTTTTCCGCACGTACCGAGAAGCACGTCAGGACCTGGGACTCGCGCGCCTATCGCATTCCGATTCTCATCGGCGCCATCCTGCTGACGCCATGGACCGCGAAAGTGCTTGGTGAGAAGCCACTCTGGCAGGCCAGCGCGACCGGCATCTATACCTTCGCCATCCTGACCGCCGCCGGCTGCCTGTTCACCTGGTGGGCGCGCATTCACCTCGGACGCTTCTGGTCGAACGCTATCACGCGCAAGGAAGGCCACCGCGTCATCGATAGCGGACCTTATGGGCTCGTCCGTCATCCGATCTATACCGGGCTGATCGGCGCGATGATTGCGACGGGCGTTGCGGTGGGAACGGCGACGGCGCTGCTCGGCGCAGCCATGATCGCCTTCGGCCTCTGGCAAAAAGCGCGCATGGAGGAAGGCTTTCTCACCGAGGAACTCGGCGCCGACGCTTACGGCCCGTACTGCCGCCGCGTTCCCATGCTGCTGCCTTTCCTGCCGGCGCGCTGACCAATAGCGCAGCGCTCGCAGCGCTCACAATCAACGTCGGGCTGGCTCCGGCGCCGATGCCTCGACCAGCGGCTCAAGGTGCCGTGGAACGACGACGCGTTCGCCCGGAACCAGCGCCGTGCGATCGGCGCCCTTGTTGACCTGGTTGATCGACCAGAGCGGCACACGGTAGGCGCTCGCGATCGACTGCAGACTGTCACCCGGACGGGCAAACACCGCGATGCCGCTGTCCCAGAGATCGATGAATGCCTTGGCGGGAACGACACAGCGAATGGGGACGGCAGGGCCTTCGGCCTTCGCCGTCACGAGCTGAACGACCTTGGTCACGAGTTGCTGCTGGATGGCGTCCACTTTTTCGATATTGATGTGCGTCACTTCGTCGTGCTGCGACAGATCGAAGCTTGCATAATGGCCCTTAAATCCCGGCTTCGCCTTGACGTCGCCACCACCAAGCACGTCCTTCGACAGAAAGATGTTGATGAAGCGGTCGACATTGAGCGGGACGTCGGGCGTCACATGGGCGGGATCGATGGCGACGACCAGATCCGCCCTGATGCCCTCGCCTTCGAGAATCTCCGCGAACTTCACCGCGCAAAATCCGCCCATGGAATGTCCGATCAGCACGATCGGCGCCGGGTTTTCACGATATTCCTCGATCGCCTGCGCCGCGATCAGGCGGCAAATGGTGAACTCGTAAACGTTGGCGGTGATGCCGGCTTCCTCAAGCCGTTCGGTGAGGCGGTCGATCCCGCGCGAGAAGAAGGGACCGAGCGCGCCGCGAAACAGGTAGGCGCGCGCACGCGGTGCGTTTGAGGAAGTCGGAGGCGGCGGCGATATCAGCGCTTCCGTCGAGGCGGTGTTTGGCTGCGCGATTGCCGCGTCAAAACCAGTGCAGACCAGCGAGGTCGAAAGCAGCGCGGCGAACAGAACGGCGGCTACTCGTGTCGGATCGATGGTGCGCTTCACGAGCCATCCTGACGCTGGATGCCCGATTGCAGATCGCCGGTATCGGCGCTGCCAACGGGCTGGAAGCGCAGCCGATTCAGTCGATGCGCGTTCTCTCCTTCTGAGAGGCCGAATTGGTGGAATTGTGGCGTCCGTTGGCCGGAGGCGCCAATCCTACTGCACCGGCGCAGCGGACACTTGCCGCGGACGGCTGCCGAAAACGACGGCATCGATGTCGCCGATCACGCGACGCTGCATGATCTGGTTCTTCTCGATTGTGATATGCCCGACGCCGGGAACGTTCGACACGTTCACGTTCTCAAGCGTGCCGTGCAGCTGCTTGGTGGCTGCGACCGGCTCTCCATTGCCATTGGCGATGTAGTAGTTGACATAGCGCCCCACACGCCCCGACAGGCTGGTGCGATACACCGAGTCGAGGCCAATCGCGAGCTTCACCGGAGCGCCGAGCCGATCGAGGCGCTCGACCATATCCGGCAGCACGGTTGCACCCGAGGAGTGCCCGACCAGAATGATCGTCTTGACCTTTCCGCTACGATAATCGGCGGCGGCTTCATCCGCGACCGACGCCCAGCCGAGATAGTTGGTGATCGTCACCGGGATGCCCTGGGCCTCCAGCTTGGCAGCGATATCGTCGAGGCCGAGCGAGAAGACGTTGAGCAGGCCGCGCAGCAAATAGACATGCGCGCCATTGGCGACCGGCGCTGGAACGGCGCGGCTTTCGGTCGTCGAAGCCGGAACAGCCAGCAGGAGCAGCGCTACGGCGACGGAACGCAACCACCAGCGGCCAGAGACGCCGAAGAGATTCGAAAGACCGGATGATGCCATGGGTTCCCTCGGAGAAATCACGTGGCCGGAAATTAGCCTTGGCGTGCTCGCATTCGCAAGAAAAGACGGCCCAAACCGGCGATTTAACCTTCGCCGCGTGTCCCGATTGCAACACCCAGATGTTTTCCAATGCCCTTCGGGGACTCGATCACTTTAGCAGCTGCCAAACGAAACGCGGCGCCAGATGGCGCCGCGTCACATGGCCGCAACAACAGGTCCCGATCACTTCGTCAGCGGACAGCCGCTCTCCTTGGCCGTGAAGAACGCCTTGTCGCCGGGCACGACCGCAAGCTGTTTGTAATAGTCCCAGGGCTTCTTGGATTCGGAAGGCTTCTTCACCTCGAACAGATAGAGGTCGTGCACCATACGGCCGTTTTCGAGAACCTTGCCGCCTTGCGCGAACACGTCGTCGACCGGAAGCTCCTTCAGCTTCTTGGCCACCGCGTCGGAATCCTTGGTGCCGGCCGCCTTGACTGCCTTCAGATATTGCAGCGTGGCTGAGTAGGTGCCCGCATGGATCATGCTGGGCATGTGGCCGGTGCGTTTGAAGAAGCGTTCGGCGAACGCACGCGTCTTGTCGTTCTGGTCCCAGTAGAAGCCTTCGGTCAGCACGAGGCCCTGGGCCGCTTCGAGCCCGAGCCCGTGAACTTCGGCCAACGTCATCAAAAGGGCCGCAAGCTTCTGGCCGCTTTTGACGATGCCGAATTCCGCCGCCTGCTTGATCGAATTCGTGGTGTCGAGGCCGGCGTTGGCGAGCCCGACGATCTTCGCCTTGGACGCCTGGGCCTGCAGGAGGAACGAAGAGAAATCCGGCGAGTTCAAGGGCACGCGGACCGAGCCCAACACCTTGCCGCCGTTGTCCTTGACGATATCGCTGGTGTCTTTCTCCAGTGCGTAGCCGAACGCGTAGTCGGCGGTCAGGAAGAACCAGGTGTCACCGCCGGCTTTGACCAGCGCGCCTCCGGTGCCGACCGCAAGTGCGCGCGTATCATACGCCCAATGGAAGCCGTATGGCGTGCAGGCATCGCCGGTGATGCGCGAGGTTGCAGCACCCACGACGATATCGATCTTCTTCTTTTCCTTCGAAAGCTCCTGTACCGCGAGCGCGACCGACGAGGTCGTGAGCTCGGTGATCATGTCGACGTTCTCGACTTCATACCAGCGCCGCGCGATGGCGGTGGCGAGATCCGGCTTGTTCTGATGATCTCCCGTTATCATCTCGATCTTCTGGCCGAGCACTTCGCCGCCGAAATCCTCGATCGCCATCCTGGCCGCTTCGACCGAATATTTGCCGCCGTAGTCGGCATAGACTCCGGATTGGTCGTTCAAAATGCCGATCTTGACGCCCTGCGCTGATACCGGCGCCGCAATCGACAGGCCGCACGCCGCAACGGCGATGGGCAACAGTTTCAAGTTCATGTTTTTTGCCTCCCCGGACTTATGTTGTGCGGCAGCATATTTTATTACATCCGCGATGCCCACCCACTTTGGATGAGCCAAAAGTAGGGTCGCGAACTGTTGCCGTCCATGCCAACGGCCTTGGTGCGTTTTCGGAGCTTGTCAGGCGACTGCGGCGGGTTTTTTAGGATCCGGCCGGTCCGCCAGATTGCGCACCACCATGTAGAAGATCGGCGTGAACATGAGCCCGAACAGTGTGACGCCGAGCATGCCGAAGAACACGGCGACGCCGACCGCCTGACGCATTTCCGATCCCGACCCGGACGAGACGACGAGCGGTAACACGCCGAGAATGAACGCGAACGACGTCATCAGGATCGGCCGCAGACGCAGGCGGCAAGCCTCGATCACCGCCTCCAGACGAGGCCGGCCCTCCAGTTCGATGTCGCGCGCGAACTCGACGATCAGGATGGCATTTTTCGCAGCAAGTCCCACCAGCACGACAAAGCCGATCTGGGTCAGGATATTGACGTCCTGTCCCATGACCCGCACCCCGAGCGTCGCGGCCAATAGACACATCGGCACGATCAGGATCACAGCGAACGGCAAGCTCCAGCTGCCATACTGCGCAGCCAGCACCAGGTAGACGAACAGAACGCAGATCGGGAAAACATAAAGCCCCGAATTGGCGCCGTTGACCTGCTGGTAGGACAAATCGGTCCAGTCGTAGGAGAAACCGCTCGGGAGCGTCTCATCCGCCAGACGCTTCATAATCTCGATCGCGGTGGTCGAACTCGTGCCCGGCGTCGGCTCTCCCTGCAGTTCGGACGCGGAATAGAGATTGTAGCGCGCGACGCGGTCGGGCCCCGAAACATTGCGGAAATCAACAACGCTTCCCAACATCACCATGTTGCCGGCGGCGTTGCGGGTGCGCAGCCGCGCAAGGTCGGCGGCCTCCTTGCGGAACGGCAGGTCGGCCTGCGCGGTGACGTGATAGGTCCGGCCGAGGATGTTGAAGTCGTTGACATAGGTCGAGCCGAAATAGGTTTCGACGGCATCTGTCACGTTCTGGATCGGCACGCCGAGCTTCTGCGCCTTGATGCGATCGATATCGACGAACACCTGCGGCGTATTGGCCGAGTACGGCGAGAACACAGACGTCAGTCCCGGCGTCCTGCGCGCCGCGGCCACGAGTTCGTCGGTCGCCGCCGCGAGCAATTCCGCACCCCTGCCCTGCCGGTCCTCGATGCGCAAGGTGAAGCCGCCGCCGGTGCCGATGCCGGGTATCGCGGGCGGGGGAATCACGATGATGAAGGCGCCTTCGATGACCGAAAGCCGCTGCCGCAGATCGCTCGTGATCTTCGCCGCGGTCAGGCCCTTCTTCAGGCGAACCTCCGGCTCGTCGAACACCGGAAACAGCGCGGCCGCATTGCCGGACTGCGTCCGCGTCGCGCCGGAAAGCCCCGCAAACGCCGCCACGCGAACAATGCCAGGCGTATCCAATGCGATACTTTCGATCCTGCGGACGACCTCTGTGGTTCGCGCCAGCGAGGCCGCGCCCGGCAATTGCGCCGATACGATGATGTAACCGCGGTCCTGGGCCGGGATGAATCCTTGGGGTGTCGTCACGATCAGCCACCCGGCGCTGCCGATCAGCGCCAGGTAGACCAGCAGCATGACCGACGAATGCCGGATCACGAAGGACGCCGTGTCGGCGTAGCCGTTGGACAGCCGGTCGAAGCCGCGATTGAACAAGCCGGTGAAACTTTCCCAACCGCGCGCAATCAGGTTCCAGCGGGCCGGCGGGTGCTTCTCCTCATGCGCCACCAGGATTTGCGACGCCAGCGCCGGCGACAGCGTCAGCGAGCAGAAGCACGAGATCGCGGTCGCCACCGCGATCGTGATCGCAAATTGCTGGAAGAATTGTCCGGAAACGCCGCCAAGGAACGCGGTGGGTACGAACACCGCGCACAAGACCAGCGCAATCGACACCAGCGCTCCGCCGACTTCCTCCATGGTGCGCAGCGCCGCATCGCGCTTGCTCAGGCCGTCGCGAAGATGGCGCTCGACATTTTCCACCACCACGATCGCATCATCGACCACGATGCCGACGGCGAGCACGAGACCGAACAGGGTCAGGTTGTTGATGGCAAAGCCAAGGGCTGCCATCGCGGCGAAGGTGCCGACCAGCGACACCGGAATTGCCACAATCGGGATGATCGCCGGCCGCCAGCCTTGCAGGAACACCAGCACCACGATGACGACGAGAACCATCGCCTCGTAAATGGTCTTGATCAGTTCGCTGATCGACTGCGCGATGAATTCGGTCGGGTTGTACCCGATATTGTAATCAAGCCCCTTCGGGAAGTTGGCCTTCAGCTTGACCATCGCATCCGAGATACCCTTGGCGGTAGCCAGCGCATTCGAACCAGGACGTTGGGTCACCAGCAGGGCTACGGCCGTCTTTCGCAACATGAAGCTGTTGGTGGTGTAGTCGAGCGCACCCAGCTCGATGCGCGCGACGTCGCGCAAGCGCACCGTGCGGCCGTCGCTGCCGGCCTTGATGAGAATATCTTCGAACTGCCTGATATCCTTCAGCCGTCCGGTGAATGTCAGGTTGGGCTGAAAGGCGCGGTCCGCGATCGGGGGCCCGGCCAACTGGCCACCGGCAATCTGCAAATTCTGCGCGCGGATGGCAGTCACGACGTCGCCGGCGGTCAGGCCGAGATTGGCGATCTTGTCGGGATCAAGCCACAGGCGCATGGAATAGTCGCGCGCGCCGAAGATCTGGATGTCGCCGATGCCGTCCAGCCGAAGCAACTGGTCGCGAACCTGAAGCAGCGCATAGTTGCTGATGTAAAGCTGGTCGAAGGTGTCGTCGGGCGACAGCATGAACACGACCATCAGGATGTCGGGGCTGTTCTTGCGGGTCACCACGCCATTGCGCTGTACTTCATCCGGCAATTGCGGCGTCGCAATCGCAACGCGGTTCTGGACCAGCACCTGCGCCTTGTCGAGATCGGTGCCGAGCTTGAATGTCACGGTGATCGTGAGCTGCCCGTTCGAGGTCGCCTGGCTATAGAGGTAGAGCATGTCCTCCACGCCGTTGATCTGCTGCTCGATGGGAGCTGCGACGGTATCGGACACGGTTTGCGCCGATGCACCCGGATATTGCGTGGTGACCACCACGGTCGGCGGCACCACTTGCGGATATTCAGCTACCGGCAGCGTCGTATAGGCGATCGCGCCAACGATCAGCAGCACGATGGACAGCACCATCGCCAGGATCGGCCGGTTGACGGACAGCGCGCCGAGATTCATGTCTTGTTACCAGTGGCGGCGGGCTTGGCTTCGTGCGGCGTGACCTTCGCGCCGACCCGCACGCGCTGCAATCCATCGACCACCACGCGGTCTTCCGGCTTGAGACCCTCGCGGACGACGCGCAGGCCCTCGTCGAGCGGTCCGAGAACGACTGGCCTCGCCTCGACCGTGTTGTCGTCCTTGACCACGAACAGGATCTTGCGGGCCTGATCGGTGGCGATCGCGGTATCGGGCACAAGCAACGCCTCGTAGGGAGCGCTCGCGATCAGGCGCACGCGGCCGAACTGCCCCGGCAGGATCGACAGATCCTTGTTGGGAATGACGGCGCGGCCGCGCAGCGTGCCGGTCGATACATCGAGCTGGTTATCGAGAAAATCGACCTTGCCGTCGCGCGACGGCTTGGTCTCGCCGGTCAAACTGACCTGAACGGGGTTCGGATTGTCGCGCGAGCTTGGACGTTTACCCTCGAACCAGAGCTTGTTGTACTTCAGGTAGGTCGCTTCATCGAGGTCGAAATAAATAAAGATCGGGTCGAGCGAGACAATCGAGGTCAGAAGCGTCGAGCCGCCTTCGCTGCCTTGCACCAGATTGCCGACGTCGACGAGATGCCGGCTGACCCGGCCGCCGATCGGAGCGATAACATGGGTGAATTCGACATTGAGCTGGGCCGCCTTCAAGAGCCCCTCGGCCTGGACCTCTGCTGCGCGCGCGGCTTGCAGCGCCTGGCGCCGCTGATCGACGATATTCTCCGCCACGTTCTGAGACTGTTGCAGCGTCAGCGCGCGATCCAATTCGCGCTTGGCGAGTTCGACCTTGGCGCGGGCATCCGATAGCTGCCCGTCGGCTTGCGTGGCGACGGCCTCGAACGGCCGGGCGTCGATGAGATAAAGAAGATCGCCTTCCTTGACGAAGGTGCCGTCGCGGAATTCAACCGCCGTGATGAAGCCGCCGACGCGGGCGCGAATCTGGACCTGCTGGACCGCATCGAAACGTCCCGTGAATTCGTCCCAATACGTGACGGTCCGCTTGACGGCCTGG